>Ga0123342_1000157_pt1 | contig 88255 bp, 28 predicted proteins | sample Turbeawhitnodule_FD_89960 | JGI IMG/M metagenome (GOLD analysis project Ga0123342, IMG submission 89960) | Root nodule microbial communities of legume samples collected from Mexico - Turtle bean Mexico white nodule | ecosystem: Host-associated > Plants > Roots > Nodule | place: Mexico: Nepantla...
ACATTTATCACGGATGAATCTCTGTTTGGCATTGCAAGGAGTTGTCCAAAGTTGGAGGCAAGTTATAAGAACTTGAATGTTAGGTTTTTGTGTTCAATTATTGTCCTCCTTCCATAACAAAAGAAACTAATATATAGAACATCAGAGCAAAGGTATATTGATGCTCATGGTTTAAAGAAAAATTACAATTGTCTAGAAATGGCATTTCAATCATCTCACTGTCTGTATTTAGTATGTATGAGCCTAATCATCAATCTTCACTGGTTTATATTCTATGTTTGTGATATTCCATTGCATTATAAATGATTGCTTATTGTTTTTGTTCAGACCATTGTTCTTTGGAGCTGTCGTCATGTAACTGAGAATGGGCTTTTTGCCTTAGTTGACAAATGCCTGGAGCTAAAATCAATGAATGTATGGGGAACAAGAGTTCCTGTGGACTGCATCAACAATTTACTTATTTTAAGTCCAGCCCTTGAGATCAAAGTTTGAAACTAGACTACTTGTGTACAATGGTGTCCCTGTATTTTTTTTACTGCTATTTTTATGTACAGATTGTTTCGTTTTTGTATTCTTAGATTCAACATGCCTGAAAATCATCTGAATATGTCAAAATACATTTCTGCAAGTAGCTATTGCTGTAAAGGTTCAATTCACAAAACAAAGTCAAGTGTAATAAAAGATTATTGAACTCTATCGATTCATTTAATGACTTAACTTACCTATGCAAGTTGCATTTAAAGTGCAGAACTGTACTGAGCTGGGACCAAGTTTAGAAAAATTGCTTAACTAACAAGTATTATAAGAAAAAAAATTAAGATAAAATGATCAATTTTTTCCCATACATTAAAATTAATTTATACACTCTAGAATCCTTTTTATCTAGTTTTTACAAGTTGATTTGAAATTATAAGAAGATTTTAAATCATTTTACTTTAGTCATTAATTATTTTCTTCTATTCTAAAAGTTCTTATTGATTTTTTTTTAAAACTAATTAAATACTAATTCCTTAATAAGATCTCGGGTAATTTACAACTATTAAAAAAAGTCCATAAATAATAAAATATTCTTAAAAAATATATCAAATATAAAAATTTATAATAATAACTAATAACTTGGTCCGCTTAAACAGCTTTGTTTAAGTTAGGTGTTTGATTTCTTTATTTTTCTCTCTCATGATATGACTTATTTTATGAGATAAAGATCTCTTAAAATATGCAACAATGAGAGATCTCATTATATTAAGGTATTGTATTTATTCGATACTTGCATTCAAATAATTTCTAATCCAAAAGAACAAAAACTCACCTGAAATCTGATAGCTGATAGAGATACAAACCCAACAGGTGAAATGGAAGAGGTCTTGAGTTGGAAACTCAACTTCTAGATGGTAACTAGCGTGCAAAAATAAAACTATTTGTTTCACGTCAATTTTGTTTGTATAATTATAATTATATTCTTTATGCCCCCTAAATGTTTAATGACACAGAAGTGAGAGAGAGCAACAAGGTTTTTTTTAGTATTATTAAATAGTGTAAACAATTAAAATCCATGCAAAAAATTGCATCAGATTCTTCCAAATAAGGAATTGCGAGGTAGGCCAGAAAGAGAATGAAAGAAAGCAGATAAAGGCATTATTAATAAGATGAAAGAAGTGATTAATAATACTAGGAAAGAAATACCTGCTAACTGCATAATTAAGGTCAAATTGTGAGATTTCTTCAAGGATTTATGATACCTCTAGCTATTATTAGTCGATTTTGTTTTTTCATTTTTACAGACAAATTTTAGGGTGTACTAAAAAATTTACACGATGTTCTGGAACTTCCTCTGTTAAACTATAAGGTTCAGGATCCATGCTAACTGTATGTTATATGGTTAAATGTACGAGAATACAACTATAGTGTTCAAACATCAATACAAAAGTGAATGAAGGAAGGACAAGTGGTAAGAATTGTCAGAATACAATCGGAACAAACCGTAACAAAGACCAAGAGCTTCTTGACATCCTGATCCTATATTGCAAATTTCCTATTCTGTCTTCACTAATGATACCTTGGTACATATCCTGAAAAGCAATAAGAGGAAATATTACAAATATAATAAGAGTGAACATTACTTAGGGGTAGCTGATAAGACATCATATCCACTATCACAACGGAGTGCCACAATATCGATGGAACCACAAACAACAACAATGGTTTTTGAACCATTGGAGACTTGAACTAGGAAAACTCGGGCAAACAAAAGAGCTCATTCAATGAGAAAGGTTATCACACATTGCAGGTTGAATCACAAACTTCACTGGAGAAAAAAGAACTCTCTAAACCGACATGGCAAAACTTGAGCTAGATGATTTTTAATTTGTCAAATTTGTTTTCAGGGAAATAAATCATTTAACCAGAGCTTGGTCAATAACTTCTGGTTAACACATACAATTATTTGTCAAATTACCTTGTAAACCACATTAAGAACCTAAATGCAATGAGAGAAAATGAAAGGAAGTGTGGGCATACAGAGTTTCAATATCTAGAAATTGAATTAGACAGCCAAGAATAAAACATACCTGAACTTCTCTGGATGCATCTTAGTCTTTCTTGGTTGGTTACCTCTACCTGAGAGGTATTATAGCCTCAGCAATTCCAAAATTTTGTTTTATCTAATTGCTAACCTATAAGCAGAAGCCCCTCTTTAAAGACTTTCTCATTTATGACAGACAAATATAATAACACTAAGAGCTTCTCCTGTTAGACTTAGCTTGAGTACTGATTACAATCGCCATAAAACATAAATAAGGAGGAAGTAAAACAAGACGAAAAGGAAGCAGTTTGGAGAAAGGACAGGTGAAGCTGATCTAGAGAACTGAACAGATCCTGTAAAGCTTCCAGCTGTGTTGGTCACTGGACTTGTATTAGGTACAGCTATATTCTTGCAAGATCCAAAAGGTGCTCCCTCCTGCATAAATGCAGCAATTATCTAATTGTCCTTGATCTATTTTTTTATCACCAAAATGCTCAGGTTGGTAGAAGCTGTGCTAGGATATAAATCAATCCACATTAAGAATTCCACACGATATAACATCAATTCATCATACACACAAATGTTATTCCTATACCTTACTTTTACATGAGGGCCAGACATCTTTGGGAAAGAAAGCAGGTATGGAGAAGCTTATTTCTCTACATTTTTGCCAAAAAGAAATTTTGATGATACAGTCAAAGTCAACCATAACATGATTTTACATTTTTGCTATTTTCAACAATAACTAAAAGTAAACCTTTCTCTCCTCCTCTCAAGATTAATTATCTCTTGCATTAGGGTTGATTTCAAGGAATAATAACAAACACTGAATTACATATAGGGATACTTAAATTTGATGACTGACCAACTGTCTACCTCAAATTCAGACAGAATATCTGAATCAAACAGATTAACGTAATATAGATAATACCAGTCAGGCTTGAAAGGTCTGATACTTCCTGTTCATGTGTACAATCAGTATTGAATAGGCAACTGTTTAACTTTGAAATAAGATGAATTTCAGAATGTAGGACTGAAGTTAATCTAAATTAGGTTTCCACTCACCGAAGGAATTATGAGGCATAAAATTATCAAAATAAAGAAGAAAGTTCACACACAAATGGCATTAAGGCAATACATTTCTGAACAAGAAATGCAAGCAAACCTGGCAAGCAGAGACTGTATTGCAGCCGCACAGTGAGTGGCCGTTCATTTTATCCACGATATCGAAAACGCCCCCACCGTCACTCCTCTGCATGAAATTCATTTAGAATTCTGAAATGAATTTGAGTTATTTTCTACACTATTGAATTGGAATCAGTAATCCAGAAGAAGGAATACCATGTAAAAATTTACTGCTATAAAACTAGGCAACACATTTCCTGCAGCTTTGTAACATGTGTTCACCATATCAGCAAGTGGAGCCGAATGCTCTTTGCATGAGTCAGCTTCAACCGGATATGTTGGAAAGTAATTCTGTAAGAAAAGTGATGCACTTCTAGAAATTAGGGGTTTCGATTCTTTTCTGTGTGGACAAGAACCCCCTTGAACTCCATGATCTCCAGCTGCAAGGTAGTAAAATTATGAAGTTGCCATTTCACTACATTTAGAATAATGATATCTATGCTACAATGACATTGTACTTACACTCATTTTCAATCATGTAAGTCCACTGATAAGCTATTCCTTCTTCAGCTTCCTTAGAAGCATCAGAAGTGAAAACAAGTAGTCGACGACTTGTTTGAACCATCTCGGTTAAAGTGGGCCAATCTTCACCCTTTTTAGGCATATCAGACACAGGGAACCAGTATTTATCTAGTCCAGCATTTGAGAATAGATTAGTCAACCCCTTTGGAGTACGCACATAATCCTCAATTACAATGGTGACAATCTCTGTCGGATTTGCTGTTAAGAATGCCTCCACTTCTCTCAAAGTATTTATAGCAGGTTGCTGAAAATATTTTCAGCTTGCCACATTAGACAACACCCGCAAAATTAGATAGTAAAACGAATATCAAAGAGGAGTTTAGAGTTAGATTACAAAGGCAGTGAAGTTGAAGCACTTCTCTCCAAATGAATGACAGAGCCAGATATCGTTCTCAAAGTCGTACATATCCAACATCAATCCTCTCACTCCATTCTAAACACCATCCATAAAAAAATGTGTAAGAATCACTAAATAAACAAGTAAAACACAAAATTATAGATAGATATGAGCATATAAGAATTAATATCACTCACTTAACTCCTTCATCTCGAAGCCATGTAAAAAAAATCACTAAAAAATTAAAAACAGACAATATTCCCTTAATCATGAAGGTAAACTAGAATCTAGGAAATGCAAAATGAAGAAGGAAACGGTGTGACGTTTTGTCTGTCCAAGGAATCCCACTTAGAGGACAAGAAGGCATACCCTCAACTGGTTAGTAACAGTGTCTTCTTGATTGTAAAAGGTGAGTCTCTGAACTCCAGCCAAAGATGGTGCATCCACGATGCTGAATGAATTATGAGTCATGATCCACGAGTACTTGTTGAAGGGCAAACCATCCACCTGCATGAATGTCCCAAAAAAGAGACAGTTAATATTGTTGCGTTACATAGATATGTTATGTTGTCTGGTATGGTATGTCAGATATGTTGTTGGAGGTTACGAGAGATGTAACGATGGTGGCTTGGCCTCTGGTGCAAACGGGCCGAGTCCGGCCCAAAGCAGGGCAATTGCCGCAATAGAGACCCGGCCCACAATCGGTGGCAGCTGTACATGCTTCCAAAACCTGCGGAAGTTCGTGAATTTTTCAGGTGAATCTCAGAAACTGAAACGAGTTTGCATGGATCATAATTGAGTGTGAAGGGTGAGAGAGAAAAGGAAGTGAACCTGGCAATTCCCGTTGAAGCATGCGGCGGAAGAGGTGAGGAAGAGGGAGAAGAAGAGTGAGGCAAAGATGGTGGGGCTTCTGCATTTGGTGAGGGAATCCAAGAAACGCGAGCACATGGCACCAGAGAGAGAGGAAAGGTTGAAAGGAAAAGAAAGAGATTTTACTGTGCAAGAGGAGAAAGAGAGAGAGAGAGAGGTTGATCAAAGTTTTGGCTTTGTCACCTTTAGTTTTTCTCTTATTTTGAGGCAACTATACTTAACGTTTATGTATAATGATGCACTTTATTATATTATTTGAATGAAGAAAAAAAAATTGTGGAGATAAATGTTTATTTAATACAAGGGTGAGAAGATGGGTTAAGGTGGATACAAAAGGCACTAACCTCTTCCAAATGCAATGTCATCTCTTGAGTGTTCCCCACTTTTTCAAGTTTTACCTCTTCTACGTCGCCCACTGCTCCACTCCACTCTGTTTCTTGCACTCCCTGGTGTCCCTTTCTTTATGCTTTTCACATGGTGGGGTAGTCTGCTTCTGCCCAGAAATTACTGGTACAAACACTTTCATGTTAGGCAACAAAGCATGCAACATATTCATGTCTTTCAGGCAAAGGGCTCAGCAAAATAATCTGATTAATCTCTCACCAGAACACAGGTGTTTATTACCTTAGTAGGGAGGGAAAATTTGTCTTTGGGGTTTTTTTGGTGGCCACACGAGACTCCTTATTTGCCCCTCAGGTTCTACACTAAAACAGATGTTTTTAATGGAAGTTTTGGATTCAAGAAAGGATCTGAGTTTGATAGTTTTGGACAAGTTTTAAGTCGAATTACAATTGCTGGCTAAACAAAAAATTCACTATGATCAATTGAAAAAGTGTTTAAAAAATCTTTATATTTTTAGGAATGATTCAATTTATAAATAAGTTTATCAAAAATTTATAAAAACTTCATACGTTACTTTCTGCATTTTTTTAATATGTTTATCAAATTTTCAAAACACTTACAACTTTCATGAATAATTTAGTTTAGTTCTTTCATTATAATTTTTTTACAAACAAGTACTTTAACTATTAAATAGTTATTCAACAAGTGCCCAAATAAACTAATAATCCAATGCATCACAAATAAATTCACTTTTGATTAAAATTACAATTTTAAAAATTCAATAATTTAATATATTTCATATGACATCACTCAAATCAATAATAATTTACAATAAACTTAAATATTTTGAATTAAAATTTTAAAAAAACCATTTTTTTATATTTTTTAATTAAACCTCTATTCTTTAAATCTGTCAATGCAAATAACATAACATTACCTTACATCATTATCATTAATTATGTATCTAAATGAAAAATTAAAAAACGATATAAATAAATTTCAAATTCCTCGTAAATTTCAGTGGTGTTTTCAATTATAACTTCTACAATTTTACATTAACACAATGTCATTTCCAATATAAAAGATGTATTTTATTTATTCACAAGTATAAATTTATAAGAAATCTTCTATCATAAAACATTTATACCATTAGAAACTCAACGATGGAATGAATAAAATGGTAGTTGTAAGAACAGAAATGATATACATGAGGTCTTCTGATTTGCACTTGTACATTCCTCTGTGGGAAAGAATTGCATGAAAATTTGATTAAGCTGATATTTTCCGTTAGGAATGGCGAATACTGTAGGTAGATACTAAAATGAATTGTTTAAATGTAGTAACCTATGCAGCAACAATGGCATGTCCTTGCTACGAACAAAAAGCTCAAAAAATACTTCTTTCCGCTACCAATGAGATTGCTTTCCCTACGTGTGAAAGAATAACAAAAGAATTGATTTTGAAAACAACATTAAGCAAGCTTCTTTGCACGACCACTTGAAGGAGCCCCGTCCTCTTTTTTGGACCCAGATGCTTCAGGCTTCCGAGCCCAGGCAGGGGCCCTATCGGGCTCATAACGATAATCATAGAACAGTTCCTCCCCGGCGCAAATCCGTTCCTTCGCAAAAATGCCTACCCTATGATCTCCAGCAACCATAATAACCTGCCAGTTTAAGCATTTATACAGATTGTGAATGACACTGTAACCCTAGGAATGCTCGAAATGTAAATTAGAGCTCCATGATTAACACATTTGACAAGAGTCGGAACTAAGAAATACCTTTGCATAGCAATTTGGATCGGGCGAATGGTTCGCAAACTTCAATTTATCACCCTTTCGGTAAGCATCAAGAACGAACTGCATACAACAATTTGTGGTTCATCCTATGTTTGATACATGATTAATGTAAATGGAGAACTTTACAGTACAACAGATACATATATGTAAAAAGCTTGCCTGATCATTCAAATTAAACAGAAAAGATGAATTTTCACGGTCATATATCTTTCCTCGCTTGTCTGCTTCCCGATGAGAAATTAACTCTCCTGTATACTCTCCAAGGTATTCATGTTTACCAACACTATTCTGGAGAGTGAAGAGATTGAATTAGGAAAAGGAAAACTACACGTGTCCAAACAAGATTATTTACAGATATACCTTTAAGAAGGCTCCCCAGCCTGATACATCAGACCTTCCAAGAAGAACCTGTGAACATATTAGATGTTAGTTACAATCACAGCAAATGTAACAAAACATGATCTTAAAGTATAATTAGCATAACAAAAGAACAGGAACGAAAAATATTGAGAACAAAGATTACGATATGGGATAGATCAAAGTTCATGAAAAATCACACTCTGATAATCTAGATTATATCTACAGAGGGAGTTTCTTTTATAAACATGATTCCAACCACTTCTCTCAATCTTGATAAATATGCCCCTATTATTTTGATAATAGAATAAATTTGCAGCAAAGAAAGCAAACAAATCTATTTGTAAGATTTCAAAAAGAAAAAAGGCAGTAAGAAAATATACCCTTTGCTGCTGTTTGAGAAGAAGCTTCATGTTTCTACATTCATAATTGTCCCCTCGTTGGCTAGGAATCCCAAGAGAACCATCGCCGCAACTACAACCATAATTGACCCACATAGCAAAAGCTATCGTGACAACCAAATCATGAAGTACTAAAATATATTATAAGCACTTTAGAAGAAAGGCAGAGAAGTCATGAAAACAGACAACCAAATCTTTTACTAAAAGCCGAATGATTTATTTACATCCTTCATTGTGTGAGAACTAAAACAGACATCTGTTGAGCAATGATGAGGCAAGTCCAAGAACTTAGAAGTTATTTGTTTCTTGGATTAAATTTCATATTCCATGGAATATTATTAACATAAAAAATGTTAGATAAATACTTATCATTCCTTGGAATGTTTTTAAATTTATCTAATTTTAAAATAAAAATATTTACAAAAAAATGGGATAACTTATATTCCCATGGGAATAAGGATTCTCGCCCTTTTACATGGAAAAAGGAGGAGAAACTTGTAATATAGATTCCTAGGAATACATTATGTCGAGCAACATATTTCTATATCTTGCACTAAACATGGGAATGCTACCATCCAAACTCGCATTATTTACAGATTATTAAATATGCACATAAATCATTCTCAAGGATCAGCACACAACCATAAACAGGTAAATCTCACCTGACCCAACAATTCCTACAGACATCTGGATCACATTCCCTATCTGCGGCAAAGCATGGACATTGACGACTTCGGCATTGACTCTTAGCACAATGACAGCCACGAAATCGATTCTTGCAGCTCTTGGGGCATCTTGATATAGAAAAGAGGGGAAAAAAGGAATCATCACAGAAATTAACAGGTGTTGGGTTCACATGCTGGCAGGTATGAATGTTAGAGTAAAATAACCATGTAAACTATAAGTACAATAATTCCTAGGGGGGAGTTTGTTTCACGGCATCATCTTGTATTCACAAGAACCGTATTCCATGAACATGTTTGGTTGGTATCTAAGAACTACCAAAAAAAAATACAAAAAAAATATAATTTTTTTAATTTGAACATTAAAAAATAAAAAAGAAAGGGAGAAGAATGTAGTTATTATAGGCAATAATTTTCATTCTCATTGGAATATCAAATACCCACCTCCTAATGGAAATAGAAACATTTTAAAATGGGTCATTTTCCTGGAAATAAAGATTCTGAGGACTATATTTCCATAACTACCTAATAAATATTGGAATATTTATTTCCATCTTAATGCTTCCATTAATGAAAAACGCTGCAGTGAAACAAACCTTCCGAGACTTTGTTTAGCCAGCGAGAAATGCCGAAAAGAAGTAAAACACTACAATTCTACATGCCTCTCATTCATCAAGGTTGTATGCAGCAAAGTCAAAAGCTTACCCACAGTACTTCTCACAACAGGTTCCATTAAGAAGACAGGAGCACTGCTTTCCACAAGCTGATTGGCAACCACATGGATTATACTGCCGACAGGGTTGATCCTTTCTCTCTGTAATCCTTTTCCTGATAGAATGATAAGCAGCAGATTTCCAGGTGTACTTCAATCGACGGACTCTTCCTCTTCTACGTAAGAACCTAGACCTTCTTCTCACTTCATTATTACCCTTAATTTTACAACAAAAGAAGGCTTTCTTAAGCACTATTTGCAAGTTAAAAAGACCAAAGAGAAAAGTACATTAAGTATAATTGCATTAAATCAACCTTGGAATAGCCTTCCAAAAGGGAATTTGCAACATCCCCAGGAGGACCAGACATCTTTCCATCTTCACAATTTATGTATTGGAAAACATCCCAACAAGTCTTTAGACCATTTAATAGATTCCTAGCTATTAAGCAACTGCAGTTAAAAGCAAAAATTGTAACTTAGTAGGTCATTGACAGTCAATATGCCTAAAAATAATAACAAATTTAAACAAGACACAAGTGGGCAAAGTGATACATTTGAAACTACATTTATTAAAATTAAAGTAGACCCTAACCACATTCTCTACTTTACCCTATATTTGTGATTTATTATGTAAGAAGTTTGAGCTTGATTTGGAACCACATTTATTCTTTAAACATCTTTTTTTATACCAGCAAATTAGTAGCTTATGTCAAAACTAGTTTTCGCTTATTTTCATTTTCCTAGTTTTAATAAATTTCATTGTACATTAAAAACAAAATTAACAATAAAACTTGTTAACCATTAACTTTTTCATTACATTAGACCAAGGCTAAAAATACAATATACCAGTTTCGTTCACTTTCTCATTGAGGAATAGATCATCAGTCAATCAATTCATAATAGTTGTAGACAATTAGCTCAACCTTTAAATTATCTACCTCTTCCAACCCAGTAGGATCTACCATCATGCAAGCCTTAGATAAAATGTTTTCCACCTTAGAACCACCTAAACATCCTACCTCAGCCCAAACCATTAACTACAAAAGCCTTTCCATCCAACCTTATACAACCAAAACCACAACTTGACTAATTGTTGGATCGAGCACTTATCATTAGACCAAAAACTATAGCTGATAATCAAGGAACAACTATTTCTATTTAAAAGAATAATAGCTCAAGTGCCATGTTTTGATTGTGACTTGACTCATCTGGCATACACCATGGGACAATTGATGCAGTCTGCAACAAAGTTTCCTTGAACATACAAACATATTGAAGAATGAGATTTATTTACAAATAATTAATTAATAGTGTAACAACTAGGTAGGATTAGAATACGCAAAAAAGATGTTAAATATAATAAGTATATAAATTTTATTGACAATTACTTTAAATAGTTTCTCATTGATACTTTACATTTACACTTGAAAAATGCTAGCAACACTATTTTGAATACACAGCATATGGATCAAGGGCTTACAACAAAAAGCTAAAGGAAAGAGAGAAAAACATGATAGAGTTACACATAAATACAACACAAAACATCTTTCACTCAAAAAATAATATAAATTATTCTAACACAAGCAAACACTTAAAACTACTTCCATCCCGGTAGGCAAGACACTTTTTAAGAATTTGTTAGTTTGATTTTATAAGATTACTTTCAAGTTGTGTCTTGGATTAATTATTTTGACCGAAATACCCTTAATTACTTTACAATAAATACTATATATTAGTAATAGGCCAAATCATTCTCTCTCTTAGGAGGATTGGAGAAGATTACTAGTGCAATTTAAATAAGAGGAAAGCGTAATATGATGCGCATCAATTTTTGAATTTTGGAAAAAAGATACAAATTGTTAACAAATTTAATGCTACTAAATTAAGAACTTCAAATAAGTTATGTGTCTTATATATAGAAACAATGGTATCACATTATCACTTGTTACCACTTCAGAATAAGTACTTAAGGAAACCAAATGACATTATTATTTTTGCATCATTTGTCACTCTTCATAAAAAACAAGTCAAAACTTTTGGTTTGGTGGATATTATTTTTAAATCCATTTATACTAACATCATATGCCAATTAAATACGATAATGTGTTTGATAAATGTTATGATGTCAAACTCTCATTAGGAAAAATTTCTAGACTTAAAATCTAGATTAAAAATATCTTCTACAAAAAAAAAAAATTAAGCATTGCGCAAGGGAATTTTGTATTTTTACTTTATGGTTTAAAAAAGCCTTTAACAACACAATCCTAAATCATAACATGTTTAGAAAATTTTGTTGGCCATGAGTATGAACCTGACTTTTAGTTTTTCATAATAGGTGTCTATAAGTGAACTATTTTAAATAACTATAATTCAAATTAATTAAGTTCCCTGATAAAAGCTGTCTAGGGTTCCCATGCATTGTGTGGGTTTAATCTAGTTAAGTAGTAAGCTTCAAACACTCTTGCGAACCTTTCAGTTTTCATTTTAAAATCTATGGCTTTGATAGTTGATAAATAAAAGTGAGATATACATTACCAAGAGGCTTGTGCTTATTTCAAGTAGCCAAGGAATGCCATTGAGATTTGTTTCAAGAATAAGATTTTAAAAAAAGAAAACCAATAAACCAATTATAAACAATTTGATGCAATACATCAAAATTGCACCCATCCATTCCCCGAAATTGACTGAAAACAAGATTAATTTCATTTACACAATTGAAAAAGAGGTCATACTCTTATTATATTCATATCAGCACTAGTAACAGCATTCATGCTTTGTATCATATTATATATTTATATTTAATAAAGAAAAATTAAGACAAGCATCCCTAATCTAAACATATGCTGACCTGTTTCTACCAAAAATCTCCATTCCTTTCTCTAAAAGCCCCTTTTCAAGAGCTTTCCAAGATTTATTGTCTATGATTTCTTGTTTACAAACGTTGTCATCTACAAAATCTTCTTTCCTTGTCTTGTCTTCACTGCTCATAGCATGTTGATCAGTGACCAAATCATTTGATGAACGCTCAAGAGCTTCACTCTGCATTATTTACAGATTATTATAAGTACATTCTTCCTAGATCTTGCCATGCAAAGCATTATGACACATTTATGTGATAAAATAATCGTTTCTTCTTTATTTTGGTTATAATTGAAGATGAAGTAGCGTAACAAAGAACACTACTTACAATGGAATCAGAATCAGAAACCATTGTTTTCTTCTGCCTTTTCTGCATGCAGACTAAGACTCGTTCTGCCACTCGCTTACTGTTCCTCTTACCAATTCCAGCTTTCCCCGCAGATTTAGTTTTAGGAGGAGCTGAGTGAGATGCTGAAACAGCATCTCGTCCAGGACCATTCTCTGAGTCACTACTCTCAGAAATGTTTTTTGCATTAGATGAAGCACTTTCACTTTGGCTTCCTTTTACCCGCCTTTTAGTAGAAGGCTTTTTCCTAGATAAAACGCCACCAGAGCACTTATCTTCACCATCAGCCTGGGCAGAAGATGTTTTGGCAAATCGTTCAGACTTAAGCACCTAAATCAAGATTTAAGCAAATTGAGTTCATTGTTAAAAAAAATTATAAACAGATCCCTAAGAACTGAAATGCATACCGATCGGAAACAATTTGGCCCACAGGGTGCATTTTCACTATCAGGAGGGATCCATATAGGTTGCTTCTCAGCCTGTTAAAGTATCAAGTCCTAACTCAAATAGAAACTGTACACAATTTCATCAAAAGTAGCCAATAAATAGTACTTACAGGGAAGACAAGATCCTGTGAACATCCATGTAATCTACAATCAAAAACCTGCAAAGTAGAATATGGCAACCAATGAGATATCTAGAGAAAGATAATGCAAACTATACAATGCCTTCATGGGAAAAATAACTCACAAGACATCGTCGACAAAAGAGGTTGTCAAAAGAGTCAAGAGCGGCTTCAAGATCCTTTTCCAGAAAAGAATTGCCAGTCTGAGAATTCTCTACAGAATCTACAGCCTTTGAAGACCCATCAGCATTGTCTTGATGAATACTAAGAGCTTCATACCTTGCCTGTATAAGATGTTTGATGGTGTTTCATATCTCTGTAAAGCCAGCACAAAGCAAATGGGAAACAGCTGGACGAAAGCTTACACTACGACCAGTTTTCATCGAATGATAACAACATACCTTAATTTCATTAGTATTCCTAGAAAAGCACTGAGCCAATGACTCCATAACGTTGTCAGTTAAACCAAATTCTTTGACAGTCATACTGTAAAATCAAATCAGACATTAAGAAATCCACAAAACTGTCTGTCATGCAACACAAGATAAGCAATATCTAAATATTATATATGCAACATGAAATTCATGAAGCAACATGCAAACATGACCAAAAGAGGCTTCACCAAAAAAAGCAGAGCAGAAGGTAGCAAAATAACTGCAGAGTTTTTAAGATCTTAATGGGATCAACAAGTTTATTTAACAGATTAAACAAGCATATAATATTTCTGTCAATACAAAAAGTATATGCACTGGTTTCTTTTTCCAACAAAGGTTTGAATTATACATTTAACAAAAGATCTTCTTTAATTTTATTCTCTGTACATAGGAAATATAATAACAAGAAAATAACTGAAAGATATTGCCACCCATCCTCCCACGAAAAATAATCACAAAAGAGTAAACCCACGTGACATAGACAGTCAACAGAGGTCCAACAGAAAACAATAACTTCTGAATTACTCTAAAACACAGAAAGAAAGAAAAAATACGGGGGAGATACGACAAAATAGACACACAGCTTCCTGCTCTAAAAACTTATCTTGTGAACATGTTACAACACAGTCAGGCATACATTGAAACTTTATCCTACATCCAAACAGAAAATATCTTAAAGGGAAAAAGAGACAGTGAAAGCAACAAATTATAGTTTACTAAGCTATACCAACCGAAGTATATAATCTTCAGATTCTATAAATTCTCTTTTCTCCTCTTCATCCTCCATAATTTCCTCCTCACTGTCACTGCATATAAGTGCTTCTCCACCATTTTGATCATAATAAATTCGTCTTCGGCCTACAACTGACTGATCCTCAGTCATTCTTTGATTTCTGTACCAGAATGGACACAAGCAAAAAAGTGTCTTCAAAAGATCCCATTTTAACATCATAAACAGAAAAAAATATATATATAGGAATTAAATAATTTAAAAAAGAGAAACCATGATACAAAAATGGGGAAAATTTGAGGGGCTAAATGAAAAGGTAAACATAAAAATAACCATTTTCTCTGCCTTTGATTTCTTTCAGTTATTATGATACGTTCACCTGAGACATTTGGATTACATTTGCAAACAGATGGCAATGAGTCATAATTCAGGTTATCCCAGAATTAACCACTAGTTAAAAATCACACCAATGACAGGAAAACAGCAAAGCAACAACAACCAAAGCTTTTACCCACTAGGTGAAATCAGCTATATGAATTCATTGAAAGCATTATTTCATCTCATGACCCAAATTCTCAGAAAGTACATTTAGATCTAGGACCTTATCATGAATTTCACCTATAGTTTTCCTTGACTCTCCTCTACCATAGGATTTATACTCCATCCAATCTACTCTTCTTAATGGGTTTTCTTTTCACACTACACTACTCATTCATGATCCTATTTTTTTTGTTGGATCGTCAACTGCAACATCCTCATCTTTGCAACACTGACCCTATGATAATAGTGAGTAGTGGCAACCTAACATAAAGTGATATACAGCATTGTAGGTGTTATAAACAAGAAAGAAAAACAGAGATTAAGACAAAACAAACCTATCCAGAAATATCCACGTAGTATAAGGAGGCAACTTTTTTATTTCAGGCAATTTGATTGGACGAACAGCATTCTTAACAGCAACGTTAGACCCTAGAAGAACTGCTGTAGAACCATGGCTATCTTCATGATAGCCATTGCTCTCTACATCACCGTTACTTGCATGAACACCATTGTGCATATCAATTGCATCTTTTTGCCTCTTTGTAAGCAGGTCTAGACTTCTGTTAGAATCACCAACGCTGATGTTCCTTCTCTCCATTGCCATTTTGCAGACATGATTTGTGACACCAACCAGCTTCAGTCTGTTTTCCTCTATTCTATTCTGATATACAAACGCACATTATGAGAAAAACGAATAAGGTCCAATCAAAAATCAACAACTAATTACAGCCATAAGCTCAGCTATTACACCTTTACATAAACAATCCGTTCCACGGCAACTTGTTTCTTTAAAGAATCAATAACCGGCAACACATCTTTAACAGTCTGACTAACAGCGTCCACTTTGTCACCCTGCATTGAAACGATAACACCATATAACACTCACAGCTACGTTACAAAAGAAAAATCCAAACAACTTCCCCAGTCACAGCCAGCGTGTAGTGATTGCAGTAAACAATTAATCTGACACAACACAACCAATGCACAAAGACTCCAGCTCAAAACAACCACAATCTCATGTAACCAAAAGAACCAGGAAAGTCATAAATGATCGATAAGCTTCCCTAAATAATGGAAAACCAAAGCGCATCTTGAATAGCCTATTCAATATACAATGCAGTTACATTCCAGTTTCAGCCTACTTTAGGAAGCATTTACCCCAAAAGTTATGCAGCAGAGTTACTTTATACTGAAACGGCATAAATAGGTTAAAAACGAAGCGAGAGAGACACACAAATCAAAGACATAATCAAACCAGATCGAAGCAAAACTGGAAATAAAATAAAGAAATAAAATCGGAAGCGAAATCAAGTCAACAAGCACGAGTTTGGGCGAGGATGAGTTAATGAATGCATTTTAAGAGATAAAGAGAGAGAAAGAGTACGGAAGGATCGATGATGAGCTCCGATCTGGAAGAAGAGGGCGAAGGCGAAGGCTTCGACGCCATTGACTGCGGCAATGGTGGCGAAGCTTATCGGAGCCGATTCGCAAATGGTAATCGGATTGAGATCCGAATCATGCAGGAGGAATTGCCGATGGTTAAGGATTTTGAGTTTGAGGAGTGGAATTGGCGGGGCGAGTTGAAAGTTGAAACCCTAAGTCACGTCTCAAAATCCTTAAAAACAAAATTAGGGAAATGCTTTCAATTTTTTTCCGCCGCTTTTCACGATACCTTTTCTTATATTTTTTTTCGTTTTATTTTTTCCGTATTTTGTTTGTTGGGGGAAGTGACTGGAATGGGGGGAACGCGATTTTGAATTTATATGCACTGTGGAAACCAACAACAAACCACGCTCTTATCCCCTTCGCTAATTTTCTTCCCTAGATTTCTTTTCTTCGGTTGTTGGCACTCACAACTTAAAATATTATTATCCTTGTTTCCGTTTTCACACTTCAGTTGCAACTACTCAGGTTTCAAAGAAAAACTTCTTTTTATTAACGGTTGAAGATAGTATATGATCCCAGTGTGAATGAATTATGAAATACTGAAATAGCATCTTTAAAAAATAATTTATTAAATAGAAAATTATTAATATTTTAAGGAAAATAATCTCTAACATTTAATAATATTTTGAGTTTACTAAAAAAACTCAAAAATATTATATTATTTCTATCCTTTTTTTAGTAATGAAATGTTTCTTTATACTAAGAATAACTCTGACAACAAAAATAATGTCATGCGAAATCTCCACAAAATATAATGTGTTCAGTATGGTTAATAAGAATGGACATTTTATCAAGTTAATATAGTTGCGTATTAATAATTTGAATTCGAAATTATTGATTCAGAATAAATAATTCTATAAAAAAAATTATTTTCGTATTTGCTGATCAAAATATAAGGACAGAACTTATGCACAATATTATTTTGAGCTGTTATCTAATTAGATATATAATTTTATCTTGATATTACATATGATGTTTGATGAAAATAATAAAAAAACAGAATTTAATTAAAAAAAACAACACAAAATATTGTATTTAATTTTTTTCGAAAAAAATGTTGTATTGACATTGTAGAAATAGTAATAAAAAGTAGTAAATATTGCGTTGATGTTATGGTGATGTTTATTTGTTGTTTGTGACAATATTGTGTTCACCGTAATAATGGGTCTTGGAATAAGCTTTAAACTTATTTATTTAAAATATACATTCATGTTTATATACGTATAAAAAAATTTGAAAAAATATTGAAAATTGTTTCTATTAGAAAGATGAGACATAGAGAACTATTGAAATCTTCGTCTTCCTTCTTCAATCGAGCAGGTTGCTAGGTGCTTGGCTGGGATCCTTTTCGCGTTTCGTGTATCTTCTTTGGTCCTCAGTCTCGGGTGAATACCAAATGCGGTACCTGCAAAAGACACTTCTACACTCAAGTCAGTAAAGCGGGTGATCGACACTCAGGTAGGTGCACAGTAATAAATGACGTACATTGTTCATTGGAATGTGTGTTATTTATATTATTATATCACACTTAAGGTTGAATTACCTAATTCTTAATGATAGTTTAGTTTCACTAACCTTGATTTGAGCGTTAATGGTTATACTTGTCTGTCGGTCAAGCCATGCGTGGTGTGTCGGCTAGTTCGATCAGGCATACTGGAACACGTCAATGTGTCCCTTGGTCATCTCGAGCAGGGAGATCGAGACACGTCATCACATCTCAGTCGGTCAAATCGGTAAAAAAATATATAAAATTGTAATATTGAGTTTTATTTGTTTACAAATATTCAATTAGTTATGGTTGCTTGGTATGAAGTAAAATAATGAAATCGTGAAAGAACAAATGGTAAAACAATAGAGCTCTTAATTTAGGCACCAAAACATTTGACAATTAAGATTTGTTCTTTCCTATTAAAAAAACTAATTCCATTTTTTAATAAGCTATAATTATTTGTATCATCTTCTTCCACTTGAAATTAATTGTTCGTTAATTTTAATTGATTAACTTATATTTCTAATTAAGTATATCAAATGTCTCTTTATCATATCTAAAGAATTTATATATTGATAAGCATAGACCTTTGACTAAATTAATTAAATCTTAATGAATTGGTTGAAAATAATTGGTAGGTGAAATATTTATAATTATTTAACAATTATTTCTGCATATTTGAAAATTATTAACAATAAAGTTTAATTAAAAATATAATTATTTTAATAAAAATGTTATTAAACTTAAAAATACTTAATTTCAACATTTGAAATAAAGCTCACACCAAGTTTTGTAATTCAAATGTAATAAAACCGTGTAAAAGAAAAACTAATTTACGTGGATATGTTAAGTAAAACAACTTATATGAAAAAACTAATTTATAAATCAACGGATAGCTGAAAAAATAGTTTACAATTGATAAACTAATTATTAGTTGATAAATTCATAACTTATACATTAATAAGACAGTAAATAAATTTAAAACACCATAAAAAGATATATTTATATTAATTTTACTATATAAATAAATTTTAATAACAAAATATATATTAAAATACAAAAGATGATAATATAAAGGAAATAAATATAAGTTAAAAGTTTATTAAATAGCGTACTTTATATATCTGATTAAATACTTTTAAAATATCAAACTAATTTAGAATATAGCTAAATAAATTAGTATTTAATTTATTGAAAGGGGGAAATACCATGATTAATGAGTTATGAATTGAGAATAATAGATTAATCCAAAAGTCTTAAGTTATGAAACGGTGTCAATAATACTACACATAACAATTCAGTTTTTTCTTTCTGGAATAAAGTAGTAAAACAACATCAGCAATATTAATAATAATAAAAATAATATTTATGGTTTTAAAAAAATAAATAATAAATGTTTCGGTCCCGATATATTGACACCTCTGCACATTGACACACATTTGACGCTGCAGACATGACAATGATATGACAGAGTAAGATTGTGCACGAATGAGCAAACTTCAAAATAGGGTAAAAAAAATATATTACATCTATTCTTAAAAACAATCGGTGTAATATATATTTTTTTACTCATAATGACTTATATTACATCGGTTAGACGACTTAACCGATGTAATATATCATCTATATTAAAAAAAATGATTTTTTTTTTCATAAAGAGTGAGTGGGTCATAAACATCACATAGGTAACCACTTACAGATACACCGGTAACCAATTTTGCGTGTGTCAGTATATGTGGAGGAAGATGTGGTTGGGTAACCAGTTCTAGTAGGGTTATTACATCGATTAAGCCATCTAACCGATGTAATATATGATTTTTACATCGGTTAAGTCATGTAACCTATGTAATACATGATTTTTTATTAAAAAAAATTGATTTTTTTCATGAAGAGTGGGTGACCACAAATGTCACATACGTAACCACTTACAGACACACGAGTAACCAATTTTGTGTGTGCCAGTATATGTGGAGGAACCTGTGTCTGGGTAGTTCTGGTAGGGTTATTACACCGGTTAAGTCATTTAACCGATGTAATATATGGTTCTTATTAAAAAAATTGATTTTTTTTTATGAAGAGTGGGTGACATAAACCTCACCACTTACAGATACATGGGTAACCAATTTTGCGTGTGCTACAGGTCATATATTATAATATAAAATCAGTGTCACATCCTCACTAAATATCACGTTTGCAGCGTCAATTAATGTCACGCAAGCGGTGTAAAGTATCTGTTAGTGAGAAAAAATGTTAATAAAACATTTTTCTAAATGTTTTTATAATAGTAAATAAATAATGTCAATAAAAATAGCTAAATAATGAAACTATTTTTTCATTCTTATACATCAATCAATTTAATTCCTATATTTTTCTTTTCTCTGTGTAATTGGAAACGTCAATCGATGTCCAATAGAAGTCAGTGATGCCATTTGATGTGTCTCAGAATCTGTGAAAATAAATAATCTTATCCCCAATGCAGGAGGCATTGAATGAGCTTTTCCATTATCTTTCATAAGTTTTTTTTTAAATGGATTTCTTTATGAATTGATAAAGTTAATTTATATACAAATTTTAAAAAAATAAAAAAATATACAAATGTGTTTATATAAACTAATTTATTTCATACATTTTTCTTATTTTCCATAAATTTATAAAATAAGTTGGTCCAAATATTTCATTGCATCTTTTCTCTCTTTCATTTTTCATGATTTGATTTTCTTTCTTCCTCCATTTATATATTGAGAACCACCATGTTATCATTGTAACTACTTTCATTATTTTGTTGCTGCCATTTCTCTATCACAACCTTTACTTCTCCTCTCAACAAATAGTTATTTTACTTTATTTATAACTATTACCAATTTAGATTTTTTTTTACACATTTTTCAGTTTTCTCTTTGTATATTTATATTATTTTACATTATTAATATATAATTATTTTCTTAGAAAAATAATCTTCCCATGTTTTAACTGTTTTTGCTGGAATATCAACTCACCTTTCGTTTTATGTGGCAATGTTTTTTCGGAGAAAAAAAAAGAAAAATAGATAAAGGGAGGGAGAATGGGAGCAAATGAGGCGAATAGACAATGAAGATCGGCGGCGTGGTCTTATACGGCGGAGCTCCACGTGGCAGAGTCGTGCCTCTGCTTCTCCGCCGCCGCAGAATTTCCCTCCGCGTTTCTTCTTCTTCCTCCTACTCTTCCATTTCTGGTAATGCATTTTTGTTCTTATCCATTAAACCGTTTCGCTCTTTTCTTTTCATTTCTCATTTTCATTTTTCTTCCGTAGACCACGTTTCTTTCGTGAAGGATGTAGCTGCGACTCAGCCTCCTCAACATCTTTCACATCTGCTAAGTATTTTGAAAACCAGAGGTAAATCAATTCCTTCATGAATCTTAAGTTTAGGATAACCGTGAATCTTTATTTTGTCTTTATTTTGTCTTTATTTTGGTAGAGATGTGTTTTGAATTCCTTCCTCTGAGGAGTGATTTTAATAATCTAATTAGGTTTAATTTTTGTTATGCTTTTGTATTTAACAGGTGAAACTATTGTCTCACCGGGTGCCAGGCAAGGATTAATACCTCTTGCTATTCCACTGTCAAAAAATAGTTCTGGTATGGGTTTAGGGTTAACGAGTTATGTACTGTGAGAAATTTTTCAAGTTCAGCACTGTTTGTGACTGCTTTCTTGGTAGGTGATGTGACTGCACTGCTGCGGTGGCCCACGGCTCCACCCGAGTAAGGCTCAATGGCTGTTCTCTGCCGTGGTTTACTTACTACTGTTTGAATCATCTCATGGTTATGAACAAACACCTGCAGGATGGAAATGCCAGTGGTGGAAGTAAGAAAACATGGAGTATGGCTTTTAGCTAAGAGTGTAAGTGGAGTCACTGCATCACTGTGTTTGGTTTTACTTCATTGTGATGTTGATTAATTGGGAATCAATTTCAACTGTCTATTTTCAACTTGCAGGTAGACCAATTTATACACCGTATGATAGTTGAGGAAGATGCAAAGAACAGTCAAGAGAGAAATGAAGCGGTATTTAATGCTTCGGGTGATGCTGGGAAGAAACTTTACAGAACTGGTGATTTTGCAGAGTCTGGAATTTCTAACCTTGATGTCTATCTTCTGAAAAAGGTATTAACAAAATTTTAGACAGTGTTTTTGACCTTCGTGGAAAATCATGCACGAACCTAACTTGTTTTCAGGTCGGTATATTTCCAGATATCATAGAGCGCAAAGTGATGCGGCATTTTGAGGAAGGAGATCATGTAAGACTCGTTGCATTTTAGTTTGCAACTCAATTATTAGCCATTCGTATAAATTTAGGCATGTTGATTATGTCTGTGTATGGGAAGGTTTCGGCATTAGTAACTGGAGAATTTTATACCAACAAGGAGCATTTTCCAGGATTTGCTCGACCTTTTGTGTTCAATGCGGAGGTTTTGCTGAGGTTGGTGTAAACATTTTCCGATACTTCTTCAAGTTGTTGAAGATGGGAAAACTGAGCTTACTGTTTTCATCTTCTGCTGCCTTTCTTTTTAATAATTTTCTACAGGGTTGGGCGTAAAGTAGAAGCTAAAGATGCTGCTAGGGGAGCTTTGAAATCACCGTGGTGGACTCTGGGTTGCAAGTATGAGGTATGAAATCATCCTCAGTTTGGTTTTCTGGTTTAACTGTAAAATTGTGCCCAATCTCTTTTCTTTCTGTACATACTTTCCTGTGTTACCCTCTTTGTCATTTTCATCTTTTGTTTAGGACGTAGCTAATATAGCCCAATGGGATGATGAGCAAATTGAGTACATTAAAGAAAAGGTGACCGAAGAGGGAAGGCAAGAAGATCTTAAAAAAGGAAAGGCCCCCGCACAGGTGCAATATATTGTGAACCATTTGTTAATTTAATTTGAATATCTAATTCATGTCTATAGCATCAAACATTCATGGCTGGGGTGTTTGCTGATCTTGCTTTTATCTTTAAATCAACTGCAGGTTGTACTAGATGAGGCGGCTTTCTTGTTGGATTTGGCTTCTGTGGAGGGAGAATGGGATGACTACTTAGAGCGGATAGCCAAATGTTACGAGGAAGCAGGACTTCCGGATGTTGCAAAATTTATACTTTATAGAGATTGACTTAATTAACTGATTTTTTTCTCTCCAACATGCTTCGGTGCATGTTTATTTTGGCATGTCCAGTGCTTCTTATGAAGTTTTGGAAATAATTAGAGGAAAATTATACGATTTATTCCGCAGGTTTTGATATTTTTTCCCTTGAATTCTCATTTCATTGCAATCAGTCAATTTTAACCTGAATTCCTCAGATGCTTGTTTATTTTGTTTTTCCGTGCTACATGCAAGAATAGATGACATTTTTACATTCCTAATTCACTTGGCTCAGCCTTTGTTCTCTCTCGTAAACATATATGTCATTGTTTATTTACATTCCCTATTCCTACAATCAATACTTATCATGTTATTGCAGATTGGCCAAGCAAATTAGTTTGGAAGCTAATCGAAGCCTACGTCAGTGCCAGTAGTAACTTGTTAAGCTTTAGTGATTACTCGCTTGAACTTTTACCAAACACCAAACATTTTCTTTCAATTTTTTTTGTGACGGTATATGTCATTTCAAGATTTTAAATATCTTTTCGTTAGTCTCAATTAATTTTGTTTAGTGGGAGAGAATTTAAAATATAAGCCTTTTATTATTATTTTGAAAGTTTTTATAGAAAATCTCATTCTAAATAGTGGAGATCTTATCTCTCTTTTTAGTGTAAAATTATATAAATAATAAATTTTATGTTTAAAGATCTTTGTTTAAAAATATTCTCAAAAATAATTATGATAAATATTTGTTGATCACAATTGTTTTTAATAGAAACTGATATTATAAAGAAAGATAATGCAAAATTAAGTTCACACGAACTTACTCAAACTAAGAGTTGTCTGGCCTCCAACATCCATTCAAAAAGTAAAACTGAGAAGGCTTTTATTTATTTTTATTTGATCCAATTGTAAGTTGAATTTTATCTTAACTAAGTTTGGAACAAAATATCGAAAGCTATTTTGCAAATTCAATTTAATACAAACTCACCCTTAGACAAATATACTTGCGCTCTAACAAGATGCACTATATAGTCAATGGATCTTATTAGTAATTGAACTCAAAATTCTAATTCAATTTTATAACACCAATTTATAAAAAAAAATAAAAAAAAATAAAATAATATATATATATTATAAAATGTCTTTATCTCTAATCTAACACAAAATTTTTAAGTTATATCCAAACTCTAGCCCAACACGTAGAAAAAAGGTTATACACAACTAGCAAGATTGACACGAGCCACAAAACCTGGTAAGTGTATGTGTGGCAACAACTGTTTCATGCATCCAATAACTTTGAAGCAGTTAAATTTCAGTAGTATGAACAAGAGAGCCAAGACCAAAGACGACAAACATCACTCCATTAGAAATATATAGCAAAGATATAATTGTTACCCTGTCTCAGGAATTACTAAAACAGCACTATAAATGTTTTTCATGTGTTCAACGAAAACTGTGCTTTCTTTTTGGATTTCTTTCTCCCAAATAGCCTTCTCCAAAAATTTCTACCACCAGATTTCTTGGTAGGCACGATGGCCAAAGAATTAACACTAGCAGTGTCTTCCTGGCCTTTAAGTCCATTCAAAAGTAAAACCTTTTCCAGGGGCTGTTTGAAACCAGGAATGCTGATGGGATTGGAGCTTGTTTCACTTGCTGTGATAACACCTACATTTGCTTTAGTACCACCATCTGCCACCATCTGATCAAATAGAGAAGATCGAGTTTTCACTTTCATTTCTTTCAGGGGGACAGAACTCGTGTTTGTAACTGTATGACGTTGCGTGGCAATGGCATTGTCAAAAAGGGAGACATCCTTTGGTGCAGCTAATGCCTTCAACTGCTTCCCAAGGTTAAGAATGGTTTCTTGACACTCTGCCAACTTTTCGGAAGCGGCTGTTATCTCCCAGTCCTGCAGGAGCCGGATAGATATGCACATGTAAGCAATCAAGTCAATATTTTAGTTACTGCATAATGGTGTTGTTAAGTTTATACCATACCAAATGGTAGCAATTCTTCATACACAAGGGTAGGTGGCTCTTGCTTTTCTCAGTTTTTGCCACTTTGTATGATCAATACTCTCCAAACATTAAGCATAGAATCAGGCTTCATTTTCATTTATTTGTATCCATTTGTTAAAGGATTCAGCTAGGAGAAATGCTAACAATCTTTCTAACACCTGTATGTATTATTGGCTGAAATTCATTGAAATCGCAAAATTTGGTGGGTTTTATTTCTAAATCAGGAGTGGTTTATTAAATGAGAAGTGAGATCTACTAAAATTAGTGATTTCTGATCAGTTTCAACCAATAATAAAGAAAGAATTAGGTGTTAAAGAGAGTGGCGCTACTGCTTATTTATGGTCTTAGAAATTGTTTCCTAGTGGAACTGACTTTCTTCTGTCCATCCCACAACACTACTGATTCATAACTTATTCTGTACAGGTAGCTAAAATTATGGAGGGAAGGCTTTGCCTGAGTTTTATTGCTTGGTCTCAAAAGAGAGCATATAGATTTCCAAACAAGGGAATCAGAGCATATAGTCAGATTTATGAAATTTGGAGCTAACTAGCATTCATCTAACAATGAAGTCTAGTGAAGCAGTATAAAAAATAAAAGAGGAGGGATCTCTACCTTCATCAACCATATTATTCATCCATCATTTACAATCTTAGTCTGAAAGAACATTTAGTGTTCTGCTACAAGTTCATATCTAACAGTTGCTAAAGGCTATGATATAGTGGCAACAGGAAGTATGGGGATCCTGATTGATTGTTAGAAATGGTATGATAGATGGACACATCGATCAGACTACTTCAGTTAGATATTCCTGATCCGTTAAGTTACTAAGTCACAACAGTAGGTAACATTTGTAAGAAGTATAATTTAGTACCTTCATCAAAAGTAAAAACGAAAAAGGGAAACATTTTTGTTAATATTTTCTGCATAAATGCAAAAAAGATAAAATAGCCTCCTGAAATTATTGTCTCGTTTCATGACTAATCTAAAATCCTATTCCAGCTTCCCAGACTAAAATCACAGCAGCCTAGGACTTGGGTATTTCCATGCTATTTCTTAGATTTAGGAGAATTGTATATTGGATATAGTTTTGGCATTCAATGCTTCAAAAGCACTTAAAAACAATCAATGAACTGAAGAAGTAATTTGTTCATCATCCTCCAATTTGGGATCTCCCAATTTAGTTTTAAAATCCAAGTTAGCCTCAGAATTATATATTATTCAATGCCAAATCTATATCTAGATGAAAGTGCTTCAAATTGATTAAATCTTTCAGAATGCCATATATAGTAAAGACAAAACAGGAATAAAATGGGATTGAGAAGAGCTTACAGTTTGCAGTGGCTCATCTTTCTGATTAATGTCATTGTCTTTCTTTGTCATGCTGTGAATATAAATTTGATGTGAGTGTCAATCTTCAAATAAGAGATTAAAAACTAAATGTTTGAAAATCATATCTTATAGTAATAAGTATTGAAAGATTAGATTATGGATACCTTTCAAACTGGAGCTGAAGTTCAACACATCTGGTCTCTAATTCTTCACAATATTGATTTTTGTTCTCCAGTTCCACTTCTAATGCTAAAACCCTGTGATTAGCCTCTTGTAGTTCGGTTTCTGTAAGCTGAGTGTCAAGATCTGCATTTATGAATTCATGATTTTGTATTTGATCCTCAAGTATTCTATTCACTTCTTTCACAGTTTGTAACTCCAATCTCAAGCCGCCAATAGTCTTCTCTGATTCTTGAAGTTGATTTGTAGCTGATTGGAGCATCCCTTCCAAGGCTTCCTTCTCAGATTCAGAACTGATTACTTTATCTTCAATATTTTTAATTTCTTCCTTGTCAACATATGGCATCTCTTTAGTTGGAACATCATGACAATCTGAATTAGTTAGCGCAGGCAGACATGATAACTGTTCTCTAGTAAGATGCAACTTATATGCATCTGTAAACATCCCCATTTCAACTTCGTTTTCACTTAGTGTCTCATCCCATTCAAATTGTTTTTTAATGGCATCCCTCATACTAGAAACATCCTGAAGTGAAAAGCAGTGATTCATAATCCAATCCAAGGCTGTAGTCAGTTCTGTAGCAAATTTTTCATGATCAGCCTTGTTATTAAGTAAATCGTAACACACACGGAGAAATTGCTGCAGGACACTACTTAGTTCAGATGTTTTCCACTGGAAAACACGGACCATGTAGCCTGTAGGCATTCCTTGACTCTTGTGTGTACGGATATTTTCATCTCTTTTGTACAGAGAATCTGAATTATCATAATCCTCAGCAGGCATGCTAATCCCTTCAATAAGCTCAATTATCTTACCTATTGACTGGCCCATATCCCTTTGAGATTGCTGTTCAGTTCCCTTTATTGATAAAATCTCAGCATCAGTACCACACAGATCTTCCACAGAATTATTCAAAGGTTCCCATGAAGTGTGCTGACTAAAATGGAGAGGCTTAGATCCATCAAAGTGACCTGATCCTTTGCTTGAATCAAACCTATATTGATCCGTAATTTTTAGATAGCTCAAAGCCAATCTAATATCCTCACGTATGTCATCGAGGTTCTTATGAGTGACACAGTTTTGATCCATTATCATTTTAACTACTTCCAGGAGCCAACCAGGAATATCTCCCTTTAACATGTCATTGGAACATGATTCCTGATTTGATATGGAGAACTCTGACAGATGATCAGACACAGGAACAATCTCCTTACCTGTTACTCCAAAGCCAATCTGGTTCAGTCTAGTCTTTGAGAAGCCATCTATTTCATTGTTTTCTTCTACAGAAGCATGCGAAATTTCAGTGGCATTTTCAACAGAGACCACTGCTAATTTTTCCATTTCAAGGAAGTCATCCATTAGGCTTATATCTGAGGGTCCAACACTTTTGCATGAGAATGATTCCTTCTGCCGTATACTTCTAAAGTGCTCCAATTCCGAAATCAATGCAGAAGCCCAGGAGTCAGCACAGCTAACCTTGTCATCACTGCCAATGTCAGACATTGATGACAAAGATAAATCTCGACATGCAAGATTACTTCTAGGCTGCTCCAAGGTTTCATGGCCTCTAGATTCAATCTCTGACTCAAGTCGCATCAGTTTAGAAGCCGTGCGAGCAAGCATTACTCTTGAGAATTGGACTTCATTTATTTTCCTATTTAGTGATTCTTTCAATGTCTTGTTTTCTTCTTCCACTGCATTTAGCTGCTCAGTCAAAGTAGTCATTCTTCTAATGGCAGTCTCGGAACTGTCAAGTGCAGATTCAACCACTAAACTGGTTGAGTTCAAGTGTTTCGTTCTCATTTGAAGTGAATCCTGTTCCAACATTTCAAATTCATTTTTTATTTTTGCCAAGGAAGCTTGACTTGGCAATCGTTTTTGTACAAGAACACGCAGCCTCTGACATTCTGATTCTAACTTGGCAATTTTTTTAACACTCTGTGAGTGCTGCTTATGAGAAGCATCAGCTGTTCTACGATTAAATTCTCTTTCCTCATTCCGGATAGCAAGTTCCTTTTCAAGTACTTGAGTTTCATACTTCAGGGAAGCATTATCTCTCTCCATGGACTCTAATCTAATCATCAATGCATTATGATCAGCCTCTGTATGAGCCAATTGTCTTTTCAAATCTTCAATCAAATTTCCTTTAGCGATAATAGATTTATTAAGACGAGAATTTTCAACCCCAGATTTAGCAAGCCCTTTACTGGTCTCTGATAGTTGCTCCTCCAAAACTGTGCGTGTCTCTTCGAATTCTTTAGAAACTTTTATCACAGCATCATGCATCCTTTGCTCTTGCTCTTCTCTAACAAAACGTAACTGTTGCATGCATTCCTTGAGCGCACCATCCAATTGGGCCGCTCTTTCTTCATAAACTAATTGCTGCCGTATTGATTCCTCAAGATGTTGCTTCATAGAAAATATTTCAGCTTCTGCCTTCTCCCATCCTTCAAAGGAATCTTTAATGAGAGACTGGTAAAACTACTCTAAGAATAATAAATAATCTATGATTATTATTGTTCAAATTCGCAAAGTGAAGGGAAAGGATAAACAAACACACACAGCAATGCATAAACATTACCTGCCACTGCTTCTTCAACAATTTTTGTTTGTTTCTTCAGCTGCTCATCTTTAGCAGTACATTCAGAAACTGTAAAAGCAAGCTTATCATTTAATCTTTTTAAGTCTTTCTCCAATTTTTCTTTATCAGATAGAGGTTCCTGTACCTAAAACAGCAAGGCAAACAAGACAAAAGTACTAACTATTTTAGCAAATAATAAAGAAAGCATTATATTTCACAAAACTCTGGGGAAGAAAATTCCAGGTTTCTCCTAACAACTAAATACATAAACAATTAATTTGTCCATTTTGTAATTACAAAATATTTCAAGATCAAGGGCACAGGAAAAAAAGCCCTTCTGGATTAATACCTTTACTAATTAGTCCACTCAAGATGTGAGGCATTGAAGGGGAAGGAACACTACAGTAGCCGTCTTAATCAATACATGAACATAAATTTTCGGTGGCCTTCATGAGAAGTTTAAAATATATATAATGAGAACTGAAACAGTTGATGTGAGACACAATTAAATTACCTCTCCATTTTCTTTTGAAGTGAGATTTGTTTTGTCAGTTGCTATTGTCTTCTGTGTGGATTTTTTCCCCCAAAGCCAAGACTTATGGTCCATAATGATGAGAAGGCTTCAAATGTGAGAAGCCTGAATGAAGATTTCGGTAAGGAGAAGTATGCTACTATAGTCAAACTGGAAGGATGAGCTAACAAAAAATAAATCACAACAATGATAACTTTTGAGTAAATAATTGCTGCTATGCAAGTAACCTGAAGTGATGTACACTTTTCACTACTTTTAATCGATAATAGCTCGTGTTCATACAGAAACACTATTTCAATATTTCATCATTGATGCCATGCTATAAAAGGATTAAGAATGGCTCAGCCGCAGTCAGGATTGGAAATCATATGAGCAAAGCCTATCTAGGTAAATGCACCAAGTAACTGAGCTTAAAATTAAGGCTTAATCAATTGGGTTCAAATTTGTATCACAACAAAAACAAACTCTTCCATTAAAAAGATTTAGTGCGTCTTTGGAATGATATCTGAGACGCACATAAATCGGCAAGTCATAATATCCAAACGAGCAAATGATGCAGAAGCAAAAGAACTACTTCATATTGACGCAAGTTAACTGTTGAGAAACAAACATCCCATTGAGGAGACAAAAAACAAAATGGAATGCTAATATATATTAAATCAAAACATTGTAATTAACATATTCATTCTTACAGGATACTACAATACTATATATGAATCAGCCTATGGACTAATGAGCCAATTGTAAAAGCTTAAACTAGGTTGATTTCACAAATAAGTCAAAAATTATGAGCTAATTGAATTGAACTGTTAATAAACTGTTTCACGAACTGGTTGATGGGCTCTTCAATTCATTTTTAACCTAAGCATAATATATACCTTAAGTATACAACAGAATTTAACAATGAGAGAGTATTATCAAAGCGTGGCTGCAGGGAATGCAATGGCCATTCCAAGAAAAATATCTGTCTCAAAAACAAAGAAATTAAATAAATAACTAAACGGGATTTGACCAGAATCTTACCATCATGCAAAAGAGGTATGTTACATACATCACAAAATAAATAAACATCTCCACACATTAATATTTATCTATAAAAAAAATACTATAAACCTCTTTCAGCAGAAAGCCCAAAAGGTGAAACTTTATTCTTCTTAAATAAAAAAAAAAACTTCTTTATAGAACAGAATCAAATGATGGTACAATATAACAAGAACATAATAATGAAAGGTGTGTGCTTTGGTTTCTGACCTCTTAAGAATGAAGTGTGAGGCTTTGCTAGTACGTGGATGATCCAAGAGAAAAGAACAACATCTGAGACCCAATGGCGAGGAGATTCAACTGTGGCATGGACAGTTCAGGAGACAGGAAAAATGGATAGAAGTGGGGATTAAGGAATGGGGAGTTGAGAAGGTTAAAGGAAGAGACACAAATAATGAACATCATACGATAACGTGCAATGTTTGATTTCTTACCGACGCAGAGGGTACCACAGCTCCAACCTTAAAGAGCGAAAAAAGAGGGGAGTTTGGTTGCAGGAAAAGGGAAAAGAAGTAAAAAGACAGTAAAGTGTTCCCAGCTGGACTAAAAGTCAAACTGAAAAAAGACACAGCCATGAATGTAAATTTTGATTGCAAAAATTATTGAAAACATGTCTTTTAAGATTAACAAAAGAAAACCCAACTTACATGTATGTCAAAATTAATATTTTTCAATATGCACTAATGTGATTAATTTGGCTTCACTTAACCAATGGTTTCTGGCACATATATACTTAATGACAACCTTGTTCGGTACACACATTTTTTACATACCTTTTAATACTTATAGCCCAGTAAAAAAAATGTGTAAAGAGAAATATTAGAAAATGTTTGTTATAAATCCTCATAACAGCAATATTTAGACTTTTTTTCACTGCTATCACAAAAATTTATTTGATGTGTAATATTTGATAAACATAGATTTTCTTAGCATCACAACATAGAAGAAGAAGAACACATTTTGTTAAACATTAGAGGTTAATTTTTCATAAGGATAAACCAAAATTTCATAATTAAAGTGTGGAATGGATGTGAGGTATTTGATGTACTTTTTTCTTCATCCTTACAAGTTTCAATTTCCTCCTATTATTGCTCCTATTTGTCCCCTCTTTGCTTCTTCTAAACTTAATTTCATGAACCCTACTTCTGCTGTTCTTGTTACTTAATTTGATTCTGCTGTATTTGATATCCTCATTCATTTTTTTGTAGGCATCTACCTCTATCCTAATTTCACATTCAATAAGGAAAAGTTTTGTTGTTGTGTTAAATGCAATCAAATAAAGGAACACGGGTTTTCGGATTTTTAATGCCTGTTTTCTTCCAATTGTGCATGCTTGTTTCCTTAGGTTATAAGTGTCTTGGTCGCAAATGACAAAAACCAAAAACCTTGCTCGTGACCACCTTGGGAGAAGATTAAGAATTCAAGTACCTCAAATTCCCATTTTTTTATTATTAATGTCATCACCTTGAAAGTTGTTCTTAGATAGCATTCACCACAAAAAATCACATTATAAGAAATAGATAACAAAAAATGGTAGATGTATTAAACACAACAAATAAAGTACTTTGAAAGAATCTTTCACCTACTTCGCATACAACATGCAAGAAACTAATTTAAAATAATTTGGGGTAAAAGTTGGTTAATGCAATAATATTCCCATATTTTATTTTTAATACGATAAAAAATTATAAATTTAGTTTAAATTTTAATTCCCTTAATTTTATTTTTAAAAAATTAATGATTAAAGTAATGAACATGTATTTAGTTTTTAGCATTTATTATGTGTATTCATTAAATATAAATTTATTTAAAGTTAATATGTAATTAATCTTAAAACAAGTCTTCTATTATTTATTTTTTTATGGTTTATTTAAGATTAATTATATATTAATGTTAATTTTTCTCTCAATAAATAATTATTAAAATCAAATACTTGTTCAATCATATTAATCATGAATAGAATTTAAACAAAATTACAAAATGAAAATTTTTATATTAAAAATGACTTTTTATTATATTAAAAAAAATATGTCGATAATTATTGTGCTTAATCAATTATTTACTATCTTAAAACAACTTTGATTATCAAGATCATAACAAAAATACATATTTAACCTCATAATTAAACCTCTGCATTCAAATTTAGAATTTTCTCCGTTCTCTCTAACGACTACTTTTTGGCGATAACAAAATGTGACGCTACATGAGTTTACTCTAAGAATAAGTAAAATGTTTGTTAATTAACTTTCGATTTTATTTTGTATTAATTGTTGAAATTAATTAGGTAAAATGTGTATGAGTATTAGTAGTGTAATTTTCTCTCTCTTTATTTACATTTAATAATTATTCTATCAAGAAAAAAAATATGAAAATCTTCCTCAGATCCATAAATCAAAATAAAGTTTATTTTTTCAAAAAGTCTTACTTTATTTTAGAAAATATAATAAATTTCATTAGATTTGATTACATTATAATTATTTTCAGATTTAATCATAATATTATTTTAGTTTTATATACTTGTATCTACTTACGTATAATATCCACAATATAATTAATATTAATTATAAAATATATATGGAAGTTTTATATAATGTTATGAGTTTATTAAAATTATAAAGTTTACAATATTTATTTATATTTTAATTAATATTTAATAATCTAAATTTTAATTCCTTAAAGTATTAATTAATTTTTATAAAAAAATTGTATAATAAATAATAAAAACATATATTTATATTTATTTTTAATCATAGAGATTTAATCTCATTCATTTTTAATTATATTTTAATTGTTAAAATCACGACATAGTCTAGATTTTCTACGCAATAATACATGTTTATAATAGAAGTACATTTTTTCTATGGGAGAATACGTGAAGTGAAAATATCAATGTATTTTTTTTATTCTTCCATACATGCAATACTATAACAAAATCATGAAAAAGAAACCAATTTTTGAAAATAAAAATAATTAGTTGGTATAGTGACTAAATTAAAGACCATTTTATAGACTAACAAAATTTTGGTTTCTAAATTTATTTTTTATTAATGTTAAATGGTTGTTAATTAGACATCAATTTAAAAACCATTTAACAATAATATAAAATAATTTAGAAATCAAAATTTTTTTAGTCTTTAAAATATCTCTAATTTATTCACTATAACAACTAATTATTTTTTTTTCTAAAAATTAGTTTTTATTTCATTATTTTCTTTTAGTGGAATAACCTCTTTAAGGATATGTATATTATTTGAATGGATTCTTTAGATTCATAAACTATAATTATAGTAATAATTTTTTATGAAGTAAAATATATAAAAAAGTTATCTATTATTTTATCTATGTAAATATTCATTATTTTTTTTAAAGATAAAAATGTTTTGAGTATGCAATGTCTTTATTTAAATAAGTGTATATATATTAGAATAAAATTTGTCAATAAAAATTATTTCGTTTTAAATAATTAACATTATTTAAATCATTGTTTTAAATCTAAATAATTGACACAAAATTCAATAATACTTCTACTCATTAATTAATATTATAATTAATTTTTAATTTAACAAAATCACAAAAATTAGGAACATGTGTTTAGAAAGATCTTTCACTAGTCTGATTATTATATTAACTGGGTATTATAAAGCAATTAGTAACTAATGATAATATATGTTAATGAAGATATTGATGTTGGGTACATTTCAAACTAGTAGAAACTTAAGATTAAGAACTAATTGATTTCAGTTAGGATTAGAGTTAATGAATCTCTTTATCTCTTACTTAAGCTTCCCTGGTTGGTGTCTTTTACCTGTTTCTATTCAGTTTTCTTTCAGGCTAAGAAAAACCATTTTCAAATTGCAGACATTTTCCTTTATCACCAGAATCATTGTAAGGACAAAACACTTCTTATACATTTTCTAACTTTTACACAACTTAACTCATTGCTAGTGTCTTACTTGCATTTGAATTTGCCTGAAACACCAACTTTCTTGGAAGTTCTTTAAATATAAATCATAAACCCTCACTTTCTATTTATAAACTAAATAATTAAGAAGTAGGATTCAATCAACTCCAACTTCTCTTTATATCCAAATTAATATATATTTTATAAAAAGCAAACAGAAAGTAGCATCTGTTTCAATATCTTTTCTGCTTATGTTCAGGTAGTGTCTGAAATAATTGATAAAAGTTAATGCAAACTTTTGTGTGATATTATAAAATGAGCAAGTGTTTGTGAGCAGAAGAGGAAAAAGAAATCGAGTGGTTGTTACTTAAAGTGGAAAGGGACGAATTGTTTAATAAGAGAGATACACCTTTTAAGCCTTAATTAGATTATACTCATTCAATCCTTCTTTCAAAACTTTATCAGACTCAACTTTGCCAATGATCAATATTTTGATAAGTAGTGATTATTAAAGTTCCCTTGTGGTCCTAAACTACAACTGGGGCCTAAACAAAGAAAGGAATGTTTCCTTTTTTTTTTCTCTCTAATTAGTTTATAAGCTTTCCTTTCTTTCTTTTAGTCTTTTTTTATTATTAAAAATTGAACTAAGTCAACCATATAAAATTGATTTATAAATATGAGTTTTACGCTTACTTATATAGTATGTGAAACACTGAGAGACTATATACTTGTGGATGATCGAATAGAAGTTCGATAAATTCTCGTTAGGATAGACTTTAGATGACTCTGATATCATATTAAGAAATGAACTTTAAATTTAATTTAACCTTATAAAATAAAATTTACACTCACAATGTTTTCATCACTAATAAATGAAATAGCTCATTCTTCGAGAACGAACACTACAAGAAAATCATGAAATAAAAACCAATTTTAGAGATAAAAAATAATTAGTTGCTTAGTGACTAAATTAGAGATCATTTTAGAAACTAAAAAAACTTTTGGTTTCTAAATTAGTTTCTATTATTGTTAAATGGTTCTAAATTGGTATCTAATTAGCTACCAATATTTTTGTTACCAAATTTAAAATCTAAATAATTGGTAGTTAAATTGGTAGTTAATTAGATACTCATTTAGAAATTATTTAACAATAATATAAACTAATTTAGAAACCAATTTTCTTTTTAATTTTTAAAATGGTATCTAATTTAGTTACTATAGTAACTAATTATTTTTTATCTCTAAAATTAGTTTATATGCAAATTCATAATACTAAAAACTTAGAACAAGTTATGGGGAGGGATCCTATTTCTTATCTTATTATTATTCCTTTCTAATTTTGATGTTTCTTGTCTTATTATTCCTTAATTAAGGTAAGCATAATCATGTTCAAGAACATCATTTGAATCACAATAACACTCTTTCCAAACTTTGGATAATTATTCTGCAGTTTCTGTTTCGCTGTCACATAATTTACTTTGAAACACTTTAATTGATATCTCGTGTATTCCACATTCAAGTAACTATAAACATTAATATTATTTTTTCCTTTTCAAAAGACTATACAAATTACCGGATTATTTTCCCTTTCGAAATTTTAAAAATGTTGTGCAGATTTCGCTAATCAAAGTTATTTATAAAGTCTTTATTTTCTAAAAATATTAAAAATTAAAATCAAAGTTTTAAAAAGAAAAAAAAAAGTTACATAAAGTATATGTTTATTTTTGGTCCATACTCTGCAGCAATAATAGAAGATAGTTGAATGGCGTTGTTGCAACATTAAATTAATGTAGTTAAGTAGTTGCGCGTCTTGCTATTTAGTACAGGTGTCAGAAAATTTGGGCTTAGAGGCCCACACTTTTGTTGAATAAAGCTTTGCCGTAAAACCCTAAGGCCCACAATTTGTTGCTTTTTTCGCCTCATTATTAATGGATTCATTTATTGACTCTCTTTTTTGGACATATAGTGTTGTTTTAATCCTCCTCAAATATCTACTCTTCAAATTTAGTATTGCTAAATGTACTAAGAATGGGAAATTCAAGGATTTCAAAATATAAATATAGAGTTTGAGATTAATGAAAATTGAAAACTAATCCCAACACCACTTTAACACGACAATAGAGACGATTTCCGTGATCAATGCTTTTTTGAAAATACCTTTTCATATAAATAAAATATTAAAATATTTTTTCATAGATATTATTTAGATCTTTTAAAGATAAAAATATTTTAAAATATTCAATTGAATACAAATTTTATTTTATAAATTAAATTTTATAAATTTTTTTTTTTAATAAACATTCATTAACTCTAAATATAATATTAATTTATAATATATAAATAAAAATATTTCATCTTAAAAATAATTGTTGTAAAAATAAATTAATTTTAAACTTACTTCTTAATATAATATATATATTTTAATTATATATTATAATTTGTTTCATAAAAAATTGTTGTTAAACTTATCATATTACCTAGATTCGTATTTTAATCAAAATTATTAAATATATCATATTATCTATTATCTTATCGAATTATTGAACTATACTTAAAATCAATTCATGCTAAACTTAATTCATGCTAATATTAACTAATACTAATTTAAATCAATCAATTATGTACATTCGGTTTGATACACCCATATCCAAATACAAAATTATTAGTATCTTTTGTTTCTAATACATTAAATGTATCTTCAAATTGTAATAGTGTATTTTTGTGTTTTTATCTACTTTAGTTGAATATTTGGATTCTAGATGATGATATTTCAATAAATATGACAAATCAGGTGTAATTTATAATTGGCATAATGTGTTATATATTTATTTTTATCTATTTTAGTATGGTGTCAAAAGTGTAGTTTAAACCACGATAGTGTATTTATCAGACAACACCTTAACTATTACGTTATGACCCAGTCACATTAACAAACTAGGTTAAAATTAAACAAAAATGAAAAAATAATAATCACACACCTACAAAACATTTAAAAAAACTTAATTTACACTGTTGATATTTTATAAAATATGTTACAAACTTATAACAACATTAAAATTATCTTTAATATTATATTTTTGTTTCACTATTTTTAGTTTATTTGAATATTCTTTTACTAATTTTAAATTTTTTAATTAAGTATTACTTTTTCTTTTAAACGTTATAACAGTTTATTTTCATCAAATTGAGAAAAAAAATGTGGTTCAAAAAATTGAAAACGTGACAAGTAAGTGTTTGTACACACTTTATATTACTTCAAGATTTATTGAAGCACAATCAATAAAATATTTCATATATTCTGTGGCTTGAAGTTATATATAAAATAAAAATAAGTAAGAACAAAAATATAAAATAAGGAAATCCTCACAAAATTATCAGCTTAAAGATTTAGATTACAAATATTATCATAATTTATTATAGGGTTTTTCATTGTTTATTGTTAGAACTTTTTCTTGAATCTCTTAAAAAAACAAAAAATTGTTATTAAGACTTTAAAAAGTTGCACATATTTTAATTGAGCTAAATATTTTATTTTCAATATAATTAAGTATAAGACTAGAATAAGTTTGTATATGGGATAAACTTTAATGTGTCTAAGATGAGGTGTAGGTCACCACATCATAGAGCAATTGTTATACTTGATTATTTTACCCAATCAACTTATCAAATTCTAAAATTACTCACCATTTCAAAATTAAAAATCCAAAATTAAAAAATAGATTTTGAAAAAGAAAATCTTAATAGATTTTTTATTAATAGACTTTTGTGTTTTGTAATGGAATGTTCTGGAATGGAAAGTTGGTTTCCATAATATAGTTTTCGGAAGCGAAAAAATTATTTCAAAATGATACTTGGTAATAGAAAGTTGTTTGGAGAAAAAAAAAAAAAACATCATAGGACCATTTTCGTCATTTCATATTTTTATGAGGTGAAGGAAGAAGAATGATGGGGTGCAGGATGACCCTTGTGAAAGTAAGTGTTAGATAAGTGGACTTGTGTATGTGGGCCAAAAGATCCAAATTTCTCAACCGAAGGCATTGTGAAAAAATTATGACACCTTTGAAAGATAAATAATGAGTATTATTTGTTAGAATAACATTGTTTGTATTTATAGAAATTTATGTTTTCTTCTATGTGCTTTATGTGCTTTTTTTAATTGTTTACTTAATTATTTTTTACAAATTGAACTAGTTAATATATTTTAAGCATTTCCTTCCTTCTTTTAAAGTTCTACTAACTGCAATATTAAATATGATCCACAATACAAAAAAATACACACAGAAAAAATCCATTTCAAATTCTATCCTGACATTAAAAAAAATCCTTCAATTTTATATAAACTTTCTATTACTATTTTATTTTATAAATTTAACATTATTTTATATCCTAAATCCATTACAGATTCTCAAAGTATTTTAATAAAAAATAAAAAATGTAATGTTTAAAATAAAAAAAATTTACGATTTAAATTTGTTTAATTTTAAAAAATATATAATTGAGCTACTAAAATCAAATAATTCATAAGTCCCAGTAATCAATAAGTGAAATACTGTTTTTGTTTTTTTTTTCCCTTTCAATAAAGCAATTCATAGTAGGCTCTTCATATATGAACTTCGTTTATTACACTACGCAAGTTGTTTCTATTGTAAACTAAGGGCTGCTTCTTCCTGCACCTTCATACCTTCTTGTGCCATCCTCATAATTTATTTTATTTCAAAAATACTCTTTTTAATATTTCGGATTACATAATCCAGTAGTTTTTTTCTAGATCCAGAATTAGCTTCCGAATTATATAATCCGGAAGTCTTTTGAGATTAGCTTCCGGATTACATAATCCAGAAGTCTTTTCTATACATAAGATTAACTTTTGGATTATGTAATTCGGAAGCCTTTTTTTTCAGATGTGTGATTAGCTTCCGGATTACATAATCTAGAACTATTTTCTAAATATGAAATTGACTTCCGAAATATGTAATCTGAAATATATCCGGTTCTGGATTACATAATCCATAGGCTTATTTCAAATCCAAGGGGATGGGCACAAAAAAATGGATAAAAGAGTATTTTCACATTTAGTATGGGGTGACACAAGAAGGTATGGAGGTGTAGGAAGAAAGAGTCAAATAAGGTTATATGTTTAAAAAGTGTTCAATATACGGGCTTTAGGGCTAGCTTGGGCCTAGTTTGGGGCATTTTGTCTGCACCTGGACAATTGCTTCCTGCACCATATCACTGCACCCGATTCCAGCGGAAAAGACGAAACTATCCTTAAAAAATTTTTCCGAAATATGTGTTCCGGATTTTTTTTTCCGGAACGAAATTTTATATTACGGATTTTTTTATCCAGAATGAGTTTCTCATTTTTGTTTCCGGATTTTTATTTCCGAAACACAATAATCTCTTTTCCAGATTTTTTTTTCCAGAATGTATTATTTATCAATTCCAGATTTTTTTGTCCGGAATAGAATTTTAAATTTTGTTTCCAGATTTTTATTTCTGAAACTCAATAACCACTTCCGGATATATTTTTCCAGAATATATTATTTTTAATTCTGAATTTTTATTTCCAGAATAAAGAGTATTTTTGGAATTTTTAAAATTGTGTTGGGTGCAGGTTAAAATGTGTTGGGTGCAGGGAGCATTTGCCCTGCACCTGCTTACATTTTTTCTACACTCCATAAATATAAATTTTTTCATTTTGTACTTTCCAAATTTATCAATTTAAGTCAAAAATGTTTTGTGCATTGTTGCAATCTAGAAAAGTTTCATAATAACATAATTGGAAAGTTACTGAAAGTCATTTTTTTTAAAAAGAAAAATTGAATTTTGCAAGACTAAAAGTCGTTTTTTTCTTATAGATTGCACAATTTTTTAGAAACAAAAAATATTTTTAAATTGCGCAATCCATTTATTTGTCAAAAAAATGGACCAGTGGTAAAGGTCACACTTGGTGTATGTGATCTCTTAGCTTTATGTTGCTGATGATTTTCTTTATAGAATTTTACTGAAGGTGACAATTAAAATGATGAAAGTAATATAGATTGTGTAATATAAAAGTTAAAATAATTTTTGAATTATGTAATTTAAAAGTCAAAAATAATGATTGATTATACCATCTAAAAGAAACTTTAAACTTTCATATTGCACGATCTAAAAAAAATAAAGTAAAAATTCTCACATTGATTAAAAAAAAATGTACAAAGATGAAGGAAGGAATATTTTATCTTTGTTGGTAATTTTGTTTTTGAAAGTATTGAGGAGGCATATAGTTCCATAAGATAAGAAAAAAAAGTGAAAGCACGTTCCTCAAACTTGCAACAATTAGGCATAAAATCACTTAAAGTTGTGTGGCATAGAGTTGTTAAACCTTATACTCATCACGCTTAGCTTAGCAAAAAGAATATGGCGGTGAGAACCGACACAAAAATGGAGCAATTGGTAAAATAGTGGAAAAGCAAAAACAGTGGAAAGCCTATAGAGAAAAAAAGCTGGTGAGAGATTATTGGTTTATTGATTCACCAGAGAATTTATTTTTCTTGTTTTGGAAAAAGTAGGTTCCCATCTCCCTCTCCTTTTGCTTGGGCAGTGACCAAGATGAGTGCATGACAAGACACCAACAATCGGTTAGAAAACTCAACCAAAGTCCTTCCATTCCCTTATTAGAAAGTCGTAAGCATCTCTCATTAGCATAGTCACAAGCGGAAACATTTGCATACACACAACCTTTTTCCTCTCGAAATTAAGCAACAGCAAACGGTGTTGTTGTTCTGTTTTATGCTTTTTTTTTGCATGTCAATTTCACTGCCTGGATTCCTAAGTGTCAAACATCAATGATTGATCACCAACCTCCCTTCAGATTGGGATATTTCTTTTTCCTCTTCTTCTCGACAATCCATTTTCTCATTACCATTATTGGGGAAATCACTTTCGTAATCACCGAGCTCAGAGGTAATGCGATGAGAAATCATAGTAACGTGTTCATGTGACCAATCAAACCTTAACCATTGTAAAAGGAAAACCAAAAGTGATTGAATTGACCATGGATTACACAACTCTTCATTGATCAATTATTTGGAATAATAAAGAGGCACTTCTAACAAGAAATATTCCACTTCTGGATGTTAATCTGTTCATATTCTAGTTTTACTGGTGGACAAAGAAAATTATATTGTCACCAAATGCGGCTAAAGTTAACTCACTTTTTCAACACTAAGTATAGTTTAATACTTCCAACTTTACTTGTTTTCCTATGAGTATTATTTACATACAAAGAAAAAAACTACTCATCTTATTTATTTCAAATTATTTTAAAAGAAAAGTGATAATAGCAACGCTGAGTATACAACCAAACCATTTCTACACTTTTGCAAGATTTTTTTTAAAAAACACCTGATGTGAAATGTAATCACACATCTCCCCCTCAGATAAATAAATAAATATTGATTGATAACATAACGTAATTAATTTCGTCATATAAATTAATCGTTACATAACCTAATATAATTAATTATATTATATTATATAATAAATAAAAAGATAAAATTATAAAATAATAATAAAACCGTTAATAATAAAAAAATTATAAAAAAGAATAAATAATAATAAGATATTTTTTTATAAATAATAATATAATAATTGTAATATAATAATAATAAATAAATAAATTACAATAAAATAATATAACTATAAACTAATAATAATATAACTATAAAATAATAATAAAACATTATAAAATAATAAAATTTTAAAAAAATCAATAATAATAACATTAAATCTACAAAATAATAGCAAAATCATAATTTAATATTTAATTAAAATTAATTTATAATAACAAGGGTAGTTTGGTCAATTCATAAAATTTATTTTATATATTTTCTAAAATTCATTATATCAATTAAATTATTCCCAAACTCTTTTTTTCATCAATTCAAACGACCTCATACTCCACTTCCTTCTCCATTTACTCAAATTCATTCACCAATCTAAATTGACATTCATTGTACGTTAGATATTCAATGATGTGTAATTATATAAAGCTTATATATGTACACTACAAAGAAAATAAATATGTAGTCCACATTCCTCATATTCATATCAAGTAGATGGAAATGACAATAATCTTAAAATGATCGTGTTTCCCACTACACAAACCTTCTCATACTATTGTTTAGGTGAAATTTCTTGAGAGCTTATAATTTTTATATAAAAAAATAACAACATAAACAAACATTTCTTTAGTTAGAAGATCTAGATTTGGGGGGAAACGTGGTCACCAATTTCAAAATTTGTGTGCAAGATTGAATGTTTATGAGTAACTGAAATTTAAATATGTCGATTTTTTATGTGAAGGAATTATTGATGATATTTTGTTTAAAATTGAAAGTGTTGAATGGTAGTATAAATGGACTTGAATTGCATTATAAATTTTACTGAAGTGTAAGAGTATATGTAATTATTTTGTACATATGAATGATTGGAAATTGGTTTAGAAATAATGAGTATATATGTTGGTAGAGTATAACTACTACCATTCTCAGTAAAGAGAACTCTCATTTTAATGTTGTTGGTTTATGAAAATACAAGTTTGAATGTAATTTTTTGGTGAAAAATAGGTATGAGATAATTTTTTAGAAACTTTTTTCTGCATATATTGGTCAAGCGAGAATAGGGTGAAAAAATAAATAGGGTGCTCTCAGGTTCATTTTTGCTTAAATGAGAGGAAATCTCGCTCAGGAGAGACTTATTTTTGCCCAAGCGAGAGGGAATCTTGCTTAAGCATAAATGGGAAGAATTTTAGGGTGCTCTCGGTTGATTTTCGCTCAAGGAAGAAGATTTTCACTTAAATGAGACTCATTTTCGCTCAAGCGAGATTATTTTCGCTCAAGCTAAAAATAAAAAACTTAAATTTTAAAGATTTGCTTATGTGTGTTCTCTTTTATTATTGTTTATTGTTTTTAATTTATTTTTATGTGAATTTTAATTATATAGTTAATTGAAAATCCTTTAGTTTTTATGTGTTTATGTATTTTTTTTTTCTTTCTATGTTTTGGTATGATCAAATGGTGACTTTGTATAATGTGAGATGTAAATTATGAAATTAAAATCGAGACATAGTATTTTTAGGAAAGGAAACACTGTGTTGAAATTGTTAGGATGTGTATTGACTAGTGATGCGTTTAGAAGGAGGTATCATGACATTACTGATATAATGGAATCATATAGTGGTGAGAGTTGAAAGAGGTTCATGTGATTATGTTTGGGTTGTGAGAAAGTACCTGATCTTTCAAATTCATATGGATTAATCCTGTTATATGAGATGACTCGAGATATTGAGATTTTTTATGTGCATAACTGTGTACATTCACAGTGAGGTAGTATGACATGACAAATTTATGCGTTTAAGTCAATGCACGAATCTTCTTAAAGTAAAGTCAAGTGTTTGAGTATGTCAGTTAGTAGAAGTTTGACATGAGCAATATGAATGTTGAAGTATGACAGACACTTGCTAGTTGTGTGAAAATTAAATTACAATCGATGAATTTATAATTGTTATCTAAAGTTTAAATTTATATTAAATTTTTTAAAAATAACTAGTTTACCATGTTGTTTGTGTTTTGTTTTCTTTATTTATGATGATTGTGTATTTACAAGGGAGGAAATTATTTTGCAGATGATAAGGCTCCATCATGGATGAATTTGTTAGATAACAGTTTGAAGTCATATAATTATTAGAAACCATTAATAAGAGGAATATATTTTGAAATATTGAATTAAGAAGATGTGAAAATGTAAATGTTTGATTAGATATTGCATTTGTATTATAGTATGCATAGGTAGAAAAATAGGGATGTTACCATTACAGATATTTTTTTATAATTTATTTATTTTATTTATAATATAATTAATTTTAAAAATATATATTTGATACCTTGGATCAGTCCGACAAGATTTTTATTTATTAAAATATTATTTACACTTGATAAATAAAGTTACATAAAAATAACGATACATATATTTTTAAATATATAAAATCAAAATTAATATAAATGTTAAACTTGAAGTCATTAAAATAAAATAATGCAATAAAAAAATTATGATGTGGCGCAAAAGTGTGTACCCCTAATTATGAAAAAAGGAAACAAAAAATACATCCATACTAAATTATTTATGTTACATTATGAGTTATGATATAAAAAATATTTATTTCTCCCTAACTTTTAAAATCTCATCCTTTTATTGTGTTTCTTTTCTTCACACCTCAAATTGCTCTTCATTTCTTTGAACATTCATCCTCCTCTTCCCCTCCTTCAATGGATCAGTGAATGAATTAAATTTTAATGTGGCAGAATACCTAACCCTATTTTGACTTCACCAAAGGAGTAACTGTTTTGATGGAGTTTAAGTTTTTCTTCCAACTTATGAAAATAGGGACCGGTATATGTAACCCCACTTAGTACCACCCTCAAACTTGCTTCACTATAAAGTTAAGATTTTTCATAAACATTTAACTATTGCTGATAGACAATAAACCCTATTAACTTTACAAATTGATTGTTCCAATTTAACTTGTATTTGATGAATCTGGTTATTGTGTGTAAAGAAACAATACACCAAAATAAATACGTGTTTGAATGTTTCAAATACAAACGTGAGAATTTGTACGGTCGGTATTGGACGAATTACGTCACTCAGTTTCGGTGATCAATCGATCGATCGAAGATACATTTAAGTAGTTACAATAAATAGCGGTTAAGGCAGTTGTAGGAACTCCCTAAGAATCTGGGATACGTTCCACCAATCGATGGAAGACACATTTAAGTACTTACAATAAATAGCGCTTAGGGCAATTGTAAAAACTATTTGAGAATTTGGGACACGTTCCACCAAATCCGGGTAATGTTATGAGAAATCAGAAAACCTCCATAAAAATAAGTTAACATTGATATATGATAGATTCGGTTCATTACAACAAATGACCCATGATCAAACACTATAAATAAATCATTTACAGAGGTGTGTAAGGTACGCTCTTAATAAGTTCTCAATATACACTTCGTATAGCGAATACTTGATACTGAACATCGGTAAATTAAAGAAGGAGACTTAAAGTAAAGAGCAAGGGAACAAACGAACAACCAGGAAAGACTTAAAATAAGGAGCAAAAGAGTTACCGAACGACCAATACGTCAGTAATTGTACAACTAGTTTCAGGTACTATCTAGGTCCACTTTATCTATACGAGTAAATAAAGATAAAAAATATTTTCATTCATGATAAATCTTCTAGTTCAAATATCACTGATTCAAATAACATTTATATATTTTAATAATAGAAATCGGCCATTTATATATATTAAAACTATAAGATAAAAACCATGACCATATTACATAATTGGATCCGACAACCTCGCATACTAAAAATGATCGTGACAACCTTGCATACTAACAAAAGATCAATAGTAAGTGTTTTAAATAAAAAAAATATAATTATTAATTTACCTATTTAAAATTCTTGTATAATAACAAGATTTGTTATTAAAAATTAGTAAATATAATTACGTGTTATTTTTTTAAACAAACAAAATATATAAATTAAAAATATATTTGAATTTAAATAACACAATAAATATTTCATAAATATTTTGTTAAAATAAACAAAATATTTAAATTTAAATAATAAAATATATATTTTATAAAATACTTATTAACTTTTTTATGAAATCAATCATTCCGTGTCATCTAGAAGATAATATTTTGTTCTATATCAAATTTACATTACTCTAATCATTCACATAATATTATTTAATATATAAGTACACTACAATCAAATCATTAATTATAAACTAATTTTTGATATCAAAATAATTAGTTGCAATAGTAACTAAATTAGATACCATTTTAGAAACTAAAAAAAATGGTTTCTAAATTAGTTTCTATTATTGTTAAATAGTTTCTAAATTGGTATCTAATTAGCTACCAATATTTTAACTACCAATTATTTAGATTCTAAATTTGGTAGAAAAAACTTTGGTTGTTAATTAGATACAAATTTAGAAATCATTTAACAATAATAAAAACTAATTTAGAAACCAAAAAATTATTTAGTTTCTAAAATGGTATGTAATTTAGTCACTATAGCAACTAATTATTTTTTGTCTCTAAAATTGGTTTCTATTTCATGATTTTTTTTGTAGTGGTATATACAAATAATTTACATATTCACAATATTGTATTACAAAATAATCTCCCTTTATATAAGAATTTTCAAATATATATAGTCATTGTCATGAGTCTAAAAATAACCTTCAATTATCAGTCTGATGAAGGAATGAACTAGAAATTTATAGAGGAGGAATATGAGAAAAAAAAAGACTATAGAGATGTGGTTATATTAAAAGGAAATTTATCTTATTTTTGTATTTATATACACTTCTCACTTTAATAATAAAATATTCAGATATCATTTTAATTATACATTCTACTCTATAACTATTTTATAGGTCCTTACATCACACGCATAAAAAAATTATTTATTAATTTTTTAAAGAGTAAAGTAATAATTATAATATTAGTATACAAAGTTTAGAAAATGTAAAAGAGATAAGAGATATTTAAGAAAGTTCTTAATGAATGTGAAATTATGAACTTATCTTTATTGTTCTTCTATCTTGGAGAGTTTAGACAATCCTACCTTTGCCCTTTTCTTGAGATTAGAAATAGATAAACACTTGCAATTTTGTTCATAGAGTGACGTCTTAGAGGAAAAAAGAACTTCATTTCCTCTCTTAAAAGATATTGCAAAGAGATTCAAATAGAAACATACAATGATGAATCATAATCGATTCTAAGGCTTGAAAACTGATGGTTATCATGAAACAATTATATTGTTATTTAGGTTTTTCAATAAAAAAAATGATATCGGGAATATCTCATGGTGGACCCAAATGTTCTGGTTGAAAGTATAAGTGATCTCAAGTAAAAAAATATTCTAAAATTGAGAGTTTGTTCATAATGAACGGAACGTGTATTTTATAAGTACTAATTAGATGATTTGTTACCTTTGGATTTTAACTAATATTATCTAATTCTTCTTAAAGTTTGTATTTTTCTCAACTAAATTTAAGTATCAGAAATAAATATTCTCATAATTTTTGTCTAAAATTTTGAATAATTTTATTAATTTTTTTAAATTATATTTCTTTTTAATAGAAAATTAAACTAATTAATTACACACTACCTAGTATTGTTCAACTTTTATATATTTAACCTATCACAAGCGTAATGTAACAACAAAAGAAAAGTCATTAACTATTACTTCCCCACGAAAATAACCAAGTTGGAGTATCACATACTCAAATAATTAGGGTAACTTCTTTTAATAATAGTAACAAATACTGAGACATTTAGGTTACTTTCTTTTAGTAATAGTAATAAAAATCATAAGACCAAATACCCACCGCAATTAACATAAACTCTTTTAAGTCATAATTGTTAATAATGATATTCTCAATCAACCATGAATACGAAGAATTGTAATTAGATAAAAAAAATAAACAACAAATATCAATGCAATGTAGAATAAAATGTACCTACCTATTACGAAGTTAAAACAAAATATCATTACTGCCAAAAGAAAAACATTTTGTTACATTTTATCGCTATATTTTTCTTTCATAACTACAATTACTCTATTAATTTGAATATCACGAGTTTATATTACAAGAAGAATATATTACTGTCGGTTTCATGTTCTCGAAGTGATTAAATTTTAATATTTTTATTATTTTAAAAAAGCATTGAGTATAGAAAGGATATTTTACCTAAAAGTTTCCATCGACCAAGCTATAAAATTCGTACACTTCTTTTAAATGTTGTGTATCGGACACCGACATTTGTATGACATTTGTAAAATACGTATCCGTGAAGTGTCCAATTCAAAAAATATTTGTTAGATTTATGACAATTCTAATACGATTCTAACACAATTTTAAAAAGAAAAAATATCTTAATTTTCTAAAAATTTAAACTTTATTATATAAATTGTTATTATGATTGTAAAAATAAGAAACAAATCTTTGTGAACTAGTCATGAAAAACATCTTTATGCTCCAAAAAATAATCTAGAATATACTTATACACATAAATCTTTATTGTCAATTTATATAATTCATAATTATATAATATATTGATCCGTGTCTCCGTATCCTATATTTTAGAAATTTTACGTATCTCTATATCTGTATCGTATTAGTGTCCATATCAATATCGGTGGTAGCATGAAGGTGGTTCTTGATCCATCACTTTTATATGTGGTTGGATAAATCTAGTTTCACAATCTTACAATACATTGTTCCACACTTGATTATTCTTCTCCAACTTTCAAATGACGCACACCACAACCATCTCTCTGACACAACCTAATGAGTTGGTGGCCATAATCAGTGTTGTTCAAATCCTCAATTCCTAAGCATTTTGTAAACGTCTGAAAGCATAGAAATCAAATACATGAACAACAAACACATATTCACACGTGATACATCACAGGTCTTATTTTTTTATTTACATGAAAAAACAAATAACGAGAATGATTTCAGTTTTAATTGTGCTACACGTGTGAAAATAATTTAACTCCACCATTACTTTTGAACAAATAAGACAGCATGGAGCCATAGTTTCTCAAAATATCTATGAATGGTTGGTTTTAACATTATTTTTTGTTCTATTTATTTTACGAACCTTGCCTTTTTTTTTACTGATCTATTTTTCTCCAAAATACTTCTCATTTTCAACCACTATTAGTTCTACAAACTCTATTTTTTTTTTCTCTTTTAACTCTTACTTTTTTCTCAAAATTTTACTGTTTTACTCTTTATTCTCGATCTCTTTGAATCCTTTGCTATTCCATCATAACTATTTTTTTTTGTTTAAACTTTACTCGTTCAATAACCACAATTTCTTCTCTAAAGTCTTACATTTTATTTTAATCTCATTTATTCTTAAAACTTATTCCTCCTATTTTATTTCGATGTTTCAAATTTATTACACATGTTTTTCATGCAGCTTTTCATTTTTTTCAAATTCACAAAGTGGTAACAACTCTCAATTTTCAGTTCATATAATTGAAAATGTCGTTTAATGTAAAGGTGTTTTTGTTTTTTATTCCACTAAAAAAATGGCTACAAAAGTTTGACTCAAAGTTGTGTTAAAATGGTTGTGTAGACTTGCTTTTTCAGGGTTAATCTAACAGATCTTGAAAATGAATTTCCATAAGCAAGAATTCTACATAGAATGATATAACAACTCACCATTTATTAAATGCAAAGTTGATATGAGGCAAGGTCAATGACAAAATATACATGATAAATGAAGATTGTTGAGTGTGTGTGTGTGTGACAATACGATATGAAGTATATGGACAAATGACAGAGAGTGAGAAAAGAGAATGGTGGAGTTGCACATGGGTGGAGGATCTAGATTGTTGAACTCAGAATTAGGACTTAAATCCGCTAAAGGGTAGATAGAAAAATGCAAAAGGATGCAGGTAAATACAATATCAAACGCCAAAACATGCCAGATAAGGAAAGTATATATAAGCAAAGTTACAGAAAGAAAAGGCAGAGAGAGGGAAGCATGGATACATGTACATACAGACATTTCATAGAGAGTGGCACAGTGAGTGCAGAAGGTGTAATTAAAATGAGGCTTAGATTAGGAGAGAGAGAAGAGTCCCACAGAGGTAGCAAGGGCGTCCCAGATAGGGAAACCAAAAGAGTAGTTTGTCTGAGTGAATGTTGATAGCGATCTAACTATTAAGGGCACAATGTGAACGATAGGATAGGACCAATGCTTCTTCATCCAAGTCCCACACCCAGTCACCATCACCCTTCCGTATATAACTATATGTGCCTAGATTTATCATCATTCACTGTATTCTAGCATCAAACACAAACTCAAACGCATGCCACACTGTCCACTGTCTGAATCAACTTAAGTAAACCACACACAAACATTTCTTATTTTCATCAAAAGGAAATCCAACTACACAAACCCTTTTCATTCTCATTCTTTTATGCTATCTCAACTCAGGTTTCCATGCCTCCTGGGATAAAACCAATGAGAAAAAATGAGAGGGAGGGAGATAAACGAATCTGTGTCCCGTGGATCCGATGCAAAGTAAAAGGATAAAGAGTGAGCTTTAACCTACTTAGCAGTGAATAACATAGTCCCACTTTGTACTCCACTCTGCAAGTTTACTTGCTTTTGTTTTCCTTCATTTAGAGTAAGGCCTGCTGTGACATCAATTTTTTGGACCACTGAACTTGTTGTCGTTAACCTACTCTTCCTCTCATTGCTGTGATCAAATATAACTATTTCATAAGCTTACTTAATGTCATGTACTGGCTTGTTTTGGTAGGTGGGATACAGAAATGTAGCGAGTATCATTGAAACAAGGGTAGCTCTCTTACCTCTTCACGTAAACGTTGCTCATCCTCGTTTTACGCTCTTTCTTTTTTGCCTAATATTTTGGTAGTAATTAGTGAAAGTGAAAAACCCAGCAGCATGTAAAACTACAACATGTTCTACCCAAAAGACCTTCAACGTGTAATTTCAATTCCATGTATGGCATGAATTTGGGCCCACTTTTCCTAAAATATCTAGGATGACGGTGGTGATGACGCAAGCGCGCATGTTTTTCATTTTTTAAGTCATTTACCCGACCAGCACAACATCCCAAAAACAAATGGGTTGGATGGATGATTATTCTCACATTATTCTAGTATTATTCCAACTGACGAGATAACAAAGTTTTGGATCTGGTTCGTCAAATGAAAGGTGTTGTGCTTCATACTGTTTTCTATTTAAATTGCAACTAGAGATTGCATAAACATATTTTAAAGAAAATCCATTCACTTTTAGAAGGCAAATTTTTTAAGCAGCACTCATGTAAGATCTTAACGACAGGGGCTTGGCATCGTGTTGATATCGAGTCTCTGCTTCATTAACCATTCAGATGCTGTTCCCTCCCATACTCACAACTCTAGAATCATTGAACCCAACTATTACACAACCCAATTACTCCTCTGCTCTGTTCCCATAAAGTTACATCCCATAAATAAATGGTCCAACACCTGTTTCCCCAGTTAATTAACATTGGTATTAGTACGTAGTACTCATCAATTTTTCTTTCTTGTAAAGGTTAAAACTGACACAGGCCTTAAACCCCCAAGCAAGCCAACCCCTTCACCATTTATACCCTTTTGGTAGCTTCCTTCTCTCTCTCTCTCACTCCCAATGCATCACTGTCCTTTCGAAGCTTTAGACGAACAATTATAGGCCCTTCTCGTCATAATAGCCTTTGTCTGACTGCTTTTGGCCAAGAGAACTGATTCAAAGGACACATTGATGGAGACTATTCATCACCATCCGGTGATTTTTCCGAGACACTAAATAACCCACTCTGTATAACTGTCTATCTTAGCGTAAGAGTAAAAAATATTGCTTATTTTCCCTTCTTTAAAGCTAGGCTAGTAAGAGATTAAAATCTGTCTCAACGTTTTATGTCAAGCTAAACAAAACCTGCACTACCCTATTGAGGAACCCAAGCTAGCATCTTTCCTTTGCAAAGTTTTCAAGGCTAATACCGATCCGAGCAGAAATAAGGAACAAATTGACAACCATGTGTTTGTGATGGATATACATCCCAAATTAAGAAACGAATATGTGCTGTCATAAATTCTATAGCGCAGAAATGCAATCATAGCTATATAAGATCAGAAAATTTTAGTCAGCGCCCAGAATATCTAGTTCAAGATTTCGTCCGTTGGTTAGTTTGACTGACATATTATACAAAGACCAGCGAGTTCCCAATTTGGCTTTCACCATTTTTTTATCCCTTCTTTCACCCCCATAGTAAGGTTACAGTTATGTATGGGCTTCCTAAAGGAGAGGGTGTTGGACATGACATGAACAATAATCTAAATTGCATCCACTTGTACATGCTCACAAAACAAATTAGGGGGAGATTATTTTTCAATGTAAAATGGCACGGTAGAAATAATCTTGAAGGGTCATGAAGGTCTCATGAGGGAGTGGAACCCATTTTTCTGCTGCCAACCTAGGGAGGGTCTAATCTGAGGTGGGAATCCTGATGATGCTGCAGCAGTTGCTAACAAATGTGGAGGCCCGGCTTGCCATTGCTGTTGATCAGACATTGATAACGAAAGATCGCTTCCAATACGGCCTCCGTTGCTGCTGCTAGGAACCTGCATGTTAGGGGACAAAAATTAAACTCACTTGGATGCCATAATAAATGGGCGCTTACTCAATATCATCTTTTGTCATTCAAATTGAATGCAAGAGCCAAAATCAGGATATTAATGAAGGGGTACCCACATGAAAATTCGGTAGGTGAAGATGTGCAAAATTATGAGGCATTTGAGTCTCAGCAGGCGACCTATACGGACCATATCTATGCATTTCTTTAGCCGTTGGAGATTGAAGGTGAGTTTGGCTCAGTAGTCTCAAGGTTTCACTCTCCCCAAACCCATCTCTTGCATAGCCTTCCATGTTGCTTCTACCACATGGTTTTGGTAGTATATTTACCAGCTGAATCAAATATAACCAGGAGTCAAAAGGGGTGATTAAGGTAGAACTCAACACCAAAATTAATCTAACACAAGACTGAACTAGCAAGTAAATAAATTAACGAATTTTATGAAACATTACATGAGCCTTGGGCTTAGATCCTCCATTCCGCCAATTGGATTCAGGTGGTATGGGCTGATCGGTCGCAGAATTTGGGAAGTGATTCCCCGATATTTGACCATTGCCATGTTTAGAGCTCGAATTGCCCAAACTCAAATCCAGATTGTGATCTGCAGCTACACCTGAGGATTCTGCAACACCCAATATTCCAAACAACTAAGAATTGTAGATGCGAATAATAAAATACAAAAACTTCAAGTAGTAACATCAGTGAGTACATAAACCCGCAGTTCATTCCTTGATTACCAGAATTAAGTTCATTATCATAGATGCTGGGATCAAAATTGGTGACGGCCTCTTTGCCGTTGCATTTTATCGCCGCCTTGTCATATGCCCTATTTACGAAATGTGCAAAAAAATGTCAAAACCCTAGTATGAGTCGATATTCTTGGAACATCAAATTGACATGTAAAGAAAGTAGATACCTTGCAGCTTCAATCTAGGTGTCAAAAAGACCCAGATAAACGTACCTGGCAAATCAAATCAAATCAAATGAATTTTGTCACGGCATGAACAAGCCATACACAGGAGTGACATGATGTACAAAAAACATCATATATTATAGAATATAATAGAAGATAAGGTCCTACTTTTTGCCCAAAAATTGGCCCATTCGAGCCTCCCATCTTCCACACTTGTGCAAAGTTACACCTCTATATTTGGAGCTTCCTCTGGGAAATCCAGTGCTTTGTCGGCGAAGTACGTGCACAAACTCTTCCTTGGTTAAATTGCTCATCTATTATTATAACATAACACTAATTAGCCAACTCACCATAACAATTCAAGACAGATAAAATAGTACTATCCCGGGACTGTTCGAGATAAGATAAACAACTTTCCACAGAATATCTTCCACCCTCTTAATGACCCACCTGCTTCAAGTCTTCCTCATAGTCTTCTATGTTGAAGTTGATATCTGCGTCCACCCCCCGGAACTTAATGGCCGCTCTATCATACGCACTGGACAGATATATGAATAAATGCATATTTTTTATTGATTCCAACTTTTATATGGATTTTCAAGAAACGAAATTTTATATGGATTGGGTTCGAGGTATAGAAAGGTTATATTACAATCTGGGTAAACAATAGGTAGAGAAGGAGCAAGTGCTCACCGAGCAGCTGCATGTGCTGTGTCAAATCCACCTACACAATTTTACCCAGACAAAACTATCTCGTCAGTCATCCCTTAAAATTTCCCCCACAATACACTCTTGTCTGCCTCCCAATTCGTATCCACAACAAAACATTATTAAAAAAAAAACATAATAAAATATGCACACAGTGTACAACAAAAAAAACTACCACATATGCAATCCTTCCCATGTAATACTTACCCAAATACACTTGCTTTCCACAATCCCTGCACCACCAAGGACAACCACAACCAAAGGAATCAATATCACACCTTTGAGAAATTGTTAGATTTTTTTTTTGAATAAATTCACACAGCACCAACCATATATGAGACTCCCATCGACCGGTTCTCCTGTAAAAGGTAACTCCGCGATACTGTGAGCTTCGCGACCGTGGTCCTCGCCGACTTTTCTTCATGGGCTCCGAGACTTTCACTGATTTGCCGGCGCCAAGAGCTTCCGATTGACAAAATTTGACGCCTACCCAGTGAGCACGAGGGAAGGAAGAGCTTCCGCCGGCGGCGGCGGCGGTTTCAGAGTCAGGAAGGTCGGAATCCTCCACCGGAAAAAACTGCCGGGTGACAGGTGGGTGGTCACTGTCATCGTGTGTAACTGAAAAGCCGAATATTTTACTGCTTTTTTTCTCCAATGTTCTGCTTCCACCCCTGTCACTGTCTTCTTCTTCCCATCCATCTTCGAGGACCACAGCAGAGGAGCTTGAATTTGAAACAGATCCCACTCTCTTGCCTTTATCGCCTTTATCATCATTCAGCGAAGAAGAGCAACCTTCAGATTCGTAGTCCTTCCTCTGATCGGGAGAGTCATTCAGATCCCACATTCTTCAGGTCCCTTTTGAATGGCTTCTTTGTTGCTCTTCTTACACAGGCATATAGCTAGGCAGAGAAAAAAAAAAAAAAAAAGTAACCAACCAACCAACAGAGAGTGTGCGTTGGTGTTGGTTTCGTGTAGAGAATAAAATAATGGAGATAAGGAAGAAGAAGGGTATCGGGAGAAGGAAGAAAAATCAAACCTAGGACGAGTGTGAGAGAGAAAGAGGGTAGGTGTTGGAAAAAGGCAATAAAGAAGGTGGTGTTCAAAGATCTTTGTATTCCCCTAACTGCCCAATACAGCATAGACGAGGCCAGTTTCAGCAAGCTTAGCCGAAAGCGTTCCACCCTCTCCTCTCCCCTCTCTCTCCTCTCTCTTTTATATAGTACTAAAAAAAAACACAATCTATTTTTGTTTTGCTTCTCCTGGAGGAAACTCCTTATATATATTTATCATTTTAAAAAAAAACCAAGGTACTGTTACCTATTTCCGTTTTGATGGGATTAATAAAATGCAAGTGGTAAAAATGAGGGAAAAGAGAGCATGATGAAGCATCTCTTTCTTAAAATCGAAAAGGCATCTGTGTGTGTGGGTGGAAATTACTTAGGCAGTAATGGAAATAGACAGCAGAATGAGTGGATAATTACTGGAAAATAGGTTTTGTTAGGTTGTAATTGTTAATGATGAGGTTAGGAGGGGGAAGGTCGATGGCTCCGAGCGTTTTTATCTTTTTAGGATTATGACTAAGTTTTACCATGTGAGAAGGCACAGAGGGTCAAAAGAGGAAAGAAAGTAAATAGGGGTGTGAGTGAGGGTGTTTTGAGGAAGAAGGTGAGATATTAATTATTGTGTTGTGTGAGAGTTGTGAGCAGGGTAACCGGAGAGAGTGAGAATTTGGCATCAGAAAATGGAAATGAGAATAATAGAAGTAAAAGGAAAGTTTTTCCAGAAAAGTCCGATCCAAGAGTACGGGAAGAGGGCCACCTTTGCCTCTTTGGTTTGCCAAGCGTCCAATACCCTTACAACGCTGTACCTCGTATTTATGACCATTTTCCACTTCTTTACGCGCCGACCACTGCGCGTCTTCTTCAACCTCCACTTCCCTTTACTCTTCTATTAATTATCATCAAATTTCCGATTATTTACTTATACCTATTTTTTTCAATAAATAAGTAAAATTAGTGAATATGATGCTAATTTTTCCTTTTATATCTATTAATAGTTTTTTCTATTACAAAACTATTAATTTACAATTATATTGCTGCTTTTGGAGGATATTCCACTGAACTTTCATCTTCAGTATAGTTGTAAATTAGCAGTTTTCAAACAGAACAATTCCAGATACTTACTGTAATCCCTCAAAAGGGATCTTTATTATTATATAATATTGAAATTTACTTTGTTTTACTACAATATATTAGTGACTAGGAGATGAATAATTTATATAATACCACATAATATATAGACTTGTAATCTTTATTTAATGTCTATTTGTCCTTTTCTAGCTTAGAAGCTTTATTATTAAGTATTACTTTACTGTAAGATCTAATTACAAAGAAGTCAACGAGCCTCTAAGTCCAAATTGGTCATCAAGCCTCTTAACTATCTTAGTTTATTCAGCAAAACAAAAGAGTTAAACAAAACCTATTCATACGAAAGTAGACCATGAAATAAATTAATAACTCCCTATAATTTTGTTTGATGATGCAAAATTAAATTTTGAAGTTATTTTTAATAGTAAAAAAATTATAAATCTTTATTTACAGAATTATAAAAATATAACAGTTTAAAACAATAGTTGAATTTCATTCTCCACGTGTTTAATAAATATTTCTGTTTATTAATTATTAACTAACTCCACCATTAATTTTTTATAATTCATGTGAAGTTTGGGTTCAAATGTTGTTATTGCCACTATATTAAAAAACTAATATTGATAGACTTATAATAAAATCAAAGTAACCTCAAGCTTTTTTAAAAATAAGTTAAACTCAAAATTTCAATTATGTGCAAATAAACTAATAAAATTTAAAAAAAACAATTGTTTTCCTAGAGAAATCTCTACCAGGTCACTACTCATCCATAATTAGTGATTATTGTGTATAACCAGTTTTTTAATAAATAATAATAATATTTTTTTTATGAGATTATAAAATTATAATTAAAAGTACTACAGTATCAAACAAATTCCTTGATTTGCAATGTATATTTCGAGATTATTTTACTTTTTTTATTAAATATAATTGCTAGTTTTAAAAAACAAAACAAAGATCACAATTGTCCAACTATTTTTTATTTTTGAAATCACAAGTGAATTAAAACACTAAATTAATGTCATTACTCCAATCCTGATTTAATAGTAGTCCTAATATAGTAATAAGAATTAAATAATTTACAAAAATTAAACAACATATATTTGTATATATCATTAACATTTAAGATTCATATAAAAACTTAAATTAAATATATAAACTTAAATTAAATATACATTATAGTAAGTAAGTTATTGTGCGTTATTGTGCTGTACATCTGTTTTTTTTTTATCATTTATATATAATTATGTTTAATATTAAAAATTAAATAAATGATGTCAATTAAATCAAAATAGTATTTATGTATTTGTATTTTTTATTTTTATCATTGATATATAATTATGTTTAATATTAAAAATTAAATAAAAGATGTTAACTAAACCAAATAATAAAAAAAATAAAAAAAAACTATAATTTTTAAGAGGAATGGAGATAGGAAAAAAAATTTGTCTTCTCACATCTAATCAACTTTGCACAATTAATAAAAATTGTCACGTTTCATGTTTAACAAAATACTACACATTTAAAATTTAAAATTATATTAATTTAAAAAACAGTTTTTAAATAATTATAAGAATAATTAGCTATTTAATAAATATTTAAAAAATAAGAAATTGCTGAAATATATAAAAAAAAAATCATTTCTCTATCTCTTTAAATTCAAAACCGTCCTATATCAAATATGAAAAAATAGAAAATAACGCAGCGTACATAATAATAAAATTAAATCAAATATTGATATAAGAATAAAATAAATAAAAAATTTAAAGTAATTAAAAAAATCTTTTATATATATATATTTAGATTAGATCAAATAACAAAATTAAAATAATATCTTATTTGAAATCTTCTTAAAGAAAACTAAACCTACTAAAGTATTATTAATAATAAAGATCAATATTTTAGGTTTTCATTTTCAATAAATAAAAAAACTAAATTAACAAAATAATCTTTAGTATATGAATATTATTATTGAAGTACATAAGTTGAGAGACTAAATTAATAAACATTAAATATTTAAAATTTATGTATAGAATTTTATGAATTTAAATAGTATTGAAGAGAGAAGAATACTTAAATAATTAATTAGGAGTTATTAGTTAGTATAAAAAATAAGTGCGGTTGGGAGGAAGTTATGTTGAGACATGCGACATGTTTGTCTGTTTTAAAAGGTAGAAAAAGAGAAGAAAAACGCAAAGCGTGCATTTTAGCGTATGTTGGTGAGCGTGGGTCTATGAATCTCTGACATGCCCAAGCCATTCAAGACCGCATGATAGATTGATAGATAGATTTGAGGTTAACAATAAATAATTATGAAAATTAGTCATTCAAAATAATATAATTGTCTTTTTATGATTTTTAAAAATAAATCTAAGATATTTGTATAACCAGTATTTTTTATTTCAACAAATAAAACTTTCTTTAACAAAACTAAATCCCATTATCTCTATTTATTTATTATTTATTTAAAATTTTAAAAAAAAATCATTATAACTTAAAAAAAATCATTATAAATATTTTTAGGTATCGATTTTGTTATCACAAGTTTATTTATAATATTTTTTATATAATAGTAAATGATTATTATTATTTAAAATGGTTAAGTTAAATTTTATAATAATATTTAACATGAATTTTTTTTTATAAAAAATAATTATTTTATTCATAACATGAAAAACAAATTCGATTAAAAATAGAGGCGATAACATCTTATTTTATATAATAAAAAAATTCATATAAATTAATTAAAATGATTGACATTTTCTTAAAGTTAAAATTAATAAATAACTAAAAAAATATTAAAATCATTTGTTTAAATCCCGCACACAGGACCCAGGGATAAATATTTGTTATACATTCTATTTTTTTTTTTTATGTTTTTTATATTACAAATAATTATAGTGATCATAATCAGAAGAGGTGAAGAAATTTAACTTGAAACTTTTATCATATAAAATAACCAAATAAATTTGACAAGTTTGATGTATAGTTTTTAATTAAATAAATAATGAATTTAGTAGAATAAATTAACATATTTTTTAGTATAATTAAAAAAATAGTTCTAATATCAAAATTTTAATTTTATTTAAATTTGATTTTGATAATTGAGTACATAATCTTTATAGTTATCACATGTATTTATTAGAAGAAAAATTAACTTTAATATATAACTGACTTTAATGAAACCTTTTATCCTTTGTTTTATGTTTGCAAACTTAAATTCCAGAAGTGAACCTTTTATTCTTTGTGTTTCTACTTTGTAAATTTAAATTTTTAATTATATTAAACATGGAGTATGTCTACACTTCTTCAATCAATTCAACCGACTAATCTTTCTTTTTCATGTGATAAGGTAGTTAACCATTTATTTTTATGTTGATATCTTTTGAATGAGAAGTTTGATATAATTGCTTTATTATAAATTAATTATATTTCATAATTACATAAAATTAATTATATATATATATATGAATATATAATAATAATAATAATAATTTGGTCGTTAATTTGGATTCATCATAAAAAGTTTAATTACTTTATTTTATTTTGTTTTATTTTAATTGAAATTAAATTAAGTTTAATTAAATATTAATTTTATGTTACTGATTTTTATTTTATATTTTATAAATAATATTAACAAAAAAGTTTTAAATTGCATAAAATATAAATTATATTAAAAATTAAATTATTCTTTAAATCTATATATTTTCATGGAATGTAACTAGTAAAAAAAATTAAATTTTAATTTTAATTTTATAAATTATTAATTTATAATTATTATTTTAACTTTTAATTCATATATTTTTATTAAAATTAAACTAAAAATATTTTATAATATACTCAAATTTGTTTCTATCACATCAATTAAATTTAGTATACATTTTTTCTTAATTTAAATAATTTTGTTTCCTTTCCTAATCCAAACAAACAAACTCAGGGAGGAATGAACAACATTATTACCCTATTCTATCACTCATCCAACTATATCATTTAATGCTCCAAAAAAAAATCGTTCAATCTACTTATCAATACTTTTAAAATAAATATAAAAATCAGTATATTTAATTATAAATCTTATTTTACAGTAAATTTATTGATTATCTCTGATAGCTGATGTGTATATTTTCTTTACAACACAATATAATGAAATAGAAAATAATGGACTAACAATATTCTTTTAGGATACATTTTTTTAAAGATGGATTAAATAATAATTATATTTTTTTATAATGTGTTAAGCGACTAAATTTTGACTACATTAAAAGCTTTAACCTATTTAAACTTTTATTTTAAAATAATAAATACAAATATTTTTTTAGACAAATTATTGTAATGTTACTTTATATGATAGATAACATCACTGTTGACATCATCACCATTTACTAGAGAATAAATAAAAATGTTCTCCAATAAAATATTTGCAATCCATACAAAACTTGTGTTGTTTAATAAAAGCTGCTTTACTTTCAATACATTTTATTTTATGTAACGTGGTTGGTACCATAACTTTTGTACCACAGATCTAAATTAAAAAATTATCTCACTCAAATAAATTCATCAATTAAAAAAAATTATAAAATACAAAAATAAAATAAAAATGATAGAAGAATGCAAAAATAGAACCCAAATTAAAAACATTTAAATCCAAATGAGTTTATATGAAGAAATATTTTTTTATATAAATATAGGTTTAATAAAATATTGTTTAGAAGTAAGCTAATGTTTTATTCTATGAGACTGCCAATCCCGGTCACAATAGTTTGTGATATGAATAAAATGTCAAAAAAATTATCTAAATTAAAATTTGGTAGTCATGCTAGCTTATATTATTGATTTTTTTTATCACCTATAATTTTTTGGTAGAATATTATAAAACACAATGACAAAAAATTAATATTTTAATCAATTAAAGTAATAGTGAGTTTTGTGTTTGAGAAACTAAAATTACAGTTCTATAGAAAAAGTTACTTGACAGAGAATATTTTTTCGAGTAAAATATTTATAGATGATAACTAGACTATAAACAAAATTTAATTGTATAATTAATTGATTATCAAAATACCCCTGACCTAAATTTTTGAAGAATTTGAATTAAAATAAAAAAGAATGTTTATAAATAAAAGTTTATATATATATATATATATATATATATATATATATATAATTCACAACTATATGTTTAAACGATATTATTATGTTAAGAGAATAAATTTTGTACGTATAATTCACAACATTGGAAAAATAAAATTAATGTGCATAAGATATCGTAATTGGAATGTAAATTAAATAAGTTAAAGTTACAACAATCAAAATAAATAAGTTTGGGAAGAAGTATGAAAATAAAATAGAACCACAAATTTTAAAGTACAATAAAAAATGACCATCAAGTCGAAAACAAAAATATATTGCCTGTAAAATAAAAAAAATTACATTACTTAAATACGTAACCTTTCACTTATGATCTACAAATATATCATATTACGTTTCACTTGTTAATGTCCTATTTAATATTAAATTAAGAAGTCAAAGTGATACTACGTAAATGAAAGAATGAGCTATAATCGATTAGGCCCTATCACCTAATCAATTAAGCAATCATACTTAGTTGATTACACACTCAAACATAATTGATTATACATCAAACACTAATTCATACATAATCGATTATAGTCCATTCTTTCATATATGTTGTCACTTTGTTTGAACCCATGGATATAGCCATATCCATCATTCTTTCATCTTACAAACAACCACACAATCATCCAAGGCCACATTTTAGCACAACCATATAAAAAACTAAATGAATTTACACTACCAAAGCACATACTCAACTATCCAACAATGGTTTTGTCTTCTTCAACTTACCTTTCCTAGTCCACCCTTGGCCCATGACTTTTTTATTTTTCATAATGTTGCAAAGCATAATCGATGATGTTAAGATTTGTAATTGACGATTGAAATTTTCATAATCGGTTAACAATCAAATTTGCATCTAGGGGTGACAAAGTGGGGTGGACCGTGCGGACCGGCCTGTGGCCCGCTAAAAAAACGTGGGACGAGTTGTTTATTTTGAACCCGCTGGCCCGCTTATGCCCGCCCCGCATAACTTGCAGCCTGCGCAGGCCAAGTGCGAGGCGGGGCGGGTTGACTCGCATAACCCGCATAACTTTAATATGTATAATTTTTTTTCTGCACCCCCATATTTTCTTCATGTAACATCATATTTCACATTCCAAAACTTTTAATAACATTTTACTACACATGTCTCATGAAAATAATATTATGAGACTATTTACCTAATGCATTTAAATTAAAAAAATTCAAATTTTTTATTTAAAAAAATATTTCTTATGCGGGTTGGTTCAACCCTTATGCGGGATGGACTAGAAAAATCAGCTCACAAATTTTATGCGGAGCGGGCCAACCCAACCTGCTTTTTGCGGGCCAAGTGCGGGACTAATCTATATGGAGCGGGTCAGCCTGCATTACCACCCCTATTTATACCCGTTCAACATGCATTTTCCACTTTTCACCCAAAAAGAGTTCAACCATGCATATACACTTAACATCTACATGCAGGGTGAAAATTGTAAATGTACTGCTCATACCAAACTTTCTACGTTTTTCTTCTTAGTTTAGAGGGACACTTTTTTCTTCCTTTCTTTCATGCAATTCACCACAAATCAGCACAATCAAACATAAAGAACAACAAAACTTTGTGAACCTCCAAATTTACTTGAACACATATACCTAAACAAATATAATGTAAATGTGTTATTCTCAAAGTAGGGTTGCACAAAGATGAAAGAAATTATTAATAAAAACTTAATATTTTTTCTTCTATAAATTTACTGACTATATTATTATATTTTCACAAAATCGATTATTTAATCCAGGAAAATTGACCTAACGAATTTTTTTTCGTTGTTATGGACATGCTGAAGTTCTACTTTCAATTCAATGTTATCAATGTCAAAAAGAATAATGATTTATTATATGTAAAAAATGATATGTTTTTCAATTTTAAAATATAGATATCAAATCAGCGTCTATTTTTCATTATTTTTAATTTTTATTTGAAAAAAAACACTTCACCCATCTGTAATAATAGTTTTTATTTGTGTATAAAATTTAAGAAAAAGAAAAATAAACACCTACAATCTTTGGTGGAAATTATTCCACTATCTGAAAAAGTTTGGTTGCAAATATATAAATCACAAGCTTGTTACACTAATATTTTAGGAAAATAACGATAAAATAAGGAAAGTATTATCTTAAATAATAAAATGGTATAATTCCATAAAACTCTTTAATTTTACAACTGATATAATACTATTTTACCATTGTATTATAATATGGAATATATAATTATAATTACTGAAAAGTATTTATAATAGTTTCTTGAAAGCTTTTATAGTTGCCACAAACTAAAATCCGTTCTTAAACTAAAAAGGAGATGGTCAAATTTTCATTTTGATAAAGAAAATTAGAAAGGAAAGTGTATCTTTTCAGATTGAACGACATGTAACACCTAGTATAAAAGGTTGTTTGACTGGTTGAGGATAAAAACCTCAAGGTAAAAAGGAATATGCAACAAATTAGATATTTCTTTTTATGATTATATAAATTGTATGAATAAACACAAAGTAAAGAGACGTAGTTAAGATACCACTCATTACACACTAAATATCGAACACTTACTTGAGTATCAGAGTACAATTTGCATATACACTTTTGACCAAGAGTCGAAGCTTGAGACTTAGGAATGAAGGAAGAAAGAAGTGAAGGACGACTGAAGAGGAGTAATAAATTGTTCAACTGATTACTCTTACTGTCTTAGTCTCGTATACAAGAACAATTGGCGTCCACCATGAGGCTGAAAGAGTACTAAAGATCATAAGAAGCAAATAGGAATGCTTGATTTGTTGCATATTCCTTTTTACCTTGAAGTTTTTATCCTTAGCCAGTCAAGCAACTTTGAGACAGGGTGTTACAAGCTGTTCAACCTCGACCATTACAAAAAGGTTATGTCTGTTTAATTTGCTTAAGTAAAAAGGATTTAAGATATAAACAAGTTTAAAAAACCAAAGCTGAAAACAACTAAACTTAAGAGGGAACATAAATAACACGTAGGTGTACAATAAATTATTGGACAATTTTGTGAAGGAAAAACAAGTTTTAAAAACTAGGTATAATATCCGATGATGGATAAAGCTTTATAATTTTTATGAGATATATTGTCACAATAATTGTGATGGTTCAATTACTCACTGCTATCAATTACTTTTGGCTTTGAACATTCATACACATGATAGAACAACACTTTTATGCGAACACTCGATATTGTTGATTCTAAGTATAAGGTTGTGTGAATAAAATGCACTTAATGATTTCTAAGTATTAGGAGCTCATAATAATCTAAGACAAGCAAAGAAATGGGTATTGATGGAGCATAATAGAACTTTTATGCCTTAGTTTAAAACGAGGTGTTAAAGGATTCAACGGCATCGAAGACCTTGACCGAGTTGGCTGTTGGATTGAAGTTTGATGTCATTTCTTGTAAAGCGTACAAAAAATGAATAATTGTATATTTTACATGAAGTCTATGGATGAAAAGAGTACAATTCAAAATTTTGGTCCAGGATGAAGTCAGGTGGAGTCGACCCTTGTTGATGTTGACTAGAGCCGGTCGTGGCCGATATCGGGCGAAGTTGGACCGGGTCGATATCTAGCATAGTCGGCCTGGGACGATGTCGAGCATAGTTGATGTAAAATAAATTCGGCCCAGGCCGGTGTCGAGCGAAGTTGGACCGAGTCGATGTCGAGCGAAGTCGGTCGGAGTCAGGTGGAGTTGGGCTAAGCTGTAACTGAGCGGAGTTGCCTCGACCGAATGTTGAGCGGAGTCGGTCCGACTTGATGTCGAGGAGAGTCAGTTCGGGCTAATGTCAACCATAGTCGCCCCGGGTTGATGTGGATCGGAGTCAACCCAAGCCAATGTCAGGTGGAGTCAGCCCAACCCGATGTCGAGGAGAGTCGTTCCAGCCTGATGTCAACCGGAGTCGGACTGGGCTGATGTCCATCGGGGACGATGTCGGGCGGAGTCGGCCCGAGCCAATGTCGGCCTAGGTCGAAGTCGACCCGGGTTGTGCGGAGTCTGTCGGGTCAATGTCGTGCATAATCGGTTGGATCATTGTCGAGCGGAGTCGACTCGGGTCGATGTTGACCGAAGTCGATCCAGACAGATGTTGATCGAAATCGGCCTGGGCCGATGTCGTGCTGAGTTGCCCAGAGCGAAGGTTGATTATGCACTGGGCCCATGTAGAATCAAGTTGACCCAGGTTGAGTCAATCTAGATCCTTGTCGAGTCAAGTGGGTCAAAGTTTATGTCAAGCTTATTGGGCCCAAAACTTTTCAAGCTAAGTCGGTTAGAGCCCAAATCAAGATAGATTTAATCTAATTGACAAAATTGATTTAATTTAATTGATAAAATGAAATTAATCTAATTAAAATAAATTTTAAAAAATTATAAATTTAATCTAGTTAAAATAGATATAAATTTTAAATCCAATCCATTTTATGGATCTAGATAAAAATCCAATTCATCACCAACCCTACTTTATACACATTTACACACTTCAATTTCAACTTTTTCTGCACATTTCCACACTCGTATTTCAGCTTTAATCACTAGATATAAACAATACTCATAAACTAAAATCATGGTGTACGTAGATTCTTATAAGCAAACACATTCTAAATGTAATTGTGGTTGGGCTGCTTAACGTTGAGTAGTAATGAAAGTGTGGTGTTTTGTATTTTGTGGTGGGGTGGGTCCACAGTAATAAAGATTTATTAATCAAAACAAGTGAACAAGTGGAGAAAGAGAAGGCCACGTGACATGACATCGCAGTGGAGACGAAATTCCCAACAAGTCCAACCTCATAAAATTGGGAACGTGCTTATCCATCCAAATTCCAATATTCACATCACACACACACACGACACAGTGTTGTGTGTTGTGTGTTCTCTTTCTCCTAATAATCTGTTTTTGTGATGTATCTCACGAGACGAGCCGAATCGAAAAGTAATGAGTGGAGGGCAAAATTTCAAAAAGCTAAACATTCCCATAATGGAAGTGGGACGAGGCTACGGTTGAAGACCTTGTTTTCCCCAAGTGGAAACAGTACCAACCAAGTGGGCCTCCCTCTTGTTTTTTCTCATCACTTTCCTTCAATTATTCAAGCCCAGGCCCACTAACTTTATTATCCTTAACCCTTTTACCTATGTATCCCACCTAACTTCTGTTGCTCCATTTCAAAATTCACACACAATCCCCTCTTACTTTGTTTCACTATTTTCGCCCTCTTTCTCCACCTTCAACACTCAAATATTGCTTCAATTAATCAAACTTTGTTTTCCAATCTTCCTTCCTTCTATTTTTCAATCACTCTTGTATCGGTATGGGCGAGGTCGACCCCTAGTCTTCCTGACCGAGACCTACCTGGCTGTCCGAGACCTGGTCTACCTGACCGAGATCCAAAATACTTGGCTGCGATGACGAGGCCGACGGTCTACTTGGCCGAGACGACCGACACCAGGGAAACTTGATCGACGGCTGACCCATATTACCCCTAATGCTCAAATCAAGGTCAGTAGGACGAGGAGAATCCCAATTCATCACCCCTTCAACCTGACCGACCGAAGGAACAACCCTTATTCATTGTATAGATTCTCAATTTTTTTCACATAAGAAGGGTAACCCACTTGTGAACCCAACCAAATTAAATTCACAACTCAAATTTCTAACCTCTTTTAAATCTCTTGCGTGCTTGCTTTAACTTCTCAATTTTCCAATCCCCAAGTTAAGCAACTTTACAAATCATATTTAAATAACGATTTAAGACTTTTAAATCGCATTCATTGCAACAATTAGTTAAATCTAAAGGACTGCGTGGACACAAGATACTGGTTCAAGAGTCTAGATTCCATTTCGTTCCCCAAAATAGTAACGAAACTGTGTTATTTATAATTCTTTGCATTTGCGTCAAACTAAATATTTTATGCATTTGGAATAATACATATTTCACTGTTTTAAGGAATCGGTGCACAGAAAAGATAAAATTGTTGTCTGTGGCAGCATATATCCTAAAAAAATGAATAGTTTGGGTGAAGAAAGTGCAGAAGGAACATGTTCCAATTAACGTCTTATTGTTGTTTCAGTGACATTAGCGAGTGCGAATATTAAGGTTTGTGTGTGGTGTGGCTAATGGCACACGTGTAGTTCCCATATATAGGAATATTAATTTTGCAAGCACTGTGTAATTTGACAATTTTAGAAAGGCAACCAACCTACCAGGGAATCCTATGAAATCATAATTATCCGCTTTTGCCATGTCTTTACTACTGCTTATGTCTGCATTTGTTGTTTTTTTTTTTTATAAATTCAAATTTTTTGGATTTGATGATTCATAAGACGACCATGACAATGTGTAAAATCTTTTCACAATCCTTCCAACAATAAAGACGCACAATATGCACCTGCTTCATATATGACCACAACTTTAGTCAATCTCTTCTACATGCACTATACATTTCAAATCCACAAATACCACACAAAATATGTTACTTACACTTCTTTTCGTTTTTAAAATAGTAGATGTAATCAATCAACATTTAAGTCTGTAATATTTAATATTTTCAAGTCTTATATGAGTGTTGATATATTGAAAATTCTTCCTTTAAATTATAATAATTATATAAAAAAAATATTAAAATATGGAGCATCTTAAAATTACATTGTGACATATTGATGTATATCACTGTAGATCCGTAAAATAACATTTTTCCATTTTATATATTGTTCTTGTCGATCGACTTAGATCGTATTTTGGTGTGGATTCTGGGCCAATTTTTCTTTTTTGTTGCTGCTGCTTTGAGATGCTAATAATTCACAGTGATGGGAGCTCCACTTTTTTATGAGACTCCGATGATCAAGTCAGTGAAAGCATATAAATATCAATATAGTGCATGAGTATCGGTGTAGTATCTCAAAATTGCACTTACCTTTGTGTTAGGGTCTTGTGACCCTTTTATAGCATTCGTAGATCTTCCTTCAGAAGTCAATAACATAAAAAGATAATGTAAATATATCTCTTTTATTTTAGGGGTGCACTAGTACATTATCTCTAACTGTTTATTTTCATCGAATCTCAAAGTAAATATTTGTGCCTAGCTAATTTAGTTATTTATTTAGTTGTTTTTATTTTAGTTACCTTTTTAATATTTCTTGTGAACTGTTTGGACTGACTACTTGATATGTCATTAAACCTATTGTTATTTTGGATTGAATTAAGTTTTTTTATCTTTATAAACTAAGCAGATCAGAATAGTAGGATAATGCGCTTAAGTACTTGGGTTGGATTTAGAGTGTCCAGTAGTTATATACATGCTAAAAATGTTTTTATTTCTTAACTTTTATGAAGTCGACATAAAAAGTTGGTTGGGTCAGTTTTGTGAGGATGCAACTAAAGAGGTATAAATTCTCGGTTACTGTAAACGGACATAATTATGTCATCAGGATTTTGTGCAGAAGAATCTTATCATTCATGAATCAACTTTGAACTTCCTCGTCTTAATTTGATCGAATCTACATTTTTGTGATGCTTGGTTTGGTTTTAATATGCGGCTAGAAATCCAAACGTGGAGGTTAGAAAAACCTTTTGCTGCAAATTATGAGAAAAACTTTGTATTTATTATGGTCAATTTTTTACTTCTTTTCTATCAGCAAATATAATCTTACAGATATTAGAAGAATGAAATAGGTACTTTCTTAAGGGCTTTTATCATTTATAATAGTTTAGGGTTTAGGGATTACTGAATAATTCTTTTGATTTTACTTAATTGTATCTAAAATTAATAATTTCAGATACTGATATAGTTTTATTCTTTAAATAATATATATTTAAGATTGAATTTCAAAACGAGATTATTAGGATGGTTTTGATATTTTTTCATGATTATAGTCCGGAAAAGATTTATATTTTATTATAATTAGATAGAAACTATAGATCAAAATGTACTAGTACAATATAATCAATATAAAAAATTAATTATTTTACTATGAACAAACTTACATCATGTCAAGAATGTAAGTAGATATGTACCATGAAGATCCTTTAGAGTTGACCTCGAAAACATATAATTAAAATAATAATAAATCTTAATAACATATAAAAGGTTAATTAAATAATTTAATTAATCTACATTGTTAATTAAAAATGAGATAATTTATATTTATTACGAAAGTAAATATCATAATTAAAAAAATAAATTTTTAGTATTTATTATTATTGTATCAATCGATATCAGATGAAGCCCAATATTAACTGACCGACTTATTCAAAAAACATTAAAACTAAAAGAAGATTATCAATCTAAGTGACAAAAGAAAAATCTAAAATCATGATCCAAATGTTATTCCGATTCAATAATAACGAGACTATGATAAATATATAAATTGTCATAACTTTTAAAAAAAAATACATTATTATCACGTATTAATCACATCAAATATTAAATATCATATATTTACTTCAACGTCAAAGTATCATTTACTTTTACCAAGAACATGTCAAAATAACAGTACATAAAGAGTATCATAACATAATTTTAAGAGTATTTGAGTAGAAGATCCATTCCCAATTCTATAAGTAAACAATTATATCTTAGGGTGTTTAAGAAATTAGTACAAGCTAGTGACCTAGTGAGGGTAGATTGATGATCATGTGAGTGTAGGCCCTATCCCCACGTACGTATAAAGTCTATAGTTTCTAAATAAAATAAAACATTTTTTACAAGTCAGTAATTCTCTTAAAAATGGTATTGTTAAATATGTATTAAATATTTATAAATAATAGTGAAACATTCTATATAATAATATAGTTCTTAGAAAGTAATCAAAAGTTAGTAGTTCAATAGGGTTTAGCCTATATAAAATGTTATAGTTCAAAGGTTAAGGTTTAAGAGTTTTAAAAATATAAATTTCCAACATTTATAGTTTATAATTCTAAAATTTACATATAAAATTCAGGGTCGAAATTTAAATTGAGATTTTCCCAATTCTGTGGACTTCTACCATTAAGTTTACTAAAATTTCGTTAGACTTAAAGTCTTGACTTGTAGAATTGTATTTTTTTTAAAGAATTCGAATTTTCTACTCCAAAACCCTAGAATACCTATTTTATTTTCTTCAAAAATTCCACTCTCAGTTTTTATAATTATATAATAAAATATTTGTTTTCTAAATAATTCTGAATTTTAGAAAACAAAACTAGACTTGAATTTTAACCAAAAAAAAAAAAACTAGACTTGAATTGGCCTTCTTGTTTGGGCCTCTCAATTTGATATTGGGCTTAGTTCCCAACTTTAAATGGAGTTGGATCGCGCTTTTTGAACTTGAAGTTTGGAGCATGTGTTTTATGCATGAACTGAAAACTGCACCCGCATTGGGTGGTGAAATGTCAGAAGTACCCCAAGGTTTTTTGGTTTTTATCTCTGTTATAGCTGCTGGTTCATTCTGGATGGAGTGATTTATACATTTTTCTTAATATAATCAAAAACCTATTTTAAAGCTTTTTTTTTCTCTCTCTATATATTTTTGAATATACATTTTGGAATATATGTCCAAATTAAAAAATACATTCAACTAGTATCCACAAAGGAGTTCAAATTAAAAATATTATTTTGTATTATACAATTTAAAATATAAATTTGTAGTATTATGCTCAATCCTAATATTAATACTAATTATTCGTCTGTCAATCTCGTATTTAAAGAGTTTTAATTTTGTATTCTGAATAATCAAATCTTAAATAGAGGACAATATTTATTATTGAATAGAACTGATAATAAAACCAAATATAGAAGAAAAGAAAAGATGTTAGTATATATCAAAGAAAGCATAAGAAATAGAAATAGATTAAATACTAATTAAGAGTTCATCAATACTTTTGTCTGGAACAAAATTTTAAAAAAATAAAATTGAAAATTTAATTTTTATAGATATGCAATTTCAAATATATGAAGGTGGAGATGGTCCATTGTGAGTAATAGGAGAACGAAGAAAGCTCGTGGCTTCACTGAGAGTGCATAATTCATTTCTAAAATTCAAGAATATTTATTTAGAAAATTACTATATTTATAAGTGTAACTAAAAAAAAACAAAATAATAGCCTAAAAGTTAGAATTATAAAAAGAAGTGTTACTGCACATCTCACTCTGAAAACCTATCTTATTAATTTAAAACTTGGGTAGAAGTTTTCACATGCGTTTTTTTTTTTTAGTTTAAATGGCACGCATTCTTCACAGGAGGTAGTGTTGTCGGAGCCAAGAACATTGAACCACGTGAAAAAAATTACCTTAAAAAACGACATATGATGAATTAAATATTGGAATGAAAATTTTGTTGACACGAAAAGTTAATTGAAGAAGGATGAAAGGCGTGGAATGGTGGCTAACATCTTAATCAAGAAGGAATTATGAATAACTGATATTTTGACGGCATTCGCAAATCAGGCCAAAAAATTGTGGAGATATTTAACGATATTTTTATAATTATTTTGGTAGGCGATGAAGCGGAGAGAGAAGAAATTGACGGTGGATTTTGTGTTTTTGATGATATCTGCGGATTAGAGTGAGAACTCTGAAGTCTGAACCCCAAAACAATAAACCCTCTCAATTCCGAATCGAGTCCAACCAAATTCCCAACAAATGGACTCGGTTCTCTTCCACTTCCATCTCCACACTCTCCCTCCGTTTTCCTCCGCCACTCACTCTCCTCTGTACCAGCCTCGCGCCGCCGCTGCCGCCGCCTCTTTCCCCCGCTCTTCCCCTCTCCGGAGCCTCCGTCCCCCGCCGCTTCTCGCCGCCAACACCCTCACCGCTAATTCAGTCTCGGTATCTCTTCTTCTCCTCAATTCCATCTCTGTTTGCAAAACGAGCAAAACATCTTATCTTATTACCTAATTTCCTCTATCAGCTGCGGCACCGTTAGGATTGGAGATATATTAATATTTTAGATTATAGTTGATAGATTCAATTTCGTTTCATTTCATTGCGCTCGCTTGAGTTGCATGGATTTTGGTTAAAACACTCTGAATTTCATTTCATGCGGCTTTTAACTATATATATTTTTTATTTTATTTTATTATGTTATAGCTTGTGGTAAGGAGTTAGGGTGCGTGTAGCTATTGTTAATTCTGAGAGGTGCCTTCTTCGCTGGTGCAGTGATGTGACTATTTTTAATCTTGTTTCATGCTTTAACGTGAAGAGTCAGAGAATTAGTCTCTTTATATATCTGCCTCCTTCAAATAGAGGAAGCCGTTTTGTACAGGGCTGGCGAAGACATGAATAACTTGATTTTTGTTCGTTTTGGCCTGAGACATTCTCAGTGATTCACTATGTATGATGTGCCAATTTATCAGAAATATATAAATGCAGAGACCACTTTTGATATGGCATGTGTTTTTTTGACATTACATGCAGCCGAGAAGTGGACTGTACACTGTTGGTGACTTTATGACAAGGAAAGAGGATTTACATGTGGTAAAACCCACAACTACTGTGGACGAAGGTATATTTCATTGTTGTTTCATGTTTTATTTCAAGGCCGAAGTGTTTTCATTCTTTTTCTTTTTTATTTGTTGTGAAAGGAAGGGGGATTTTATATTTTATTTTCTAAAAGTGTTATTTTGCAACAGCTTTGGATATTCTTGTTGAAAAAAGGATAACTGGTTTTCCTGTGATAGATGATAACTGGAAACTGGTGAGTGTTTTTTTGTAGCCGTTTTCGTTTTTTCTCTTTTAATTGGTTTATATGTTTAATAAGTCTATACCATATTTATTACTAAAATCCTTGTAGTTTTCCGATACATTTTTTTTTTCAAAATGCACTGTTTGACCGTCATATCTTGAGAGAAATATTGTTATGATTTACACACACAGCCTTGACATATGGTAAGGTAAAATGTTGAGATCAAACGGTTACAGTTTCAAGTAAAAGAAATTACCTCTCCACATACATAAAGGTTAGGTTGCATAAGTTTGATGTGGGGTTCTATATTAGACAGTCTTGAGAATTACTTTGTCTTTTTTTCTTCTCTTTTTTAAACCATTGCTCTCTAAAATATCCCATTGTCGTAAAAACACTATTCTAATTATATATTCCTTTGCAGTTTTTTTTAACAAAGGAAACTCCCAAGACTAGTTAATTTTGAATTGAGAATGAAAATATCATTTTAAAAACCTTTGCTAATGTGAAAATAGATAAAACTTCGTTATAGGTAGCGTCTCCGGCTGAAATCCAGTTGATGCTGATTTAATCATTTAATAATGAATCAGAAGATTCTCCATGAACATTTTGACTATTGTATTTATTTAAAACTAAATCAATTCAGCAAGTCTAGTTCAATGGCAGTTATGCTTCTAACAACTGAATCTGATGGCGACAACCTTACAGAATATATTAGTAATTGCTTATGGTTTATTACTTCCGTTCTTCATTTGTATAATGAAATTTTCTTGTGAGTTTAACTTGGCAGAACATTGCTAGATAATTTTCTCTGAAATTATTCCTAAAGATGCTTTTATACCCTGCAGGTTGGTGTTGTTTCAGATTATGACTTGTTAGCACTGGACTCTATATCTGGTAGATTATTATTTTTTTAAAAAGAAACATCTCTTTTATCCTTTGTTAGTGTGATTTTCTCCCCATTCAAAACTTAACAGCACTCTCATGTCATTTGGTAACAAAATATTTTTTTGGCTTTTTTTATGTGCTTCTATCCCCAAACCCTATTGCTCAGATAGAGTGTTATGCTGATTTCAGGTCATGGGCTAAAGGATAATAGCATGTTTCCAGAAGTTGACAGTACTTGGAAAGTATGTTTGTACTTCTTTCTCTTATAGTTAATTCATCTTTACCATCATATTCTAATATTGTCTCGATTTCATAGTGTTAATACTTAAAATTACCAAGTAAGTTCAGTTTACCGAGCTGATATTTTGGTACTGAGACCTTTAGAGATCTAGGTTGGTCTGAACTGGAAAAGCAAAACCATATATAAAGTATAGCTGGGCATTCTTACCTGCATCCCAAACAATTTCTTATAGAAAATTTTACAGTTGTCTACGCTGTAATGCCTCCATTGAAATATGCATAATAAATAAATGAAATCTGATCAAGTATTTGTTTGCTTTTTAAACGTGTTTACTTAAATTAAAGTTAAAATTTAAACAACCTTTTTTTAAGTAAAAGAGGTTAATAGTGTCTTTTAAGGAAAACAAGCGACTAATCTACACATGTCTGTGACTCCGTTTAACCTTTGTTGCTGGTGTGATTGTTCTTGGAAGGATTGAAGATATGCTAAAGTGCCACTTTAGCAGTGGTATGTGCAGTACTGAGAAATGATTACTAATCTTAATTATACCGGAGAACTCGGGTAGCCTGAAAAGTCTAGTCTTAGTGAACATTAAAAAGGAAAGTGCACCATGGAGAGAGTTGTGGTTGAAGATAAAATACTCAGGGCTTACGTTTTGACTAAATTAATATTAATGTATGTAAATATTTTGTTGCTTAATAGAAATTTTTATAAAAACTTATCTATGTCCTTTATTTTCTCTAGCTGAGTGCTGAACATGTTCAACATAATTGATGTTTCTGGCAACCAATTTATAATATCTCTCCCCCATCAAGCATGAGTTAGTTGTTATGAATCACAGATGATTTTGAATTGTACTGAACATACATGTAGCAGTGCATTCTATATCATCAATATGAACCGCACAAATACACAATTCTACAATTCATGTTTTTAAAATATTTAATTAGTTCACCAAATTCATCAACTAAATTGAAAAGTCAGATAAACTGACATTTTTAAATAAAAAAAATTAGAAAAGCACTATTGAATGCACCCTTTGTTGCTTTGTTTTCATTCTTCTTCTGTTATAGGGTCTTTGCACAAACAGACACTCACTCACTCACTCTATGCTTCTTAATTAGCTATTCCATCCATTGCTTTTGTGTTCATCCATCTAAAATTGAGGCTTCACACAATCTGTCGATCACTTTATGTGCTCCTGCTTTAGTTTTTTGTTCTGCACTATGAAATAGCATACGGTTTTGTTTCTCGAAACTCAGGTGAATGGTTTAGTGAGGTCCTAGTTAGAAGTTATAAATGTTTTTTAAATTCCTATACGTTGTTTAAATATGCTTCAAACTATTTTTCAACTTGTCTTTGAACTTAACATTTAATATGATTTGTAATTTCATGATTAGAACCTTCAAAATTTATTATATCTCGTCTTATTAAGCGTGTCCCTTTTGACTGTTCATGTTTCAAATCTGTTATTAAATATCCAGAGACATGTACTTCTGTAAGCGTGTCCCTTCATCCCTTTTCTCCCTCTATTACCTTATTTATTTGAAGCAGTCTCAACTCACTCTGCACGAAATATTGCGTGGTAATCATGTGAAACATGCCATACAGACAACAAAGTGACACTGCAGAGTTTAATACGCCTATGGGTATTTCGAAGAGTCATATGTCCAATACGGACAAAGCCTTTCCCTTTTGACTGTTTATGTTTCATATATTCTAATGACTGCATTTGAAGTGGATGGGTTGCATTTCAATTACTACTATAATTAATTATATTCAGCAACGGTCTAGTTTAATAGAGCTCCATTTTGCTGATACTATGACCTCTTGCAGACTTTTAACGAGATTCAAAAGCTGCTCAGTAAGACCAACGGAAAATTGATTGGTGAATTGATGACCACTGCCCCTATGGTCGTTCGTGAGACCACCAATCTTGAGGATGCTGCAAGGTTCTTTCATCTTTTTCCCTGTTTAACTTTGTTTTTTAGTATATTTTAAGCCGCCCATAAAAAAAGTGATCACCTTTTTCAAATTTCTATCTTTAGGTTGTTGCTAGAAACCAAATTTCGACGCCTTCCAGTTGTAGATGCTGAGGGTAGACTGGTAAGATAGTCGTCCAATCTTGTTATACTTGTGCTAGTTTTTACTTTGGTGTTTCTAAATGGTTATTATTAATATCTGAAGGTTGGGATTATCACAAGAGGAAATGTTGTAAGAGCCGCACTGCTAGTGAAACGAGAAAATCAAAAGAAAGCATGATAGGATTTAGATGGTCATTCCATAATTTGTTGCTGGATTTCATGCAGTAGTTGGATTGAAGTGTTCACAGAAGCTTTAAATTAGAATTAAAATTTTGGCTTAGGCATGTATATGTATTGTTTTGCTATTACACATGTTTGTCATTGGCAAAATTTCAAAAGGGCAATTATTATTCTTAATGATCCGATTGTAATTTATATGGGCCGCCCTGGTGATAATGGTGTTGAAAATGTTGTAAATTCGCATACGAATTTCAACCGTCATTAATCTACTGCTGTACTTACCGCATCTGTTAGTAGTTGAGCTGAAGCGATGACTGGTCTTGGTTCTTCACTGTAATAAAACTCATGACTAGATGTTGATCAGAACAGTTGACAATAACAGGTGTTGATTAGAACAGTTGACAAGCCTGTCTTTTATTTCTCCATTTTATAAGATGAGATTATTTCTTCCTTTATCAATACGTGAAAAATTAACGACGACTTCGTTGGCAATGTTGATGTTTTGGTCAATTTGGCCACGTTACTGTTGTCTTCTTCGTTCATCCAATTCTACATTTGTCTTTTACCTTTATGAAACTTTTCATCTTCTTTGGTGATTCAATCACTGATGAAGCCTATATCATTAATCCGAGAGATTAACTTTATCTTAAATTTATTAATTGATCACTTACGTCGAACACGATGTGATCCACAGCTATAAAATATTTAAATAAAGGTAAAAGAGCCTCTAGTTCTCCGTTAATCATGGACTCATCTTCGGCTACAACTTAAAGGCCCCATAGATCCTAGCGAATCACATATGGGGTACAGCTCAGACTCAAATCAGAAATCCTCTACACGGATATTTGTTAATCAATAGAGAGGAGCTGTAATTTTGCATTCACATGGAGACATGTCTTTCTCTCATTTTCTTTTCTTTTTCTGCTTTGTTTCTCGTTTGTTTATATGTTTTCGATACAATTGTTGTCCGAGATTTGACTAGAATTAGAAGAAAAAAAAAATGTGAGACGACAAAATCGATTAACCGACCCCATCATCCATCGTTGTCAAAACAGAGCAGTGGGCACAACGTTTTCCCTTGGCAGTGGCCCATTCCATTTCCCCTTTCACAACTCAATAATCAGAAAACAGTGTAGAACCAGAAAAATACCTAACTCAATCTTATCACTTTTTAGTAGGTATTATTACTTTAGTGGTTAGCATGGCTCACTCTCTCCTTTTGTACCCAACTGCTGGGCACCGCAGGCCATCCCTGTCCCCTCACTCCACCTATTTCACTTCCACTGCATCATTCTATTCTTTTTCTCTAAAACATCCCACTCCACTTATAGTAACCCACCTCCACTTTCATTCCAATTTTTCCTAATTTCCGCCGAATTCCTTTCCACACCTCCCAAAAACAATACTTTTTTTTAACACAACCAAAAAACATTAACTACACAACCCCCAAATAGATTATTACCCTATCAAATTTAAAGCCAAAATACAACACAACACACCAAACTCGGCTAATTAATTTACATTTAACATAATTTTTACAACGCCAAAATTTCCTCTGTAAAATCTAAAAGAAAAAACTACCCAAAAGAAAGTAGAAGGAAAAAAGAGATACAGTGCAGTAATCCACACCACCCAAGGCCTCATCAACAACATCACTTTGCCTCAGCCGTCGCAAACCCTCCCCGGCGCACGTTAGCAGCCACCACCGAACCCGAAAGCACGAACCTTTTTTTTTTTTTTTTTCCTTCAATTCACATCCCATTCGCAGTCCTCACTCTCGGGTTCAGGCATCTTGTTCAGGTCAACCGCGAAATCCCCGGACCCACCTCCGTCGCCGCGCGAGAGAAGCTCCTGCGCCGCCGGCGCCACGTGGTGGTGGTGCAGGGTTGCCTGTAGAGCGTCAACTCTGGCACCGACCTCGGTGGCCTTCTTCCTAATAGAGGCAGCTGACATGTCGCAACCGGCGACAAGGGCGGTTCCCTCTCCGACAAGAAGGTCGGGGAAGTTGAGGCGCGCGGAGGGTCCCCGGAGGTAGAAGACGGCGGTGTCGTAAGCACGAGCGGCGGCGACGGGGGTGGAATAGGAACCGAGCCAAATCCTCGAACGCTTATTGGGTTCCCTAATTTCCGCGACCCACTTGCCCCACTTCCTCATCCTTATTCCTTTGTATCTTCTCTCTCCCTCGACCGCCACCGCCACGCCGCTTCGCTTCCTGGTCGGTTCTCTCTCCCCTTCTCCCCTTCTTCTTCCTTCACCCTCCATCTCTCTCCTCTCTTCTGTTCTCTTGTCTTGTCTTGTTGGATTGGTGTGCTTCAAATGGAGATCAGAGAGAGAGAGAGGGAATCTGGTCCATGAGGAGGAATGAAAAATCTAAGGAGTCTACGAGACGAAAGGGTTATAAGGGAGAGATGTTGAAGCACCAAGCTTGTCATCTCTGTAAGCCTCCACGTTGCTATATGGTTGGTTGGTTCCTTTGAACCCTCCCTTCTCTTTTCTTTTTTAATGCCACCCAAATCATTTTCCATTTTAATTACTCTTTCTCTTTCCCTATTTCCATTTACATTATTAATTCACCGACAAATTCACTCACTCCACCCTCTCTTTTTTCATTTTTTTTACTTTTTACCTCTTTCCTAACTCCAATTAATGTTTCATCAATCGCAATTTCTTTTTCATAATTTCAAAAAACTATTAATAACATTTTTTTTTTATAAAAATTTTCATATTAGACATTATTATGCAACTTGAAATCTCAGATTAGTTACCTAAATAACTTATAAAAAAAAAATATATATATATATATAAACAAATTATATCTTTTCTGTATTGTGAAAAAACAAAAGTATAGTTAGGGAAAGACATGATTCTTCTATTCGACCTTAACTAGGTGTGTGTTAGTGCTACAATAATAGTCTCTCTTTGAGAAGCGGTGGTGGACTTCAACCCACATTTAAAGCAATCAAACTTAATAATGGTAATTGGTGTTTCCAAAAGTTAACTACAAACTTATTTCCTTTTTTTCTCTTTTTAATTTACTTATATAATTTACTAAAATAAGCTTTTTGTATTAACATTCCAATGCTGATAATAAATTATTATAATAAACTTAAATTTTAAATTTAGTTTTGTATTTATTATAATATATTTAAGTTTACGAATAAAATTTAGCGGTATATTTATTAAAAAATATTTTTAAATCGTGTTTCTGTCATAATTTTTGTTGCGGGTCTCTGAAATTAAATCTTATTATAGGGTTGATGGTATCAGGTGTGTGATGATGATAATGGTTGGTTGGTGTCGTTTGCGGATTAATCAAACGATAGAATTTCAAAGGATATTTAATAAGAAAAAAAATGATAATTTATTTGGAATTATTTAATATTTTGTTTCATTTTCGTTATTATCCGATAATTTTATAGTTTTTAATAAATAATTCTGAGTGGGTAGAAGGGTAGGTCGGTGGTCGGTGGATAGATACCGTTAACAATTGACTTTCCCTCCACGCAATTACGATTGGATTGATTCCCATTTTACCCTTCTCAAACTCTTGGTCCAATTCGTACACTCAGGGGCATTATCGGGATGTTAATATTTTAATGGCCACGATGTTAAGTTGGTGCCCTGCTAATTATATTAATGGGCGGCTTAATTGCCTATTAATAATTTGTTTTGTGTGCTTTAATTATTATCAAAAAATCTTATTATTGTTTCGAGTAATATGTTAATAAAAGATACAGCTGTAATTTTCCTCAATCGGATTTGTCTTTTATTCCACAAATTAATCTAATAATGTATATACTGATATATACTTTCTGTATACTAATATGATTATATTAGTGAAAACTACTTTATTCAGTAATATATATATAATAAATTTAGTTTGTCAATGTAATCTTTCTAGCAAAAGATAATAAATAAAATAACAAATTGTTTACTTGTGGGACACAACTCAATTGAAACAATAATTTAGCACGAAAAACGGACACGAATTACAAGTACTTTACAATTATTATTATTATAATAATAGTACTTTTTGAAAAATATTTTTCTTCATCCTTCTAAGCTTCCTTTGGTTATATAGAGTATAGATTATTTAGTAATGGATTATACAATGAGATATTAAAATTGTTGAAAGTGATGAAAGTTGTGAATTTATAGTTTTTTGCGTATGAAACTCTAACCGGATTGTAGTATCACATATTATGTTAGTAAAGATATTAAATTAAGGATATTTTTTTTTACTATAAATAAAATTATAATATTTTAACTGGAAAATGTTTAGTAGGATGTTTTGAATTATGCTTTTAAAAGTTGAATTGAGCTAGATGAGATATGTTGAATGTCTTGGTACTTGAAATATAGAGTGTTTTAAGTGTGTTAAATTGGTTTAAAATAATTTTATTTAAAAATGAATTATTTAATTTGTATGAAAAATGAGTTGGAACATTTTTTTACCAATTTGTCACCATACATGAAATTATGCACAATTGATTTTTTTGGGTATAGTTGTTGAATGACAATTTTATTTGCTGAGAGAGGGAACTTTAATTAAATAAAAACTTGTTAGTTTTGTAGGTTGAGTGTGTAAAAAGTTACCACACTAGCATATCTTTACTTGAGTGATTAGAATGGGTGACAAAATGAATTTAAAGATGTGCTTAATTTGCTAACTAAGCGAGAACAATATTTTCTACACTTCAAATTATATATTTTTAAATATTTTAGATGTTAAAATTATTTATGTTTTATTAAATTGTTATATTTTATCAATATATTATAGTTGAATATTATTATAGTGTGGTGAAGGATGAATTAAAATTTATTATTACATAAATTGAATTGGGATGTGTGTGGATAAGGATATATAATGTTTATGTTGTGATATAACATTTGGTGTGTTGTAGACATAGTTATTTATACTTTAATTAGTTAATGATGAAGCAAAGTGTAACGATTAATAAAATAGATACAATTATGTTAAAGGGGTTCATGTAAGTTGAATAATAATGAGAACACTAGTGTAAATTTTTTTTTTTATATATATATATTCAAACACTTTAGAAACAAAAAATAATTAGTTGATATAGTGACTAAATTATATACAATTTTATAAACTATTTTTTTTCTAAATTAGTTTCTATTATTGTTAAATACTTTCTAAATTGGTATCTAATTAGCTACCAAAATTTTAACTACCAATTATTTAAATTCTAAATTTGGTAGCAAAAACTTTGGTTGCTAACTAGATACCAATTTAGAAACCATTTAACAATAATAGAAACTAATTTAGAAACCAAAAGTTTTTTTAGTCTCTAAAAATGGTCTTTAATTTAGTTACTATAGCAACTAATTATTTTTAGTCTCTAAAATTGGTTTCTATTTCATGATTTTCTTGTAGTGAATTCTCACAAATAAAAAAAAAAATCACTACAATTATAATAATTCTCTAATATTTTTAAATTTTTTAAAAATAAATAAATGATAATAATGCATGTGATATTATAAAAAAAAAAGTAGATAACAATGAACGTGATATTACAAAAATAATTTTGATAGAAAAGGGAATATTAGTTGTATCACTAAAGCTGTCTATTATCTTTCAAAGTAAAGAAACACAAATTTTTTATTTTTTTTTGCATGAATCAATTAATAATGTAATTAAAGGCAATTATGTGTGAGGTGTTTGGTTTTTTATAGTTGTCTTGTTAATATAATTTGGGGGATGTGAAAGCATGCATATAACTTGAGGATGTTGGTTATAACGCTTTTAAGCAATGTTTGTGTACATAACACGACATTATTGAGAAATGGAAACTATAGTATATGATAGTATCAATGATTGAATTGAATGGGAATAGAGTAAGTACACATGCTAAATAACTTTCACAAAGACAAAGATTTAAGACCTTTTACAACATCCACATATATTTATTGAAATAAATGAATGTTTCACATCGATGAATATGTTATAGGAAGAGGTTATTTTTTTTCTTTTAATTGAGAATTAGACTATCTCTTTTAGACATACTTCATCTTTTACTGAGATTAATATTATGAAGTGAACTTTAAGTCTAACACAATCCTATAAAATCGATTTATGAGATGATGTTTCCACTCACTTATATACAATAAAATATTCTTATATAGTCAATATGAGATCTTCAACAATTAATAATCATAATAAAAAATATTTATCAAAATTAATAATCATAATAAAAATCGAAATAATCACCACTTATTTTCAATTCCTATAAGAATTTTTTTTATATAATTGGATCTTTGCTCATTTTAAGTGTATATTTATGTTAATTTTATTTGATGAACTGATAAAAACTAAAGTAACTATATCTACATGTTATTAGTTTGAACGAAATTAGACTTGCATTTCTTGTCTAATATCTTTACATTGTGCTTTATAAATAAAGAAATAGACTTTACGAAGTGTTTAACAATATTTTTTTATAATTAGTCATAGTTAGAAATTATGGATATTTCACACGCATAATAGTGTAAAAATTCAACTAATTATTAAAATTTCTATTTCATTATAAATTACTTTATTGATTGTAAAAATAAATATATTTGTTTAATACAAATAAATTAAATTAAGAAGATTTTAAAAAATAGAATGACTTATATCGAAGTGTAAAATATGAATTTTTTTTGTTTCATATTTAATATTGCATTTAAATCAAACTATGTGATATTTATATTTAATTTATATAGATGAAGTTTAATTAGACAATCTAACTAAATTCGCCGCTAATACCTTTAATAACCAACCCTTATTTTAAATAATTATTCATTTAATTGTTACTTTAACAGTTTACAGATTTAAATACTTTTTTATCATTTAAAGTTGCGTCAACATTGTTTTATCTCTCATGTTTATAAATTATTTGTTTCTCTTAATCTGAAAATAACTCATATTTAATTATTTTTATACTAAGAAAATAGAGAGCAAGAATATCATTTTTAATTGTTTTTTTAAAAGTCACTTCCAAATTTGAAAATCCAAAATATTTTAAGCCAAAATTTAAAATGGTAATAAATGGACACGTTAAGAACATTTTCAAGTAGAGATGGACGTTAAAATAAATGAATTTATGAAAACAATTGTTGAAATTACAAATATAGGTCACCTCTTCAGATTTGAAAACAATGAGTTTCAGATACAAAATAAATAAAAAAACGTAAAACTGGGGAAACAAAGGACCACTCTAAAATTTTCAATAACTCCAGCCATAACATAACACGATAAAAACCAAAGCTAAAAAGCTGTCATAGCAAATATATTTGGAGTTCAGAATCTTTATTGGATTTTCTGTGTTATTGTAATTCCAAACTACGCAATTTTGGTATATCAAAAATATTTTTAATATATAAAAATCAATGTATTTTTAAAGATTCAATAGAACAATAAGATCAAAAATCCAAAAAAAACAATTAAATTTATTATTTAAAAGTTGTAGTGGCAATTGGACCAATAAACATATAGTATTTACAGTACTTAGTTCACAAATGTTAGTCGCTATAGCACAGCAAGGACTGTAAGGCGCAAATAATTTTAAACCGATAAATTAATATAAAAGTAAAATTATTATATAGATAAAAAATATTTTTAATTCAATTCATTTTTAAAAATTTATTGTCAGAATTGAACTGAATTTCAAGTACACTGTTTTTTGTGACTGAGAAAAATAATTTTAGAATATGGTATAATTAAAATTGCACATGAATATTTTATTATTAAAGTTGAAAAAATATATAAATAGAAATTCAGTTATTCAGGGTTTATTTTAAAAGACATATCTCTAAAAACTCATTTCTCTAAGATTTTGACTTCCTCGCTCATCAGTTTGACAGACTCTCCCATTGGACACAGTTAACTCTACAAAACTATCTCATCATAATCTTTAATAGAGTAAGTTCATTTTTGTTCTTTTGTTTGAGTTAAATTTTGAACTTCTTAAGTTTATCACTGCATAGATTTTGCATGTGACCTTTTAGCTTTTTGTTACCTCAAAGTCTTAATGATAGAGTTAAATTTTTTATCAGGATTTTGTGGCGCAAGTTAAGTTATCCTTGAGTTTTTAGTAGGTTTAGACCTCTTAGAGCATCTATTAAAGTTCAGGTGAAGAAAGCTAGTCTTATTTTTTATAGAACCCTAGGTTAGAAGATCTGGATGTGGGGACAACGTGGTCACCAATTCAATTTTTGTTTGCAACATTGTTTTTTTAAGAATAAAGTAATGTATGAATTGAAATGGTTTATTTGAATGTTATATATTGATTTTAAGGCGAATAAGTTATTACAAGTGTTTGTGATTGAGATTTAAAGAGGGATATATAATTTGAAATATTGTATGATTTTAGTTATTAGATGTGAAAAAATATAGGGATGTTACAATTTTAACTTATTAAATAATTAAATTTTTATCATTAATAATATTAATTTGTTTACCAGTACGATGCATTGTTGTTTCTTCAATACTGTTTTTATAGAAAATATTTTAATTAATTTATAATTTTTTACATTAAAGATTTTTTGAAAAAATTATTGTGTAAATAATTGTAATTTATTTTTTATGGGTAATGAATACAATAATTAAAAGTACAAATTAATAATTCTTTATAGGTAATCATAATTTTCATAGAAGAAGAATATTTATCACATTAAAATATATTTTATTTAAATTTAATTATTTTATATATAATAAAATGTAGTTTTTAGTTTTTTTTATAATTTATTGTAACTCTACACGAATCATAATTTGATTTTAATTAACATTTTATAAGGGTTTGTGTTTTTGGTATTTTAAAATAAATGAGTAAAATTATTTAAAAGTGATAATTAAATTTAGTTAGGTTTAATGTGTACGTTTTATATGTATGACGTAGGTGTAAATACAATCAGGTATTTGTTTTTTTTGTTGGAAAACACAATATTTGAAAATAAGGAGGTAAGTTGTGAACTTAGAAGGATAGGAGTGACATTAGAAAAAATTCAATTCTTCTTTTCAGCAAAAAAAAAAACATCATCTCTGTTTTACTCTCTTTTTCTTTTTTATTTCATCTTTGGTAAAAATAATTAAGATCTCATATTCAATTTTTTTGTCCCTTCTATAGTTCATGCCAGTGAATAAAAGTGTAAAGTTACTCTTTGCATAGAATTTTTTATTATTATTTTCATTTCCATCGTTATCTATTACTAAGGTTTTGCATGCAAGTGTGTCTCGTATTCTTGGAGGTTTGAGAGAAATCAATCCAATAAAAACATGAAATAAAAATTAATTTTAGAGAGAAAAAATAATTAGTTGTTATAATAATTAAACTAGATATTATTTTAGAAATAAAAAAATAAATTTAAATTCATTTATATTATTGTTAAATAGTTTCTAAATTGGTATCTAATTAGCTATCAATGTTTTAACTACCAATTATTTAATTTTTAAATTTGACAGCAAAAAATTTGGTTGCTAATTAGATGTCAATTTAAAAATCATTTAATAATTATAGAAATTAATTTAGAAACCAAAAAAATTTTAGTCTCTAGAATGATGTATAATTTAGTCACTATAACAACTAATTATTTTTTGTCAATAAAAATTAGTTTCTATTTCATGATTTTTCTGATAGTTGAAGCTTTGAACCTTACTTGATGAGTTCTTTAATATTTAAGATTTGATTTTGAGTAGATTAAGGATTTTTTTAGTTTTCTTCTATTCTTATATATTCTAACGTATAAAAAAATTAAAGTAAAAGAAAGTATTTGACAAATCTGTAGAAATCTTTTCCATGTTGACTTTGAAAACCATATTATATACTTAGAATAATAATTAGAGGATGATGATAATATTGTTATGACTTTATTGAGATTGAGTGATTCTTCATGGATTTGAGTTTATAATTTATTGAGTTTATAATTTATGTGGATGAGTATCTTTCACTCATTCATATTTTTTAAGCCTAACTCAACTCCATAAAACACGATAGACCCAACACAAACACTCGCTAGGATAGGCTCGAAATGACTCTGATACCATATTACGAAGTAGACTTTAAGCCTAACTCAACCCCATAAAACCGGCTCATAGGATTGAGGTTTGCACCCACTTATATACAATGAAAGGCTCTAATCTCTAGTCGATGTGGAATCTCCAACAAATCACTTAATATATAAAATGTTGTGGAGTTTAAAAATAATTAATGAGAGCAAAATAATAGTAGATAGTAGGGGTAGTAGCTACGTTCTGACTTTTTGGATGTTTGAGAAGAAGAAAAAAAGAGTGAATTATGCATGCACTGAGCGACACGACAAAAGCTGGTAGTTGGAAGAAATGGTAGAAGTGTCGGAAAATGTCGAAACTGATTTAATAGAGAAGAAAATAATGAGGAAGTTTTGAGCGTGTGTGTATCAGATTTGGGTTGTTTGTAGGACACATATCCTATATCGTAGGGATGTTAATGTTAATGTTACTGTTAACGTTAATGTGGTTGGTTGTTTCATTGCCGAAGGAAAAGTCAAATGTCGGTGAAAATTGGCTGGGCTTAACTTTGTGTTTTCCGGGTATGTACCATCAATGCTCATGGGTGATATTAATGAAAATTAACACAGTTAGAGTTGACTTTTTTTTTTTTTGTATTTCTACATTTCTTTCCATCTGAGTTAATATATGTCTGTTACATTTAAAATTATAAATAAATTTCATAAAAAATTATTTGTACTTTTTTAAATGTTCTTTTATAAAATACCTAAACAAGATTTATTTTCTTAATTCTTTTACCTTAATCAAATGAGGTATATATTTACACTTATGTTTTGTTTGGATTAGAGAGTGAAAATGGGGAAGTGGATTTGAGATGATTTAAAGGGAAAGTGTGAAAAAAGTTAGGGTGTTTGGATTAAGGTAAATAGAATGAAAAGTGTAGTATGAAAATTTGTGAATGATGTTGTGGATGTAATTGAAATTATATTATTTTTAATTGATAAAAATGTAAATTTACAAATTTATCCTCATATTTAAAAATTGTTAAATAATTAATTTAATTGATTTATTTATAAATTATAATTATTTTTAATTAAAATATTATTTAAATATTTATAATTATAAATATTTAATAAAAACTTATTTTATATTAAATAAAATTATTATTTTTATTTTTACTCTTTTGTAATTAATATAACT
>Ga0123342_1000158_pt1 | contig 88138 bp, 43 predicted proteins | sample Turbeawhitnodule_FD_89960 | JGI IMG/M metagenome (GOLD analysis project Ga0123342, IMG submission 89960) | Root nodule microbial communities of legume samples collected from Mexico - Turtle bean Mexico white nodule | ecosystem: Host-associated > Plants > Roots > Nodule | place: Mexico: Nepantla...
ACATTTTGTTTTTGGAAAACCGGTTTTGTTCACTCTCGGTCTCGGACCTACTACGCCTTACTCCTTGGGTATTTTAGTCTTAAATTTTTACCAGACATTCGTCACTGTGTCTATTGAGTTTTGGCTGAGGTTTGAGCCCCAGATTCATCCCACAAGATTGGGAATAAACTTTTTATTCGTCATCGCCAGGGCTGAAAGGAAGGTTCGTTTTTGTGTGAAACTGTTTGATTTTTTTCGTGGGTGAATATTCATCCGTTTGACCTGAAATATTTCGCGTTTTGTCTCAAATTCAGTGAAAATTCTTGGGTGAAATTTCAGTAAAAAACTATTTTGGGAGAATGTTTCAGAAATTTTGTGCAACTATTTAGCAAATGCATAAATCCATTCTCCACTATTATTTGAGAATAGAGTGGAGAAAAGGAGAGAGCTAAGGTTTTTTCCAAAAGCTTTTGTACATGTTTAGAAAACTTGTTTTTGAAATTTTATTCTGAAACTCATCTCATGATGTTCAGAAATTTTTTTCCAAAAATCTCGCTGGAATTATCATGTTATGGAAAATTTGTTCCAAAAACTCATTTTGAAATGTTGTGAAAAGAATGTTCTGAAAAATCTATTATGGAAATCCTGTTTCAAAATTCTATTCAGAAAATTATATATTCTGGAAATCATGTTCCAAAAATAAATAAATAAACCTTGTTTGGAAGAATTCCAGAACTAGAAGTCACTTTTAATGGTCATTTTAAAATCATGGGGTGCAGCTAGAAATTATGGAGGTGCAGGAAAAAGCTACTATGGTCATTGAAAACACCAGAATTCACAAACCTCAATAAAACGTCATAACTCAGGGCAATTTCTCCTTCCACTACCATATTTTCCTTATGCACCTACAATATTTTTTAAAATACCCATTTTCCCCTTTCTGTTTTAATATCCAAATCAATAATATAATTATAAGTTTATAATTATACAATTCAGAATGTATTTTTAAACTGTATAATTCAAATACTTTTTTATATCTAAAAATATATTTTAAAATTTACAATTTGAAAACATATTTTAAACTGGACAATCCAAAAATATATCACATAAATAGTTTGAACTTTTTCCAAATATCCCAAATCGTGGATAGTCAAAACAAATAACCTAATTTAGTCTGAAAAAAAAACAAAGAAAAAAGAAATCCACATAAAATTGCTTTAAACAAAAGCACCGTTCTTTCTTATCGTTATTCTGATTCTAGAAAGAGCAAAGTAAAATATGTAGTTACTTTCGTGCATATCTCAAAACGATAATGAGAAAAATAATAGTTGCTTATTTAGAAAAATAATAATTAATTAATTTAACTAATATCATGATAGGGCTTAAAATGTGAACATTGTTGTTGCATTATAGAAAATCCAAATATTCATTAATAAAAAAAATCTACTTAGATTTTCTGCGGTCTCATTAACATTTTTTCAACTTCAAAGCCTCAGAAAGGAAAGTTGAGAAAAAAGATGCATCACTATGCACTTCATTCATCATGTTTCATGAATCAGAAACTACACTGTTTAAAAAATTTATATATTTATATATGAATAAAAGTTGAGAAGCCGAAGACAAGATTATCCTAGTAAGTTACATGAAGAGTAAAGTTAGGATAAACCAATCTAAATAAATAACCAGAAAAAGTTCAAACTTGAGAACTTCTGCCTCTGCAACATTAGACTTGAAGAAAAATTTCACATATTTTTTGGCAATTACAAGGTTGGTCCATTGTTCTGGCATGTGAGTGTTCACAGAGGCCTGACAACACAATGGATAGAGAGAAATGTTGGATCAACTAATTCAGAGACTGTCCTGCATTAACATAAGTACATACCTAGTTCTTGAAATGGCCAGCAAGCCAAGTATGTAAAAGAAACTTGTCTTTGGCTGACATGGATCATCTCTGAGCTTCATCTGAAGAAGCTCCAACTGAAGTAGCTGCCATATTGCTTGTTGATCCATTCTCATTGGGTGGAGGCACACCCCATTTGCCTTCAGACTCAAGGGGTTCAAAGACATGAACTCCACCATCAGACAATCCTACAGCAAACTGATTTGGTTCTTGAGGATGTGCAGCAATAACAAGTGGTTGTACATTAGAACTGCACAGCACAATAAGGCAATTAGTATTCAACTAGTACTGCACAAAAGATTGTCAGTTAATATAAAACAATCAAATTCCAAATTTAGAACAATCTTCATGAAGAATCAATGAATTGTAAGTAATGTTAATTAGATTAGATTCGCTTTAGAGTAACTCCCTTTTCACCTCTTTATAGAGAAAACAATAAAGGAAGTAAAACATACAAGTATTTTCCTTTAAAATCGTTTATAATAAGCATGAAATGATATTTGCATATCCATATTGTCCCAGTGTAAAGTTAAAATTGAAATTCATTCGGTCCGGAAGTTTGAAGAACATGTATTTCCAAAGGATATTGATAGCAAAGAAATGTAAAATGTTCACAACTTGAATGAGGTTTTGATTTTAAAAAACAGATTAACTAAATGAAACAAGAATAAAAGTTGAAGAACTGCTTGGGATTTTCAATGACTTCAAACTCAATTGCTTCAAGAGAAAAAAATGGAAAAGTATCCCAAATTCACAGTTTCAAAAAAAAATCTACCAAATAAGTTCATGTTTGGTAAAATGTCAAAAGTTAAAATTGAGAAAACTAAAAATCATTAATAACTTGTGACAAGTATCATCCAAAGTGTTATAGAAGTCTATCAAATGAAGCATTACCTGACGCTGGCTGAAAGATAAGCAGAAGGATTGATTCGACAACGTAATCTAAGGTTTGAAGCACTAAATACACACACTGTCGCGTCTAAAAAGCTGGCATATATGAGCTGGCTATCACATGAGAAAGTTGCATGTGATACTGGGGCAGCTGATTCTCGCGGGAACCACTACAGTTTATGTTTCATACATTAGACAAGAACAAAATTAATTATTTACAGTTAACAGAAAACTGAATTTAATAAACTAACCTGCTTCAAACATTCTAGTTTTGTTGCTTCATAAATGGCAAGCTGAGTTTCATGTACAACCAAGAAGCGGATCTGATCCTGATGAAACTGTACACGGGTATCTGCCTGAGCTGGTGGAGTTCTGCCGGCCGGAAGTTGCAAGAATCTAGATTTCTGCTTTTCCCATCCGTCAGTATTCCACACACAAAGCTGCACAATAAATAGAAATGGCTCTAAGAACTGAAGAGGAAATGCATTACCAACAGCATGCTCAAAGGGGGTCCATAATTGATGACAAAGTAGTTAAAAGACACTAAACTAAGACTTTTAATTCAATTTAATCATAGAAAACATAGAATTCAGAGAAAAATCTAGGGGACAATTATTACCTGAGCATCTGCCCCAGATGAAACTAGCACATTCAATACATGAGAAAAAGCAAGACCAGTTATTCTTTTAGTATGACCTTTGAGTTTACTTTTAACCTGCAAAGAAAAAAGAAAACACATTAACACCTTATTGCTTAGATAAAAGACTTGGCAGGAAATGTTTATGGGCAGCAATGATACCTCATCCACACGGACATTATATATTTGAATGGAAGAATCGTCCATGCCTATAGCAATAATATTATTATCCTGAGGATGGAAAGCAAGAAAAGTTGCGGCAGGTGGTGGAGGCATGAATGTGGTCATTGTCTGTACTTAGCCAAGAAGATTGAAATTGGTTAGTTGTAAACCAAATGCAGTCTTGAATAATGACCATGGGTCATAGCTCACCTTAAAAGTCATCATATTGAACAGAGAAATCTTCCCTCCTGATGCTGACATTACATAAGAATCATTTTTTGACAGAGCAAAGCAGGGAACGGCATCCTCAGTATTGCTATCAGTAAGGTCATTGGTCATCAGAATGCCACTAGAAGGTTGCCACAACTGGGGCTGCACAGTAGCAGAGGCCTACAAAAATAAATATAATCAGAATAAAATTCCTATTCCCAATTATATGACTAGAGAAGAGCGATGTCTGAAGAGTAATAATTTGCACGTTCCCACACCTTGCCAGTTGAATTACGGTCACTTCGCTGCCATTTCCAGAGCAGATGAATGGCATTTGAAGCTAATGCTAGAATAGCATTACCTGAATTAGTATATATCAACCTTGATATCTGTAATAACAAAGATAAAAGTAAAATCAGAACGTCAGTTTTGGAGGGTGTATCAGCTTACAAGCCGGAAATTTGAAGGTGGTCTTAACATAGTATTCATCAGTAAAATGAAATGAAGGACACATGATAGAACCCGTGACATTGATGGGTTGGAAGAGGTCCAATTGCAAAAATAAAGTTTTACTACAGAAAGGACCAGAAGACCAACTAGGGCTGTTAATGCAAGGAGAGAATTTAGTAAATGTGGCATAGAGCATTTATTGTGAGATAGGGGAGTTAGTTATGTTTCTATCTGGTTTATGGTGCTGTAGTGTGTAAGGAAGTAGAAGTAAGTGTCAAGTGCATTGAGTGCTGCCTCTGGATCTGTGTTTATTTCTTAAACAGTGTGCTTGCTAGAATAAATAAAAAATCATTATTCAGAGGCGGTGTTCAACCGTCACAATTGCCAGAGTTGTTCTTTCTTTTTGATTGGGGGGTGCAAGCAAGGGAGCGGAATGCAGGAATCATTAGAATAGAAAGAGTGCGAGTAAGAAGATGAAAGGCAGGGAGATTAGGCAATCACATGTAGTGAGGGGAGGCTTGCGCTGTGAAAGAGAAGGTTTCTTAAAAACCACACCACACACACTCTTGCTACTGATAATCCTACTTACACATACAGTTGTTACTTCTGCTACTACTACCACAGATCACAGCTTACTGCTACTACTACCACAGATCACAGCTACTGCTACTCATACACACACAACACAAGCACAACTATTGTATCTGCTACTCCTGCTTCTACTGCACACACAATCAGATGCTACTGCTACTGCTACTACACGCATCATGTGCTACCAGGCTTTGACATGAATATATTGATCACAAAGTACATTGCAGATAGAAGAGCTACTAGTCCACAAATAGAAAAATGAAAGAAATATTAAAAAGGAAATACATGTACATAATACCTATACGCTGCTCTTTTGTTGTCAAATTAAAACCATGTTCATCGAAAAAGGAAAATTTCAATGTAATTAAAATGCCATGAAAATTGGAAAGGATACTTGATATGATTAATCACATGAACACCTTTTAAGAAAAAATACAGTTAGTAAATACATACCTTGTTCACTCTAACATTCTCAGGTAGCTTCAAGGATCTACATTGAGATTGTTCATTGATTTCAGTGAGCTTCCATATCTTTGATTTGTCATTGGATTCTTCACTAATTCTAGGTTTAACATCACCCATGTTTCGAGCATCCCCATTCTGGTAAGTTAAAATTGACACATAGTAATGACAATAAATATACATTATAACAATTAAAGTGAGAACCCTAATCCGCTTTCACATCAGGATAGGAGTTGGATAATAAGCAACAAAAATAAATCATAAAAAAACAGTGGCATTCAAGTAAATAAGATCCTACTGATACAAAGACAAGATAAGCATACCATCGCAGTAATCGCGACAGATGAAGCCCTCTCTGCAAGTGCAGCACTAGTTGCTGCAGCGGCGGCGGCAGCTGAAATTGGATTTATTGCAGGCTGCCACAAGTATCATGTCAGACTAGGTTTAATTAACAGGAGGAAAGGGAAGTATCACATCTATACAAGTCTACCTTTGTCATGGCTTCTGACGTTCTAGATGTATCATATAAAGAATTCTCTAAAGTACGTAACAGACGAATACCATCTCCATTGGCTAAGATTTTGATTCCATTTTCATTTGCAGAAACAGCTAAAAGAGCTCCATCCTTGTTAAAACGGATGCGTGGGCTTGCCTAGAATTAAGATAACATATAACAATTAGCAACTACTATTTCTAGATAATGGCTATCCAAATTGTAATAAAATAATGAACTTACAGGGAGACCCCCATCAGCATCAACAGTTGTCAAAAGCTGAATATTGTCCATGTCCCAGAATTTAATGGAGAAATCATCACCTGCAGCCAAATATCGATTTTTGGTTGTATCAAATTGTACAACACCCAAAGATCTTTTGCGAAATCCTTGATAAGTCCTTTTCACAGCTCCTTCACTTTCATTCCACTCAACAATAGAGGATTCCCCCTCCTTACTTGTCCCACATGAAAAAAGTCTATAAAATACATTCAAGCCAAGAAAATGTTTCAGCAGAAATAGATCAAAACATATAGTATAATTCAACAATACAATAAGATTCAGATTTAGAATACAAATAGCCATGGTTAGTATTTAGACCTTGTACCATCAGCACTGTAGGCCATGGTTGTACACCAACGACCAGGGGCTTCATAATCAACACGAGATCCCAAATTATCATACAGCCATGCTTTTATCTTTCCATCTAATGCTGTGGAAAAGATGAACTATAGCATATAGAGTTTCAACAAGAAAACAAATTAGTACCGTAGTCAAAGGATTTTCTATGGGGCACTCTACCAATAGAGATAAAGGAATCATATAGAAACAAACAACTCAACCAACATTTTCCCATTGGGTAACAAAGTCAACATCTACCTGAATGTTTTCTTTATAATGCGGACAGACAGAATAAACTGGAGCCTCATGACCTTCAAAAGTATACTGTTTTGCACCCGAAGCAGCATCCCAAACCTTAAGTTGAATAACTTAGTTAGAGACATGTTATCTTGATATCAAAAAACTAAGCTCAAGATATGAAAGACCTACCTTAATGGTCTTATCGTCACCACAGGTAATGACACATAGCTGCTTATTGGGGTGGGAAAATGCTAGATCATTTACTCCACCGACATGAGCATCAATCTAGTAAAGTTCACAAGTAAACAATTACAAAAAGGGGTAAATAAAACCTAAATTAAGCAAGATACAAGTATTTGCATGCCCATATACCTCCAAATGCTGTCTAGCTTCATCCCCACCATGGTAAGAGTATATCTGAACAATGTGCCTTGAGTAAGCAACTCCTGTTTAGCAGAAAAACTCATGAATGAGTGATTCCTTTAGTTGACTTCTGACAATATATATTTCTTACATCTCCATAAAAAACTTGAAGAATTAAAAAGATTTTACCGAATAAAGCCCCATCAGGACTCCAAATAACACGGTTGACAGAAACGCCTGGATCTTTGACAAGAGCAGCCTGAATTGATTATGATTAGTTTTCTTTTCAGTCAGTGCAAACTAAACAATTCTGAGGGTTTGTTAATCAATAAATAAAGGTGAGAAAGGACAACCTGAAAGGGCATTGAACAAGCACTAAGATCCCACACTTTAAAGTTCCTCATGAGCAACCGCTCCCTAGAGCCCACTTCCCACAAAGCAATGTCCCCCACATTCGTGCCAACTGACACATTGCATCAAGAAAACAAAGTTCAGTCAATTTCCAGCATGATTAGTAAATAAATACATATAACTAAGAATCATGTCAACACTAACAAAAGGCCTTAAAAGAGTAGCAGACCAAGAAGCAGTGTCTGTTGAACTGGATGAAAGTCCATGCTCATAGGAGACGAGCCTTGGTTCAGAGTTCGCATGACAGTCTTTGGCAAGTCGTCAGGCGCATTAAAAGCCTGACCATGACCATGACCAGGGAATGTAGCTGACAGAACATTGACAGGAAGATTTACCTGCACAAAATAAACACAGATTCATAGCAGAACCGTGAAAGTTAAATAACTTGCATTGCTGAGTTCCAAGACTATATCAGATGTTTCAATAAATGAAACCAGATTACCTCATCTGATATTCCCATTGGTCTCGTTCTCTTAGAAACATGATCTGAATCACCAGACGGATAGTCAACAGAAGGATTAGTTGGAGGGGTCCTAGGGTGCTTCAAAGCAGCTTAAAAAGGCAATAAAACATTAGGGCTCGAAGATTATAAACCAAACATGGCATCCTAAGTACAACTAGTCATTAAGAGTTAGAGAATGAAAGAAAGCAAAAGAATATAATACCAGGGATTGATGGTGCACCAAGACCTATAGCTCCACCAGAGACTGCAGGATGTGCTACAGTTGTTGGATTTGACATCCAACCAGCCAGGGGTGTTGGCACCGGTGCTGGAGTAGGTTGAAAAGGCTATACATATGACAGAGACCAGCACCATAATAAGAACCAAAACATAATAACATATCATACAACTCCTATTAAACCAAATCAGTTCAGTAGCCCACCCCATGAGCACCAAGAGGAGGAAATCCTCCAGCCTTTGGTAATGATCCTAGAAGTGGATTGCTAGCAGGGGATGGAGCCCGTGCACCATTTGGTTGTCCACACGAGTGATCCACAAAAAGTGTTTTTATATCTGGATTTGGCCGAGGATTCTTACAAAGTTGATGTTGCCAATTCAAGCTGAAATTTAATTTGAAACAGGAAAATAAAAAGAAAAGGAAAAATCTCAGTTATCCCATCATATAAGATTATCTAATCAGTTTTAAATAGCATTTACAGTGCAAAAGCATAAGCAGTAGCCCATCTACATGCAGAAGCTCCTCTGCATGCAAAATGATCCAACAAAAAGAAGAATTGAAGCAAGAACTAAGCAGTCAAGTATTAGCGGATATAATCAAAACATTCTATGAACAAAATTACAATGGTGCCACGCATCCCATCACTGATGAAAAATGCAATAGGGTTTCAATGGTCAGAATATTGGATAAATATAGCATGAAGCATGTGTACACCAAATAAAACAGAAAAATGTAAACATGGAAAACAGCTTATGACCTCCTTCAATTGTAACTTTTACACAAAGATACCAAAAGCAATCTAAGGCCTATAACATATAGCAGAAAGTTATTACATGTAGAGCATAAAGTTGTATGTTTATTGACATTATTTTAGACCTTCAAATGAATTACCTTTGATTGATGAGAGTCCGTAACCTTGAGTTTTTAAGGTTGGGAAATTGCAATTTATCGCGAAACAAGGGATTGGCCTCAATCAATTTCTTGAGTTCAACCAACATGATTGCCCTTGCAGACTTCGTATCACCATACTTGGACAACTGCTCGTTTTCCCTATAACAAAAGAAATCACTTTCTGTCTCTTACACAAGTTTAACCAATCTACAAATTATATCCATACCTAAAATTCTCCAATGTCAAAAGCTGTGTGATTTCCTTAAACAGTTCTTCATTAAATGTGGCAAACACTTTCAAATCCTTCACTAATATTTCTACAGCCTTGGACCGATCATGCCTACCAAAATATTAATTAAAAAAACAGCAGAAGTTCAATACTCATAAGAGAATATTAAGTACATAATACATTTGTGAACTTGTTGAGAGCTTACTTATCCAATGCCTCCAGGTACTTCTGCTTCCTTATCTCAAAAAAAATCTTCATAGAATACCTATTGTCATCTACTTTGGTGAAACCAGATAGGTATCTCTCAACCTCATCCCAATTACCGTTGTGCACTTCATCCTCAAAATATTTCATGTTAAAGAAAAACCCAGACTCCTGTTCAAGCCTAGTATTCAAAAAGAATAATAATTGGTCAAATAATTAATGTGATAAACACTAATCAACACTAGTAGAGATGACAAACAATAAAAACAACAAAATTTAAATGGAAATAACCCCACTTGTGAACAGTTTCTTTGAACTTTTCCTCATCGAGAAACTGCAGGATTAAGAACACCAACTCCCTACTGAGAGATGACATCGTAACTGCCTCGCCCTCGATCAGACAAGAACCAAAGTGAGCAACTATAAACTAGATCTGCGGACAAAAAAGACATTCAAAAAATGAGCAGTTAGAGAAATTGCACGCCGACCAGGTACGAGAAAACCACAAAAAAAATGCAGATAAGAAAATCAAGACCGAGAGTGAATCATTTGACTAGCCCCAGCAAAGCATTCAGGGAAGAAGAGCTTCCATGTCCGAAAAAATCAACCAAACCAGAGCGGGGAAAGAAGGTTTTAGGGGCAAAAACAAAAGGGCAAAAGAAATTGAGTGTTTCCCTTAAGATCAAAGCTTGAGAACGAAAGCGGCTTTAATCCCACAAGGGAATCCAAGATGCAAGAGAAAAAAAAAAACCATAAAGAGTTTTATAAAAGGAAAGAAAAGAAGGAAAAGTCGAAATTAAAATACACATAAAAGCTACAGACTTTAACACACAGCAGATTCGGAAACAGAAAGAGAGAGAGAGAGAGAGAGAGAGAGAGAGAGAGAAAGGGTTTGGAGAAGCTCTCACCTTCAACCCTCAGTCACATGGGAAGCAAGGTCCCCCGAATATAGAACGCACCACCACACCACACCACAACAAGAGAGAGAAACCCCAACACCAAAGACCAAACCTTTCTCTTCTATTCCACTTTCTCTCTCCTGCAACAAATGTCCTAACACTCACTCTCTATCTCTAATTACCAATCTCTCTCTCTCTCAATATATATATATATATATATAGGACACATGAACTTGCTCAAATAGGTTATTTTATATAAGACGCGACAGGGAAGGGAGATGATAAGCCATCGTGCTTATTGATACGGGTTATCACCATTCCCGATAAGCTATAAGAGAGCGACACTGGCTTATCTTTCAAGTTCAGTTTCGTGTGGGTCCCACTAAGCCGGCTTCATTTTGTCTAAATTATCGGCTCGGAATCTGGAGCTGACAGCTGTCCTTCGGCTCGGTGTAAAAGTTTAGGAGGGTGATGTTTACCTACTCCCACACCTAGGGTTTTGCATCTGATCCGAACCGTTAGTCAGATTTTCACTGGTCGGAGAAGGAGATCGTAGGGTAGAATTTAGTGAAAATATTTGGGCGAAGGAGGGGATAATTCCCAGAAAGCCATTTTCACTGGGTTCAGATCCCCCGGGTAACGACAAAGTTTCTCGGACGGGTCCCAAAAGTGTTTGGGCTCAGTGTTTGGGGAATATTACGGTGTCTGCCACGGAGAAATGGCACTTATTGTATCACGTGATACGGCGATACAGTTCATGATTGCAATACGATATATTACGAGATGAGATACGAGTTGGAGTAAAGATTCGCGAGATGAGAGTTAATAAAGTAAGTGAAGTGAATTTAATGTGTGGCGAGAGCGTGTGTAGGTTATTGTCCCTGTCAGATGTGTACGTTCACCTCTTTCCCAAAACCAACCATAAAATGCGCTAATTCAATTACAATTTATTTTATATTTATTTTTTTCTTTTATAAAAAATAAAATACACTTTTGTTAATATTATCTAAAAAATAGAAAAATATTGAATAATTATGCCATTAAATATTAAATTTTCAATTTGAATAGAGATAACTAAAACTAGAAAAATTTAAATTTTAAAAAAATTCATTAATTAAAGATAAGATTAATTTATTATAATGTAAATGAATAAATTTAAGACAATTTTATAAAATTAAGGTAAATTTAAAATTTATTTCTTAAAATAATATATGAGTTATTATAGTTTATCATTGTCAGAGTTTCTTGAATGTTGAATTGGGAATGCTTTTAAAAAATATTCAGAATGTATTTAGTGCAATTCTGGCAATGTAATTAATTATTTTTCTTAATTCTGATAAAATAATTAATATTTTGAGATATAAATTAAATAAGTATTAATGATTATTAGTGGGGTTTGAATTTGTGGTCCATTGGGAAAGAGTCTGCTTAATTAACTACTATCTTTGACTCAATATTTAATGTTATGATTCTGATTATGAATAATAATTAATGTATTATTTTAGTTCATGAGAATTAAAGGGAAGCAAGCACATGAATCTTGAAACACTGGAATGTGTTTTTAACAGCAAAATCATCCAAAAAAACAAATAGTACTTATTTATGAATAAATATTAATATTAAATATTAATTATCAAAACTAAATTATGAGTTCTAAATTCAATAAAAATAATAATAATATTTTCTGAATTCAGCAATTGGTATATTTAACTTTTTTCAGTAGGCCAAGTTTCTGGTCAGAGAACAAATCTAGCTGGCACTGTCAAAAAATGAGACTTTTAAGAATAATTATATATCTTTTAACAGTTTTTATTTTATTTTATGGTGAGAATATTAAATTAAAAAGAAAATGCGTTTTATGAAATAAAAAAGATATTTTGTAGTGGTTTTTTGGCAACTGTCCAACATTTAATATATTATATTTATATAATTTCAAAAATCTATAATGGCATTAATTATTTATAATAAATTATATCATTATTGTTTCCTAAGCCTTAATTAATTTACTTATGTATTTATGTGATAAGGAAATAATATAATAAATAATTAATTAATAGAAATATTATAATATGAAAATGTATTGAAGTTGCAAAAACACATAAAAGCATTAGAAATAAGCAAACAAGTGGCATGCATTGATATGATATATATGATAATGCACTAAGCTGTTTCTAACCAATCATAACATTTTATTCTTATTAGCTGCCACTTGTTCATTCACATATAAATATTTATAGGTTAATGAATATGCATGTATTCTTATTAGCTTCATTCACATGTTTATACGTTAATTAATATGCATGTATTCTTATTGGTTGTCACATTTGTTTTTTTATTGAAAATAGTAGAAAATAAAAGCATAATTCAATTTTACATTGATTATATCATCAAGATTTATCAACTCCTATGTGATATTATAGGTTGAGTGGTATAATAACGATCTGATAGTTAAAAAATTCTTATATGTGATTTTAATTAATATCATATATTAGGAAGTGAACTTTAGGTATAATTTTATCTTACAAAATTTGTTCATAAGGTGAGATTTTTACCCATTATATACTATGGAATGAAGAAGAGAGATAGTATCGCGCATTTATACATTAATAAATATGCATGTATTCTTCTTACCAGCTACATTCATTTTTTTATTCAAAAATATTGGAAAGGTAAAGCATAACCCAATCTTACAAAATTTCCTCATAAGGTAAGGTTTATATTCATTTATATATTATTACACCTTCGAGACTTGTTAACTTGTACGTGATCCACTACAAAAAAAATCACGAAATAGAAATCAATTTTTAGAGACAAAAAATAATTAGTTGTTATAGTGACTAAATTAGAAACAGTTTTAGATACTAAAAAAATTTTGGTTTCTAAATTAGTTTATATTATTGTTAAATGGTTTATAATTTGGTGTCTAATTAACAACCAAGGTTTTTGCTACCAATTATTTATATTCTAAATCTGGTAGCAAAAACCTTAGTTGTTAATTAGACACCATTTTAGAAACCATTTAACAATAATAGAAACTAATTTATAAACCAAATTTTGTTTAGTCTCTAAAAATGTCTCTATTTTAGTTACTATAACAACTAATTGTTTTTTGTCTCTAAAAAATGTTTTTTATTTCATGATGATTTTCTTACGATGATACTACACAATGAGTAGTATAGTTTAGTTACTATAACAACTAATTAATTATGGTTTCTAAAAATTTGTTTTTATTTCATGATTTTCTTGTAGTGATACTATACAATGAGTGGTCTGACAATAATCTGATAATGAGTGACTTGATCAGTCCAAAAAAACTCCTATTATGATAAATTCTATATGACTTTAATATCATATATTAGGAAATGAATTTTAAAATCTGTTGATAAGATGAGATTTGTATCTATTTATATATTAGAAAATGACGAAGAAGAGAGATAGAAGTGTTGGAGGAGAAAAAGGTAGTTGACAAAAATGTATGGGAGTGGCCCCTCTAAAATCGTCCATAACAAGAATGGCCAAAATAATAATGACAGAAGCCATGCTACACATTTTGAATTGAAATGCATGCCTTCCCCACCTTTCTTCCTTCCTACCAAATAAAGCAACACATAATAAGTGCTTTTATACGTTATGTATTTATTGCCATCACAACACTGTTTTGGATTTTATAAAAAGAAAATTGAGGAAATGAGGCACTTACCAAAGGAAAGAAAGAGAAAAAAAAAAGGCAAAGATTCGAAGGAGATTGAATTAATAGAGAAGAGTGTGGAAATGAGGTAGACTCCACAAACCACTAACTAAGCTCAACATTACTCACCACCACACACTACACTTTTCAACCAATCCTCAAAAACACACACATCAAAACAACAACATTATTATTATTATTATTTCTACTATTATTATTTTTATTATTATTATTTATACCCTCTAAAGTTCAACATGATAAGGTGTTAAAGAGAAAAAAAATTCCATATTACATATAATTGTTTATAACATCCTTATCACCAATTTGATATAAATGATTATATTAAGAACTTTCGTAATTAAAATAAAAGTATTTCAAATAATTGGATGAATTAAAAAAATTCCATATTACATATAATTGTTTATAACATTCTTATCATTTTTTCTGCACCTTCATACTTTTTTTAATTCTTACAATACTTTTTTGAATACGATTCAGAGTGTGATGTCTTCTTTTTCATTATCAAATGATTATAGTTGGTCATGAACATTGATAGCTGGGTAAATTTTGTGATATTTTTAATGGTTGTGATTGTGTTTTTGTTCACTTATTTTATATTTTTTTATAGAACTCATAAAAATCTATAAAAAAACCAATGAAGTAAAAAATAGAGTACAACAATAAAAAAAAAACAATATATATATATATATATATATATTTACACAGAAAATTTTAAATACAACGAAACTTCTCCCAAACATTCTCAAAGAAACTAACGGACAATAACTAAAAAAATAATAAAAGTGTTATGATTGGAAGAGAGGTATAAAAATGTGGGGTACAACTAAGATTATTTAAAAATAAGATTATATTTGTAAAAAAAAATTAAAAAATAAAATAAAATTGACTTTTTAGGGTAGAGAGATAAGGTAATGTATAAAGAATATATAAATGAATGGATGACGTAAAAAAAATGAATGTGAGATGAGATGAGGAAAAAAGAGAGGTCCATTTAGAAATGACATCGAGAAGGTACAAATTAAAGGAATCGTGCAACATGCCTCAGGTGGGTCCCACACATTCTCTCTCTGTCTCAAGCGCTTATGAAAATACCTCTTCACCTTCTTCTTTCTTTCCTCCACTGCCCTCACCGAATACCACTCGCTCTTTCAGCGCGTGTCCTCAACTCCTTCCTTCTTTCTTCTTCTTCTTTCTAAATTATGTTTTAATTTAATAAGAATTTATAAAAGTAAATTAACAATACAAGATTGTCACGTTGAATTATACTTATCTTACTGTTCTACAATAAATCCATTAATCACGTGACAATTAGTTTCATAAACAATAATACTAATGAAGTAAACAAAAAAATTTAAGATCAATGTTTGGAGATTCTTTAAACGCCAATCTTTTTAACATTAATTTTGGAGATTTTAAAGTATATTTATTGTTATAGAAAATCAATTTACATTTTTATATTTTACTTTTACATGGAATAGGTTTCTACATTTCAATTAATAAATTTGTTTTAACAATTAAAATATTTAATAAAAATGTTAATGTTACTATCCACGATGTATCAGACACAATGGACCAAATAAATCATTTTAAATCAATCATGAAAAATATTTATTTGTTACAAAAATTGAAAGATACTTGTGTACATAAATCTTTATTGTCAATTTATATAATTCATAGTTATATAATATATAGATTTGTATATTCGTATCCTATATTTTAAAGATTATATTTATCTTCGTGTTTGTGTCTATCTGTGTCTGTATTACATAGTTCACGAGAGTGTTACGTAGATATTTCATTCCTTCTTTATTTTTCTTCTAACTAATCATTTTTATTTTTAACTAGCGAAAACACATGCGCAACCGCGCCTGTGTATCTGCATTTTCCTCCTTTACTTAACTTTCACAATGATAGAAATTTAACATATATATAAATAAATAATTTCGGATTAGTAAAAAATGAAAAACAAAAAATAACATGTAAAATTAAAATGATTAATTGATTAAACAACATTTTTTTTTCTTATTCGATTTGAGTATGTTTTCTTCTTCAAGATTTTTCTCTTTTTCCATTGATAGTTTTAGGATCAAAAAGTGTGATGATGTTTAAGTTAAAGTTATGATTGACTTATTTTATGATAGATACAAAAGAATAATAGTAGTTTGGAGTGAAAAAAATGATTGAAAATGAATATTATTTTATTTGATAAGTAAGATTTGATGTAAAAATGTATGAGAGTATGTTCTCATTTTCTTCCTATTATTGCCTACAAAACTGTACATTAATATTAAATTAAAAAATAACAAAATATTTTATTATATTAATAAAATAAAATATATTAAATAATGATAGAATGAAAATAAATCAGTCTTAAAAAAAAACGGTTATAATACAAAATTCAAGGTATAGATAATAATGAATAATATTTTTTTTCCACTATGAAACATATGTTTTGAAGTCCCCTGCAGTTCGCACCGACAATTATGAAACGTGTTCGTTTTCGAAATGGCTCAATTTCAAAGCATTATCCTATTAATATTTTATTTATTTATTTATTTATTTATAACTTACACAATTGAATTGGAGAGATTGGTGTTGACCAGTCAACCATAGCATACTCTACTCTACCACCATTCTATTGCTTACACGTGCCCAATTTTTGCTTAAACATAAGTTAAATACAAAAGGACAAATTTATGGGTTGAATATCTCATCTAAAAATTAAAAATGAAATTCATTTTAAAATAAAAATACGAGAGATAAAATACATTTATTTTCAATAAAAAAGTTAACTAAGAATTTTATAATTAGGATAAAGAACCAAATATACAATTTACCTTTTTTATTATTTTCAAATATTATAATAAATATTAAATTTTAAACTTTTTTTAAAATATATTAAGAAGTAAATTTTAAGTTTAAATTTATAAAAATTAGTTTATAAGTCAATGTTTGCGTCCACTTCTATTTTATTATAATAAATTTTATTTTAATACTATATTAGAAGTAAATTTTAAGTCTAACTCAATCTTATAAAATCGGCTTATAAGATAGACTTTATTGAAGATCTTACATCGATTAAATATTAAAGCATTTCACAGTATATACGTGGATGCAAATTTTACTTTATAAACCAGTTTTATAAAGTTGAGTTAGACTTAAAATTCATTTTTTAATAAACTCTGTATTCATTTATATATTATAAGATATTTTTATCTCTATTTCATGTAGAATCTTTAATATTTATGTAAAATTTAAAAAATATAATAAAACATTTATTTTGTTGTCATGAAAAGGAGTCCATTGATGTTATTGTCACCATCCTTGAACTTGAGAAAAATGGTGATTAAAAAGGAGAAACAAATAGATATTATTAGATCTTATATCCATCAATCATTTTCTATATACTTATAAAACCCATTGTTGAATAAAGTCAAGATAAATGATTTTGACTGATGAGGAAAATATATAATTTGCTTTTTTTATCATAACCCACACTACTCCATCACTTCACTAGCTTTCTCCTTTTGCAATACCCTATTTTTAAAACTCTGAATTATATTTTATATATATTTGGAATTTTAATATGGAGTTGCTAATTATTTTTTTTATACTTATTAGTAGTTTTAAGTTGATGAAAAACATTTTCTGATTTTATTTAAAATTTAATATCATTATTAGTGAGTGCTGTCACTAGTGATCTCAGCAGTGGCAATACTATTTAATTATTAGCAATAATAATAATATTATTATTATTATTATTTTAATTTTCTCTTTTTTCTTGACGCGCGAATGCGTGCGTGTTTCTCGCGTTTTATTATCTCTCTCTCCATAGTATGAGATGTACTTGTCTATAATTAGGTGAGATGAGACATAAAAATATAAAAGCAGTACATTTTAAACTTTTTTTTTTACTGATAATTAAATATATTATTATTTTATTTCGAAATTTTGTTTTATTTTTATTAATTAAAGATAATATTGTTTTTGTTATAGATTGTATGAAATGGTTTATTTTATAAGTAGAGCATGATTTATATCGCGAGATTTATAGATTTATAGGTCTGCAATGGAATGAATGAGATATTGACTTGAATGGTCCTTTGAAATGCTTTAATTTGAATATTAGCATTTGCGTGTTAAATAATAAATAATAATGATGGTCCCCAGAGAATGGAAAATAACTATAAAAAAACAAGAGGAAAAGAAAATGGGTGAGTCTAAGTAAAATTATTATAGTTTAAGTGAAGCATAATAAGCATGAACTAATAACACTTAGATTGAGACAATATTTCAAATATAATTATTTACTCTAAATATTATATCTCAACAAATACTCGCTAAGATAGACTCGAAATGATTTTGATAACATGTTAAAAAGTGAACTTTAAACCAAACTCAATTCCATAAAACCGGCTCATAGAGTGAAGGTTGCACCCAGTTATATACGATGAAATGTCCTAATCTAATATCATAATTTTTAGTCTATGTGAGATCTTTAATAGCAACATTACCAAAATTCAAACTCAAAATCCATGAGCTTGCAGGTTTTACATCCTTCACACATGGCATATGTCAAAATTGTTACACCAATCTCACAGGAACTCCCCAATGGGTCTGTGTTCTCTACCACATGTACACGTGGGAACTACAACTTTTCAGTAATAAGTCTCGTGTCTTCATCAATTTTACTCCACCAACACTCCACCACGAAGTAAAAAGGAAGGAAAAGGAGAATAGATGAACCCAAGAGCAAGTGAGTTAATTGTGTTGGCTCGCACACTTATTATTAAATGGTATCCGTATTGATACGTAAGATATTTATCGGTGAAATGTTTAATTCAAATAAATATTTGTTAGATTTTTAAAAATTTTAGCACGATTCTAACATAATTTTAAAAGGTATAAATATAATAACTTTCTAAAAACTCAAATTTATTGTATAAGTTTTTATTATAATTATAAAAATAAGAACAAATTCTTTTGAACCAGTCATGAAAAATATCTTTCTGCTCCCAAAACAATATGGAACACACTTTTGCACATAAATATTTATTTTCAATTTATATAATTCAAAATTATATAATATATAGATCCGTGTCCTGTATCCTACATTTTAAAAATTATACGTATCTTCGTATCCGTATCCGTGTCATTGTTACATATCACTTAGGTTGAATACTAGTATTACTTGTTAAACTCACCTATTATTTGACCTATTGGGGTTAGAAAACATGTTATCATTATCATCATCACATTAATAATATTTTTCTGAACTATAATTTCAACATCAAATCGAACAAGTATACCTGTGGAAGAATGACGCATGATTTTGCTGTGTTTTCTCTCTAGCTCTGTTTGGAATAAATTTACATTCAGTATTTTGAGGCCATTGTTAAAGTAATAAAAAATATCTCAATTTTTGTAATTGTTGGTCATAATATTGTTAAAATTAGTCATCAAGGACCTTGAAACTCTGAAAATTTTCCTTGGACTTAAGGTTGCTCGTACTCTATTACTGTTTTTTTTGGTTCATCTTTGATCCTCTTTAATTTTTTGTTGTTCTAAGAAACAATCTAACAATGTCTTAGCTTCTACCACCTTTAAGATTCAATGGCTGATGTTTCATCTTGAACATTTTGTGTTCCTTTTATTCATCTAACTTTGTTATAGTATAATAATCAATCAGCACTACAAATTCCATGAAAGAACTAAATATATCAAAATCGATTATCACATTGTTGTTATGGTCAAAGTTAATATTGGTCTGCTCAAGCTTTTGCCCATCTCTTCTTCATTACAACTTGATGACGTCCATACAAAGACTTTATGTCCCAGTGTTTGAAACTATTTGTTCCATGCAGGGAACAGGGCTCTTAATCATAACATGTTTCTGTTGTTGTAATTGTTGGTTAGTCATGATTTTTGTTAGAATACTCCTCCTTTTATCCATAATAAGATAACTTTATTGACCATTTCTACCTTTTCTTGCTTTCCCGATTGCTATTCTCTGTTAAAATTAAAAACATTTAAATTCTAAGTTCTCAACTTTACATGGACGTAAGTTTTATACTTCCAAAAATGAAATCTATCCAGTAAAAACGAAACACCCCCATCAATGTCCCTTATCCATCCCTCTACAAGCTACAAGAAAAAACATGCATCCAACTCAGCACATCACCAAAACGCAAAAACACTACTAATAATTCGCCCTGTGATTCCCCATAATCAAATTGCTATACTACTACATATAAAATGCCACGATCAAGACTTTAACCCTAAATTACCTGCAACAAACAACAAATTTCCCATCATATCAAGCGATTGAAACCTAAATCTGTGGACATGGGAGTACTCGAAAGCCATCAATACTAAATACCAAAAATCTTGATACATCAACATCTTAATTTGTGAATATGAAATTGACACAATGAAGAGTGTACAGGTGTATTGCTTACGAAACATAGCCTCCAGCATACCACGTTTCAAGTCCTTAACAGACAGGGGCCATTCCACCAAAGTTGTTTAACACTTCAATCAAATTATGCTCGCTGTTCTAGCCATTCCACCAAAGGACCTACTGTCCCATGTTAGGGGGTGGCGGAGGAAGACGGACACCCTGACTCTGCATTGGTTGGGCAGGAAAACCCTGTGGAGGAGGCATTGATGGAGGTCTAGTACCCATGTTGAAACCCGATGCTCCACTTGCAATAGGGGGTGGGGGTGGGACAGATGGCATTCCACCAGAAGGTGCAGGCCTAGGACCGTTAGCTGCTGCCATAGGAGGAGGAGGTGGCATAGATCCTGGCATTGGAGGTGGAGGAGCTCTAGGAGGATTTGCCATAGGTGCACCAGGAGGTAGCCCTTGTGGGGGAGGTGGAGGTGGTGGTAGTGGAGCTTGAGGTGGTGGGGGCAAAGGCCTTGGTGGAACACCAGAAGTTGCTGTGCCATTGGCTGTAGAGGGAGGCTGTGGTTTGTTTGCCTCCGGGGGCTTGGTTTTAAAATACAATTGCAACTACAGACAAGTATCAATTGAAGTCGTCAGTGGCAGAAGGGGGAAATTAAAAATCAATGATGCACACCGCATAAACAAAAAACATTAAGAAAAGAAAGCAAGAAAGAATACAGGAAATTCCCAACCTAGTTCTGCTGCTGCTGAATGCTTGAATAATTAGCTTGTATTGATAGTTACAAGAGCAAACAATTAAAATGAAATGACTAGGATTCTCTTGAATCAGCCTTGTGTTTGGCTGTCTAGGAACAAAGTGTAGGTTTACGTAGCTTATTTTTTTTATAAAAACAGGTTTTAAATTTTAATCAAAAGCTTTTAAAAAGAGCCACTGAAAACTATAATTTTTAATTCTTCACAGCAAACATTTATCAAACAAGCTGCAAGCTTCACTACACCATTTTTTTGTATAAATTGCACGATCAAATTTGCATGCTCTGGGACGTGCATAGTGCTTCATTGGCGTGTACAAGTATAAAACTAATCCTCATGCATGGGCTGTTACCGTCCCTTGTAAAATTAAAAGCTATCTTTTGCCAGGATCACAAAACACACAGGCACTTGCATATATCAAGTTTACAATCACAGACAGACAAGAGAAGCACATGAACTAACCGTGAACATCTTTGAGTCCGGATCCCAGTGCGAGAAAAACTTTGGAGTGGACTTATCAATCTCCGTGCTGGGCACCTGAAAATGTAGCTTAATGAGCACAAAGCAAAACTCCACAACCACAAAAGAAAAAACACAGCCAAAATAAAAGCATAAAGACCAAAACAAATACTCAAACAAGAGTAACAAAATACCTTGAATGCAACTATTTCATACGGTTCAGCCGCAAACAGAAGGTACTGATATCTTTTATCAAAGGGCTGCACCCTCTGTAACCATCAAAACACGAACAAAGAGAAAAACATTAAAACAAAAGCATATTTACTAACAACAATCGAAGAGAAACGCAATTGAACAAAATCACCAGAATTTACCTGTTCGTAGGAGGACATAAACCGGTGCCTGGGCTTGGCGAGGTCTTCAATCTCAGGATATTCAATCTGCATCATCTCAAAATTCCCAAAATTAAGAACAAATATAATATTATCGATTTATCAGAAAATTTAAAAAAGAGTGACATATGCATAAATATTAAAAAAGAACCTGAAACAGGAGAGATCTTTGCTTGGTCTCAGGATCATACTGCTTGGTCACACGGTACCCAGGGCGTCCAATCTTAACTGCAAAAAAGGAACACGAAACGTTAGGTCAGTTCAGTGAACGGGGAAAGGGGCAAAAGAGGGAAAAAGAGAAAAGAGGCACCTGTTTTGCGAAGGGTGACCTTGCGCTTGTGGGGTTGAGGCTGCGCGGGGGCGTCCTTGGCCTCGCGGGCGGCACGTTTGGCCAAGTTGGTCTGGTGGCGCTTGCCCTGAGTGTGGGCCAAGTAGTTGCCCTCGTTGTTGTGGAGAGTGAGACACAGTTTGCACTCGTAGCTCCCGAGATGGTTGCGCATGAAATAGGGGTCCTTCGCTAGGTCTATCGTCTCCAGAGCCAGTCGCCGGAGACGCTCTCGCCGGTCGATGGCTTCGTTCTGCGCCGTCGCGGCGCCGCCGCTCCCGGGCTTCGATCCCCATTCTCGATCCATCGCCAACAAAACTTCACTCACCAATGATGTTGATAATGGTTTTGAAGATCGTTGTTATACCGTTCCCTCCCTTTTGGGCTCCTGGGCCCTCCCTCGGCCCACTACCTTCTTTCACGCCTAGCCCATTATTCATTTCAGTTTCCTCATTCCTTTACTTGGGACAATTTCTTCCATCACCTCCCTGGTTTCTTTCCGCACCTCCATACTTTTTGAAAAAGTCAAATTTACCCTCAATGAAATTAGAAAATAAGCCTATGTTCTTGCCCCCTCTATCATCTTTGTTCAACTTCATTAAGTATTTTGAATTTTACAATTTAAAAACCATTTTTAAATGTAGAAAATAACATTTAAATTATAGAATTTAGAAATCAACTTTGTATTTTAATAATTAAAGAATTTGAAAATCAATTTTAAAATAATTATAAAATTCAGAAACTAATTTTTGTATTTCAAGTTTTATAATTTACAAGTTATAATAACTTTGTAATTATAGAATTCGAATTATAAGATTGACTTCCGAATTTTACCATTCAAAACTATTTTCTAAATTAAAAAAAGTTTTTGAATTTTCTAAATTTCAAAATAAATTTAGAAGCCAACTATATATTCGAGATTCTAAAATTCCAAAGTAATTTCCAGAAAAAAAAAAAGTTTCAAATCCTAAATTTAGGAATACAAATTCAGAAAATTATTTTTAAATTTACAATAATTATGCTGGAAGAAACTACGAAAGTGCAAGAAGAAATTGTCCTTTTGTATTTTTATTTAGGGTCTTTTTTATTTTTACGTATTTGTCACGATTTGTTTTTAAATAGCTAAAAGCTAGAAAGTTATTACCATCAAAAGCTACCTTTTTTTTTTTGTTATTAAAAGAGGAGGCTGTTTGAATCAGCTTAACGTCAAATCAATATTTTTAATGAAGTAAACAAACTTAATGTATATAATAATACAAATATAAATGTATTTAAAAACTTTGGTTTAATTAAGCTAAAATCTGGGAGGAATCCAATTTTAACTTTTCGATTTAAAGAAAAATATTTTTGCCGTTCAAATTCGCAAAATAGAATTTAATTTCTAAAAAAATTGATTTTGATGTACTGAACTATTTTTTTTAGTTAGAAATTACAATTGGATTTTTTATTTATTTGTGAATATACTATATCAATTTAAATTATATATACTTCAATTGACTAAATCAATAATTTATAGAATATTTACATATTAAGAAAATTAAGTAACGTTACTAAATATAAAACAAGTGAAATAACAGGATTAAAAAATTAATTTGAAAGTTTAAAAGCAATAATAATAATATTATTATTATTATTTAATTTGAAAGGGAAAATAATACTAACTAGATATGAACAAATTAACCAATGTAGAAATTTGTAGAATGCACGGCACATTGAAATCCGATTGGAATATCATTACTTTGTGGATTGCATTTTAAAAAATATAATACAAGTATAATAATACATACTTGTATCAAACTTAAATTAAGCAATTAAAAAAAATGTTGAGCGAGAATGCGTTTTATCAATAAGAAGCTTGTTTTATTAGAATTTTGAGGTTAATATATTATGGAATATCGAGGTAGTGAAGTTTGGTAATGTGTTATTAAAAATTAAGGTCATGCAGTGTACTGTTAAAGTATTTGAGATTTTTAATTGAGTATTTAAGATACTGAGGTCGTATAGTGTATTATTTGAGTGTTCAATATGTAAAGTTCCAACTCGACTTTCCGATATCTTTATAACATTCGTGCGACAAATGCATTTTAATAAAGGTTAGAGACTTAACAATGCAGTTAACAAGAATTACACAGTAAATAACTTAAAAATCATTATCAACAATACTTGAGTCTAATCTAGTTATCCATACAATATAAAAAAAAAACAAAAACGATTTCATCACTATAATATATATGTGAAAAGATAATATTTTTTTGACTTTATCATATACAACTACTTATATCGATAATTGACTTGAGCGTCGTGAAAGCATAATAACATGTATCCATATCAAAAACTAAAAAATTGAGACCCAAAGATTGAAGATTCAAAAATTGAAGATCTATATTAAAAAAAACTCAACAAATAAAGAAAGTTGAGATTATGCCAGAACAATTTGTAATAATATAAATAAATAAATAATTTAAAAAACTAACATATTATTTGCACGACTTAAATTGAGTTGTGTTAACTCAAACTACCAATGTGATCGTCCAAACCTAATCTTGTACTACGAAAGCAAAAATATGGATAGTCGATTATCTAGACAATTTGACAACTTTTTGATAAAAATTGACATTTATATCATATAGCAGGTTAAAAACGATAATCTTAATTTGAAATTATAAAACGAAATAAACATTATGATAAGATAAAATCTGCCATAATAGTTTAAGTAAAAGAGGCTCAAAGTAAAAAGTAAAGACGATAATCTTAAACTGAAATTATAAAGCGAAATAAAAGAGGCTCAAAGTAAAAAGTAATGTTATTGTGAATTCTAAACTATTTATATTGAACTTATTTAACGTGTTGATAGTATTTTCGCAAGTAACTATTTTTAAGAATTCAAAGATTTTTAAGAATTCAAAGAAAGTAATACAAGCCCTGGATTCGAGGAAAATTCTGAATTTGCCATCAGTAGAATTGGAACTGGTCAAAGTTCTGCCAAGTTTTTTGAAAAAATCACGTTATTAGTATAAATATATTATGAGTATTTGAATGCACACGTAAGTAGATACCAGTCTTCATTGATAAAAAAGTATGAACTAAAAAAGAAAATAGATTATCGATTTCAGGAATAGTTTAATTAGTAAAATTATAAAAGTAAAAAAACCACAAAATATGAAAAAAAACAATCGATTTTACATTTATTAACGTAATAATTAAGTTAATTTAGTTTTGAAAACATATGCGGATTGCTTTGATAGATGAGATTTAACTATAAAAAAATAAATATATTTTTAAAAAATGAGTGATGAAAGATTTGGTCCTGGATAATTTTAAAGTTTCTCGAGTGTTTTTTTTTTTTCAGTTGTCTTATTCTTTGGTTTACATACTTTTTATTTGTTTTAAGTTGAATAAGTGTTTTTCTTTTTTAAGAGATTGTTAATTTTTTTTAGACAGATTAAATGCTAGATATTCAAACTATCCTTAAATTGATTTATATTTATTTATTTATTTTTATGAATAAAAAAAGGTAATAATTAAATGAATAGAGTGCGGTGGAGCATAAAGAAAGAAAAAAACTTAGGAGGTAGAAAGAAATTGAAGGAGTGGTGGCGGAAAGCAAAGGCTTGTTTGGGTGCCAAAAGAATAGCGGCGCCTTCCGTTTTGTCAGCTTATTCCGTACAAATCTGGTGACGGAGAATTCCACAGATTATCCATTACAATATCCTTTCACCCAGAGATCTAGCTTCACTACTCCTCCAATAACCATAACCATAATCTGTGAGTTTTTCGATTTTCTTATTCTCTTCTCAGATCTGAAGAGTCTTCTTCCAAACACCGCCATTTTTCCTTTTCGTCTCCAATTGCCGAATCATGTCTAACAGAAACGAGTATTCTTCGTTACCCGTTAATTCCTACTTAGAATTGCAGCGTCAAAACGAGTCCTCAAAAGCCTTTCGCAAGCCTTCTTTTGACGAATCCGAGGTGTATTTGGGATCCAAGAACGAAGATGACGATGACGATTTGGAAATGGATATCGATAATTACCCCCTTGTTGTGGGGTCCAATCAGGGTTCTGGGATACCTGGGGCTGTTTTCAATTTAACAACCACGGTTATTGGGGCTGGGATCATGGCTCTCCCCGCCACTATGAAGGTTCTGGGATTGGTTTTGGGTATTATTTTGATAATTGTCATGGGGATTTTGTCTGAAATTAGTGTGGAATTGTTGGTGAGGTTTTCTGTTTTGTGTAAGGCGTCGTCGTATGGGGAGGTTGTGCAGCATGCAATGGGGAGGCCTGTGAGGATTTTGTCTGAAATCTGCATTATTTTGAACAATGCGGGTGTTTTGGTGGTTTACTTGATAATCATGGGGGATGTTATGTCTGGTTCCACTCACCATATGGGGGTTTTTGATCAGTTGATGGGGAATGGTGCGTGGGATCAGAGGAAGATTGTGGTTTTAGTTGTCATGGTGGTTTTCCTTGCTCCTCTTTGTTCACTTGACAAGATTGATTCATTGAGCTTGACCTCCGCAGCCTCTGTGGCTCTTGCTGTGTTGTTTGTGATTGTTGCTTTTACTGTTGCTTCCATCAAGCTTGTGGAAGGACGCATTGATTCTCCCAGGATGGCTCCTGATCTTAGCTCCAAAACTGCAATTTTGGATTTTCTTGTTGCGATACCCATCATGACCAATGCATATGTTTGCCATTTTAATGTGCAGCCTATATATAATGAGCTTGAGCAACGGTCTCCTCAGAAGATGAACCGAGTTGGGAGGTACACTACAATTTTGTGCATCCTTGTTTATTCTTCCACTGCTATATCTGGTTACCTGCTCTTTGGGAAAGATACAGAGGCTGATGTGCTGACTAATTTTGATAAGGATCTTGGAATTCGGTATAGCGCGGTCTTGAACTATATTGTTCGGATTGGCTACATTCTTCATTTGATACTTGTTTTCCCTGTGATTCATTTCTCACTGCGCCAAACAGTGGACACATTGGTGTTTGAGGGATCACCTCCTCTTTCAGAAAGTAGGAAGAGATCTTTGGGGTTGACTGCGGTTCTGTTGGTGCTCATATATATTGGGTCTACTATGATTCCAAATATATGGACAGCTTTCAAGTTCACTGGGGCAACCACTGCTGTTTCATTGGGTTTTATATTTCCTTCTCTTGTTTCACTGAGACTGAGTCATCTAGGAGATATAACCTACGGGGAGTGGTTTTTTTCATGGTTGATGTTGATATTGGCTGTGACTGTTAGCGTAGTAGGAGTTGTGAGCAATATCTATAGCCTTGAGAGCAAGTCTTAGCCACACAATTTGGTTTCTTCTTTATAGGAATCATTTCTTCATTGGCTCTGCTGCAATGTGATTCAAACAGCAGAAGATAGGGGGTGACATGATTGTTTTGTAATATGGGATAAGTATTTTTGCCCCGGCTATGATATATAGGATATGAGATGCACATAAATCTTCAAAAAGTCCTTCAATTTTGAGGACTGGTGACCAGTTGATACAGCACGAGAGGAATGTAGCTGATCAGTTTGCCGCAGTATGTATACAGTTCTATTCTTTATGGCAGTTTTTCTTTTTTGTTCATTGATTTTACACAAGGTTGATGTTGTAACATTTTGTAATAGATTCTACAATTGCTTAAACTGGCATATCCACGTTTTCTTTTCATTTTCTGGTAGAAAATATCTGTTTTAGTTCTTTTCCAAAGGCTTGTTATAAAATGCTTTTGTGAATCAAGTACAGGAGTACCTTGCACACACCACACCACACACATCATAAGGGAGATAGATACACACTGCAACTGCTCATTGCATAAGAATCATGCACAACTGTAATATTATGTCTGAATTACATTCAAAGTAGAATGCAGACAACTTGCTAAACTGAATTTGAGCATAAATTTACTCCTTAGTGAAGTTGCCCTAGCTTTTTCTTGGCATGAAAATAGGTGACCTTGGTGCCCTTTTTCTGTGAATCTTGTATGCTGCAGCTTTGTTTGTTTTCTTTTTATTTGGCTTCTTCTCCTCATTCTTGTTTACAGCTGGAATGCCAACATCTTGTGTGCAATACACCAACATTCACTAGTTTGGTTTCTCCCAGGAGTAGGAGGCCAAACCATCATCATAAGATAAGTACCCTTACAACAACAAAACAAACATTATTTCCTAACAGGCTGATCATGATCTGATCCATGAACCTAGCTTCAGCCTAATAAACTGGAATCCCAGTTGCTGATTACTAGTAAATTCCATTTTAGTAGCTACTTTATTATAAATATTATACTTATTAATTTGATGCATAAACAGTGAGGGGTGATTTTATTTTCAGATTAATAAAGCATCGTCTCATCATAAAAATGATATCACTTAATCCAACAACGAGATAACAATATTTTAACCAATCAAAAGTGTATTTGGTAATGTCCATAAACTAGTTACTGATTTGTTTAACTAGTTTATAAATTAGTTTCATTAATATAAAAATATTTCACAAGTAGCTTAAAATAATTCATGATAGCTTGTAGTTCATTTAATTTTTTATTAGTAATTTTTATTTAAAAAATCTTAAATTATAACTATATAACAATAACTTTTTTTTAGAAATATAAAATTTATGTAATCATATCTTTTTTTTATGTTATTTTATATTTATCACCTGTATCGGTAACTTTATGAAATACTTATACTTCTAACTTATTAGTTACCCTAGTTAATAGCTAACCTATCAACTCCCACTAGTTTTATTATTAAATTTTACGTCAAAATTGATATTTAGTAAGTTAAAAGGTTGATTATAAATGGTTGAATTTAATACACGTTGTAAATATTGAACCAAATTATACAAATACTTTATCTTTTTATGTTTTATTTAATTTAATTATTTAAAAAAGTCAATTTCATTTTAATATTTTTAAAGTGGTTCAAAATAGTTATTTTTTTAAACTTAAAGTTATTATGGTTTATATTGAAAATTAATCACTCATCTCATCCTCTATCTTCCTCCTCTTCTCCATCATCCACATAAACCAACGCCTAATTCATAAATTTAATTCGTGACTTGTTACGATGTATTTATCAATATTTTACCTTAAATAATCAAATAACCTAATTAAACTAATTTGATACAAGCTGACAAATTAAATCAGGTCAAATTTAATATTATATAAATTAATCTAAACTAAGCTGAAGTTTATTTTTATAACGAGATATAATATATTTGAACAATGAGATTATATCTGAACAATGATATATGGACAACCACAATTTTTTATACAATTATATTACAACTTCTAATATTATTATTTTAATATTTTTTTTATATAATTTTATTATAAATTTATCCTTTATTATATATATTTATTTCTAAACCAATCATATCAATGATTGTATACAACTTCAAGAGTTCTCAACCTATATTTTTACCTAAAAATCAATCTAAGTCAAAACACTAGCATGATTAAGAATTAGTTTAGTATGGATTCATGATTTAAATTGGAGAAAGGTAATAAGAATTTGAGAAAAAGTTGTGATTAGTATTAAAATATGGATGACACATCTAATGTAATAAGATATGGAGTAGAAGTTGTGATTGGTTGATATGGGAATATTAGTGTTCTCTTTCAAGTGCAGTAACATGGTGTATCTTTGTGCCATTAATGCTGTGACAGTAAGCACCAGTGGTTAAACATGTTTTCAAAGATCACTTCTCACTTCTGACATCAACGTAACTCACATGGACCAAATTTCATACTCATAACATACATCACGCCGATGTCATCATAGGAATTCTATTTTCGGATCATATTTGTAAAAGAAACTCTTTATTTATTCTGTGTATTTATATGATTATTATGAAGTCCATTGTTATTAAACCGAATTAGAATTTTGGATCATAACTAAAAATATATTATTTAAAGTTTAATTATTGATTAATTTTTTTTTAGATATAATAAATTTAATCGTGTCGATGGACTAATCAGATGTTGAGATTTCTAGTTGGACGGATTCGACCAATACAATATATATATATAGATGATTATGCTTCTTGGTGTCAAGTTCCTAACGTTATTTGTATGTTGAACATTTTAAGAACAACATTTTGTAGAAAAGTTTGATCTTTACATAACGGTGCAGTTGGTTGGGTTCAATTAATTAGGTTGATGCACATAATTAAGCAGCTGAATATTAAATTTGACTGGTTCTTTCAGCCAAACATGTAGTTATGTTTAATATCCGTTGTTCTGTGAGATCTAAACCTTCATTAATTTATGCATCTGCATTTAATTCTTGCACTGTTTTCACTCTTGTTTCCATCAAAACCTTCGAAATCAACCAATTTTTGGTGCTGTTATATTGCGATCTAACTATATATTACTATAATAATAATAAGTTTGTTTCTTCACTTTTATAATATTTATTTATGATAATTTTGTATCGATTGAGGGCGTAAAAATTGTGCATAAAAAACCGAGTTTTTTTAATAAGAAAATGATAAAAATTAACGAAAATTAGTAGTGTAATTCAGGGTATCTTCATTCTTAATTGAATTTAGTTATATTATTATTATATAACATTACTCACATGGGAATAGTGCTGCGATCATTTATTTGTGCTCGTGAACCAAAAATTGCATGGATCCAAAATATAATCGATAGAAGCATGTGCTTTTCGTAAAGGCAAAATAAAGACAACACAACCATTGGATAGTGTCTGAATCATGTATATATAAATAAAACATATTCAATAAGCTTTTAAAATATTATTTTATTGAATAAAGTAAAAGAACGCATAAATATTTTTTCTAAGATAACTCAATATTAATTGTGCTCAACTTGCAAAACACCCATTTGATTGTGATGCTTTGTATAATCAAAGTCAACACAAGTCAATTTGGACATTGATAAAATTTAAAGAGAAAAAAAAGCTATACTAGGAGAAAAAAAAAGTGTCTTTTATTTTAAATATTTATTTTTTACTAAAAAATAATTAACGCATCTTTCAACTATAAAGGAGCTTGTAGAACAAAAAAAAAATCTTTTAAAAAGGATATTATAAATAAAAATGGAGTATTATTCTGGAGCGTAACAGTTGGGACAAGTTTCATATGAATAGAGAAATCAATACTTTTTTGTTTTCGTAGTTGAAAAGTCACCTCAGACTTTTGATTACTTTGTCTGTTCTTTTTTAATAAAAATGGTACTAATTAATACAAATTATTCACAACTGTTATGTTTTTCACTATATTATAATTAGAAGAAAAATATTTTTTTTAAATATAAATTTAACCGAAGAAATTAAATAATTTTAAAATTATATTACAGCGTATTAAATTGGTTTTTTTACTGTGCAAAATAACATTTTTCATAAACTTAAACCCCATATTTGATTGACATCAATATGTAGACTTTAATAAAAATCATTTGTTGCAAAAAAATAATAATTGAATATGTGAGAAATAATGTATAAATGGATGTAAACCTCAATTTTATAAATCGATAATTATATGAAATTAAATTAAATTTAAAGTCTCTTAATATAATATAGTATGAGAATCAACTATAATTTATTCTAACAAATATTTATTGAATTTATTAAACTATTTATTGATCATCTACGAATCATCTATAATATATAGTTTTACGTTTGAGTTAGTAGAATCGATTTGTTCGAGTTGGTAAAATCGATGTGGGTTAGCGTGAGTTACATGTTCGTTTTCATCTGTATTGATTTAGGGTTTAGAGTTGCTTAACCTAAGTCCAAATCTACAAAATGCATAGTTTGAAAACTCTTATTCCGAAGTTTTGTATGAAGTAATTGGTGGTGGACATGGTCGAAGCCATGATTGTCGGCATAAGTTGTCGACATGAAAACTCTTTGGTCTGATCGTTCAAAGTCTGACGAGTGATAACACTTTAGCCTCGTTTAGGGGGAAACAGTGAACATGCCTTACATACCCCACATGCCCACATACTATTACTATCTCAACATTCAACATTCAACACACTACTTTTTTTTCTTTTTCCACTTTCTTTTTCATCTTCACTCTTTATCTTCTTCTTCTATTAATATTTGTCAACTGTATTGTAATGATGTCATTATTAATCTGACAAGTTATACACCATGGTAAGAAGATCAAATACATCAACGTACCAGTCGGGTTTGTATGATACCTAGAAATTTAGTATCCGGTCAAATAAAAAATTAACAAGATTAATCAATGGTCAAGTATTAGATAATACACTCTTAATTATGATTCAAATTTTAATCCGACTCAATAACAAAAGGTCTATGATAATCATATAAATAAACACAGATTCTAAAAATCAGTTACGTCATCATCCAGTACTAATAGTATCGGAATGTCTTTTACCAATACCTGTTGGTATGAAATCAGAACCAATTAGGTTAGACTGACTAAACACATGTTTAGTAAGTGAGCTTAATCATTGTGTCTCTTTTATAATATTTATTTAAAGAGATCATTGTACTTATAATTGGTGTGCAACGAGATATAATGAAAACCTAGTAGTTGTCAGTGTGTATATAGGTTGCAGCTGGCGACCGAACCACGTTAAATCTTGTATCGTTTATTTTTCTGCAGTTGATTCGTGATTGTGTGTTGCTTTCGCGTGCATTTTTCCCATCAGTACCATCCCAGTTTGAAATGCAAAGTGAGTAAGTAAAGGGTAGAAAGACCGACCGCATTCTCTTGACTCTAACTCCCTTACAAAACATGAAATTTCGTAGAATATGTTGTCAATGTGACGTGTGAACGAACACACACCTATACAAATTTACATGTGTCAACCCATTCGATGATTCTGTAACATTTCTTTTTCAACAGTATTTTTTTCTATTGAATGTATAAATAAGAATGGTGGATGGAAGTGAGTCATATTATCAATACAGAACCGTGGTCCACGCGTTCCCTAGAGTGAGTAGAGATGGATTGGTTCTCGTGGCTTTCCAAAACTGGGCTCGAGCCATCTCTGGTGTACGAGTATGGCCTCACCTTCGCTCACAACGAGCTTGAAGAAGATGACATGTCTTACTTCAACCACGAGTTTCTGCAGAGCATGGGCATCTCCATAGCAAAGCACAGACTCGAGATCCTCAAGGTGGCCAGAAAAGACAAGGGAAAGAGCCCACGCGCGGTGGCAAAGCTGGTGGTGGCAATCAAGAGGACAAAGAGGAACTTGGCTAACTATGTGAGGATGCTGATGCACAGAGAAGAAGAACCATCTTCTGCACTTGTTGTGGTGCCCCCACTGAGGTCTAGGAGTGGGTTAGGGACAAGGTGGAAGATTGCTACCATGAAGAGGAGCAAGAAGATGGTGGTGGCAAAGCAAGAGCCTCTGTTTCTGACAAATGGAAGTCCCACATCGGTTCCAGCTCTTCCTGTTCTTGGTGGTTTTTCTAGTCCTGTGGTGTACCATTTCCATAGTGATAAGATGGATGGTGATGGTGATGGTGATGATGGAGATGGGTACTGGTCTGCTGCTGTTGAAGAGATCAAGTGGGATACCATGTTTCAGGATCTAAAGCCTAACTGAAACTTTTTTCTCTTTTCTTCAGAGATTTCAGTGTTTTTGCTTATTTGTGACAACTTCAAAACCTTAATACTCTTTTGCTTGTACTGTTATATATGCTCATGTCCTTTAGATTTGGTAGGGGAAAAGATGCATCAGTTTGAGTCACCTTCAGCAGAGAAATACTGAGGTAGATGTTTAGATGTTTAGCTGGGTTGTTATATAGCAAGAGGTATATAATTTGTATTTTGAATCATAACAATTTGGATTCAGGTTGATGAAATTATCAGATGTCAGTGGATTTTTTCAATGAATTCTAATGATCAGACTGGTACCAAAACAAAGTATACGAAAATAATGCAAGTTCTTGTACATATTACATAATACATCCACTTTTAGATCATTTCATAATATATAATTTGGTGTAAATCTCATCTTATAAGTCGATTTTATGATATTGAATCAAATTTAAAATTCATTCTTTAAAATTGACTTGTTATCCAACTATAATAGCAGCATGGTATCACATACACAACTCACGATTTAACAATTGGAAAATTCATTATTGTTCACCCAAGAACAATTTAAGTTTCCTTGCTTTGCAGCTTCTGTATCGTACACGTTGGCCGCAAGAAAAACAGAGAAAATAAGGGCACCAATTAGATTGCCTAGCATCATGAAGCTACTAATAACACCAAAGTGTTTCAAACCAAAAATCTCAGAGACAGTTGGAGCCATTATAGAACATTGAACCCCGTAGCAGATACTAAGAAGAGCAGTTGCAGCAGCATAAAGACTTCCATCAAGAGCATAAGCATAAAATAAAATGCTACGCTCATGATTATTTGTGCACTTGTCATCCAAAATGTTCGAGGTAGTGCTATCAACCTGTCATGATAATAACATCATCAGCATATTCTCAAAGCCCTGACCCAATTAAAAGACAGTCACAAGTTCACAACCATCAAAAGACAATTCAAATTCTGCAAACATGATAACAAATTCACGATTCGGTTCATAAGGACGAAAATATTGACGGGTAAGTAATTACATTATTAAGAATTGGATTTTAAGTCTAACTCAACCTCATAAAATTGGCTTATAAGAAAAGTATTACACTCACTTATATCCTATGAAATATCTTAATCTCAAGTCAATGTGGAATTTCCAACACACCTCCTCACATCAAGAGTGACACCTTTTTACGCTGAGAGTGACAGCTCGTACGTCTGATAAGACCAACAAACACTCGTTTGAATAAACTTGAAATAACTATGATATCATATTAAGAAGTAAACTTTAAGCCTAAATCAACCTCATAAAACCGAATATGAGATTTGCACTCATTTATATACTATGAAATGTTTTAATATCTAGATCTCCAACATACACAATTAGAAACTATTTGTAATTGATGAATACTATCTCATAAAGTGAGGAACTGCATTAAGAATACCTGACAAAGTATTCAGAAACAACACCAGCGTCAAGACGGCCAATGAAATTGCAGAAGCTGAAGACTGACAGTAACATGGTTGTATCTTCTACACCCAATGCAACTACAATTTGAGCCAAATTGTTGAGAACTGTTACTCCTGAACCAGCACCAAGAAAATAAGCAAACCAGCAAAGCCATAAGTCTGCTTTGATGAAAGCTTCACGGAACTTGAAATCATCACCCCTCTTATGTCTCCTTTTCTCCCTCACTGCTCCCTGCCCTCCTGCAATGAGCATCTCAACATCCGAGACATCACCACTTTCATGAAAACTTGAAGAATGGCAGCTGAAGAAGATGGTGTGAGCAATGGACTTGTCTGCGTTGAAATGCCATCCTCAGATGCCAAATTACCTGAAGAACCAACCAGTGAAACATTGCTCTTTGAATTAAATAGTGCCATTTTGATAGGAATTGCAAGGGGAGCTTTCAGAAGTAAAAACCATTATGGCAACCAAAATGCAGGTTACAGCATCATTTATAGAGATCACATCACTTACAATTGTGGTTATAACAAGATAGGAGGCAAGCAAAACACTTGCAACTTGGACAAAAATAAAATGCACATGCACTGAAGAGTCTTCTCCTCAGAAGGAGGAGTGAAAGGTCTAATGAAGAACATCATAACTAAACATACAGCAGGAAGTCCAATTGTTAGGAACAAGAGCAATTTAGAAGCAGACCCTTTCAACACCAAGCTATATATTAAGGTGTATACTTCTGCACTGATCCCTCCATAACCATTGAGAATGCCAGAGATGGTGCCTCTGCTGAGAGGATGGTGACAAACACAGCTGTTCCAAACCAAGCACTGTTGTTGGTGGAAACACATAGGGCAAGACATATCTTTAGGAGATCCCATATCGACTAGAGATTAGAGCCGATTTTATGGAATTGAATTAGACTTAAAGTCCACTTTTTAATATGGTATCAGAACCATTTCAAGTCTATCCTAGCGAGTGTTTGTGTTGGATCTTATCGAACCACCCATAATACTATGAAAGGGTCTAATCTCCAGTCGATGTGGGATCTCCAACAATATTTATCCGGTCATCTTATAACTTTGGATTCGGATCTAACTCAATACTAAAAACTATCTCACAAAGAGAAAAGTGACTCACTTGCATACATCATTTTGATCATATAATCATTGAGAATGATACTTGTCAATGTAACCAAACTGTCTAAATCCACACATATGTTCCAACTTCACTCTTTTAATGAATCCTAACAAAATTCATATACTCAAATGGAATATCAATGCCATGGTGTAATTGGAGAAGATCATTACAGTTTTAAGGAAGATGAGAATCTGTTATCACCTTCTAAAAAATTATAGCTAATGATTGAAGTTTAACTCTTTCTACTCATTAAGTTCAAAAACTACAATTTCACTGTGACTTAATTTAAAGAGAAAATTACAGCAGGTAAGTAAATATTAGTTTTTGGAGTACTAAAATACCCACCTCAACCTACAGTAATTTAATTAAACTTTTCTTAATAACTAGTTTCAATTGAATTAAATAATCTATTTCTTATATAGCTTTATGAAATATGTAAAGTTTTTGCACTTGATTAAGACATATTTAATTCTTGCATTGCATTACCACATCGTATTTCACAAAGCCTATTATGGAATATTTAATACCAGAAAAAAAACTTCTATAAATACTTTTTGAAAAAAAAATTGGAAGTTAAAAGTAATTTATGTGTAATTTAATTTGTAAAAGTTTCTCTTACAATTTTAAATTATTATATTGCATATTTCTGTAGAGTTAAATCTTTTGGAGAATATGTTTTTAGCCATTTAAAATATTCTGAGTTTAATAAAGGGTACAGTATTCAGGAGTTTAATAAATATTATAATGTCTATAGAAGGATACACAAAGATACTAACCAAATATTTAAACTATAAACTAACATTCTTTTCTCAATTTTTATAAATTCGTATAACGTGTTTAGATTTATTTTTCGTTATTTTATATCACAGTGAGTTGTATTGCATTTTTTAAAAATTTCATCTTTTTAAATAAGATATGGAGAAAATATGAGAATTCTTACAAAAAATTGCAGCAATTTCATTTTTATTTCATTTATATAGACACATTACTATTTCACATATTATTACGTATTAGTTTGAATATATTAAATTTATTTTTCACGTTGTTTATAAATAGTTATTTATGTAAACCAATAAGAATTTGAAATTTGTAGATAACGTGAATAATGGCATAACTGTAGCCGCGATCTCGTATGTAGTGTTTTTTCTTAATAAAATATTTTATTTTTATTTTTATATGTTTAAATAGATTACTTGCTTGAATTATCTTATATTTATTTTTTTTAAATAAAATCATATTTTTTCTGTAAAAATTAAAAATACTTTATTGAAAAAATTATAAAGCGCAAAAAATCTAAAATAATATATTAAAGTTAAAACACACGAACAACAATCTTTATTGTAAAAAATCAATTCTGTTAATGGTTTAGGATTTATATTCTTGTATTCTAAAAATGAATACTTTTAAATAGTTTTTATCTATTATTTTATTTATTATTTTATTTTTAAGACATAGTAGTATATTAATATTTTTTATATAATTTTTTTTTTAATTTTTTATAATAAAGAACAATAATAATTTTTTTATGTGACTTATAATCTATGTAAAATATTGATACGATACAAACACCAAAATACATAAAATCTTGAAAATATAAGATACGGAATACAAATACGTAAAATCTTGAAAATATAAGATACAAAATACAAATTTATATATTATATAATTATTAATTATATATATTAATATTAGTATAATATACAAATTTTCTTTCCTTCTAAACCTCAAATTACAACTCAATGGTTTTTATTTTCATTGGTAAATGTTCCGGAAAAGAAAAATGAAATTGCAACAGTTGTTGCTATTGAAAGAAAATCTAGAGTATTGGCACAAATATACAAGTTGTATTTTCCGCTAAGAAACTAAGAAAATTGAAAGAGTATTATTATTTAATACTGAGAATTGAGTGGTCTTGGGCTTTGGACATGAGCGAGAGGCGAGTGGGCCTGGGCTGAAAGCCCACACGGCGGTGCAAGTGGTGGGACGACGGTCTAATCAGAGTCGTCAAGGCTCTCCTCACAATCTCCCCCTCCACTCCTCCGATCCTCACCACCGAATTCTTCATCGCCGATCTCAGAAGGTTCAGTTTTCTGCCGCTCGACGACGCCGTTTGCTGCCGCTGCTGCTGCCTCTCCGCCAACTGTTTGTGGTACGCGCATCGGAACGAACCAGGATGCGTCGTTGGAGAACACATGCACGTCCTCTTCTCGCCCTCGCTCTTCCACGACGACGAGGTCACCGCCTCCTTGTTCGTCTGACTCTTCGTCGCCACCGTCATTGACCGGCGCGCTGGAGACTCCGCGCCCTGCTCCACTGCCAAGAATCTCACCGACGAAGGTGATGAAGATGACGGAAGGTGGGGCTGCACTCCGGCGTTCGCCGAGAAGCATGTTCCGGGAGAGAAATTCGTCGCCGACGTGGACGCAAACGCCGAGGAGTACGAGCGTGGTGACGTTTGAGTTCTTGAAGATGGAGAAGCAATTGACATTGTTGACGCAGTGTAGAGAGAGAGAGAAAGGTTTAGAGTGAGAAGGAGAATAAAGTTGTTTTTGTTTGAAAGTTTGTTAGAGACGGTTGGCTAGGTAGAAGTTGTTAACCAGTAAGCGGTTACGCCAACTGAAGCAAGTCCACTGAGGTTTATATAGGGAGAGAAGAAACGGGGTAAAACGGTAATTGTAGTTTCACTTTTCCGTGTTTTTACCATGTAATTTTTTATTATGTGGTATATAATAGCATACTATAATAAATAAATAATTTATGTTTCATTGGTTTTTGAATTCGAAAAAACAAAAATAAATGAAGCTGACAGAAAACGAAGCAGTATAATTTTTCACAAACGTTGGGCGGCCGTTTGTTTTTCGTTAGGATTTCAGAATGTTGTGGGCTACAAATTAAAAATAAAATAATCAAGAGTATCGTAAAGAATAAAAAATAAATCTTCATTTTGAAATATTTCGAAAATCAATTAAAATAGAATATTTTATGATATTATTAAAAAATCATTAACATGTTAATGATTAAATAAACAATAGAATTAAATAACACTAAGAGTATCAAAGTTTAATAAATAGAAACAAAATACCAAAAATATATTTAGTAATTAAAATACGTGAAAAAGTAAAAGTTCAATCAAGTTGAAGTCCATAAATAGGTGATCTGTGTAGTGTGATTTTATCTAATAATTGAGTAATTTGATTATGACTTTATCATTGAAAATACACTCCGAGAGTGGGCAGTGGGCAACTTCTTCCTGCACCTTACAAATTTCTTCTTGCACCAGCTCACTTTCAGAAAAAACTATTTTGCCCCCTTTACAAAAAGGACTTCTGGATTGTTGTTTTCAAAATATTTTCAAGAACGTCTTTTCTATAACATGTTTATGGATTCTGGATTTATAAATTCGGAAATAAAAAAAAATGTTCCAGAAAAGATGTTCTTAAATGATTTGTTGTCTTCCAGATTTTCTATTCTATAAATATCTTTTGCTTATGGAACCACTATTCCGAAAACACCTAAAACTGTAAAAGATAATTTTGATATTTTTGAAGAATGTAGGGGTGCAGAAAGAAAAGTATAGAGGTGCAGGAAGAAAAGTATAGAAGTGCAGGAAGAAACACCCCAAGAGTTATCCTGGACCTAGAAGTCAAGCCCAAACCCATATAAACTGATCCAGTAACCAAAAGCTCAAGTCAACAACGAGAAATCAAAAAATCAATAGGAGGAGAAAAAAAAGTTAATTGTTTCAAGGCACTCTAAGAACAATATATTAACATAGATAAAAATTATTAACTCAGTAATGTTATTATAAACATAATTTATAATTAATATAGTACATATAATCCTAAAATATAAAAATTAAACATATCTAATCGACATGTTTGTGAGTACTAAATGGAAGCAGAAAACCAATAACTAGAGTCTAGAAAGGATCAGAATCGAACTTGTTCTGCAGAATTCTTTTTTCTAGATTTTAGTTTCAAAATTTAATTATGTAAAGAGTAGAGTTTAGATTTTTATCCAATAACAAAAATTTATGTCCGAAAGGAGAACAGGCATATTATTATCTACTTGATATATCTCCACCTAGTAAGGGAACAACAATGTTGCCAAGTTACTGACCAGTTTGCATAGTTTCTTCTCAAACTTGCCAAGTTCGAGATACCTGGAAGATTTCGTTAAAACTCTTCAAACAGATCATGGTGGAGAACACTTGTTTGATATCGTTGTTGGAATTTTTCAAGGGAAAGAAATTGGGAAGATTCATCAAGGGTGAGCTATGAACTGCCCATATTATAATATGAGATCACCTTCAATATAATATAATAATGTATGAGTTATCCATATAATATAGCATGCCATCAACTTCAATCCAAAACCAGACATTGAACTTTAAGGTTTTGGCTTCAAAGTGGTGTCATGGTATATGTCTATCGATTGATCCTCGAGTTCTACGAATGAACCCATTGACATGGCATTACAAGAACATTTAGCATGTCATTTGGTTTTCCAGTACAAAAAGAAAAGGAGAAAACATCTCTTACCCTTCTCAAGTGAGGGATAGAGAAGCAAAACATTATTTATACACAATGTAAATCCTCTCCATGCACGCGAACCCTCTATTGTGGCCTTGTCTTCTGTATGAGTTCCCCTTGGACAAAAGCAACACTACTTTTCTGCAGATGGCTGATATTTCTTATATATTTTCTCTTTTATAAGGGTAAATAAATATTAATACATAAAAGTTATTGTACTTTTATAGAGTATCACAAGTCTTGATGAGAATCAGTGTTCTAATCTAACACAGTAACAATCTTCATCATGCTGCTTTTGTGCGGAAATGACAATTCCTTACTGGTGAGATTAACACAGAAACATGAACTTGGCAATTTCATAAACTGTTGATTGAAACTTCAAAAAGAAAATAATTTTTACCTAAACTCTGAATCCAGGAGACTCAAAAAGTTGCAAAAAACTGTCAAGGAATGTGAAAAACTGAATCAACCTCAAGAGCTTTTCAAACTGGCTCCAAAACAGCTAGTGGCTGAAAAGCATTGGCATTACAAGAATCCCAAGAAGAAAGAGAACAAAGGTACTGTGCACTTTTCATTTCCACATGAAATATATTACAAGAATCATATGAATAGAGTTTACAAATTTATCTTTCACGAGAACAAGCTAGTTTCAATCAACAGGGACTTCAACATCCATTTTTAGGTCAGATTGACCAAGAACCTGTGACAAATTAAAATAAAATATTAAATCAAACATAGCAGTCATCCAGTGTACAGAAGAAATACATAACAAAATGTACAAACCTTAATGAAGTCATCCAACGTCAAGTAGGAGTCTTTTGTGTATCCCGCTTCTTTTAGAACTTGACTGAGAACTTCCTGCAAATCAAACACAGAACTGAATTAGCCAAACTCAGTTAAATCTAATATAATACAAGCACAACTGAAAAGGTGGATAGCTTTCGTTGAATGGATATGCTATTAACTTATAGCATATAGGTAATATACAAAAGGCAGAAACAAATTGTATCTACCAAAAACTAGAGAAATCTATTGGTTACCATTTTAGCCATTAGCTTCCCCTTTAGAGAACTTGCAATAGAGATGTGATCAATATGTAACTCAACAACCCAAATTATATAGTGACGAACTTCTATTTGTAATTGTAACCAATAATGAACAGTATCCTAGGAAACTATATGATACTAAACTCAGACTTCAGCATACCAAATTTGAAATAGGGATGTCAAACCAGTAACAAGTGATGATGCCCCTTAATGAAGACCTACTTTTTTTTATTTAGCAACTACTTCATGATTAAACAATACAGGGAAGTGAACAGATTGTTGGTGATACCTCTCTCTGGTCATCGGACATGAATGAACCTGACAAATCTTTTAGCACTTCCAATATGTCTTTGAAAGACACCTTTCCATTACGATCTGAATCAAAGACTTTGAAAATAACTGCAAAAGGCTAGAAACTATAAGTACAATGACGGTAGCAAAAGATATTATTGTAATTTATTAAGAAAAAAATTAACAATTCCCCTGCCCACAAAGTATTCCCTCTTTCAATGATGAAAACCATTGAATAATTCATGACATTTGAACTCCGTATTTGCATTAGCAATTTCTCACCATTTTACTACATTGTCGCAGCTATCAGCTCTTCCAAATATATTAACAAAGACTATATACATAGGAGCTGAAGTTTTCTAACTCAGTGTTGGATCCTACTAAAAAGACTACTTATATCACATATAAGTTCTAACTAATATGACTACATGTGAAAAATAGACAATTTTATACGTTATCATTTAGAAATGAATTATTTTGCTTGCTTATCTCTACTTGTGTCTCATCCTATCTTCAAATTATGTGAGATGAAGGAAGGTGAGTCTTGAAGCAACAGTGAGGTTGTTGCCCTTGATCTAGAGGTCGGGTTTCAAATCCAGAAAACAGTCTCTCTACTTGAGGGGATAAGGCTATGATATCTACCCATCAATCCCCACCAAGCAGGAGCATTGTACACAGGACCGCCCTTTTATTTGTGAGATGCAGAGACATCTACTTCATCCAAATGCAGAACCTGAATCTCCTAAAGAATAATTCTGAATCAATAGAATGAGAACAACTTGACAAGTACGATCTACGTCTAAAAAAATAGAGAAAATTCAGCATTGTTAAGTGTTATGTTTTCATCCACTGACCACCCTAAAAGTCACTTCTCTTCTTTGTAGGATCCTATAGATACTATTGTTAGATTTCCTTAGCCAAGCCTCGGGAATCCTCATAAAGATGGGTTTACAACAGTCCCTAATATAGGATTCTTGTAGGGAAATTGATTAAAATTAATGACCACAGTTAGTTATTGGTTGGTCAGCATTAATAACTGAAAGACTGGGAGTTATATTTATATCATAGTACATGATTCGTTGGTTGGTGATACTAATTAATAGGCAAGAGGTTATATGCTTAGTTCATTATCCAAAATGAATTTAACCAACATTGCATTCAATTGGAGCAGATAAAGTTAGATAAGTCTGCCCAAAATTTCCATAACCCGTGTATGGCAGCAAGTTTTCCCTCTCAACCATTTTCAGGTGCTTATAAGTGCGCAGTCCAAACCTTTTCTAACTGAAATATGAAATTTAGAAACCTGCAATGTGTGGCAGGCAAGAGAGAATCTCATTATCCCATACAGAACTTAGAATGTGAACATAACTATGGAACTGTGAGTTTCACTCTGAGACATTAGGATTGGGATAAGCAACAGAAAATGGCATCTTCACCATTGAACATCCCAAAAATTGAATTAGGTCTTCCCTTGAGACCAAGCTCAGAACTTAGGAACCTTGGTGAACAGCGAGAATGCAAAACCAATCCCTAACTTAAAATACATCTTCTAACTCCCAAAGTCAAACTATAATTCATAAAAATAACATCGGAGTGCATTGAATAATTCTGATGTACGATGTAACTAAAACGTACGCTCTATTTTTTGTTGTGCATTAGCTTTGGCACTGAATGCAGATAAGAAGGCCACAAAGTCTTTAAAATTCAAACCGTCCACCATCTTGAGCAGCCTCTGCAAACAAGCACAAAGATCATCAACAACGATAAACTAGATCACACACCACCCTTTAGCATGTAGTGATGGGAAAACAAAGTACATAAACTCCAAAACAATTGAGAACAAACGTTAGGGTCGAAATGGCCGCAAAGCGAAAAAAGTGAGCACCTGGGAAAGTGGATTCATGGCAAATTCAGGGACGGACAAGAACTCATCAGCCGAAATAAATCCCTTGGCATTGCGGTCAAGTTGACAAAATCTTTGATATAATGACACAATTTCCTGCTGGGAAACTGAGCTTGAAACCCAATTTCAGATCTTAATTAATGTTAAAAAAATGGACAGTAATAAAGGAACAACAGGGGAGAGAGAGAGATGAACTACATAAATTATTGCAGTGTTCTTGAACTTCCTCGATGTCGTATTGAGTTAACATAGATGATGCAGTCCCCATCACTGGTTTTGGGATTCAAACCAAAATCTGCAGAAGCATCGATTATTACTAACTTAACCACTCCACTGGACTGGAGAATAGTGAACACCACATGATATTTTCAGTGCATACAGTAGAACAGTAAAAGGAGAAAAAACAGAATATTCACAAAAGGGGAAAAGAAAGAAAACCTGAAGAGCAGAGATGAAATGGTTGGGGTGGATTGAACAGACACGTACACGCTTCAGACCACCTGCGAATATATACTCGTGTCTTGCTTTGTCATCATCGACTCTACCGAAGGCACCAATGCCCTGTTGCGTTGCGATGCTACCCGCAAACTGGTGACCGTCGACCTTTTCACATGTATCTCTAATTAATTTCTTTCTAACTCAATTTAATAAAAATATTAACAAATTATTAAATATAAAATCAATTATGTTGAAAAATAGTATCATTAACATTAATCAATGATAACATAAATAAATATATATAAATTTTACAGCATAGTCTTGTATAAGTTTTTGGTACAAGATTTAACACAAAATTTATGTTATCTCACACAAAATTTAACACAAATTATTTATGGTTTTTTGTATTTTCGATTTTTTTAATTCCTTAACTTTCATACTTTATTTTTCTCGCCTTAAAACAAACAAAGCATAAGGAAATTGTTGCCTAACATGTTATTCTGTAATAAATTTAAATTTAACTTTCGGAAAGCATGAGTAAAACTTGGCATAGATCAAAATATTCTTCAATGCTCGATCTTTAACTTTCGTCGGTCCCTAACACATGATATCAGCGAGAAAACCAATAAACCAAATCCATGGACTATTCTACATTTGTCGGCAGTTATTCAGGAATGTCATAAAATTAAAAGAAGAGTGATGCACGTAACAAGGGTTAGCTTGGTGAACCTTGAGGACTTACTCTGATTGTCAAATTTGATATAAATTTCACAATCAAACTTCATTTTCAACCTTCGGAATTGGCAATTATCAAGAAAGTGAATGTTGCATTAAAAACGATAGCTCTACCCTACTACACTCCCACATGGGTAATAGGTACTAACTAACGTGATTCACTTCTTAACATCGTAATCTCAAATTTCATTCAAGATGATTAATGTACAGAGTACAGAAAAGGCATAGCATAGATACGCTTGGAAAGTAATAAACAATCCAAGATATTGATGGCGTTTATGACACTTTTTAGAGGAAGCCATCTTGGCAGTTGTTAATACAAAAATTGGTTGAGCATCTAATAATCTGACAATGTTTTCAATTAAGGCAAACTCGAACTCGTGCAAGCCACACATTATTGAAGGCAAAACGTATCACACTTCAGCAGGAATCAAGGTCACGGCATGGAGGAGGCTTGGGCTCGCCTAACAAAGTAGTATTCCCTCCTTCAGGTCCACACTTAATCCGTTGGGGATTTTGCGTGCCGTGCTGAAGAAAAAGAAACCAGATTCATAATTTAACAAGGTTTAAAGTTTCTAAAACATGGGCAGTGTTAAAATAGATTATGGTCAATGTCCTTACCGGAGGCTTCTCACCCTTTCTCAGCTTTTCTACTATCTCAACTACTTTCTCTGGGGTTACATCTTCCTGTAATAGGCATCAATATGACATGTTAAAAAGAGTGTTTCAGAAGCAAATCGCACAACAACATCCCCCCTCCCCTAGGAAAAAAATAGAGAAAAAAGAGGAAAGACGGACATAGTAATTATATGTGTATCCCTCTGATCCATTTGAATAATCGGCCACTGTAATCATAGGAGCATTCACACAGCATCCCTGCACAAGACCAATAAAGTCAATCGTTCACCATTGGTTGATCAATAAAATTACCCAAGAACATCAAGTGGTCACTCTAGACTACATATAGGAATGTATCCAGATTCAGTAAATACAGAAGACAGGTATGCACCTCTTTCGCATCCTCTTGGATTTTATTTTTCTCTGAAACAACAAAAGCTGTACACCACATTGGGTGATCCTCTTTTTCTATCAGTTAGATATTATGTCCTATTAAGTTTGTTTTAATAGTTCCTATGCTAACAATGAAAGGAACTTCTATAATAACTTAATATTACTGGAAAAAGGTCAAACACTACTTCATAAATTCATGATTGATATCACACACATATCCAAATTATGACAACACTGTTAGCCAAACAGTTCAGTTTTGTACTTAATGCAATTTTTCCCTCTAAAAACAATTGTAGTGCCAGCGCATATCAAGCAATAATATAACTCTAAAAACAACGAACTAGACACAACTAAAATAAGACTCACCATGCATTCCATTTCTCCAACAGAAAACAAACCATCTGCTGTTACTTCTGCAAATCAGAGGTAAAAGGAAACTAATTATCAGAAAATGCATATGGTTCCAGTTTGTCATGAATACGATACAATTCAATGACAACCTACAGATAATGGGAGAAATTAAGACAGGTGAACTAACCATTGCGCTTCACTCCCAAGTGTTTCAATAAGGCTTCTTCAATTCCTCGTGAACCGCGTATCATACAAGGTGTTGTTCCACAAACCAACAGATGGTACGTCCCAACCTGAAAGCAAGTTAGTCCAGCTAAGCTTTGGCCTAACGTGGATTAGGAATACTAAAAATCGTTAGAGTGTAGTATTATTTCACCTTAGCTCGATTGAACATGGAGTAAAATGTGGCAACCTCATAGACCCGTACAGGAGGAACCTCTACAATATTTGCTACCTAAATAATCCAAAACTTGTTAATAATAAAGAATAACATAACTTTTTGCATTAGAAAGAAAATTAAACTACAGATTCCAAACATTATGTAAATTTGGGATTCTCACTGAATCATCATCAGTGACAAGAAGCTACAAGTAAAACTCGACCAAATAATCATGAGTATTTACATAGAAGAACAAATAATCTGTACATCAAACCTTGTTGAATGCATAGATTTTAGGCATAGCATATTAGCATGTATGTCAACCAACAGAATGATATTTGAGCAAAAGAATGTACAGTACATACAAACTATATAAAGTCTTCACTCTGACAATCTTAACAATAATTTCAAAAGGATCATCATTGCTGCAAATTTATTGTGTACGCTGTTGCAAGAATTTCAAGACTTCATGGGAATTATTAAGGGTCTTATTCAACTTAGTACTTAATAACAGACACTATCTACTGAGCACAGTAACCTTTTCCAACCAACAGGGGGTACAGAACCGGCTGAGAGAATCAGACATAGTTCTTTGATATGTTTCTACATTTTCTAAGAAGAATACATCAAGAAGGAGGCCAACATACCGCATTCATTGCAGAAACAGTGAGCCAGCCTCCATGCTGCTGCTGGGCAAGATCCAAAAGCGGAATCACTGCAGATTGCTTATAGTTGGATGGATAGTGAGATAAAATCTCCTTAACCTGTAATTAGCACGTACTAAAACCATCAAATATTTATATTATGGGTCAGGTACCAAAAAGGATCAAACATGTAATTTTAATAGTTAACTAGAGATCCACAAATATTAGAAATATTATGATAACGAACCAATCAATAAGGCATTGAATCATATCACTCTACACTTACTCAGACTAAGAAAATGTACTCTGCCTTAACTCTGCGATAAGGAATTGAATCACATCACTCTACACCAAGGTTATAGAATTGAGATTTAAATCATGAAGTGTTGAGCTAATTTTCGAATCGCGAATTGTAATTTTGTATTGAATCGTGATATTAAGGTAGAATGAAAAATTACTTCAAATATATCATAGAAATTATATCTAATGTTCAACATAGTTATGTAAACAATTTAAACTAGAAATAGATAAAAGCAACTTAAGAAGAACTCTTACAAAAAAACTATTAGTTATATGTATATACAAGTTTCTGAAGTCTCTATTTTAGATGACAGAAACAAAATCATCAAATAGCAAAATAGAGTACATGCCTTGAATGAGCGAATGAAAAAAATAAGTGAAATAATAAAATAGTATAAGTTCACAAGTGTTCTTTCAAATTCCTTTTCATTTAAAAATTTAACCTCACAAGAATTTTTTATTTTTTTCATAATTGATGAGAAAGTAAAAACATATGGAATCATAGAATTGTGTAAATCACGTTGGCGATACGAAATTACGTAGATTTATCCAGGCTTCATAAGATAGTCATTCAAAATTCATCTTGGGATACAATGAAGTAGATAAACAAAATGTATAGAAGTGTAAGATTTGAATCGTGAATAGTAAGATTCTGATAACCATCGTCTGCACTCTATAGTGATCAAGCGTCAAATTAAACACAACAACCAAGAAAGTTTGAAAACAGGAAACACATATAGCAGAATTACCCCAACCCACGACAAAACCGATAATAAGCTATATGGTTGAACTAATAATCTTCAGCAGTGCCGGCACTACATTTTCTATATTTTGATGGCGAACTACTAAACGATAAATTATTAAAAATCAGAATATGGAAATTTAAAGTGCAATGAAATACACCTTTGCTTTGTTGGGATCGGTGAATTCCCATGGAAGGTTAGGGTTGTTGTCCGGCGAGTCAAGGTGCTATGTCAACGGAAAGTGGATATATTAACAATCAAAATTACAAAACGGAAACTGAGAGAATTGAAGCGAAGACGAAGAGCACTTACGTAGTTCAGAGCGGTTGAGAAAGCCCTCGAAGGCTGAGAAAGGAAAAAATCAAATAAAAATATGGACAGAAATCGGAAAACGGAGTGAGAAAACGAGAGAGAAAACGGAGGGAAAACCTGACGGAAAATGTGACGGATCTCGTTGAAGCGATTCGCTGCTATGCGTGCCAGCATTTTCGAGCAGCTACACGGAGCAGATCGCAGAGAGAGAGAGAGAGAGAGAACGCGAGAGAGAAACTAGAGAAGGTAAAACTGAGGGGTGTAGTGAAAGAGAGCATGGAAAGGTGGCAGCATCTTGGCCGTTGGATCTCATCAATAGATAATGTACACATCAATGAATCGGGACAAATTCTCTCCGCACCACATCAATTCCAACATGCACCTCTGCTATTCAAAATGACAAAATTACCCCTGCCAAATGACGAAAATAACCTTAAATAAAAGTAGGGTACGGTGTAGATAAAAATTATTTTCAAAATCTTTTATCCGGAAATATTCTGAAATTGAATTAACACATTTTTTAATTTTGAAATTTTTTATTCCGAATACATTTTCAATTTTGTGTTTCAGAATTTTTTTTTCCGAAATGTATTTGTTTAATTTTGAATTATATTTACTATTTTGGATTAAAATTCGAAATAGGAGTAATTTTGGAAATTTTATAAAATAGGTTAAAATTTATATGGTGTAGAAAGAAATTGGCAAGAATCGGTTTTTGCTTGGGCCTTGGTGGATCACTCGATGTACAATGGAAAACTTTTTTATAATAACCAGTGGAAATACATGACGTCCTATGATAAAGAAAAATAAAAAAGTATCATAATTATAAGAACTGTTTTCTTTAAAATAAATATATTTATTGTTAAATTATAGTAACAATTGAAAAAAAAATGTTATTTTAATAGAAAAAATTAATGAAGTTCTTAATTCTGTGCCCGGATCTTAAATAATGACATAGAGAAAACTAATATAATATATTTATGACACATTAATATATAATATGATAAAAGATTAAATAAATAAATATATATATATATATATATTATTTTTTAGAGAGCAATTATCTTTTTATCATGTTGAGTTTTATCTATGTGAAGTCCCGTAAAATGGAATAAATTTGTAAAACAATGAATCTAATATAAAAAATAATGTGATCCTTATAAATAATAAATCACGTATCAACATCATTGTAAAAAATTATTACATCTCGTTAAATGATTTAATCAATGAAAGTGATATCATCCTTTCAGTTTCTTATATATATATATGCAATATACATGTAGACAATTACTGATATGTAGTAAGATGCATGATTGTTTTCAATTTATATTAAAGAATGAATTATTTTAATGAGTAGCGATAATCGGGTTAAAAATTAAAGAAAAAAACTATATAAAATTATCCTCTTTATTGTTAAATTAAAGAAGAAAAATTACCCAAAATGAAAAATAGTTATTCAACAAAATTTGAAAAAAAAATATTTGGATTGTGACACATTGAGTAGCAATGTGCTTAAAAAAACAATATATAAAAAATAAGTCTCACATACACGATATTTTAAGGGTTTGGGTTGAAAGTGTTGTTTTAAATTCTTTATTTTAAATGTTTAAGGCTTATTGGTGTTGAATCATTTCTGTTTTCCTAAAAAAAAAACCAACAAAATGGTGCAATGAGTGTAGATTAAACACGTGAGTGGTTGGATCCTATATTATTATGAATCTTTGTATCGAAAGTTTTCCTAACAAGGAGTTTTGGGTACAAATGGTTTATCTTTGTTGCTTGTTTAATAGTATAAACATGGAATAAACTCTCACTTAAATAATTAAATTGTTAAAATTATAAGTACGACTCTCCGAGTATAATTAAATTGTTAAGATTATAAGTACGACTCTGCGAGTATATATGTGTCTGAAAGACATTATATATATAAAAAAATCACATACTCAATATTTTAAGGTTTCAATATTTTAAGGTTTTGAATTGGAAGTGTCCTACTCGAATTTAGCATACTAAATGGTCAACAAGGATGAAATGTCACTCAGCTTTCGATCATGGTACTGACGAAAACCTCGACGATTAAATAAGCTAAAATTATAAGTGTCAAAACCTCATTAAGAACTTATTGGGCCTAAACCAATGTCATTAAGAAAAAAAAACCCAAAAGAAAACTATAAATATAAGAAGACCCTCACACGTAAAGGGTAATGAGTCTTATAATTTTAAATTAACAAATATATTAACATCCAGTTGACTCGAGCATTAGAGCACGATAAACACAAGGTTACTTAAAAATATGTCAATTTGGTTAAATAAAAAAAACATAGAAATATATATTCAGTATACTCCCAAAATTTTCTTATTTTAAAATTAACAAAAATAAATAAATAAAAATTACTCAACTTTATTCTTTATTGATTTTAGACCTAAAGAAAAAATTATGGACTATGAATAACCGTTATCTTTATTGAAAATCATAAATAAATATTACTATAATTATTATCGACTATAAATAACCGTTATCTTGATTGAAAATCATAAATATTCATATTATTATAATTGAGTTTGATATGTATAAAATCTACCATAAATAACCGTGATCTTGATTGAAAATCATAAATATTCATATTATTATAATTGAGTTTGACCAATAAAGAAATATAAAAGAAAATTTTGCAAGAATGAGTTAAAGTTTACAATTTTGAAACTATTATTAAGGGTAAAACGGACATTTTAAGTAATATATTGGGTGTAGATTTGAATTGATTTGGTGCAGCCAACAATTTAAACCAACGATAAAAAGCCCTTGAGCCCAAAACAAAAACACGAATTGAAAATTGCCGAGTTTGAGAAGTGAAGAAAGAGACCGGAAAAGAACGCGGGAAAACGGCAGAGGAGTTAGCGAGAAAGAGAGAGCAATGCCGGAGCTTCCAGAGGTGGAGGCGGCGAGGAGGGCCGTCGAGGAAAACTGCGTCGGCAAGAAGATAACGAAATGCATTGTCGCCGATGATTCCAAAGTCATCGACGCCGTCTCTCGCTCTGACTTCGAAGCTTCCGTTATCGGCAAGCTCATCGTCGCTGCTCACCGGAAGGGGAAGAACATGTGGCTTCAGCTCGATTCCCCTCCTTTTCCTTCCTTCCAATTCGGTCCTCTCTCTCTCTCTTAAACCCTAGCTTGTTCTTCTCGCTTTCCATTTTAACTCAAAACGTGAACCACGTGAAACTCTCCTTCGTTTATTTTACAGTTTTTTTTGCTGCTTAGTTCGCATTACGACTTGGCGTGGTTCTTACGTTTTTGGTGATGCATGTTAACCATTTGTGTGCATGCAGCATAGGGCTTAGGCTTTTACAACAGTTGTAACAGTAACACTGAAAATACGATATAATGTTTTAAAATGAAACGGGTTCGAGACGAAATATGAGAAGATAAACAAGGCGATAGTTAGGTTTATTACTATAAATTTATAGCTACAATTTGTTGTTACTTACGAGTTTCTACCTCCATCTCAGGCATGGCTGGTGCTATATACATTAAAGGGGTCGCAGTAACGAAGTACAAAAGGTAAGGCCTATGGGGTATGGTTAGGTAATCTTTGTTTCGCTATACTGAATAGTTATGCCGAAGTTTCCAATTTTTGTATGTAGAATCTTTTATTGCATTTGTCAATTGACTGTATTTTTACACACCCACGCACTAATGCTGTTGATATACCATGACTTTCTTGCCACAATTTCTCCTGCATCCTTCTTTTGTTAGCGTTTTGAAATAGGATACTTTGATAAGATTTTTGCGGTAAAAGGTTGTAATTCATGCTAATTGGCATGAAATGATTTTGTGATTGTGAATTTTTTCAATACAGTCAATTTTCGTCTTTATCCTTCCCCAATTTTTTTGACACTGAACCTTACATTCAATGCCTCAACTCAATGTGAAAAACTGCTTCGGCTTTGTATGTATGGGTAGGTGCCAACATTATGTGCAATGCAAGAGTATTGATGAGAGTTCACTGTCTTATTGATGAAATCAGACCTGTTCCAGGGTGCTACCCCAATTGTGTGAAAACTACCGGGGAAGTACAATTAGAAAGAAAAAAGTTCTAGGCACCTTCCAATTCTCACTCCCTAGCCTTAGACCGCATACATCGGAATCATTCTTTCCCAATTTTGCTAACTCAGCAGTTAGTTACATGAAACACTCCTCATTTTCTCAATTATAATGCCACTCTTTTTTAACGTATACCATACTATTTCGGTGTTTCTATTATTTATTTTGTTGTAGTAATTTGACACATAGATTACCCATTACTGGTTGTTGTAATGACATAAACATGCATGTGCCATGTAGGTCAGCTGTGAAGGACGAGGATGAGTGGCCCTCAAAATATTCAAAATTCTTCATCGAGGTACGAGATGTAACTTCATTGATGAGTGGAATGCTGGAATTATTTGAACTTTTGGTCTTGTAACCTGTTGGGATTCAATCCATTGACTTGATTTTACAACAAATTAAACTTCATTTTGTTGTGCATTCATAAGATTTGTTTTCAGTTGGGAGATGCGACTAGACCATATGCTAAAGTAGGGCTAGATCCTAGTTCAGGCAACCATAAAAATGTTATGTAGGTTGATTTATTTGCTTCGATAAAGCTTGGTTTCATGGCATGAAAGAGATGCTTACATGTTTACGTGGGGAGAGTGAATAGGTTGGGATTTGGGATTAATAAAATGGCAATGTATTCATTGAAAGTCCTTTATTGTTTGTTTTGTTTCATTACCATAAATCTTTGATACACTTGGAATCTGATTACACATGCAGGGAACTTTGATGAATATGATAAACTACTATGAAGTTAATATGATAAACTACTTTGTAAACCCATAAGATTAGTTCACACACACATAGAAAGCTTAAATGAATTAATATTTTCTTATACACGCCAGAAGAATATAAAGAACATTATCTGCAATTCAAAATCTTGAAGATGAATAAGATCAATATCGGCATAAAACTTTTGATATTACTGGGAATCTGAAGAGCGTGAATTTCTTATTGAATTCAGTTTCTTAAAATTTTGTAGGAAAACATTTAATTCTTTAATTATCATACATAATAACATTACATAATCAGTTTAAAGTTGTGTGAAGGTGATTTATCTTTCAATTTTCTGGACATGCCTGTATGTCCATTAGAGTTTCTTACTAATATCATTATTAATCAGATTAAATCACATTTATGCAGTTAGATGATGGTTTAGAGTTGTCTTTCACTGACAAAAGACGATTCGCCAAAGTCCGTCTTCTCAAAGATGTATTGTGACTCTACTTGCCAATTGCCATCCTTTTTTATTTTTCTAATAAAGAAATTTTCTATTGACTGTATATTTTTCCTCTGATATAGCCGACATCAGTGCCACCCATATCTGAGCTTGGTCCTGATGCTCTTTTTGAACCAATGACACTTGAGAAGTTTACAGAGTCTTTGCACAAGAGGAAAACTGAAATCAAGGCTTTATTACTTGATCAAGTATTAAATTATTCTTTTATCATTCCCCTTACATTGTATTTCACTCATTTTTAACTTGTTTATCATTTGAATATATCGTTCTTTTGCTCTGTTTGCGCTTTCCTTTTTCGTATATTTTTACATTGGTGGGGGTTATAATTATGGGTGCTTATGTTTCGTATAGTGAGTTTGTTGACTTTTACAATAATTATCTTTTAAGTCAAACCAACTGTGTATTGTGATTGAATGGTACTGTAACATTGTTTTACACTGTCAGTGCATGGCACCGAACTTTCTTTTTTTAATTCTGTCTTTTATAAACATATAAATACATGCATATACATACATATAAATACATGCATATACATACATACATATATATACATATATGTGTATATATATATATATATGTAGAGGAATTTGATATATTTTTTTACATCTGAGTGTATCATGACATGGTATTAATTATTAAAGATCTGAAATTTCAATCTTTACAGAGCTATATTTCAGGTATTGGAAATTGGGTGGCTGATGAAGTGCTGTATCAAGTAAGTACAACCTTCATTTTCTAATTGATTTTGAATCTTTGATGTTTCCCATTATATTTTTCGTGGAAGATGCCAGATTTTAAATGTAGCCTTAGAGTTTATTTATGGCTTATTAAACTTTAGTATTAATATTCATCTCAATTTATTCCTTTCTTTAGTTATTTCAATACATGGTCCCGTAGTGGATAGGGATAAAGCCTTGATCACTTGAACTTTAAGAAATGATTCTAATGAATGTACACTTTACTTTTTAAACGACTAATGCCATTTCTCTACTCCCAACTATTTGTACAAGATGATCAATATGCTCTCCGCACAAATCTGGTTTGATCTTATGTTTTGCATAGGTTTCTTATTGGTCCGTCTCTATGCATATGAAACAGTTAAATATCTCCACATGCCATCCAGACTCATGATGTTCTGTTATGTACAAATATGCTGGGAGGGATGCTTACTTTTTTTTTGTATGAGGTTTTCTTTTTAGCTATATATATCATGGTGCATTTTAATGGGAAACATCCAAATAGTAATGGTTGCAGCATAGATTTTGATAAAGAAATTCGAAGTAAGCCTGTCAATTTCTCGAGGATGAATGCTATTCTGTTAGAATATAACTTGATGTTTTTTAAATCAGATGCATGGTTATATAGAATTTAAGCGCATCTAGATGAAATTAAGCTGCTAACAAGTACTGTTATTTATAGATTTTATTTTATTTTTCTCTTTGCATTATATATCATGAGCTTCAAAACATAGTTAATTATTATTTCCCCTTATTTCCAGGCAAGAATTCACCCACGGCAGGCAGCTTCTAGCCTGTCTGATGCTAGCTGCTCAACTTTGTACAAATCCATTGAAGAGGTGGGGGTCCTGATTTTTCTTGAAATGATTGTAGTTTATGGTACATCTGTACTTAATAAAAAAAATATAGAGGATGAAATCTGTAGGTTATTCAATTGGCTGTTGAAGTTGATGCTGACAGTAGCCGTTTTCCTCTTGAATGGTTATTTCATTTTCGATGGGGAAAAAAGCCTGGAAAAATAAGTGGTGAGAATACTTTTCTAATATGTATTAGTTGACGAATAGTTCCTTTTCACAGGTCATTGAAAAAGCAGTTGAGGTTGGAGCAGATAGTAGTCAGTATCCTAACAGTTGGATATTTCATTCACGGGAAAAAAAGCCTGACAAGGCTTTTGTTGATGGTTTGCTTCCTTACTTATAAAAATAAACATTTTCTTGGTGCTACATGAATGGTGGCCGATCTTCACAAGATTTCTTACTGCTTATATTTTAACTGCATGTGCAATTTTCCTAAAAGATCTCTTATTGCGTATATTTCTTACTTCCTCACTTAGTTGGTTTGTGTGATTTACTTTTCTTGATTGATACCCGAATCCTAGGCTTGTTTTTCTATCTCCGATGAGATTGCATATATAGAGCTATAAGTTCTTTTATGCTTATTTGTCACGAACGGTCATATTATTAGTGAAATTTAAGTGCATTTTACTGTGGAGGAGTGCTATTGGAATATGGATATTAAGTTATTGATCTCTTCAAATTTGAAAATTGAAAGCATCGCCCATGTATAATAGAACACTCCATTTTTAAACTGACTGATTATCCTGTTAAGTAAATTATTTTAACTTTATTTTAATTCAGATTTTCAGATATCGGCTATTACTCTTATTTTTTATTCACCAGTTCTTCTGTTGTATCAATGCAAAACATATTTATCTATAAACAGTTTCTTCGATCCTTTTCGTTAACACAGGTATATTTTCTTCCGCTTACATGTTGGATGAGTGTACCCTGCTCACTGCCCAGAATAATAATTTAAAACCAAGTTTTTGATGCTATATCTTAACATTTATAATTTTTCATGTGATGCAGGGAAAAAAATTGACTTCATCACTGCTGGTGGTAGGGTATGTCGTTCTGAACATTTCCAATTTGTCATTTGTTTTATTTTTATCATTATATTTGTGTATTTCTGATCTACACACGATGTTGCTTTTAGACAACTGCTTACGTGCCAGAGTTGCAAAAGCTTAGTGGATCTATCGATGTAAAAAAAACTGGTAAGCCTAAAAGGCAAGCCTCAAAGAAAGTAAGTGGAGATGATGACACTGAGAAACCAACAGATGGGGAAGAGGGGGATTTGGGAAATGTCAAGTCAAAGAAGGGGGCAAAGGCTGGGGCTAAAGGCAGAAAGTCTGCTATGAAGAAAAAGTCAGAAGAAAGTGATGAAGACAATGACAGTGATGCACAAGTTGAAAAGAAGAATCCAGGCAACGTGACTAATAGGAAACAAGTTGGGGAAGAGAAGGTATCAAAGAAAAGAGTTCAAAGCAATCAAACTGGTAGGAGTTCAAAAAGGAAAGCTAAGTAGCAAATATGGGGGTTAGTTTTGTTATCTGCTGTGTTCGCACTAGAACAGCAGAAGGATGGTTTATTATGTGCCTGCAACTTAGGTTTGCTGTTTTATGATCTGTTTGCCTGCTTCTGCTTTATATATCATGTATGATAATTTAATATCCCATATTAGGCAAATGGAAGGCATGAGTATGATGCCTTCAGTTTTTGTGACTATTGTTAATGCCCACTTGTCCACAAGCTACGAGGTATTTTTTATGTTTTCACTCATCATATATTTTCAGGAGGTATATTTTCAATCTAATTTTTTATACAACCACATTACAATCTTCTTTATTATTATTATTATTTGAATATTTTTTCATATTATTTAATTACAAATTTATTTTTTATTATATATATTTATATTTACAGCTATCACATCAGAATTGTATACAAATTTAGGAGGTTGTGAAAGCATCATTTTTCTCTATTTTCTTTGAACGTACATTTTTACAGTTTTTCAATGAGGTTAAAATGAGTTAGCTTCGTAGGGTTTTGATCGGATGCATGCAAGACATTTAAGTTTCAGTGACTGCGTTATTATTAATAGATTCCGTGTGCAGCACTATTTCTTTCTCCACCTCCACCCCATATTTTCTTCATGGACTTCAATAAATCTTTTAATTCTAAAACTATCTTGAATAAAAAGGTGTAGGATTTGTTTTTTTCATATCTGAATCGTATAATCTACAAGATTTTATTTCGAATTTTAGATCTTCTGAATTCGAAAAGTTATTTTAAATTTTAAAATTTGAAATGCAATTTTGTTTTTCATATTTAGATTTTGAATTCTAAAATTTGAAATATAATTTTGTTTTTTATATTTAGATTGAGAATAACTCTTGAATTTTAAAATTTAAAATACAATATTCTGTAAATATATCTTGAACTCTAGAATATGAAATTGAAATAGTAAATTTTAGAATTCATAAAAAGAGTCAATAAAAGAAAAGGGTAAAGTTGTCATTTCATCTCTTATATGGAAAACATGGAGGTGCAATAAGAAATTGCCTTGAGTTAGTGGAGTTACTGATAGCTACTATAACATGATTAAATATGGCACTTGTAAGTCTGTTATTACTTTTACATGCTTTAAATCTGGTTGTTACAACTATGTTGGTGTAGGAGAGCATGATATTTTAATAATATATCCTCTACCATTCTTTTGGTAAATTAATGTATCTCATCAACAATAATTTTAATCATCACTAAACCTCTGTTTTTTTCATCCCCATAATTTCTTAATACACCCTCACATTTCATAGCATCCAAAAATATCCTTCTATTGTTTTTTTTTTCATTTCTCCTAAATAAGAGGATACGAAAAATATACATATAATTTCTCTATTGGGTGTGCGTCTTCTTAGTATAATCAGAATCTCTCACGAGAAATCCTATAGCCGATCATCGTTATCAGATTAGGCGACGTTCTTCTTCTTAAAATGAATTCAAAATTTAACTTAATAAATACTAATTATCTTCTAGACTTGATGACAGAACAAAGTTATTTACACAGATTTATTATACCATTGTTAACATCATTTATTTTTAATTATAAAACATGCATTCTATTAATTTTGCAGTGAAGGAAAGCAAAGATAAGATTCAACAATGGTGTGACGACAAAACTTCTTTTTCACCATGGGGCTCATATCTATTCAAAAGGCAAATAAAAGCAAACTTTCCTGGTTTGGCTGAACCTGTAGTACAATTTATATTTTGCTTGGCCAAATAATTAGAACAAAGCTAACTCTATATACTATAAACAAGTAACAAAACGGACAATCAATCAGAAAAATTAATTGCCCTGAATGACAGTACCAAAATATTCAATACCTAAGAGCTAGTTGAGACTATCCCTAAACGAGGAAAGCTGTACCTAACACTCAACTTTGACAAGTGTATTTGGAACAGTGATGGGTAATGATTTATACTGGAACCAGTCCTTGGAACAAATAAGGGCCTCAAGAGTCAAGGAGTCTAATGAACTCCGGTAGTTGTCCATTTTTCTTATTTGTGTATCAAAAACAGCATCTGCAGAGAGGGTGGATACTGGCACACACAAAATATCTGATGCTAGTCTAGACAATGTTGGGTACTTCAATCGGTTTATCCTCCACCAGCTCAGAACATCAAATTCTTGTACTCTGGACTCTAGAGGCTCTTCAAGATACTCATCCAATTCGGACTTAAATTGCTGATTACATGTTAGATCAGATATATAAAATTCAATATCAGAGAGTCCATCATCAGCCGCAAAAAGAGATCCATCAAATGCCGCTTCATCAAATGACTCAGTCTTTATCATAGTCTCATCCCCTTCATTGTCACTTCTTGCTGTGAAAGGAAGCACTTCTATGATATTATAGTCAAGGAACAGTTCATTAAGACCATCCTCAACCACTCTTATCCAGTACTCAGCATTCTCACCAAATATCTTACCAAAGGTGGATTCCACGAATTTCATTTTATATCTTGGATCCATGGCTACAGCAACAGCCAATATGAAGCAGCTTTCTCTCCAATACTGATCAAACTTCTTTTGCAGAGGCATAATCAAACGACTGCAGAAAGGATCATGGCTTAAGGATGCACAAGTCAACACCAGCTGAAGTTTTGACACTTCAAGGAAAAACAAATTTGCAGTTGGGTATGGTTGAACTGTTAAAATGTTAGCTGCATCATACAAGTAATTCAAATATCTACACAGAGTTTCCACCTGCTTCCAGTCATCCAGTGTTAAAGTCAGTCTGAAATCAGGATCAAAGGCATCAAAGCAAACAAAAGCTTCCTTTAATTTGCATGCAGCAACAAGCATGTGGTAGATTGTGTCCCATTTATTTTTGTCATCAATAACAAGGTCCATTGTAGTGGGGACTTGAAGTTGTTGCCTCAGCTTCAAAAAATTTGCTTCATTAGATTTAGAAGATTTCACATACTTCACACTCTCACGAACTTTATCAATAGTTTCTCTCATAGTAGATAGCACATCCAATGCAAGGTGACTAAGTACACGAGCATAACAGTTCTGGCTTAAAAATTGACCATCGAGAATCACAGGGTTATTAACAGAGAGGAGACTTCTCAGATTTCCTATCAAAGTCTCAGTGGAGAAGAATTTATCAAGTGCAAGAGTAAATAACCGACCCTTTAAATGCCAATTGCTCAGGCATTTAATTACAGTTTGATTTAATGAACCAGCAGAATCAGGAAATGGTACCGTGAATACATTAAGAATAGGATGATGTAAGTTCCAATCACCATCAATAAAGTGACCTCGGAGAAAAACATAGGCTGATGTTTGGTTTGAAGTCCATACGTCCAAGGTGAGGTTGACTCGTCCAGGAATCCCATCAATAAGTTTCAATAGCTTTTGCTTCTCTCTGATGTACATAGCAACACAATCCCCTTGAATAGCCTTAAAGCTTAGTGGATTGAACTGGGGTTGTAGTGCCTTTACAAAATCAATGAAACCTTGGTGTTCTACAATATGAAGTGGATAGTCGTGTAAAATAATCATTTTAGCAATCTTACTGTTGCAACACTCCTGATCAAATGAGATAGCAGCAATGTAAGGTTTTGCCCTTGCTCTTTTCTTAGGTGGATCTGCATCAGTATTGGAACATGGGATTTTTTTATTTTTCTGACAGATTCCCAGAGCAATGTGTCTCTTGAGATGACTGGTGCCAGATTGTTTTGAATGTTTGAGATAAGCAAATGATTTCTGGCATCTTTTGCAGTAAGCCCTGGCACATCCAGGTCCATCAGTTTTCACTGTGAAGTGCTCCCAGACAGTAGATTTCTTTCTCCTCCTATTATTTTGATGTGTTTCTGACTCAAATATATTTAACTCCATGACAGGACAGCAGGTTGAATCTAAAAAACAAATTAAGAGTAAATCATTAGAAGAGAGAAATCAAAATGTGGTTGAACTCGAACCAGTACTACATCACGGGAAGGCAAATAGGCAGTGACAAAACAAAAGCCAGTGGTCTTGAGCATAATTTCTCATTTAAATTCTTGGTTCCCAGCAGTCATCAATCAATACCAAACACGGTTATGAAATTGAGATTCAAATAGGATATCACCAAGATAATATTTTGATCCTGAAATTATAAGATTCAGACACAATGATAAAAAAACTTCAAGATATAGTGTTGTGTAATAATTGTATACTAGAATCAGATAAAAATTTAGAAATTATAATGCAGACAAACTAAATAATTCGTACTATACATATAAATATCAAATTGTCAAAGAAAATAAAAAATTAAATAAATTCACGATATGTCACAATTCACACCCAGTCAAACACAATTACCATTATCTTAGGAGCGATGAGAACACAGTAATGAAGCCAAAAAATGAGAGATGATGGCCAATTTAATAGGAAAAGAACTTAACAAATTAAATACATATTAGCAAATGTAAAGAATTGAGTCTAAGAGGAGAAGAAAGAACAGAACATAGGTTGTAAAGAGAATCAAGGAATAATGTAAATTCCTGAAGAACAGTAAAGGAGGAAGGGTTTGAAATCCCATTATGTTTCTGAAGAAAAAAATGCATTAAGAAACGGGGTAAATATCACAATTTAACCCAACAAAAAAAAATCCTAAACAATGTTGTTCTAGGGGTACAAAAAATTGGGTTTTCGAAGCAGTAGTGCTGCTATGGTGCATAAAAAGCTGTTATTGCAGCCACTATTTAAAACCACTCCACTATTTGAGTCTTGTAGCAGCTTAGGGCTGATTTACATAACTATATATTTAAATAGTTGATGTTAACTCTTGTATCCCGCGTCCTCTTTCCAAAAGGCTGTGTAGGGACAGTAATGGTTAGTAAGCACCCCCACTAACACCTGCCATTTTTTCTCTATCACAACACATTACATCACAGTTACTCTTGTACATGAAAACTACTGATATACCCCAATTTGTTTTCTAAAAGAACTATTAAAAAAGGCTACAACTTAAGAAACAAATTTGTCTAACACACTCTTTATCACAAACAAGTGGAGTACACAAAAAATTGCAGTGAACGCGTGATGAAAGGAGGATGATACACCGCTAATGGAGGGTCAGATACGACTTTACCAAAACCTAATAATCTTGATTACCCACATAAAATCAAAAGGAGAAAAACGACCCTTTTCCACCAAATGCCATGCAATTTTTTAACAGACACGAAATGGCTACTGTGGGCAAGAACAAGAAGATCCTATGAAGAAAAACAGAAAAGGGAAACCATACACAAACCCGTCAAGGACGAAAACCATGGCAGACACCCAGAAACGAATTCAATCACAGTGACGCCAAAGGTAGTGCATTTGTCGTTTTGAACAAGAAAAAAACAAAAAAGAGGAAAAGGGTGTTGCAGAATCCATGTGAAAAAACGTAGAAAGATAGAGAAAGAACCTTTCTTTCTGCGGCGGCGAAGGTAACAGTGAAAGAAGGCTTTGGCGTTGGCAATGAAAGACGAAAGATTGAGTGCAATGCAATGGAAGCGCCACTTCCTACTCAGTCCCAAGCAACGCCAATAACCCAATTAAGGGTTTCAAATGCATAATATTATTATTATTATACACGTTTCAATTTATTCACATGTTTTTTTTTTTGTTCTTTCAAAGTAACAAACCATTCAAGATTTTTTGAAATATTTCAATATCTTTGAGTTTAAAAAAATCATAAATCTGCAAATAATCTATATGATTGATTTTATTGTTATATTTTAATCTTTTTAAACTATAAAAATCGTGTATCCTTATATAATTTTTATGGTAAAGTCTAAAACATATTTGCAATTTTTAAGTATAATTCAATTTATATATTTAAGATATTTATTATTATTATTATTATTCTTAAAAATTTTGGTTGTATGAAAATACTTGTGTTGTATATTCTACAGTAAAAATACTAATAAATTCTTCAGCAGTTTTTTTTCTACTTATTCTCTCCGACTTATTATATAATAAGAATATTGAAGAGTTTTTTTTTTAATTTAGATATTGTTAATTATTTTTTTTTTTGAAACTTGATATTTTCATAATTGGATATAAACGGTTTTCTCGATTCTTTTGAATTAATGTTTTTAAATACAAAATATAAATGATTTAGGTGTTAAGTGGTTTATTATATTAAGTTTTGATTACAACATAGCTTATACATTTAAGAGATGTTTATCTATTTATGATTTTATATAAACAAATATTTATCTAATACGTAGGAAAACTAATTTAAATTAATTTGAAATTTTGTGAGAATCTAAATGTATATATTTAATTAGATATTTAAAATTTATAAGGGAAAAAATTATAAATAGTGATGAAATGTAGTTAAATTTAATGTTTTCCATGCAATCAACATTTCTCTTAACTTTATATTTGAATAGCATTTTAATTTTGAAAACGTAGAAAGTATATAATATGTAATTATTTAATCATCAAATTAAAACAACTCATTATATTATTTCAATAAATCAAATCAATAACAAATAGGTTAAATTATATAAGTGATCACTTTTATTCAAATGGTTATTTTATATAAATGATGTATAACTTTCAATTTTATTAAAGGCTTTTTTTTATTTCAAAGAGTTCAATTTCATGCTTAAAGTATCAATTTAAAATTTATTTAGTTAATTGTTAAATATATTAACAGTTTAAAACATCGCATAACAATATATTTTTTAAAACATTTACACTGCATAAGTGGAGAAAAGATAAATTCATACCCAACTTTTTTTAAAACAACTAAATGATAACTATTTTTAATACTAAAATATTTAATTAAATACAAATTAAATTATTTAATAAAAGTTAATAAAATGAGTCGTAGGATATTTGTGAAACAATATTTGGATTCTCAAAGTATTTTTCCCCTCTCTAAAAGTAGTTACTATAAATAAATAAAAATTATAGCAAAACACTTTTTTTTTTTCAACTGCATTTCCTTTCTTTTCTATTATAACATTCTTAATTTTTTAATAATCTCAAAATTTATATTAATTTTTTAATAGTCCGTTTTCTAAATTATTTATTATTTTACTGATTTCTTATATAGTCATTACATTTATTAAATTATTATTTGGTATTTCTATTTGATATTTATACAAGTATATATTTTTTATTTATATTTAATATTGAAAATATATATATTCATTTGAAATTAAATACTTAATAATAAATATATATTTTTTAGTTTTTTTTATAAAAAAATTATTTAATTAATTTTAAAAAAATGAGTATAAGTATATCTATTTTCTGATGGGATGGAGATGATTATAAATTTTTTATAGTCATTAAATGAATTTCATTCTAAAAAAAAAAGTAAAATAATATTTTAGTATTTTTTTAAAATGTTGACACGAATAAGAACCGAAAGGTTATCTAATGGCAGAAATTAAATTGGGAATAAAATTAAGGTGGGATTCTTGTTTAATTTCATTTTTCATTTTCAAGAAAAAATAAATAATGAAAAGATGAAGAGGTTTAGTGTGGGTTTAAGTTAGGTGGTGAAGCAAAACAGGTAATAAATAGGTATATTTTTTAAATAATTTATTTAATATATTAAATATTATATGTAATTAAAAATGGTAATACAACTATTTTCATATATAGCTCTTATGCAATTCCAAAAATATAATTTCTTTATTGTATTCATAGCACATTAAATGATGATTTTCTTTTACAAATAAAAATAAAAAAGGTTAAATGATTTAAATTTTTATGTATCATCTTAACTAATAATTTATATTTTTAATAGTGAAAAATAACTATGATGAAATGTAAGGACAAAAAAAATATTCTTTTAGAAATACTAAAATAAAATAAGATCGTAGGACTCGAAATATATTTAATCTAAAAATAAGTCATATAATTTAATTATAATGTCAATCTAAAGATAAGAAAATTCTTGTAACAATATCTAAAAATAATAAATCTTATAAAATTAATATTATCAGTAGTATATAAAATATATAAAATAACTGTATATATTGTCAAAAGTGTGTTGATGTGATATTAAATTGATTGCTGTCGTCATTATCTTATTGACGATAATTGATCTAGAATTGTCGTAAAAATAAAAATAAAATGATTAATTGTCATAAAATTTCATTATTTTCAATTAAATTAATTTCTTTTATAATCATTCTAATATGTGATACGATGGTGTTGTCTTTTAAGTAGTTTATTTTAAGGAGCATTTTGTAAATTATATTTGTTGAGGTTGTTTATTAGAGATTAAAATATTTTATAGTATATAGAGAATATAAATTGTAATTTTTTTTAATACGGTATTAAATATATTTTATAGTTTATTTTAGTGAGAGTTTATTAAATTTATTATTTTATCTGTTATCAGACTATTGGATAACTCATAAATATATAATTTCACACTAATTGATAGATCTCGATGTGAGTGGTGTGTGTTGAACTTTTAACATCGACTAAAAATAATGACATTTCATAATAAGTGGAGACAAATTTTATGAATCAGTTTTATAAAGTTGAATTAAACTTAAATTCTATAATTAAAAAAAAACTTTTTAAAATTAAATTTAAGGTTTTAAACTCAATAATTTTAGCATAAAACATTAAAAAATAGAACAAATAAGTTTAATAATATAGACTAGTAAGAAAAGAAAAAGGAGTGAAAAAGCCTATAAATCTATATTGGTTAAGCTAGATTATAACACAAAATAAATATTAAAACATAATTTAAAAGAATATATATTATTAAAATAAAAAAGTAAATTACATTTGTTTTACTTAAAAAATATTGAGAGAGTAGCAACAGTCTTACTCAAAGTACCTCATTCTTGTTCCTGTTGCATGGTAAATGATAGCAAGCATCATATATGAGAAAAGAAAAACTGTGTATACATAAATTATTATAACCAAGTCCTAATAATTTGGCATCTTTTTCTACAGTTTTCTTGAACTGCTATTTATACCGGTTCATCATGCTGAAAGTATAATTAAGAAGTTCAAGAAAGCTGTATGTTGGAGATCCCACATGGACTAGAGATTAGAGTCTTTCATTGTATATAAGTGGGTTCAAACCTCAATCTTATGAGCCGATTTTATCAGAGCCATTTAAAACTTATCCTAACAAATATTTGTTGAGTCTATCGTGCCACCCGCTATCGGACCACCAAAAATATATAGTCCCACGCACGAGCTTCTAAAACTGTTGAATCAGGAGAAGAACACCCTTTGAGCTATCAGAGAATTTCCACCAACAATATCAATGAAAGTTGAAGTCACCAACATTTTATATATATATATATATGTATATAGTAGTTAATTCACAGGTTTGCTGCAGCAAAAACATAACTGTTGCATGCTTTTTCTTGTGAGTTTCTGGAAAGGGTATGTTAAAGTGGAGCAACCATAACAGTTTAGTTATAGAAAAAAAATAAAATCTGATATTATATTAAAAAATATCTAGATACTATATATTATATATGATTTCTGGCACAGTGAGTTGTTGATTCCATATAATTAATTTTTTTAAAAGTAAAGTGTAGTGGTTGAAAATAGAAAAAGAAATCATAAATGATATAGAGATAACACACTGATACTGCTATTCTGAACTGTAGCAGTGACTGTATTTAATATCACCTCAGTAATTTTCTGAGACAAATATTAAATCCATGGCTAACCTCATCAATTTGCAATATAAATAATATAATTTTCTAAGACCAAACTAAATACTTTTTTTTAAAAGTTTTTTTGTGATATTTTCTAAGGTAGAGGAAAAATCTTTATTGAGACTGTAGAATTCACAAAAGCATTAAAGAAGAACTGAGAAAAGAAAGTTGTGGAAAATTATAACAGCTTTACTGATAAATCATAATAAGAGTTGTATTTTATAAAGAGTTATAATAATTATTGTTTATCCTATAACAAATGTTTTAATTTATTATAGGTGGATATTATTGAATTGCATTAAATTTTGTTTTTACTATTTCAATTTTTTTTTTTTTGTGATGTTAACTTTTATATTAATATATTTTACTGGAGATATCTTATTATAACACTAAGACCTTAAATTTGTAAATTTAAATATAATTTCTCTTATAAATAGAGTTATTAAGATGGGTTTAGTTGGTATAATCTATGATTAAAGTCACGTTATACCCTAAACTTATACAAAAATAAGTTTGTTTAACCTTATAGGTTAAGATTGGGTGAATTCACAAGTTAATGGTTGAAATTAAGTTTTGAATGCTCATTTTTTGACGAAACACTTCAATATAAATTTATGTTTAGTTGCATGTATTATAAATGTTGGAAACAGTAAATAAATTGTTTTAAGTAATATTTAGGATAAAATGTTTAGAGTAAGATATTTTATAATACATATTGTTATTAAATATTAAACTTTAAAACTTTATATAGTGATATATATTTATTTTTATGAATAAGTTATGCTGAAATCTCAACTAAACGTATACTTCGTAATTATATAATTTTTATTTTTAATTTTTTTAAGTTATTTAAAATCTATTATAAGATAATTGTTAAGTGTCATCTCCTCTTGAACTTTCTAGACTATTTTCAATTAAACAAAAATAACTTGTAAATCTAATACAAAACACATGTTCCAAAAAAAAATATTTATTTTATATTATATAGGTAAAGAGGGCATAAATAGAATGTGAAATGAGTTTTTAATGGTTGACGGGTTGATAATTTTTTTTTAGTCTTATTCTACGAATGCTGATGCTCAGTTCTGGTTGACCTAAAAAAGGTACTGTGACTATTTATAAAATTGATAATTGATTAAAGTGTACACTCTTTATATGATTTATTTACACTCTTTATAATAAATCAAAATATCAGTTGCTACCTGATTTATAACATTTATCGTAATTTATAAGGAGATATATTGATATATTTAAAAAATATTTATATCATTTTTTAGTTAATCAGTATTTAACTGATTTGTCAGAGATCATTTTCACGTATTTCACGATGTAAATTATATAACTTGTTATAAAATTACAATCATTTATGGTATATCTTGAGATATTATTTCACTCAGCCAATCGATTAATATAGCTAAGACTGACTCATCGAGTGAGTTTAGGGTTTAGGGTTTATGGTTTAGAGTTGTATATATTTAAAAATATAGTTGGGAAAATTTCTTTAGAGTAATAAATATAAATATTTATAATAAAAGTTTGAAGCTTGGATGGGTAATGGTGAGGAAGGTTGAAAGTGTTGAGAGTTGAAGTTGCAGTACGAGCAAAGCAAAGGATGCATTGGTTGGGTCCTGACGTGCCCGTTTTCGACCCCAATTTCAGTTACAATCACAATCCCTACTCCTACCACCATCATCTCTTTCAAAACGACGACGATCTCTTTCGAAACGACGACGCTCTGCACAGTCTGAACAATGCCGCTGTGTCCCACCACCACGACGGAACCTCCCCTCTCCCCTTGGGCATGGATTGGAGCCCTCCGCCGCGCGTATGGGCGGGTCGCAACACTGTTTGGCCACGTCATCCTCCCACCGGTTGGAGCTTCTGCGTCACGCTTCCGTCGTGGGTTACCGTTCCCCAATCGCCACCCTCTGATCCCGTCGTCGTTAGTATCTAGAATATTCCTATAACCACTTTTTCTCTTAATTTTATTTTACGACGTTTATTAACTTTATTAGGTTTTTGTATGCAGTTTTTTAGGGTTCAAGTTGGTGTACAATCCCCCGCAGCAATCACCACCACTCGATTAGTATTACGCAGATTCAGTGACTTCGTCAGCCTTTTTTCTGAAGTATGTGTGTTTTCAACGCTTCACTCTATTTTTCTGCTATTTCCTTCGTGGAGTGGAGGAATTTCAATTTTTTTTTTTTTTCAGCTGAAAACAGAATTTCCCATGAAAAATCTACCTCCACCTCCACCCAAAAAAATGCTCAGAATTAAGAGCCATGCTCTTTTGGAAGAGGTAGGTATATAGCTTAATTATCACTGCAATTAATTTCCTAATTTTTGAGAAATGACTCTTAGTTCTATGTAGTTTCATACTCATAAATTTCCTAATTTCAGCGACGGTGCTTACTGGAAAATTGGATCGAGAAGTTGTTATCGGACATTAATGTATCAAGAAGTGCTCCGGTGGCAATATTCCTCGAGCTAGAAGCTGCTGCTAGATCATGTGTGTGTGTGTGTGTTTTTTCTCGTAAACCTAAATATAGTAACACTTTGTCATTTTATCTTCAAATTTTTAAGCAGCTGTTCATTTCTTGAAGAGTATAATAAACGGTTCATCATGATATTCCACAAATATTTCATGCCCTTTTGCTGCTGATGTATTGCAGCCTTCCATGATGTCAACGAGAATCCGGATGAAACCTCTGCTAATAATAGTACCACACCTGCACAAGTGTTTCAGGATAACTCGCCTGGTTCTGTAATAGCACATGGTTCGTCTGCTGCATCTGTTTTTGGTAATGATACAGTTTCTGAGTTGGGAGCACCACACCATGGAAAGGATAAGCATTATGATCAAATCATGGATAATTCAATATTAGAGCATGGCTTAATTAATCAAAGTGAAACATCTGTTGATCATGCCACATCTGGCAAAGACTTAGTTATTAGGGATAATGGTAGAGACAAAGATGCTATAGCTCTCAACCTGGATGGAACTGAGTTTACACTTGCTGTACGAGATTATAACTTGAATGCTCATATTACGAAACTCTCATCGGAAAGCATTGGAAATGACTTAACTTCTTTGAAGAATACTGAAACAACTACGACCACTTTGGTTCAGGATATTGCACAGGACCTTACTGGGAGGAATGATGAAGGCTCCAGAAACTCGGATTTATTGTTGACTTTTCCATTTGATGAGCGTCACAAGTTAAACAAAATTCTTAATACCCAGAAACAGAGACTGGTCACTGCAAAAGCAGATGTCGAAGATCTTATAGCAAGATTGGATCAAGAAATGGCTGCAAGACAGTATCTTGTGACAAAGGTATGCTGCATATGCTTAAGATATTTCTTTAAGTACTGAATTTTGAAATGGAGATTTTTGTTTGTGACTTGCTTTTACCATTTTATCGAATGTGTTTAGGACAAATCTTTTTCACTTGTATGGTGTTTTTCTTTGGCAGAATATTGTTGGTTCCCTGCCCTTTAATTAAAACCTTGAACTATGCATAGATTTACTTATGTGCCTATGGTTCATATTCAGCGCATTGCCATTAGAAAGACAGAATTTCATAACTGTTAAATCTTTATAGTTTATAGTCTGTATGATATTCAATACTCCTTTGTGGCAGTAGTGTACATCAAGTCATCAAACTGCCATTTACCAGCCAAATTATCTTCTATGTTGTTGATTCGTTATGGATCAAACCTCTAATCTTGTACAGTAATAAGCAAATGAATAACTTGAATCACTCATGTTGATATCTTGTTCTATATTTGAAGTCTGAAGAATAAGTTTATTATTTACAAAATTAGATGAAGTTTGGGAAGACTATATGTGCAAACGAGTACATCAGCAGAAAACTGTTTTTAGAGTATGCAGAATGAGCTGTCCTAAGTATCGTCCACAGGATTTTAGGAAGTTCAAAATGAATGTTAGCAGTTTTTCAATCCCAGAAGTCCATGATTTCCATTATCTTTGTTTCAGTATCTGTCAAATTTACCTTTCTATCATAAAATAAAAAAGTATCTGTTGAATTTAATAACAAATCATATAATAATGTTGTCAAGTTTCTAAGTATTTCCCATTAATTTTTCTCCCTAGATCTAACATTGGATAATGAAATGGGGAATAATGATATAATTAAAATTAAAGGCATGATATTATATTTTCTCTGCATTTCACAAATGATTTTTTATAGTTCTGAAAAATTAACAATTGAATTTGTGATTTTGAAAGTATCTTCTTTTTGTGGGGGCTATATTTGTTAAAGAAACATATTTGCATTTTTTAATAAAATAACTTAGGTTATATCTTTCCCCAGCTGAGTGTTTTCTGATAAATTTATATTTATTGTCTTTTTTTTTCATAAGGTAACTGGTACTGAGTAGAAATCGCTAGTTATTTTGGAACAAGTTCACTCTCCTCAGTGATAGAAAAATGACAAGTGATGATGGTTTATTGGGCATTTGTAGTTATATTATATGTTCAAATATTCCATTTTACTTGTAGGTTAAAGATTTGGAAGTTGAACTTGAAACAACTCGACTGAACTGCCAAGAAAACATGCAGCAGGCTGTTTTAGCTGAAAAGGAAAGGTTTACACAAATGCAGTGGGATATAGAGGAACTTCGGAGGAAATGCCTGGAGACAGAAATGAAATGGAAGTTAGAAGAGGTATATTGTGACAGTTTACTTTAGTCAACATCTCTCATCATTGCATTTTGTGGTGGGCTTTTAGTGGAAAGTTATACTGTTTTAGGATGAAAGGCTGCTAGCAGAATCTACAAAAGCATCTGTCATTCAGGAGAAGGAAATGTTGCAGCAAGAACTAGATGTAGCTAGAGAACAACTTGAGAACTTGCAGAAACATCATGATGATTTTGAGATGAAATCAAAGACAGATATGAAGGTTCTAATCAAGGAGGTAAAATCTCTTAGAAGTTGTGAGTTAGAACTGAAGCAGCAGCTCAGTGAATTGATCAAGGAGAAGTTAGATTTGGAGGTATAGTCCTTTCTGGTTGTTGTACGTTGCAACTAGTACTGATTTTTTTTTTATACATTTAGACTAGAAAACTATCAATTTTGACTAGTTCCTTCCAGAATATTTGCATTTTTTTAACGAAAGAATTGAAATTTCTTATTTGATACCCTTTTTAATGAAAAAGTGGTTTAAATATGTTAGATCCTGTTTGGAAATCCAATTGTTTTCATGGTATTGTTTTTACTTATTCAGAGAATTCTCCAGAAGGAAAAGCAAAGAATGGAAAATTCACATAATGCTAATACGAAGTTGCTGCATGAGTGTGCAATCCTTCAGAAGAGGCTTAGCGAGTGCAGTGTAAATTTCCTTGTTGAAGAGGAAGATAAGCTAAATATAGACACTTCGCCATCTGATGCTCTGGATTTATTAGCAACATCAGATAATCGGATTGGGCTCTTGCTTGCAGAGGTATTATGATATGCACCTTGACCAACAATTTTGTCCTTTCATATTTACATTCACCTGGTTTTTATGCTTTGCGTTTATGCATTATGCTTCTGTAAGTGATCATCATTTTACTAAATGCGTTTAAAATCTATTTATCTGTCACACTTTTGAAAATTATTCTAGCTCCGTCATTGGACATTGCACTCCATTGGCATCTGTTCTCATGAGCATCCAGAGTAATACAGGCTGTGGTTACGTAGCAATTATCATTTGGATTATTCTTTGTTTACTGCATTCTGCCCCTTCTATACTCACTGTTTTGGTTACATGATAACAGGCACAGCTCTTAGCACAAGATGTAGAGGATGCTGTTGTTGCTGTGGAAGAGACCCGTGATGCAACTACCGACAGTACTGTGAAAACTTATGATGAATTGAGGAAGATGCTGGCACATATGTTTGTAGACAATGCCAGTTTAAGGAGACAAGTCAATTCAGTTATTCGTTGTGCTCTAAATGCAAATGCCAATTCTGAAGAGGAAGAAATCCATTTGCAGAAAACTGTCTTAAGCAAGTTCTTAGAAAGATAGAATGTTCAATCCAACACCTTATCTATTACTGAGTTACATATTGTATCTTTTCATCATAGTTAGTGAACAAAAAAAATAAGTGTTCTGCTTGTTTCAACCGTTTGAAGTATTCACATACGAAAACGAATAATTTCTAAAATATAGGAATACAAAATATAGGAACATGTTTAATCTCTAAAATATAGAATCGATCACGTTTAATTTCTAAAATATAGGATCTTTAAAATATAAAAACATGTATAATCTCTAAAATCTAAAATATAAAAACAGGTATAATCTTTAAAATATAATAAAACACGGTGCATATGTTTTAATTTTTGTTTATAGCAAAAATATTTTTTTTTATGACTGATTTAAAAAGATTTTTTTAAAATTATAATAAAAAATTATATAATAAATTTAAATTTTTAAAAAAGTAATTTACTTTTTCCTTTTAAAATTATAAAATTATGTTAAAATCATATTAAAATCATAAAAAAAATCTAATAAAAAGTTTTTGAATAACACTTCAGCGATACACGTACACGTCCTATAAAATATTCTGATACACAGAGAACACGAACACGCCTTAAATGGTGTGTCCGACCCATAGGTTGAAGTCAATGCAGTTATTGGTCATGCATCAATCGATGTAATCTACAAATATAAAGCCCAATCAATATAAAAAAAACAGCAACATGCTTTTGTTTTTAATGTTACTAGATTACGAAAATTGCTCCGTATAAACAAATAATATACACACACAAGGAAAAAACAATTTAATTTTACAAAAATGATTGAACTAAGTCTAGTCGAAAAGAAGTAAAATGAGTATGGAAGAGGTGATAAGGTAATGAACATAACTAATCAGCAGCACCACCAAATAATCCTCCCATTCCCATCATGTCTTTGGCAGATCCCATCTGCTTCATCAGGTTTTGTAAGCCACCCATGCCACCGATTTGTTTGAGCATCTGCGGAGGGAGGACTTTGCTCATGTGCTGGGCATTCATATTTCGGGACAGGGCACTCATTTCACCTTTCTTCGGTATTTTAAGCCCTTTCATTTTGCTCCATATCTTTGCAAGACGTTTGTACTCTTCCATCATCTCCATTGCTTCCCTAATTTGACGACCTGCACCTCGAGCTATCCGCATTATACGTGATTCATTCATGAGCTTTGGGTTCGAACTATCCAACTCTGAAACGTATCAGCAAGCAATTAATGGTTAGAACGTGAGGGTATGTAATTCCAATGAGAACCTAAATCATGTATGCATAAAGTTCATCACAACAATAAAAACATAATGCTTGCCTTCGTTTGTCATTGAATCCATCATTGTCATGTAACGCTTTATTTTTGCCTGACTTTCTTTCTCACGGCCTTTTGGCATTAATTCGGCACTAAATCCGGGAAGCATAGAAAACACCTAAATCAACCAAGAAGTTAATTAAATGATATAGCAACCCTTTTAAGTTGATTATATAGGAACGATCAAGGAAACACTTGTTATTGTCTCTTTCATCAAATGTATAATGAGTAAATAACCTGGCTGATAGGACCCATTTTAAGTATGTTCTGAAACTGCTCATACATAATCCTCAAGGTGAAGTTTCCTTCTGACAGCTTTTGAAGTAATTCGGGTTGTTGATCCATAGGAACAACTTCTTGAATTTTGTCCATAAACCCAGACCAGTCACCCATTCCTAGTTCAAAAGCCATTTGACAAGAGTAAAGATTAAATATGTATAGAAACCCACAGCACGTTCTTGATGAATAATACTGTATTAGATATGGAAAAAATGAAAAAAGAAATGCACACCTAATAAACGACTGACAAATGGCTTAACATCAAAAACTTCAAACTCATCCATATGTTCTCCAGTTCCAATGAATATGACAGGACTCTTTGTTGCTGCAACACTGCACATATATAAAACTAACAAGAGTAAGGTATCCAGACCACCCGAGAATACATATTGGCACTTAAATACAAACACATCAATTTATATTATTAATTTCCAAATCCTTTACATGATATAAATTTTAATTTCTGTTGTGCATATGTAATATTTTACATCACCAGGGTAGTTTAAATTTGGATTGGAAACTATGCAATACACTTGCGTTTATGAATGTTAGACAAGTGCAAGTGCAATGCACTTGTAAAGCTTTAACTTGTATAAAGTGTTCATAACGCTTAAATTTTTTCATTTATACAGAGAGTTCATTTGCATATAAGATTACTACCTATTAAATTAACTTGTTCATAAAGGCAAACGTTGCTAGTAAATATTATACAATTATCCTCATAACACTTACGCACTAAGAGCACCACCACCTTTTGCATGGCCATCCATTTTGGTAACTATTACAGCTCCAACTGCAACACTCTGTTTAAATGCTTGGGCTTGATCAAAAGCAGCCTGACCAATACTGCTATCCATAACAAATATAACAAGATCTGGTTTCTGAACAACATAGAAAATATATTAGCATTTAATGGATTTTGGAAATAAATATCAAACACAGTAAAAAGGGGAAATACCGTTGCTTCTGCAACTTGACGCATTTCTTCAAAAAGAGCAGCTTCTTGTTTGTGCCTCCCACTGGTATCAACAATTATAAGATCACAGTTTTCTTCCTTGAATCTCTCCACACCTTCCACTGCAATTTTTACAGGATCGGATTCCATGTAGCTGCAGAGAAATGGAGCCACAACATTGAAATAATTACTAACACATTAAAATCAAAGACAATGAAAATGCAACTAATATAGAAGGTTCGTAAACAGATAATATTAAGCACCACATACTCTAGATAACCTTCAACGACTTGAAAAAGAATAAACAGTGGTTCAATACGGATGCCCCCTTTCAAAAAAGTAAAGATTAAAGACAGGAAAGTGTGAATTTATAAGACAACACTATACAGATTCAGGAAAGTGTGAACTCAGAAGACAACGCTACACAGATATCCTCTTGGCAGATGATAAGTTTGCTCCATGGTGGTAAGATATGGCATAATTACCTAGTATTTTTAAGGGGCCAGCAATTTACTTTTTCCATTTCCCCCCTCTTATTTTATCAGGCCACCAGTTATATTCCTCAGACTCAAAATTGTTAAAGATGATTGTGTTCAACAATAATCATTGATCTAAGTTTGTCCTCAATTAACATTTGCCAAAAGAACATAAGTAAACACAGATCTTGGGATGCATTATTCACTATAAAAAAAATTATTCCAAAAGAGAATTATTCTAGAAGTAAACCTTCAAATTGCATCTCCAGACAGAACCAGTCAGATCCCTTGAAAGATTATTCCCCTCAGTTTCAAAATTAACATAAAAATTATAGTAAGCCAAGACACAAGCCATATACAGATAAAAGTGTAGTTGCACTCATTAACATCTATATTACTAAGATTTGCTTTCATGAAGGAGGATGTTGCATAACTAAACACAAAAAATCAATCTAGAATTTATTTTGACTATCCTCCCCATCAAATTCTCATCAACAAGCCAATAGTACTATAACAGAGCCTACATACAAGAATCAGTAACCAACAATAAGTACCTTCCATAGAAAGGGATCTTAGCTTTGGTTGCATTTTGCTTCAATTGATCAAATGCACCAGCTCTGAAAGTATCTGCACATACTAGAGCTGGCTTCCAGCCTTTCTTCTGATGATAATATGCGTATTTTGTACAGGTTGTGGTTTTCCCAGAACCTGGATTCATTTGAAATTATAATATACTTTTATTTTTGTTAGCTCGTTTAAAGTTGACGGAACAAGTAATCGAAGCTGAAAAATGCCAAAAATTCCTGAGGATAACTCATAACATAAGAAACCAAAAAGCCTGATAGAGTTAAAATTTGACAACAGACCTTGCAGACCAACGAACATGACAACACTTGTTTTCCCCTTTTTGGGAGTGAAAGAGGGCTTCCCAGGGTCTAGTATCTTGCAGAGTTCGTTAAACACAGCCTACAAACAGAAACACAATCCAGAAAGTGTTACTGGCATAAGCAATAGTAACAAACACATCACCATTTACTTAATCAATTACATGATTAGAAGAATCAACAAAAGAAAAATTACTTGTTGGATGATCCTGCGTTTGTTGTGACCGGCAGCAAGATCGTCAAGGTTGACAATGTTCTTGATGTTGGTCTGCATGTCGCGAACGAGCTTGAATTGAACATCGGACTGGAGAAGAGCGCGAGTGATGTCGTTGAGGCAATCGTTGAGCACCTTCTCGTCGATCACCGTGGCATTGCTCATCTGCTGGAGAGCACGCGAAATGCTCCCCCCTAACTCCGCGAGAACCATCTTGTTCTTCTCTTCGACGATTCAGCTTCCGATTAGGGTTTCACGGCAACAGGACCAAGAAGATTACGGTTTCAGATTCAGATATTGCTCTCTTGCTCCCTGACTGTATCTTCCCCCGCCGGTAAAACGAGCGGGGCATTATAGGGAAAAAACTATAACCTGTAATGGGCCTTGGCTGTATAGGGCCTTTGTTTAGCCCACGTCTTGTGTCTCTTTCCACTATGGGAAATTTCTTCCTGCACCCCAGTTTTTCTTCCTGCAGCTCCACAAATTTTAAAATTCTGAAACTATCCTTGACTTTTTGTTTAAAAAGGACACTTGCATTTTTTGAATTACGGATTTCTGAAGATGGAATGTATTTTTTACATTATGGATTCTGAAATCTGGAAACATACTACTGATATGCAAATCTGAAAGATTATCAGACTCACTAATCCGAAAGATTTACGGATGTCCTAATCCAGGAGTTTTGCGGATTCAATATTGCAGAAGATAAAAAACAAAGTGTAGATTTTCTGTTCCATTAATCTAGTGTTTAGAATCACAATATATGTACTTCGGAAATGAAAATATAGATTCGAAAATCAAAACAAAATTACTTACATTCTTCTTCAAACAAAAAACCGTCAAGAGAAACCACTGAACCACTACCAAATCGCCGAAAACACCACTAATCACCATCAAGATAAACACTCTCCGCTGCCAAAAGATCAAGAGAAACACTCTCCGCTGCCAAAAGATGGAGTAACGCCGCCGTTGAAGAAGCAATGCAATCTGTCTGTGCGTAATCTATGACAAAGAAAAAGAAATAATAGAATGTGGGTGTTGGGTGCATTTTGGAATTTTCAGAAAATATTAAGAATATGTTTGTCTTTGCATAACATTGTGGAGATACAAGAAAAAAAACGTAGAGATGTTTTTTCCTGCACCCGTCAAATTTCTCCCTCTACCCCCATAAATTAGGTAAACAGACTAAAATATTTCATACAATTCCTCATTATTTTGTAAAGCTCTTTATAAAACATATGTTGAAAAATTTATTCAAAAAACACATTCTGGAACATATTACACTGTAGAAATTTTGTTTTTGAAATTTTTTTTGAAAACGTTTTTTAAGAATATATTTTACTAATTCTGAAAAGTATGTTTTGGAAATATTCCAAAAAATAATAATTTGAAAGCCATTTTTTAAAAGGGCAAAATTGTAGGAAGAAACACCCATGTTATGTTAATAGGTAATAGGTGTTTGTGGTGGGTGTGGTGAGGGAAAAGATAGAAGATATGGCAGTTTCAGAGATAGGTTGGAGTTGGAGGCTTTTGTGTAACAGCCACAGATTTAGCAAGCCAAACACGCCCTTCTTCCTCCAAATCCCATTGCCAATTGGCTTCACCAGCTTCTCTTCATGTGTTGTTGCTCGCGCTTTGGAACCCAAAATGGAGGATCAAAACTCCACGTCTTCTTCTCAAGTAAAAGAAAAAAACCCTTTTCTTAATTATTACAAGCAATTAAATTAATGATATATTTTTGTATTTGTTGATGTAAAATAGGAGGATTTAGTGTACGTGGGAAAAGTAATGGCGGGTTCTTTTGCTGGTGGTGGTGCAATCAAGTATGGTAGTGCTCTTTTCCCTGAGATAACCACTCCCAACCTTGTGCTTGCTCTTATCATCATCTTAACTCCTGTGCTTGTTGCTGTCTTGCTTTTGATCAAGGAAAGTCGTGGAAACCAATAACAACTTTGTTTATTTATTTATTTTTGTATGAAATCATAATCAAATCAGTGAGATACTGATACACTTTATGTACTGCGACTGAGTGATTTATCTGTGCAATGAACATCCCAAGAAATTGGACATGTTGCCAAAGAAATCAAGTATGAAGTAGTTAATTTTCGATATCGAGTTATTAGTAACATTAAACTGCAGTTGGTAGTCTGTTTTTTTCAAGGAAACTCTACCTTTTCTCTTCAAAAAAGGACACTCTGTTATACATTCAAAAAAAATATTTGTATAACTAATTTTGCATTCAAAATACTCAATTTTAGATATTAAAGTAATAATGAAAAAGAATAGGTGACAGAAATGTAACTAGATTTTTTTTTCCTTTTCATAACGATGTCTAAAATTTTATTTACAAAAATGCATTAGTAATGTAGAAGTGACAAAAGTAGGCCAAATTCCACTAACTCGGCGAGTTTATCTGCCCATAAAAAATTAGATTTAGGTTTTGAATTTTTAACCCGAAATAGAATATAAAGTCAATTAATTTAGCCTATAAATTTGACAAATAATGACCCATTTAATCATTAAATTTGACTATCGTCACTTGATTTGGCCCATAATTTCATTAAATGATGCACTTTAAAAAAACTAACTGATAATTACCCAAGTCAAACTTCAAATTGATGGCTACTTAGAATTAAAAACTGAAATAATTTAATAGTGAGTTTCAATAATCGAATGTTATTTTTCTCATTTTAGAAGTATGAATGTAGAAACAAATTTAACGTCTTAGTTGTTCAATGTGTTCATAAAAAAAATACAGATATGCAAAAAGTGGAACTAGACACAAAAGGATTCACTTACTAACCACTATTTCAGATGTATACTAGCTTTCTTAGTACAACCTGCTCATAGAGTACAATTTGACGATCCTTGAACAAGTTATTCTGTATAAATCGCCTTGTTCCAAAAATTTTACAAATAAAAGAATAAGCATCACTACTTGTTTGATTTTGCCGCGTAGCTAAAATTCAGTTAAAGCATTTGAAGATAATGTTGTCTCTATTAGTTCCTTTCCTTTCAGTAACTGCTGAAATCATGAGAACTCCAAAACCACATATTTGGTACACCACATCTTGAAGACTCTGCTCCGCCCAGCAACCCCATCGGACTAGAGATTATCACTCAGCCACCTTAAAGCTCCATTTGCCACAGATCTGCAGGTTTTAGTGACAGTAAGTTTCGGACATTGCAGTCAACTCAACAAACACGTGAATGGAACAATTACTAAATATCAATGACCGAAGAAACTTTCAATCTAACAGTAGGACCAGCACAAACAATTTTTTTTCGGAAATTTAGCATCCCATAGAATTACAATAAACGGCAATCTAAAACAATCTATCTATCTGCGTAGATAAGCCAGTCCAGTTCAGCACGTCGTTTCTTGTCAAACCATTTGTGAGGACTCAAACAATAGTAAAAAGCATCAACGATCAAACATTGAAGCAAAAATCTCTATTCGATGCATCAACTCAATGAGAAAGACACTCATTTACTAAGAATCATTTCTTACGTGGAATAATAGCATTGGAGTACGGAAATAAATTGATATAGATTATGTTCAAACTTATATACGACAGAACTACAAGGTATATCAAGAGCTCATGGCATATTATGGAGATTCTTTAATCCCGTCCTACTAAAACTGAAATGCTTTATTTGATTATTTTTATAAAAAGAGTAGTATTTCTCAAAAATTAGGTATTAAAATCAGAATTAAAGATTTTGGCTTATGAAAATCCAAAGCTCTCCCTTCTCCCTACACGTGGATGGAAAAATTAAAAGAAAATATGAGAAAATTATTACCCAGCAAAGCCCTTCAATTTTTTCCATACATCGTTTTCGTCTTCTGATTTCTCACTTTTTTCTTCCACTGTTGCTGTTGGACTTTCATCCTTTCGAAGTGTAGGAATTTCCGTACCACCTGCTGTAGAAAGTAAAAATATGGTTCACAGCTCAAAAATGTAATGTCTACCCATTGCATTGTAGGATTTCTCTATTGCAACATGAAAACGTGTTGCAAAGACCTGACCAAATGTCATGTTACATAAAAGATTAAAGCTGTCAAATGACTAAATGTTCTAGATTGTAGAATAGGGAGGGTGGAAGACTAACAGATATGTCAATAATAAAAAAAACAACCTACTTGAAGAGTGGGTCTTAGGCCGGGATTTTAAACGTCTGCTTGTGTCACCTAGAGAAGCAAGTTCTTCAAGCAACTCACGCTCCTTTGTACTAAAGATGCAGTGCAGAGGCAATTGATATCAAACCTCTGATATAGATCATCGGATATGTACAAAAGAACAATACATAAAGACTCATTACCTAATACGTTTTGGTATCGAAACTTTAATAGTGAATAAGTGGTCACCACGTATTGATGGTTTATTTAATTTTGGTACACCTTTTCTTGCAAGGACGAGGACATCTCCAGGTTGGGTACCAGCAGGTATTTGTAGGTCCGAAATGCCTTCAACTGTCTTTACCTGTTTAGGTACCAAATTCAATCCATCGATGGTGAGGCCAGAATTTATTAAAAGTTCACACCAGCAAAAAAAATTAAATATCTAGTATATGTTAAACCTTGTAACTTAACATTCAATAATAAAAAGCAATAAATATCATAAAATATATAAAAAAAAAGGGGAAGACTATATATTCAATCATGCAAAATCTTATTAGCCAAACATATTTGCAAAAATGTCATTTGGTAACATCAGTTTTGACTCTTTATGAGACTCACAAGGCAACGAAATTACTAGCTGGGGGAACAAAGTGTTGTTGAACCAGTTACATTCAAGGACCAACATAGAAACATACACAAAATCCTCCGTATATATCTCTATCTATCATGCCACAGTTTCCATCCCAAGGATGATATGAATGTAAGTATTATATGAGCAGATATAGTATTATTATGACAAAAAAAAAAAAACTTTAAGGTCAAGGCTTGAATAGAATACCATAGATAAGGGAAACTATGCTAGGTGTCAAGTTTTACATTTGGTAACATGTATAACAATGAAAATTACTAGCATAATGTTATTTCCACTGAAATTAAGAGGACTAAAAGTGTCCAGCCTATGTGAAATGACCCAAAAAATACTCGAGCTCAAAGCAAGACTACTGACTACATTAACTTACCTTCACAACAATCCCCAGTATTGCATCTAGATAACTGATTGATAATGTTGAGCAGAGATTAATGTCATCCCTTTGAATTCCAGGCATCTCTTGCACTTCAAGATAGACGTAAAGATCTCCAGGAGGGCCCCTGCTATGACAAGATATAAAGCAACTTCCAGATCATGTTTTGAAATAATAAAATAGTCTAAATTCACATACAAAGTAAATCATCTCCATTTAAAGAAGCATTAGGATAGTTTATGACCAATATGTTTCTCTCTCTACATACATTTCCCATTAGGTATTTACATATGGAGTAGGTTGTACAGCAGCATTCTTTGCATCCCACGCTTAAGAGTCATTTACTATAGATATGTGTTCAAGTTTTGATGGGGGCATTTGACCATCCCTGGACAGCTACACTTGTGAGGATGTCTTTCCTTTGCTTATTTATGTTTCTTTAGATTAAGCAGGACATACTAATGCCCCTTTTACTTTGAAGATCCATCCTTGCTTCATCAGAGAGCAAGACAAACTTACTCACTGATGGAAGCGTGTATTCCATGTTACATTTACAATAAAAGCAAAACACAAATTCTCAATATAACTATTATGCAATAGTTGGTCAAAGAATTTCACAATAGAATACCAGACATTAATACAAAATAGCATACCCTCTTGGTCCAGCATCACCCTCCCCAGGAACTCTTAAAATAGTGCCTGGGCTAACACCAGCAGGAACTTTAACTTTAATACTTTTCTTAACCCGTATTCGTCCTTCACCATTGCATTTACGACAATATTCAGATATGACTTCTCCATCCCCTACACAGCTTGGACATACTGAAACCTGGTATTGAGAAAGAGATTATATTAGAATAGTACTCCCGGGCAGACAAGAAATACAAGGTTTTGACCTTGTGTAAGAAAACTATGTACAAAATGACGATGAATGTATGAGTGATGATGAAGTAATATAACCAATTGCAACATAAATCAATAATTCTCAGAAGTAAAGCACGAGTATGTCTACAATTCTTGAAAAGAAATGGAAAATTACAAAGGGACATCCAGAATGTCTGCCCCCAATGGAGAAACTTATTTGGAAGACACAATAGTACAGTAGTATACAAAATTAAAGGGAAAAAAAATTATATACAGACCCATGAGGAAGGAACTAAAATTACCTGTGAGAACAACCCAAAAGGTGTTTGCTCAGTCCTCATCACCTGACCCCTCCCACCACAAGTTGAACATACTCTCATCTTGGAGCCTATTTTTGCTCCGGTACCAGTACAGACTTCACATGTTTCCAAATGAGAAAGATCGAACTCTTTATCTGTTCCAAAAATTGCCTCAGAAAACTTCAAGGAAAAATCATACCTGTTGACATTTGAATCACAAATCATCGAAAATCACAGTTTGGAAGATATAATATTACCATAAGTAGAACTATCAAGTCACATGTTCTTAATGCAGAATTGATAGGATAGGATATAATATAAACTATTAAATAATAAAATTTCAACTCATCAAATAATAATTGGAGAAAATTATTGCGTTTTTTTTAACTTTCCCGTTATTAATATTATATGTTTTGTGTTAGGACAGTGATAAGAACTACTTAGTTAATATGGGGTTAGGAAGTTAAATAAGAGGGTGTGAGGGGAAAGGATGCATTCTATCTTGCCATTTTGGAGATTGAGATTTCCTCGGTGAAAGGAGAAAATCAGTGTCTACGAAGGGAAAACCATTGGAGGAGAGAGATCTCTTCTGTTCAATCTCAATCTATCACCAAAAGTTTTTCTTTTCTTTTCCCCAATTCTGTTCTTGGTTCGTATCATATGTACAAGTGTTTTGAGCGTCAACTAATTGTCTCACATAGAATCATTGCCCTTAATCAATACTCTTACCCCAACCAAAGCATTAGCGCTTTTCCCTCTTTGTGGATTTGTTCCTTGTACCTTCAGTCCTTAAGGAGGACCATTACAAAGTAAGAGAAAAAAAAGAGAGAATATATTGTATTGGAAATATTGGTATGACACCTACAGATAAAAAGATGACAGGAAATGGATTAAGATGGTTTGGACTCACACGGGACCAGGAAAGAAGGTTGAATGATTTTTAACCCTATGAAATGGGTACACTATAGATGGAGATTAAAAAGGAACATGAAGGAACCCATCTATTGTTGTTGTCACGTTTGTATTTTCCTTTACCAAGTCTAGCCTCACCAGGTGGAATTAGCTATATATAAATCAAGCAATGTCCATTGAGCTCAACAAAAACTAAATATTCAAAAAATCAATGTAGAATAAGAGCCCAAACTTATGGTATAATTTAAAAATAACTGATGCACTCAACTTTTTGAGAAGATAGAAAAAAATAACTAATAAGTTGAAGTGGAAATTGATTTTAAATTATGGAAAAAGTTTGATTCATTTTATCTTCTTATTTTCTTTTCTTATAAGTATTTCTTGAAAAGTTTATACAAATTAAGTTTATACAAATTGTGCCGAGAAGGTCTTTTTCATGCACTACCAATTTTTATTTTAACTGGCTAAATATAGTAATCATTCACCTGACTAAAGTGGTAAAAAAGAATGACCAACAGCCCTCAACTCACCGAATGTCTTCACCCTTAGTAACGGTACTACGACGACGAGTTCCAAATCCAGTTGGATCCGTGCCACCAAAGCCACCCATACTTTGCCCAAAAAATGTCTCAAATAAATCAAATGGATTTGTCTGCAAGAAAAGGATCATTAAATATAAATCTACCTTAGAGAAGCACCAAAAGAAGAGTGGATAAAGTAAGAAGCAACTTCAATTCATGCATTTCCGTTTTTTTCCCAAAAAATAAGACAACTTATGTGCATTGGAGCTATCACTGTATTAACCACAAATTCTGCTGACCAGCGAATTATTTTATGGTGATTCATCCTTTCATATATGTAATGCTCCCAAAACTTATATAAAAAATAATACCGTATAGGCACTTGAGCCTCCTCCAACTGCACTCTTAAGTCCTGCCTCGCCATATTGATCATATAAAGCCCTCTTTTTATCGTCTGATAGCACCTGACAATGTTATGATTCATAATTCAAAAACTGATCACAAATATAATTTAAAATAACTTGCACTCAGTGGTATACGGGTATGTATGACTACAAAGACAGGTTCGTGCCACTGTTCCAGAATAATCTAGAAGTCTCAGACATTTCCAAGGAAATAGTAACAAGTAAAGCCTGTCATAAAACTTTTGATATTGAGCCTTTAAGAGACAGCACATAAAAAGGTAAATAAATAAGAGTATGAGTTTGAACTACACACTACACACCTATGATTGGCGGTAATCATTTTTCTTATCTATCATTTGAAATGTGACATGTTGTGATTTGATCTGTCATCTTCTTAAAAACATTCAGATATTTTAGAATAGTAGCCCACTTTTCACAGAGAAAATGTAGGTGCAATTCTTTATGTACTTTTCCCACAGTTTCCCAATTAGAAATGGAATTTCATTTTAATAATATGCATAGTAAAGATTTCCATTAAAGGTACTGAAAGGTTACCGAAGTGAAACTCCATGTTCAAATGGAGAACAACACTAAGAGTACCTAAGGAACTGCATCTAGGTTTTGTCCCTTTTTTTAATGGCCCAAAGATGCTTTATATTGGCTGTCATAGATTCGACCACAAAATGCAAGAAAATGGATGAAAATATTTCAAAAGCAAACATGCATTCCGATACGAAAATCTTAGAATTAAAAGGAAAAAAATATCGGATCTAGCCAGAGCCAGCTGAAGCCCTAGAGCTTACATTCAAAAAACAAATTATTGTTAATCATAGACCAAAGCCAATGTGCCTCTAATTTAAAATTGACAGAAAACTAAAAGAATAAAAGAAAACTGCACACGTATTAGCACCATAAACAAAACATCCATTCATTTGCTAAAGCAAAACATCAGTGGATTGCTTTCGAAAGTGATGCTAAACATGCATACAGGTCTAGTAAACAAGACAAGAATAGCATAACATAATACTCAGCACTGTAGTTTCCATGCAAACCTCGTACGCAGCACTAATCTCTTTGAACTTTTCAGTCGCCCCGGGCTCCTTATTCACGTCAGGATGATACTGAAGAGAAAACAACGAACACAAAATCAGGCTAATTAGCAATATCTGAATACACTATCAGGCGCATTGCACAGTTCAAGTTCCACAAGTAGCAACGAAATCGCAACGATCCGCATCGGACAACAGAATAAGCACTCGAATTCCCTAGCAATTTCTAATTCGCCACTCAGAATCAATTTCGGATTCGTAACGAATTTTAATAGAGAAGCGGAATCGGATACGTACCTGACGAGCTAACTTCCGATAAGCGGCTTTGATTTCCTTTCCGGTGGCGGATTTGGAGACTCCGAGAGTGGAATAGTAGTCGGAGGAAGCGGCGAAGACAGTGTGGAAGCGGCGGCGCGTAGGAGCGGGGTTGGGATTGGAAATTGAGGAGAAGGAAGAGGAAGCGGAAGAAGAAGGAGAATGAATGGAAATGAAGGTGCTGTGAGAGCGGAGATGAACGGTGCCGCAGAAGCATGGACAAGTGGAGGGAGGAAGCAGAGAGAGCGATGCAACGGCCATTGAAAGAATGTGGAAATGGAGAGAATGAATGAGAGAATGGTGATAGCTAACAAGATGAGAAGGAGAGTGGGGAAATTCTGTTTGGGAATTTGTTCATGATTTTTGTTGCTTTACCCACTCTGCGTCTGCGCGCGCGTGTGTGTGTGGGTGGGAACTAGGCTAGGTGTGTCAAGCATAAAGGTCAGCTTTTATGGCGTTGCTATTGCTACGAACCAGAAAGGGAGAGACTTCGTTGGACCCACAAGATAAGTTGTGTGGTCTGATCAAAAGCTATTACAAAATGTTTTTGACATGGTTTCGTAAAAGAAGGAGAAAAAATTATCAATATATTATTTTTTATACTATCTAATAATTTATTTTGAAAAAAAATATGAATTATGTAAAATTATCGAAACATGAAAAATTATTTGAATTTTTTTTATTTTAATTAAAATAAAATTTTAATATTCGTAATTATGCAAGAGGCATGCGAAAACTTAGTAAATTTTAACAAATGAAATATCAATAAAGTGTATAATAAATATTAAACGAATCACAATTCAATGTATAATAAACAAAGGGTAGACAATCTTTTGCGGATTAGATCAAATACTATAAAACAAATACAAGAAAGAAGAACAGGACGATAAAGAGCATACGAGAAGAAAAAAAAGAGCGATCGAGGAACTAGACACAATTTTTCAAGTCGATAGTAAGTATTATCTGTTCTTACAACAAGGATCAAGAACACTAGAATAAGGTTGATAAGATCAACTCCTTTACAAATCTTCCGAACTTGGGCTGGACTCTCTCGGCTTCTCCTCGAGTTGGGCTCTCGCGACTCCTACTCGAGTTTGGCTCTCGGCTTCTTCTCGGGTTGGGCTCTCGGCTTCTTCTCCTCACAGGTGGGTGTGTGTACCTGCAAGGCGCTCCGATGCCAAAGTCAGAT
>Ga0123342_1000159_pt1 | contig 88071 bp, 34 predicted proteins | sample Turbeawhitnodule_FD_89960 | JGI IMG/M metagenome (GOLD analysis project Ga0123342, IMG submission 89960) | Root nodule microbial communities of legume samples collected from Mexico - Turtle bean Mexico white nodule | ecosystem: Host-associated > Plants > Roots > Nodule | place: Mexico: Nepantla...
GAACAGTAAGTTCTCAGCATCCTGCACATTCTTATACCGGCAAAGGGCAGAAAGAAGGCTTTGAAATTCCTCTAGCCCAATTTGAAAGTTAAACCGTTTATAAGCATAGAAAGTATTGATAGCTCTTGCAACATCATGTATAGCACAGTACCTCCTGATCATGATCAACAGTGTCTGTGGAGTGACAAGAGATGGACCAGCTCTACCACCTCTCATTTCCTCAATTAAGGTCCAAGCAGTATCAAACTTCCTCATTTTACCAAGAATGGAGATCATAGAATGATAGTCCCGAACCGAATGAGCATACCCGGGCTGCTTGCCAGCCCATAAGAAAAATGTGAAAGCCGCTTCCCAATCATTGCGAGTTTTTGAAATTACCTCCAAAACCAGCTCTGGTGATAGCACCACACTGCAATGCTCAAGCTTCTGCTTAATGTCAGATGGTCCAGAACCCATCTCATGCATTATATCCAAAATGGTTTTAACATCTTTGGCAAGATCATCATCTCCTAAATGTAACTTCCTACAATTGGTACCATTCTTATCTTTATTCGTGCCATGACCATCATCATAATCATCATCATCATCTTCATCCTCTTCCCCATCATCGTCATCACTCAAGGCCTCATGTGCAGGGACATCAGTTGACTCCCCAAGGCTTCTTGTTGAAGATGAAGTAGAAAAGGGCCTGACTGATAAACCAAAATTTGGCGGAGCTAAAAACGTTTCATACCTAAAAAGGTTAAAGAAATTGAAAACATCTCCCATAAGGGGCTGTTCTATCATATGACACCGATTAACAAAGAGTGGGTTATGGTTGATGCGTAATAGCCCAACAGAGAGAAGAGATAATTTAGATCCGATTCTGTGCATGACTGACAAAAAAGCAATGCACACTTCAATGTATCGAAATTGGACAAAGCGCCAGAATAACCCAAATTTCTTTTGGTTAGCGTTTGAGTGAAAGAAAGATGTTTGTGAAAATGACTAAAAGAAACTTAAACAAAGGTAAATTGTTACAGATCTGAAGCGGTTTACTATGGTGTACACAGGTGGGTTCTATTTTATATAGAACAACTAATTATTATTATTAAATATATAAAATATAATCAATTATATATAATATAATGTTAATAAAATAATATTAAAAAAAATACATTAAATATTAAATAAATTTATATAATAAAAATAAATAATAGTAAGAATATTTACAATATGATATAAATAAATAAAATTATTTATAATAAAAAATTATATATAATAATATTAAATATAAAACAATATTATTATTTAAATTTAATATAAAAATTATTTTTGATTAAATTTGTTATGATCATAAATGTTTAAATAAATAATACACTTCAAGTCTACACAAGTAAATAAAATATAAAATATAGATTAAAATACAACTGCATTAAATATTTAGTCAATAATTTTAAATTTAAGTACAATATATAATTATGTTAAATATTTATTAAAAAATTACTTTTATAATTATCGATTAAAATTATAATGAAATTAATTACCTTTTAAATTAATTAGAATTTCTGCTGTTAATTTTTAATCGGCCATTATTATTTTACTTTTATCCCTCCGCACATCTCTCTACTTGAGAAACATTCATTATTAGTTTAATTCAGACCTTTATTGGAACAATATTTATTAGCCTCGTCTGCACATATATCATTTTCTGTTGGATTTTGTCACCAAACACCAAATAAACAATTTTCACATGATCCGGAGAGCTAACTATCAGCATTCATGCAGCGAATATAGCGTAAACCAATATAGCTTAAAGATGCAAGAGAGTATTTCATGTGAATATTTATGTATTTATAAATTTTTATCGACTTGTATCTTTCACTTTGGTTTCTACTAGTTTTAATGTGATGTATTAGAGTATTTTTTTCATAAAATTTGAATATCATGTATATAAATTGAAGTATTTTGTAATATAATTAGAGCATTTATATAACATAATAAGGGATATTTAATAGGTAAATTAGAGCATTTATGTAATATAATCTGAGAGATATTACACGAATAAATCGAGACACTTAACGAGGTTGAGATTTTGTAGGTCAAAAACGCATTGATCATGTTGTGGTGAGATTGTTGGTTTCCCACAACATTTGGCAAAGCGGGCCACGATGGGTCAAGACACATTCTACTACGCTTTTTGACTATTAGGTCGGCCTAATTATTTCCTAGCATGATATGGGATTTTTTAGACCCTCCTAGTTGTGTTTTGGGCTAGCTTGATCGGTCTTGGTGGGTAATCCGATGGATTGGTACACAAAGTGGGTTTAAGTGGCCATATTCCTAGCACTTCTAAGACGGTACATAGCCCCCCAGTCTTGAGACGAGCTCGCGAGAGGCAAAGGCTGATGTTCGAATTTCACCTATACGTAAGAGCACAATTGGTCGATGGATTTGACCGGCCATATTCCTAGCAAGTACGGGACGATACGCATAGTGGGTTTGATCGGCCATATTCCTAACAAGTACAGACCGATACGCATAGTGGGTTTGATCGGCTATATTCCTAGCAAGTACGAGACGATACACGTAATGAGTTTGATCGACCATATTCCTAGCAGTTCCGGGACGATACACAACCCCCAGCCTTAGAGCAAGCTCGCGAGGTGCAAAGACGAATGTCCAAATTTCACCTATACGTAGAGGCACAATTGGTCGATAGGTTTGATCGATCATATTCTTAAAAAGTACAGGACGATACATTAAAGTGGATTTGATCCACCATATTCCTAACCGTTCCAAAACAATTCAATTACCAATATAAATTAAATTTAATAAAAAATAATAAAATCAAAAGATAAAAATAAATACATGGTGTATTGAGAAATATAACCATAATATATTCACAACTCAATTTCTTTTTACATCTATCTTACAACTTTCAATATTATTATTTTAATTATCTTTTACATTATTTAATTATAAATTTATTTTTTATTATATTTTTTTATTAAAACTATCACAGGATTATATATAACTTTCTAGGTTGTTAAAGCAAATTTTTCTAAGAAATACCTTATTTATTGAATAACATCAACTTAATTCTTTCACTTATGTGGGATTTCAGTTCACATTTTTTTTCTTTAACTATCTTAGTAGTCACAACACAGAAAAAAGTATGAGAAAACGATTAGTTCACTCAAAAGATAGAGTTGTTACACACATGACGACCTGGTTTACAAGTATACACAACTTTTTTTTTATTTGTATGAAAAATAGATATTTACTAGTCATAAATTAATTTTGGTGTGTGAATAATTTTTTTTAGTGTCAATAGTAAACTAAGCTTGTAAATTAATTTATATGTTTTTAATTTTATTATAACTTTTTTTTTTAAAAAATTCTGAAAAAATTATTTATTATTAAATTAAAATAGATTAGTCCATTTTGATTTATCTCCCTTGGGTGACTTGGATTCTCGTGCATAAATCAATTATATGTTATTTTATATAAAAAGAAGCTTCCTTCATGCAAAGACGAAAGAATAACAAATTCTAATAAAAACATACAAATACCATAATCAATTAATCATAAGTTATACTGATGACCTGTTTATATCTATCTATCTATATATATATATTAATCTCTTGTTATAATGTATACCACAATTCAAAAATATTTATTGACAGAAAACTTTTGTGCACTGAGATTTATATTATTTCACAGCCATTTTCAAATTACATTTTATTGATGCAAGTACAGATGTCACAAGATACTACTTTATTTAATATTTTTTACTGAACAAGTCATATGACAACTTTTTATATGCCCATGTTTTTTAGGTTAAGAATTTGAAAATGTTACTACTTCGTAAGTGTTTGGTTGAGAAAAGCTGTGTGGTGATAATTTTTTGTTTTATGAGGTTCTGTGTGTGTCAGGTGGAAGGTGGGAATAAGTGTTCTTTTTTAATTAACGCTGGAGCTATGTAGTTTCCTATGTAAAAGTAGGAAGTTATTAGTTTCACATGAAATGTGTTTCATTTGATCAGATATTTGAAATCAACTTTGTCCCAAATGAATTTGAACCTGATGGGTAGTGGTTGCAAAAAGGTGAGTGCACAGCACATGGATAATTGATTATGGGTGTATCATTCACATTCATCAGAGTATCAAAGAAAGTGACAAAAGAAAAAGATGTAACTAGTTAGAGCCAACATCAAAGTATTGTGAGAAAAGGATAACAAAAATAACCCATAGATGAGTTCACGGGTCACTTACTGTTTCCTCTTCTTGTGTTCCATATTAAAGAAAGTATGCACCCCACTAGCTACATGCCAAATATTCATTCATTCACTCTTTTTTTTTTTTTTCCTTCAAGCTTGAATTTCAACACTATTCCAACCCATTTATCTTGAAAAAGCTGCAAATTGCACCATTCCCTCTCTCCTACTAGGAATCTGTGCAGTTTAGCTAAAAACTTATTGCCCAAAAAGTTAAATAGCTTTTTCCTTCTAAAAGTGGCTCAAAATAAAGACAATGAGTGAAACATGGTGCATATAATTAGCTTCAAAGATCACATTATTTTTATATAGCAAGAAGTGGCTTGTTCAGCTCATGGAATCAGCTCCTTCTTCTTCTTGGCTGCAAGCCTTCTTCTTAGCATTGGTTTGGTTCTTTAATTGTGGATATGTCCATGGAGCCACCCCAGCAGCAAAAGTTGGTAACTTTTCAAAGGTGGAAGATGCTGGAAACTTTCATATTTACTATGGCCAGACCTTCAAAGTCATTAAGAATGCTGCGGATGGCCAGAGCTACCTTCTTCTACAGGTACTTCCCTACGGAGATAACATTTTTTACTATATCTGAATTCTTAAAGTATCAGTAGCCATGGTCCTCATGATTTTGTTTGGGTTACTTTTGTTTGTATAAGCAAATAATAAAATGGGAAATCATAGGGATTTGTTTTAGCCTAAATAAATTAGCGTGGGTGAGAAAATTGAGGGTATATATTCATTTTTTTTTGTCAATTGAGTAAAAGTTGAAAGAATGGGAAGCCACCACAGTACTGCTAGATAGAGTGCCAAATAGAGTTTTCCACTAACCAGGTTGTGTATATGTTATCTGATATCAAATGATACTATCTTTAGTACTTTCTCCTATTGAAGAAAAAGAAGAAATATTTTTTAAGGCAAAAGGCAAAGTGTATTAACCAATTGATAATTGAAAGCTTCTACAAAACGCTGAATGCATTTGTATGATGCACTCATCTAACAGCCCAGTTGTAATTTTAAGATGATTGATTAGGGACAATGTTTACCTGTATTAAGTGTCAAACTCCTTTCTAATCTAAGATAGGGGAATTTTAAAATAGATCATTAGTTTTACAGCTAATAATAACAGCCTCTGACCACGTTTACTTCAATGACTCTGTTGTTCTTCTGTTGGGAATGTATGCTAGAAGAAATCAAACATAGAAATTACTGTTCTTCTAATTATTTGCATGTTTGTAGTGAATTTTTCCTGCTAAGTGTGTTCTTGCCTACTCAATTTTCTTCTGTTAATTCTGGCAGAATAATTCAAGGATTGCTTCAAGGACTAAATATTGCACATCAAGAATAAAGTCATTTGTCATACCATTGTCAAACTATTCTGTTGATACTACTTATTTTCCAGGTATGCTTTGCATATTCCTATCTCGCTACTCAGTCTCACTCCTGTTCATTCTGTTTTTTCTTAGGAAGCAAGATTCTATAGCATATAACACCATCAATCATAATATATCAGCAAATCAATTTAGAAATCAGTTCAAAGTGCCAATGCTAAAACAAATGATTTGGCTAGTCAATCTAATACTTTTTTCTCATCACAAACTTAATGATGTCTTATCATTAACCAACATATTTTTACTGTAATTGTATCTTTCACCCATGTTGTGACTAACTTTTTCTTTTGCCTCTGGGGATTGGAACTCAAGTTTCCTTCGTAGAGGTGAGAATCTCTTACTAGCACAAGTTTACATTTTAAGGTTTTGGTGGGGTTGTCAAGATCAAGATAGAATGGATTGCATCCTTCTTAATTTTTCATATTCTTGTTTTGAATAGCTTTTAGGTTTAGTGGAGAGCTTGAAGGGCATAACCTCAGACCTTGTTGCTTCTCCATGTGTGTTGAAATTATATCAAGGAGGACAGATAGAAATGTTCAACAATAGTGATTACCAAAAGCTTGCAGAGTTTTCTTCATACTTTCTTAGTGACGATGATCAGCAGTCAGCTTGCAATTTTGCAACATTTGATCCCTTTATGGAGGATAGCCCTTTGCAGGTAAGCAACTAAAATAGCTCTTTATAAATTTTTGAAAGCCAAAAGGATCAGAACTTACGTGTAAGGTAGTGTCATGTACATGGACTACCATGATGCTTCTGAAACCAACATTTGCTTAAAGTATAGTTCAATAACCAGGAAACATTTCCCATCTAAGCTTTGATTGAGCAATGTCAAAGTTTGTGAAGTTAGTCTTTAACTCTTAATCTTAGTTCCTTGGTATTATTAGAGAAATCTTTCCTCCATAAAGGAGAGGAAAAGTGCAACAATTTTTTTTTATCTAAAAGATGGTCCTTAGTACAAGGATATTCTTGGGTGCCACTTGCTGAGTTGCTATATGGAAATCACTACCGCATAAGAGATGCCATAATCGAGGACTTCATAGAAAAAGGACATTGACATTAAAAATGAATAATATTTGTTCTATATAAGAGACCATGAATACTACTGTTAAGTAAGATTTTCATCGTGTGGCTTTTGATCTTGCCATTAAATTTGATGGTGCCCACTCCACTTAACAGTAGGAGTCTAAATTCTGTGGACATTCTATGAATTCATCGTCATGCATGCGGGTGACTGGAGTTGCACAGTGAACAATTTTGAGTGTGTTGCAATCTCCAGATGTGATTGAATTGTGCTTGGTGAGGCAATTGTGGTTTATCCCCATGAATATCTTAAAAGCAAGTAGGTTATTGAAGAGTTCATGATATATTTTTAACTAGAGAACGTACAAAATCTCTAACTGAATTGATAGGAACCAAACTAAACTAACAAAACATAACTACTACCGTTATATGGATGATGATGATGATGATATTGGGTTAGGACTACTAAACTAAATAGTTTCTTTACAGAGTAGTACTTTGGGGGCATTTTTTATAATCCATCGTAATCTTTCTTGCGCTGTGTCATATGTATCATGCAGGATTTCCAGAACAATAGTTTATTTTAATCTAGTCTTTCCAGCTAATTTAATCTGATTACGGGTTAAGAGCCTACTTGGAAGATTAATAAAATATTTAAGATTCAGTACACTAGTCTATGAGAAAGAGAGACACTTAGTCATTTCAGTGGTTGGATTGCTTAATGGTTTGCTGTATTCATTTTGATAGAGAGCAGAATGGATCAAATTCATGGGAGCTTTTGCGAATGTTGAAGCTAGAGCTAATCAAGTCTATAGCGCAGTAAGCACACTACTCTGTCCAAGCATAACTATTTGTATGATTAAATATATTTTCAGCAACTTCTACCAACATTATGATTTCGTAACCTTGCATGTTCTTGTTGTCCAACATCTAGACTGATTTTTTTTTGTTAGAAATTTCTACTTTGGGTCTTAGTAAGCCTATGCTGTTGAAATTAGATACTGAGAATTAATGAACAGAATACAACTAACTTCAATTGTTTCAGTTGTTGCCCAATGTAAATAAATCCGTATGAAGACCAAAGCACAGGAAATGCATTTATTTGTGCCGGGACAGAAGAATTTGTTCAGATCATATAGTTGAAAAATGTCCACATATTTAGTATTTTAGCTTAAAGCACAAGATAAACATATTTGATCTTAACTACAAGATAAGGTCTTACTTTTATAACTAATTCCACTTTTGTGGCATTGTAGATTCTTGTGCAGACAGTCTGCTCAATAGAGAAATGTTAAGAACACTTTTTTTTAAACTCACGCTACTATTAACTGAAATTTATTGGGAAGTGCTCAATAGTATAGTGTATATTACTAGCAATCCCATTGCTCCATATATCAAACAGGTAAATTTCCAACTTCTTTGGTCTTCTAAACATCAAAGCATTGATTTCTGAACATGAAAAAGTGGGCCAGTTTCTATGGGATAAAGTTGAAACTGCCATTAGATTAATCCTTAGAATTCTGCCATACAGAACATACCGAGTGCAGAAATTTAAATGTGGAATCCATCAACAAATGAAAATAATGTTCAATTAGCACCAAACCATGTGTTTCCTTTCTTCTAAATGTTTTAACAGTCATTCATTAGTTTGTGTGGCAGCAAGCCTCTACTTTCTTGTGCCATAACTTTACTTTAAACTTCCTAAGTTTATATGCATAAGCTTAAAGTTGCATTTGAAGAGTATTCTACCATCTTTTCAATAATTCTGTGTTAATAAGGATTATACTTTATGATACATTTTAGCCTGACCAGGTGATTTGCTATTTTATAGGTTAAGCAGAACTATTTGTGCTTGGCCAAAATTGCCCCAACTAGGACAACATTCAAGCCAACGGTAGCTTGGATGAAGTATAAAAATGTATGTACCTTCAAAAGCACACATTCCATTACCTAATTCTTTCCCACTTCTTAAATATACCCCGTGTACCTGTACTAGAGCTTTGTTTAAATTAGTACATTATATTCTCAAATTGATTTAATGTTTAGTTTTGTTTTAACATCTGATAAATAGCAAGACCTTCTAATCCGTATTAGCCCTTTTAAAGTTATTGCTCTTCTCTCTTCAAATCACCTGGAGCCAACTTATACATGACTTTTACCCTTTTATTGATACATAAAAGTTTGTTAACGTCTGAAGTGTTATCTTTGCAGGGTGTTTGGTCTTTTACACAAGAAAAGTATCAATTGAAGGTATGAAGCACATGCTTTTAGAGAAATTAAACATGGCCCATGTTTCTCAACTTTAACTATTTTGTTCAGCATTATCACCAACCTGTGCTCATTGTTTAAATGCGTGAGTTGTAAATATGCACTATTATACTGCCCATACTTCATTTTTTTCCTATCACTTCTAGTATTTTAGTTAATCTAGCGCTTATACTTTTTATCCTTCTGGTCATCCCTGTAAATTTTTTTTATGAAAACTTTGCAAACAGTATGTGCAAGATGCAGGTGGAGAGATTTTGGATGCCAGCAAGAACACTTACAATATCTCTGATCCTGATGACTTGGAGGAATTTCACGCAATCCTTTGTGTAAGTTGAATTATATGACCTTAAAAGACAAAATTAAATGCAACATAAGAACATTGAGTGACTAATATTATCCTTAATCGACATTCCTGTGTAAATCAAGTACTAAGTAGAACTTCGTAAATACTTACTAGACTACATCAGTAAAATATGTCATACAGTAACAGGAAAATAAGCATTAGGATAAGGATTGCCTCTGACAATATGATATAGATATATACAGGATCTGATCGAACAAACTCTCTAAAATCGCTTCTTGGATAGAAAAACAACATTAAAAAATGTAATAGAAACTTTCTCATATAACTTCTTTAAACTCTTGTTTTCAACTTGTGGTCATTTCATTTTTCTTTTTTAAGACATGTTTGGACGAGTTTCTCCATAAACATTTCTATGAGAGAAAAATAGGAACAAAATTTGAAATGAGTTTCTCCATAAGTTAAAGTAGTTTATGTTTAAGTCAATTTGTTTGAGTTATTTCATATATTTACTCTAATTTTTATTTTTAACTCATATGTAAGTTAGTTTTAGTTTATGGATGAACTTATTCATTTTCTTTTTCTTATTCTTCTTTCTTAAAAATGCTTATGGTGAAACTTGTCCAACCAAACATGCTCTAAACAATTCTACAGTAATGGAATAGTCCGTTTAACATAAGATGGTGCATGAGGCTGTTAGTATAGACCTACGTTCTAATTTGTTAGAATTGAAAGAGATTCCTAGAATATAACCTGAGAAAAAGAGTTCTTTTTTTCATTTCTTTTTATTTATTAGTTTTTGTTGACTGAACATCATTTATCATGCAGACCGTGGAAGTAGTTATTGATGAAACACTAACCTCCGATCCAACCAACTACACTTTGTCAACATTTATAGGAAATCTAAATGTTGAAGATCGTTCTTGTTTTTCCTTTATTTCAAACACAAGTCTGTGGAGATATGACAAAAGGGTACAGAACTCTGTAGCTCTAGGTAAGTACGTGGATCCAAAATGCATATAATTGATAAAGACTTGGTATTTGGTATTAAGTTTTTGTAGCTTTAAGGTTTTTGTTTGTATTTGGTATTAAGTTTACTTATAGGATTGATTTATTTTGATAAAATTATCTTCTGATTTTTACAAGTCTTTATAACTTTAGTAATTTATATGACAAACTCACAAGCTAAAGCTATGTGACACAGACATTGATACTGATACGGACACTGGACACTATACACGATATGTATAATTTGACACGTGTAATATTCAAAATATAGGACATGGGGACACATATATATATTATATAATTATAAATTATATAAATTGACAATCAAGATTTATGTGAATAAGTATGTGAATTCTTTTTTGGTAGAAAGATGTTTCCCATGACGGGTTCAAAAGGATTTATTCCTTATTTTTATAATCATAATAATAAAACTTATACAACATTTTTTTTTTAGAAAATTAATGTATTTGTGTTTTTTAAAATTATGTTACAATCATGCTAAAATTGTCAAAGATCTAAAAAATATTTTTTGAATTAGACATTTCACTGATACGTGTCGTATGCGTGTCAATGTCTGATACATATGTCCGTGTCTGATATGTGTGTCGGACACGGACACACAATTTAAGAGGCGTGTTTGAGTCTCATAGCTCACCAATCTTCTTTACTTAAACTAATGGAATTTGAAACATGTTTTTGTATAAATTTCTAGTGCTACTTAACTTACTTTATACTATGTGTGCATAAATTGTGAGATTTTCTTATCATGTGGTTGTGTGATAACTTTTTACCATCATGTTTTTGCATTTATCATGTTTGTGAAGACTGGTATAATGGAGCAGTGTCACAACCTCAATTGGCATTGGCAGATCTTATTGAGGTTTTATTTCCAACTGGGAATTACACGATGACATATTTTAGGAACATTGCAAAGGTATGTTGTCGCTGGAGTTTAAGGTTAAAGAAAGTGCAAGATGTCTTTTTGGCATTCAAAGAGTTTGGTGTTATTTCATGGTGCAGGGAGAAGTACCAATAAATATTGGTCCTGAAATGTGTGACAGAGACACATCTATAGCAATGGATCCTACCATAGTAGCATGTGGATGATTATCTTCCAAGCTCAACAATAGGTATAGTGTTATAAACAAAATAAACAGCCAACAACACTATTTTGTTTTATTTGTTTTATTTTTTTAAATCCCATTTTTTATTTTAGGATCTATACTTTGTATTTTGTTTTAGTTATTATTATTATTATTATTTGCAATGAACCAAGAGTATCTATAATTTGATAACAGTTCTCTCTACCTTTCATCTCCTTTGATTAAAGAAAGGATTTTCATTCCTTAATAAATAATACTATTCATTATTGGGAAGCTTAGATGATTTCTTTTTATTACAAATATGACATATTAATTTAATATTCAAATTGTAAACACTTTTATAAATTATTATTAAAAAAATGACAATATATTTTTTCCTTATTCCATATATAAAATCATATAATTTGAGGCTATATATTGAGGTCAAATAATTTCATATCATACAATAATGGGTGATTTTCCCCATTTTGTTTTTTTTAACAATGCGTACCACTTAAAAATTCCTCCCAATTTTTTTTGTGTAGTTATCCAATCAAATATGTATGATAGAATTAGTTATAGTCATGAACATGAAATATATGTATGATAGAGTTAGTTATAGTCATGATCATGTTAAAGTAAGTTTGTTTGAGAGTCCTTCTATAAAATAATAAATTTTGCTTCTAAAAACAGAGGTTTTATCCATTGAAAATAGAAGTTGGGATAGTATACTTTTAAATTATTTTCTAAACATAATGTATGATTTCTTATTTTATTTTTAATTAACTCCATTCACACTATAAACAAATGTTTTTTTAAAATATTTAATTGTAGACATAATTTTTTAATGGAAACTGATACCAAGATTCTACTTTTATTTATTTAATTTTATACACAAATCATAATATATATATATATATATATTAAAATAAGTTATATAAGTTATTCATTTAAAAAATGTATTTATTTTCATTAAAAAAATTCTTAATAAACAATTAAACTAAATACGTTAATCTATAGACTATGAAATTAAAATTTAGAGCAATTATAAAATTTAAAACTATAAAAAAAGTACAGTGAGATACAAAAATATAAATCATATTAATTTCAAATTTTTTGTAAAAAAAAAACAAAATCAATGTACTACGGTCACTTAAAATATTAGAGATATTATTTTATTTCATATATTCAATCCATTATTTCAATCTATTCAGTTAGATATATACTTCTTTAATAATACCTTTATCTTTGTTGCATCTATTTTTCACAGTTAGTTCATATCTTTGCAAATTTGTTTCCACATCTTTTTTTAAAAAAAATTATTAATTTTTTTTTAATTTCTAATAGTTTTTTATTAAAAAAATTATTTTTCCAATATAATATAAACACCTACAAAATAATTAAACAGCAATCTAAAAAAATATACAGGAATAAAATTGGTTACAAAATATACTCAATTATCACGTTGTCATTGTCATGTCACATGCTCGAAGTTCTTGCTGATGATGTATCGTGTTTTGTCAAGTAAAATAAAGAAAATGAATAAGACTGATTTACATGGGAAGAGTACACTAGATAGTTCAGAATGTTTCATCCTACTATCATCATCTTCCAAGCTTTTATGTACATTAATTTGTTTCATTCCTCCTTCTTTCTTCACTATAATTTAAAATGTAGTGATGGACAATGGTCTATATATCCATATATTATTAAAGATATCAACAGTTGACCTTTCTGTTGTATTTATTTAGAGGTAAATCATGTGATAATTTTTATGAAGAAACAAATTTTTTAATAAGTTTGTGCTAAACTTTAATATATATATTTTTAATTTATTGCATGTTAACTTTTTTAATAAATGTATATGAAATAATTATTAAAAAAACTTGAATACATGTTCAATTACTTTAATGAATTCAAACAAAATTAATCAAATTAAAAAGTTTTTACAATCTTATTTTATATGCAGATGACATTTTTGTTTTATGTAGGGCAGATAATAAGTCTTTTAAAAATTCGAGTATTTTTTTAAAAATATGTGGTGATTTCTTGGATCAATATGTTAATAATTCTAATAGTAGGTTTTTCACCATGAATAATTCTGCAAGATTTGTCACCAAAATTCAGTTTTCTTGTAGTCATGGTTGTTTACCTTTCACTTATTTAGGAGTGTCTATCTTTGTTGGTGTTTCAAGGGGTCGTTTTCTTGAACCTTTGGCTGATAAAGTCAAATTGAAGTTTGCTTCTTGGAAAGGTAAATCTCTTAGCATGATTGGTCGGATTCAATTGGTCAATACGGTGATTACGGGTCTTCTAGCTTATAGTTTTAATCTGTGTAAATGACATGTTTCTCTTCTTAAGCGAGTTAAGCAGTGGTGTCAAAATTTTATCTAGACTGGTGATATTCTGAAAAAAGGTACAACTACTATTAACTGGACTACGATTTGTTCTCCCCTCTTAAGCTTGCTTGGAACTTTGCTTATAGCAACAAACCTTAGTCTTTGGTCTTGAAAGTCAGGGTAATCAAAATACGAGTTTCGAATGGTTTATAGATCCTCATCTCTTTAGCCTGGAATTAAGCAGTTTTATTCTACTATACTTGATTATACTTCTTGGACTGTTGGTACATGTTCTTTTATTAATTTTTGGAATGATAAATGGTGTGGTACTATTTCTTTAGCGAATATTGTAGGATTATCTGATGATACTAGCCTTCCGGATATAGTCTCACAGTTTTGGACATGTGGTGATTGTAATATTTCATTGTCTTTACAACAAATGCCTAATCTTTTTAGTCATATCATGGTTAGGGAGGAACATGATATTTCCAATTGGATCTAAATGAGTTTGGTCGTTTCACTCTTAAATTGGCTAGAACTTTTTTCTTGGATCCAAAAGCTCCCTATGGTTGGGGTAAATTTATTTGGTCTTCATATCTTCCGCCTTCCAAAACTCTTGTCATTTGGAAAGTTTTTCATGGACAACTTCCTACAGATCAACATATTCAAAATAAAGGTTTGCATATTTGTTCTATGTGTACATTTTGTGAAAAACACGAGGAATCTATTCAACATTTATTTTTTTGAATGTTCTAATGCTTTGCCTATTTGGAGTTGGGTTCGATAGATTTTTTTCTATTTCTCATTTCTCTAATATTGATGATTTTCTCTCTTTTATTAAGAATGATGGTAGTCCTTTGGTTAAATTGATTAAGCTTGTTGTGATAAATTTTTCTATTAGGATGATATGGCGTATGAGGGATTATGCTCGTTTTCAGGATAAGATTGAGGTTTCTATGGCTATTTCGGATATTAAATATTTAACTCGTCTAGTGAGAAATTCGTTTAAAGCTTTAATGAAGAATGATATGTTGGATTTCAACGTAATCAAGTTTTTTTATATTAATACTCGTACTAGTAAAGTTCTTCTCGTCATCTTCATGTTAGATGGGAGTTTCCTTCATCAGGCTTAGTTAAAATTAACACTGATAGGGCTGTTAGGGGATTTCCTTCATCAGGCTTAGTTAAAATTATACATGTACGGAGGAAAATCAAAAGATGAGACTTATGATTCTGCTTTGGTTTATGTTGCATTTATTGTCAGGACTAATGTTTTTTGGATGCTTTGTAATCATCGATTAAATACTTGTCTTAATTATTATGGGAAAATAAGGTATAGGGTTACTCATATTTTTCGTTAAGAAAATGTGTGTGCTGATAAGTTGGCTAATTTAGGATTTATTCAAATAAAATCTTTTCATTTGTATAATAGGTTACCATTTAGTCTGTTCTTAGAATTATTTATGAATAGATATAGTCTACCTATGTATTGTTTTTTGTTAATATAAGAGTTTTGATATAGTCCCCCATATTTTTGTATTTTTTTTTAATAATATTATGTGATGACAAATGATTGTTGTTACTTAAGTTGTCAATATAATTTAGATGTCAAGTTGTATAATGATGTAGGAAAATTTTTATTTTAAAATAAAGTGAAAGTGTTTTCTTTATTGTATTAAAAATAAAAATATATCTATATTGTTCTATTTAACCTGATTATTTACCTGTAAAAATCTTCAATGATATATGGGAACTAATTCGCTAAACTTAACCTACATTTAGTAGTTAATTTTTACATTATAATTATATTATAATCTCAAAACTATATCGGTCCTTCTGTATAAATAAATAAAAGATAGGGTTAATATTTTGTCTTTATTTTAAGCTTTTTCTTGTTATATAAACTAATAATAAAAGACAGAGATTTAGCCGCTGACATTTTTTTTCCTGCTACTCGTATTATATACAAGACCTACCTAATACATAATGACACTCCTTCTATTTATTCTGTTGTCATTATTTACCAATAAGCAAATATCCTTCAAAATTAAAATTATTCTGTTTCGCTATTTAAAAGTAACTTTCTACCTAATTTAACTTCTATTATTCAAAAATTTGAACACCCTTCCTTAAAAGTAAATTATTATTGAATATTGATTTTTTTAGAATTTATCATTAAGGAAGAAATCTTTTAAAAATTCTTCTTATTATTCTAATATTATATATCGAATATTTGAATTATTTTTTTATCTTTGACATGTTTTATGTGTTTTTTTTTTTAATCTTTATCGATAACATTATACAGAAAGAAGGTGGTTAAATTATACTGATTGTAGTTTTTTTAATCAATTACATAATTGATTATCTTTATAACAGATAAATTTTATAGTGTAATTTATAAGTTTATATTATTATAATTATAAATTTTATTTAAATTTAACAAGTTTAAACAAGTTATTCATATTTTAATATATATATATATATATATATATATATCAATTTTGATATATACTAGATATCAAATAGTTTTGAAGTAATATATTTGTTATATAAATAATTTATGTAATTTTTTTTTTCTAACCATAAGTTTTAGAAAGCTTGACCTAATTGAGAGGGATTAATGGTACATAATGGATAAAAGTTAAATTCGTATAATTGGATTCCTCTTTTGTAACTATTACAAAATTTAATAACTTATTCTCAATTCTTTTTCATTTGATTCAAAATTCCTTTTATCTAGATCATATTTAAAAAACTTAGGTTAGTTCAAAATCATTTAATACTTTATTTTTATATATCAAATTTGTGTAATATAAATATTTTAAAATATAAATAAATACGAATTTGATTATTATTTTATTGTTTAATATTTTTAAATTTTCTCATAAACTATCATCGAAATAAATAGTTGCAAATTCAAAGATTAGATAGATAAAATTTACATCATATAACTGTTATTGGTGTAATAATTGGAGTAATTTAATAGTGTCAAATTTGCTGTTGAATGACTTTATTGTAACTTTTAATTTGGTCCTTTTAAGCAACTTTAGTGGATTAAATGAAAAAAGCAGGGATGAGAAGAACTCTTTTAAGTTTCTGCATGTTTCATACAGAAATTTCCTCACAGTTTTTATCAATCACATGGAAATAGTTGTCAATTGGTAGCAGTACAGAATTTGATTATTTTAAAGTAAATTGTATGGAGAGAGATCACTGATAAGTGTCACAAGATATGTCCTACCAATTGACTTGCTTACTGCTTTGTGATTCAGATTTTAGATTAGCAAGCTCCAAATAAACTGAAAAGAAGCAATGAGTTTTATGAGCTTGTAGACAAGTGAAAATCATGAGCTAACCCAAGAAAACTTGTTAAATCTTACCTTTGCAAACCAGACTATCAACGCTTGCTGTAGCAAGGAAAAAAAGAGAGAGAAAAAATGTTAGAGGAAGTTCAACATTAACTTCAATTTTGTTTCTAAAAAATTCTTTGTATATCGTGCGGCATACCTTGTGTTTTGTTTTCTGACACTTTGCTTCTTAGACACTGGTCGCTGAGGTTCATGACTTGGAACTGGTATAGTCTTCACCTGGGACATTGACATATAAAAAGTGGTAGTCATTTTCAATGCACGATAATGATTGTTCTGTATATTGCTTTTTTCAAACAAACAAATATGCTGACTTACCAAATTCTTGAACATGAGATTGTAGAACATCTTAATGTAACTTTGCTTTGCCTCTTTTTGTTTATTATTCACCCGTCTCCAGAAGGTATAGAGGTTCCCCATATTTAACATCTTGTTTGCATAGATCTTCCATGTGTAGCTACAAAACAAAGGCATAAGAATGGAATAATGCTTCTAACAACGCCTTATAGGTCTGTAATAGTAATGTAAATGTTAAACAATAATGATCCTAATATGGATCTATGAAATTGAAGTTGCATGTTTACCATTCATTTATGCGCTGCAATCCTGCTGCTGAAATTCCACTCCAGTGTGTTGAATCTTGTAAGCATTTTTCAAAGAAATCAGCAATTTTGTTGCTTGATTCTTCTCCATTGTGGGGATCAATGTGGAAGCCAGAGATTCCGTCAACAATGATTTCTGCTGGACCTCCTTGGTTGGTGGCAAAAGTAGGCAAACCACAGTTCATTGCTTCAATGACAGTGAGACCAAATGCTTCATATAAAGCAGGCTGCACAAAAGCTCCCTTAGTATCAGCAATGAAGCGGTAGAGCTCTCCATTGCGATACCTATCAGTCTGTGCAGCAATCCATCTGAATTGACCCTTGAGTCGGTACTTTTCTACCAGATCATGCATCTTTCTTATCTCTGCCATTTCCTCCCTGTCTTTGGATTTCAAAGGGTCAAAGAAGCCTCCAACTATAACAAGATTCACCATTTTTCTCAATCTTTGATTCTTTCCATACCACTCAACTAACCCAGTTAAGTTCTTCACAACATCAAACCTAGCCATTGAGAAGATGATGGGTTTTCTCCTGTTTTCTAAGTATCCACTGTTTCAATGATATATTCAGCAGATAAAGTTAACCACTTGGAAGAATATAGCAATTCTTATATGAACAGTATCCACAAAACAGATGCAACTAAGTTGCTTACATATGTTCATTGGTATTCACTTCACTGTACAACAGGTCTTCGATGGAAGGATAAAATTGAGTGAATCTTCTGTCTTTTTCTGTGTAAGGGAAGTAGACAGACTGATCAGCTCCAGGTGCAGCTATGTTGAACTTGGGATCAAATACATTTATTCCTGAAACAACCCTACACAGCCCTGGGAGTGTAAATGCAGCATGGCTTTCATATTGTCCTGGTCTATCCTTGCTGCAAACAAGAACTTTCAGAACTTAATGTTTCAAACTACTGTTGATTTTTCTTCAATATTTATATTAACTTCCTAGTTTTTCTCAATTTTGGTTTTGGTACTATTTTATAAATTACGTAAGTGAATTTCTTGAGTGTGACAAAATTTCAATTTCCAAGTAATAGAGAAAGGATGTCAAAAGTTTTTTTTTTTTCAATATGACATCTAACCTTCCAGCAATTTCCTGATAGGTGCTGGCTATAATGAAATCTGATGCATTCATTGCAATTGTATCTGCCATGAACTGACATGAGAAGTGATACTTAGGATCTAATTCTTTCCACTTGACATCTGAATCTTCATACTTAGTCTTCTCCAAAGCATGTGCAATAGTTCCCTGTTTTCCAATGCAACCTAAGGAATTAATTTATCCAGCAGAAAGGACATATTTACAGATACAAAAGTTGCTGAATATGAAATTTTCAGTAAGAAGGTAGTAACCTGAGTTATCCCAAGTCTGTTAGCCATGAGAGATGCTACCAAATTCCCATCAGTGTAATTTCCAATAATAAGATCTGGTTTTCCTTGGCTAAGAATCTTGGCTGTGGCATCCTTTTAACATGAGCCATAGACTGATCAGATGGAAAACTTATATGTAAAAGCTACCAAGAAAAGGTTCTTATATCATATGTACATACTTGAGTAAACCTCTCAAGAAAAGGATAGATGTCAAAACGAGAAACCCACTGACGCAGGATTCCTTTATCTGTGTGGAAAGGAACACGTAGAATGTAGGAGTACTTAGTTCCATTGATTGGTTCCGACTCCTGACTGCACATGGTTCCTAGAGCATCAGGGATGAGTCTTGTGACCTGTCATGGTCAATAACATACTTGCATAATTCTGTCAAAGCAAGTGGTACATAGAAAGGGCTAACTTTTTTGCATCATAACTCACCACAAGAATCTTAGGATCTATATTTAGGCCTTGTTGCTTAATTCTGAGCAACAACTCTGCTTCAAGAGCTCTAACTTGATCCAATATGTACACTACCTGCTCCAAAGTGCACAATGTTAAAAAGTTGGCTTGGGTTGTAACTTGTAAAATCATTTCCATGATTTTCACTTAACAACTAAAGTTCAGAAGTGTAACCTGTCCACCAGTGTCTGGCAAGCCAAGAACATCAGCTTGTCCAAAATAACCATGAATGGAGAATATCACAACATTGAAAATTGTAGGAACTCTGCTAAAAAAAATCTCCAGGTTCACTGCATCAGGAGCTTGGAGTACTTCTGATAGAATTCCCATTGTCTCCCTCACTCTTCCTGCAGTATCTCCCCATCCTCTCTCAAACCCCCACTTTTTGAGCCTATGAGTGAAAATGATGTTGATTACTAAATTAGTAAATACAAATATAGTCCAATTTAAAAAATATGAAGGGGTTTACTTTGTCTCAAAATCCTGATAAGGGGCATCCTTGGGAAGTGCTGAGAGATGTCCATCCGCCACCATTAGTGCCAGCTGAAGCTTTGCAGCAGAGCTGAGGGTGTCACTTATCATCATGTTCTACCATTGTAGATGACAAAAGGGAAGAAAGATTAATGTTCAAAAGTGTGTGTAATGAAAAAACAAAAGTTGTTGGTAATGTTTTATGAACTATGTTGTTTTTCCACTTACTTCACCTCCATGATTTAGTGATATCAAGTAGTCCACAATAGGTTGTGTTTTAGTCCGTTTCCCGCTAAACCTTGAAGTTAAGAACTTGGAAACAAAATGGAGCCCATTTCCAATTGAAGAAGGCAGAGTCAAGTTCGGAATAGGGAAATCAAATGCTCCAAAGTCTGCTTCAAATGCGTTTTCATCGTTTGCCCTGCAGCATCGACCCAAGTTAATGTTCAAAACAAAGTTGCCAAAATAATTAGTCTTGCTGCTAGGGACTATTTTCATGTGGCAAGGTAAAGTATTGAACACGGTTTATATATTTCTTACATTGAGAATGGAGACCCCACTAAATATGGTCAGTCAAGTACTAATAATATGATTATCAAAACTCCATAAATTTGTTACATACACTGGGCTAGTGCTTCTCTAGTCCTACACTCAAAAGGAAAACAATGTATATATTAATATGATAATGACATACTTCAATTTATTATCTGTCATTATTCTATTTGTTCTTTTTTGTCTGTCAACATAAATTTCATATATTACGCTACTAACCCACTACACAAGAAATAAAAAAGCTACAAGATTGTCTTATATAATGATAATAACGAGTGAACAACTGAACTGGGATGAGTAGGTTTGCTAAGAAAATAAATGCAAATGGGGAGAAGGAAGATACTAAGAGAAGTTGTTTAGAAGGTTAATCTATGCAAAACTTGGAAAAATGAAGAGAAATGACAAACCATTCTTCGTCATATACGCTTTCCTTGAATTTGAGATAATCGGTGGAAGTGATTGGTTCAACTGAAAGATCCTCAGAGCTCACTCTTACAAATTCCCAAACTCCAGGATTTGGCCTTACTGCAAAGGCGACATAAGGTGGATCAACAGCAGCTTCCTGCAAGTTTAAGGAGCTCAACATTATAATCCAAATGCTAAATAATATCACATTGTAACATACACAAGAAAAAGCAAAGAGAAAACCTGTGTACAACTCAATAAGAAGCCAAGGTTCCCCTCTAATACTTGATTTCTCTGAATGTTGTCATCTATAACATGCTCCATTTCTTCCATCAAGTCATGAAGCTTAATAATCCTTCTCCCCTTCTCAATGTACTTAGCAAAACACCTCTTCACATGGTGCCTACTTGGCCTCAATGTCTCATCAGGCATGTCATTAGTTACCAATTCTTTATCTCTAAAGATCGGTGAAGAAGCCATTTCAAGAATGAGATAATGATAATGATAATGAAGGAATTAAGGTTTGGAAATTCCTATTGTTGTGGCTCTAAGGAGTTGTGGCTCCTTCTCAATTTATACGCTTGGCTATTTACGTGAACATTATTGTTATGATTGGTGAGATAGCTTTTTGGGATGAAATTGGCCCCACGACAGAGGTGCAGGAGTTGAGGAAGAACATTTGCATGGACAATGTGAATGGTATCTCTAAGTCAGAATTATTCTTTTCTTCTATGTGTCTAGTTGTTGTTGTTGTGGTATATGTTTGTATGAGACCATGAGAAAAAGAATATGCAAAAGTTGCCATCTTCTTCAAGGCATTTGCATTGTATGATACCTAGCTGTTGAGTTTCGTCCAAGATTGTTCAGTGTCAGTCTCTGCTAAAAAAGTTTCTATTTAGAATAACTACAAAAGCTTTTTTTCTTTTTTTCATTGGTGCACCTCTTTTCACCTGTTTATTGTTTTTTAAATAGTTTTTATATTTGTTATTGTACAAAAACATAAAGTTCATACACTTCTCTTAAATGGCGTGTTGGTGTCGGATACTCATATTGGACACGACACTCGTATAACACTTGTAGGACACGTATTCATGAAGTATTCATGAAGTGTCTAATTCAAAAAGTATTTGTTGAATTTTTGAAAATTCTAGTACGGTTATAACACAATTTTAGAATAGAAAAATACATTAATTTTTTAAAAACTCAAATTCATTTATAAATTTTTATTATGATTATAAAAATGAGAAACAATCATTTTGAATCAATCATGAAAAACATTTTTCTACTCCAAAAAATAATTTGGAACATACTTGTGCACATAAATAGTTATTGTCAATTTATATAATTTATAATTATATAATATATAAATTTGTGTCCCGTATCCTATATTTTAGAGATTTAGAGTTTAGGATTTATATGTATTTTCGTCTGTGTGGCGTATAAGTGTTGTGCTACATAGGTAATGAATTCTTTAAATCTAATTTAATTAACGAGTCATAATAAATTTTCCCATACTTATATATTATTAAATATTATAATAACAGAAGTGGAATCTTTAAATAAAATGTCACTTTTACAAATGTAATTACTGTTTCTTCAATAAATAGTTTATAACAGTACTGAGATATAAAAAAAATATAAATATGTTATTATCTTTTTATTGTTTAGAGATGCTGTTTCAAAATAAATAAAAAATGAGGAGATTTAAAAAAAACAATTTATGTTTTAAAATGTAACATAATTGTCAAAATCGTTTTTTAAATAATATCTGTGTCATTCGAATTATGTAAATTGTGTATATTTCATATAATTCTAGAAAGTATACTTTAAATTGTCTCTTACGTACCATTATATTATACTTTAGAAAATATTTGATATTTTAAAATGCATAATTAATAATTTTCTTGGTTCTATTTTATCTTAATGCAGCTCGAAATATCACTCATATTTTTATTTTTTTTATCTGTAATATGTATTGAAAAACTTTTAAATACATTTTTTTAAAAATAATATTTTTTGGTATATGTACGGGCCATAGGATGAAAATCCTTTTTATTTGGACCGGATTGTATGTGGGCTAAGCCGGTAATGGACAGAAAAAGCCCACTAGATCATCGCCGTTAACCTCTTTCAAAATCAAAGAAACCCTAATTTTGGATTTCAACGGCGCATTCTTGTTTCACCCTTTATAAGCACCCTTCATCCTTGCATTACACATTAGCCACTCTTCTCTCGCAAAGTATCAATCTTTCAGGCTGTCTTTGATTAAGGTTTCGTTTTTGTGTTATGGGTATGCCTCATTTGTGTATGTGTAGGCGTCATTTACTGATTACCTGTGCTCTCATCTTGGTGGGTACTGCGTATGAGCTGACGCTATAGCAATTCCTTTCTGCAATCTCTACAGTACTGTTTCTTCTTCTTGTCTCAGTTTCCATTGCAGAGCGGGAAAATTCATTCCTTGATTCAAAGATTTCTAAATTTTACTTTTTTGCTTCTATTTTCTGTAGTTTTTGGTTCTGTGCTTGGAAGAAGTCGGTTTATGATGCATGCTCTTGTGTTTTTAAGTATTTATATAGATGTGAATAGAGGTAGAGTTGTGAAAAAGATGTGATGAGCCTTTCCCCATATGATCGAAGTTGATTCTAACTGTGCTATTATCTTAATTCGGTCTCATATATTGAGTATTGAATTTCCAAGCCAGAACTCTGATCTCTCTATTGATTCAATTTTATGTTATATTAGAATTTCAAGATGTTAATTAATGTGAACATGGTTTTGTTACTTGTTAGATGTAATTTGATGTTTGTTTGTGTTAATGTATGTTAATGCGTAGCACTGTTTGATGGATGTGATGATTATTTCCCCATGTGATCGACGCTGAACATACTGTGCGATTTTTCTCTTTTGAGAAACCAAGCCAATGAATCTGATCCATCTTTCCTTGTTTTTAGATGCTTATATTAGAATTTCAAGATGTTAATTAATGTGAACATGATTTTTTTACTTGTTAGATGTAATTTGATATTTGTTTGTGTTAATGTATGTTAATGCGTAGCACTGTTTGATGGATGTGATGATTATTTCCCCATGTGATCGACGCTGAACATACTGTGCGATTTTTCTCTTTTGAGAAACCAAGCCAATTAATCTGATCCATCTTTGCATGTTTTTAGATACTTATCTTTGAATTGATATTTGTTTTAGAAGTGGTGGCATTTGTCTTTTTCATGTGCCGTTATGTAAGTGCATTGTGTTGTTGAATTTTAATTCATGTTTGTTTTGAATATCGTAGCATTTTTCTTCTAACAGTTACTGGAAATTTCATGGATAGTATAATTCATTGTTAATTCAACTAATGCAAAATGAAATTATGGCCTGATTGCATGATGGATGTGATGATTATTTCCCCATGTGATCGACGCTGAACATACTGTGCGATTTTTCTCTTTTGAGAATCCAAGCCAATTAATCTGATCCATCTTTGCATGTTTTTAAATGATTGTCTTAGAATTGATTTGTTTTAGAAGTGGAAGCCATTGTCTTTTTTATGTGCAGTTGTGCAAGAGTCTTGTGTTGTTGAATTTTAATTCATATTTGTTTTCGTAGTTCTAGCAATTATTGGAAACTTAATGTGATTATATCATTCATTATTAAATCAAATAATGAAAATATGACTCAAAAATGAAACTATGGTCTGATTGCACGATGGAAGTGATGATTATTTCCCCAGATGAACGACGCTGAACATACTGTGCGATTTTTCTCTTTAGAGAAACCAAGCCAATTAATCTGATCCACCTTTCCATGTTTTTGAATGCTCGTCTTAGAATTGATGTTTGTTTTGGGAGTGGTAGCATTTGATTTTGCCATGTACCATTATTCAATATCTTTGTGTTGATGTTTAATTCATTTCTGTTTTTGATGTCGTATCTTTTGTCTTTGAACAATTATTGGAAGCTTCATTGATTATATTATTCATAATTAAATCAAATAATGAAATTATTGACTGATTGCAAGATGGAAGTGATGATTATTTCCCCAGATGATCGAAGTTGAATATACTGTGCGATTTTTCTCTCTAGAGAAACCAAGCCAATAAATCTGATCCATCTTTGCATATTTATATTTGATTGTTTGTTTTCTTAGTGTATGTTCTTGAGTATGTACTAGGGTTTGTGAATACATTTTTAAGAGTAAGTTGGAGAAGTGATCAAGGGGGTATAACATCACGTATTTACGTATTTGGATATTCCCATTTGTTCTAAGAATTATTCTCCAGATAACAAATAGCAGGAGTTTAATGCTTGTGCCGCACTACATGTGGACTGCAAGTTTGGCTCTTCTGTTACATATTTGACTATTAGAATTCTGATTTCTCATGTTCTTCTGTTTAATGCCTGTTTGTCTATGTGAGTTTCAATTTGCTTGTGGATTTTAAGTTTGGCAAAAAAAAGGTCAATGTTAAGTTTATTTGTGGTACACCTTAAGAAGAATTAATATAAATAAGCTGCTTGGCATGTTGGATCAAGGTTGGATTCACTATACAAGTTCGACGGATTTGAATATGAGAAGCCCAGAAAAAAAATTTAAAAGAATTATTTCTTAAAAGATGCATAATTAAAAAAATTATAAGAAAAAAAGCTTTGAAGATAAAGCAAGAAAAATTCTATACTGGCTAATCTCTAAATTCTAAACCTTTTGGATCAAGCTTGGATTCAGTATTTGAATATATAAAAACCACAGAAAGATGCATAACTAAAAGAATTATAAGTTACTAAGAAAGAAAAATTCTATACTGTCCTCATTACTGATTACTTAAGGGAAAGTAGAACAAGTTACATAAGAAATTATGAATAGAACTTTTAACTCTTATTCTTGACAATTCATAAGTTACATAAGAAATTGGAGCATGAAAGTAAAGTAGATGTTTCTGCGTGCCATAAAAACACGCAACACTTTTATTCCAAAATTAAAATACTCCCAAGCAATTTTCACATGACACATAATATCTTTCATAAATTAATATGACGTATCAAGTCAAAATTGGTGGTGATGATATAATTGTAAACTATATAATAAATTGTCCGATTTTAAAATCAGTGAACCATATTCTTTAACTTCTTCCAAGCTGGCCTGCTTGAAATTTTCTCCCACCAAGCATTGACATTCTTCCTCTGGGTGACCAAGTGGCCAAGTTTTGCTTCCTCAATAAGATGTCCAAGCCCTGGAAGGTGGCTGAGATCTGCCAGAGAGAAATGATCTCCTGCAAGATATGTGCTTTCAGAGAGCCTACTTTCATACACATCAAGGACCTTCCCTATATCTTCTTCACCTTTTTCTGCTAAGGCCAAATCCCCAACTTTTCCCATCTTTGGTAGGATCACAAGTTGAAGCATTATAGAGAAGCACAAATTATTGAAGTTGTGTGCTTCTACTTCTAGCCACTGCTCAACCAAGGCCCTTTCCTCCAAGGTTTTACCCAATAGTTCAGTACCACGATCTGCATATTTTGTTGCATAGTACCTTATAATAGCTCTTGATTCTGCATAAACAACACAACATAAATAAGGTTGTGCTGATCACACGGTAACAAAATATTCCTACATCGGTTTCTGTGATGTTACTTTGTCAGATTGAACTACTTCATGGCATATAGTTAATTTTTTTATCAATAGCTATGAAGAAATGGATGATGACTAAATATTTTTTGAAAGATCATTAAAAAAGGAATAACATAAAAGGTTTACCCCAAAGTATTTGATTGAATCCTTACCAAAGAGCCTGAAATCACCATCTTCCACAACCGGAACTTGACCAAAGGGCTGCAACAATTTCAATCCCCCTTAGTTATCAAGGCCAAGTAACATATAAACTAAACCCTAAATATTTTATGAAATATAGTCAGGTTTAATTGGAACTTCGTATTTATAAAATTCACTGTATTAAAATTTGGATTATAAATTTATTTGTGACAAAGTAATTTCTTTATTATGATCCAGTTCATCCATACATAAATTTATTTAATCTATTTATTACCAAAATAAATAAATAAAATATATTACTCAAAGCCATCCGTTTAATTTTATAGATGGTTAATGGTTCATCCATTATTTCTTTTTTAATCAAAATTTACCCTTCTAAAATTTTTTAAATATTTTACATATATTATTTTGAATTTTTTTTATGCAATTTTAAAACTGCTTTTTAAAGATGTTATTTTTTTTAGTAGATCGAACAAATTCGGAATTTTGAATAAAATTTTAATTAATGTGTTTTATCTTATTAACTTATATTCGAACTCGTGGCACACACTTATTTTTACAGGGAGTTTAATATTCATTAATAAAAACAAATTTATAATATATGAAAATATCATATAGTAATATATAAAAAATATCATAAAACTAAATATATTAATTTTGTTAGGAGTAAAATAAACTTGAATGTATACATGTATCTTATGCTATGAAACATATACACTTTAACTTTAATTGTTTAACTTGTTCTTTTTTTTGGTTATTTACGTTTAATTCCTTTGTATTATGTTATAAATCGGAGAAAATCTAAATTTTGATTAAAAAAATATTTAAAATAAAGTAATATATGTGTTTTATCTTATTAACTATAATTTAGAAGAAAATGAAAAGTTGAAAGTGTGTGTGAAAAAAGGTAGTATGAGTGAACCTGTAGGAGAAGGAATTGAGGTGTCTTTTGTTGTCCTTGTTGAAGATCAATGTGCACAAGTTGAAACTCTACTCCTTTCTCCAAGAGGCACACCATCACTCTTTGAGGGCATGCTGCCCTTGCTTCACCATACACCTTCACCACCATCATTCAACTTTCTATACTCAAATGCACCAATCTTACTTATTTCTTGCTGCCACTGCAATAATATATATATACACATTGGGAAAAACTATAACTATAGTTATAGCTACAAATGCCACTTCATTTATTGCTTTCTTTCTGCACTTAACTTTCCACCAACTGCATGCTGCAACCAGCAGCACGGGGGTTGCCACGTGACTACTTCTTCCTCCCCTTTCATGCAAATCTTCTTTCACCCTCTAACCCTAATTATACTTATAACCTCTCCTTTAAGCAACATTTTAATACACCTGTCCAACTTTAGTATTTATCACTAATTTAATTACACTCCTAATTTTGGAGACAGACAGATTTTAATTACATTTTTCATTTTCAAAATATAGGATTAGACTCTTTTTTCTGTAATAAATAATATATAATGGTATAGTTTAGTTTATATTTGTTAGTATAAAAACATTCGTCCATAAATCCCAACCAAATTAATTAGAATTTGTTTTATATATAAATTTTCTATATTTTTTCCAATACGAACCAACCTTAAAATAATCGTTTTTAACTTTTAGATGAATATTTTTATATATTTTTCATTTTTTTATTATATTATGTAGAGTGTAGATTCAAAAAGATTGGGTGTAGAAAAAAATTTCCTGAATTAAGTTGACCGAAAAGGAATCTAATACCTGGATGTAATTTAATTTTAAAATGTAAATCGAAACGTTGGGCTGAATGTTTTTGGACCCAAGAAACATGGCTGTTTTTCTTTTGCGAGTTTCTTTCTGTACCCTACATTTTAAATCTTGCACCCTTATAAAAACGGAACTATATATCTGAAAACCAAAAAAAAAATTACTTACCTTATTCTCCAGAGAACTGTCAAGAGAAACTACTGAACCACCACCAAGTCGTCGGAGACATCATCGATCACCACGAAGAGAAACACCTTCCTGTGTCAAGAGATGAAGTAGTGTCACCGTTGAGAGAGCAATGCAGTCTTTCTGGGTGCAATCTGTGTGCAAAGGAAGAAGAAAGGGTAGAATGTGGGTGTTGTATGCATTTTAGAGTGTTTCAAAAATATTAAGGATAGGTTTCTACATTGTGGGTATGCAGAAAGAAAAATGTATGTGTGCAAGAAGAAACTTCCTTTTCTTTTTGTAGTTTCTTGGCTGACCCAAATTTTCTTGAGCCTAGAAACTATCTTGGGGGTGATATTCACAACGTTGTTTTTTCTCTTCACATTACACGGATTTTTTTTGTAAATTTTCTTAATCGATTCTCCTTTGAAAATTACTCAAATTAGTTTTTATCATAAAGCTCATAGTAATATACAGTTAGTTTTCTTTATATATCTAATATAAATATATTCAATAAAAACTAGTTTCTTTTGTAAACTAAAAGAAAAATCAACTGGTTTCTTCTGTAAAGTAAAAAAAAAAAAATCATATAAATCTAATAGAATATGTTAGGATAGATTCTAATATCATTTAAAAATAATAATAATTGAACCTCACAAATCACTTATATACTTTAGTTTAATTATATTTTTTTAATTAATGTAAGATTTGAAACTCCATGAAAGAAGAAAGAATGACAGTACAAAATTGAAAGGTCTAAAAAAATAAAGAAGATCAATACTTATGAAAGAGAAAGCAAGAAAGTTTTTGAAGATGACGAGGTGGAGCCAAGGGAGTCTAGAAGGTGGTTGAAGGATGATGGTGGTTGTGTGAAGAGAGAAGTGAAAAACAAATTGTATATTGAAACATAAATTCTTAATAGAAACAAATCAACCTTCAGTCACACTTAATTTTTCAACTAAATTACTTTAAAATAAGTCCTAAAAAATTTCAACATTCCCTTTCTTGTACGTTAGGGAGGCTGCTTTTGTTAATGCAGTGGGCATCATATTAAGTAAAGAACAAACATGTTAAAAGCACATAATTTTTTCCATAAAGATGCCGGCTACATGCTTGTTAAAATGACAAAAGTTAAAAGGCAAGGACAAAGTTGACAAACATTAGGCTTTTGTAACTAAAGTGAGAACAATGTGAAAACAATATCCTGAAGAACAGAAACGAGTGAAATTTGAAAATTCTCCCAAAGAATATTAGCATTGGGTTCTGTCTTAGAAGGAAGGCTGAGTCCAAATTACGATACATTGTTTTCATGTTAAAGTCATTTAATGCTTCCACCATTTCCACCATTCCACTATCAAAGGTTTAATATATACAGTTGAGAGATGTGACTTGTGTTGTATTAGAAAACTACTATTCTTTCATTCTAAGTCTCATATTTCTCAAGATATTTCTGACTGCGTCTTTTGCAACTTGGAAAACTATCTTTATGCTGTCTTCAATGAAGGTCAAGAAAATCTCCTCAGACTTCTAACATCTATTATATGTTTACAACTTCTAATCTAATAATTTAGATAATTTTATAATTTCAATCTCTCTTTAATTACCTATCACACGATGATATACTTATTATTTAAAAAATTAAGTAATTTAAATTATTTAATAAAACGTTTAGTATTGTTATCTCATATTTAAGAAATATATAATTATTATGCATAAAGTATATTCCTTCAATTTGATACTGTTCCCGCAATTGACGTTTTCGTACAAACAATTGACTCGTGTCGTTTTCGTGATTTGTTGTAGTTTGAGAAATTTATAATTAATTTTACGAAAATACTTAATTTAATACCAATATTGTAATAGTTTTCTTTAATGTGATACAACTTGTGTCATTTAATATTGACACTAAGAGTAATAGTTTAATGAATTTTTAATTGAGTTGTATAGTTGATTGATTGGATTTGGTAAATGTATTAGATTAATGAATTATGACTTAAATTAATAATTTGTTACATGTGTTAATAGTATGAAACAAATATGCCTAGTTGTTAGATAGTTTTATTTTCTTGAACATAATTAAGATATAGAAATATCTATTAAAATAATTTAACTCTGTAAACGAACCTCGTTTATTTTTAGGGATGAATTATATTGACTCTCGAATGCAGATATTTGGTTAAAATACCTAAATGGTATCAATTAGAATAAATTTTAATATACAATATATATTTTTAAATGTGCAGCCATGTATGATTTAAGGATGTTACTGTACTAATTATTCATTATTTTTTATTTATAAAAACTATTTTATTTAATGTTAAAATCCTATTTTCTTTTATTATTTCATATAATTCGATTATTTCTAAAAATATTATTAAATTCGCTATAAAAAAAATGTTCCTAAAACAAAGGATAAAAAATCACTAATTAAGTTGTTTTAAGTTTTCATTTAATGAGTTATTATTATTGTAACGATTCTACTGTAATTAACATAAATAGTTATAATAGCATAAATATTATATATATATATATATATATATATATAATTCATTCACATAAATTATAAATACATACAATAATTCAAAAATAAAATCATTAATTATTTTTATTATTATTATTATTATACAAATCAAATATATAAAAATTGAGAAAAAAAATTCAAATAAGAACTGTTGTACTCTTCCTATTACTAGTATGCAGAGTTGATTATTTATTAATATTATTATATGTTCTCATATTTTTCGTAAAGGAAATACATATATTAATAAGTTGACTAATTTGGATATTCATACAATCATTTTAATATATAATAGACTTTCATTTAGTCTTTTCTAAAATTGTTTATGAATAAGTATAATCTACTTATATATCGTTTTTGTTAACGTTTGGGTTTTGGTATAATCCATCCATATTTTTGTCCTCATGAAACAAATATTATTAAAAAAATATACAAAAATATAGGGGACTAGATCAAAATACATATGTTAACAAAAACGATACATAAGTAGACTATATATATCTATTCATAAAGAATCTTAATAACAGACTAGATGGTAGCATATTATACCAATGAAAAGATTTTTTATCAATAAATCCTAAATTAGCCAAATTATCAGCACACGCATTTCCTTCACGAAAAATATGAGTAATCATAAACCTAATTTTCTCACAGTAATTAAGATAGGTATTTCATCGATTACGAAACATAAAAAAAAATATTAGTCCTAGCAATAAACGCAACCCAAACCAAAAGAGAATCACATTCCAACCAAACATTAGGAAACTTGAACATTAAAAAATAGAGAGAAAGTTTTATTAAATTCTCTCATACTCTCACGGAAAATACCTCAACAATCAAACAAGTAACAAAATCATAAATAATAAATCTTAATTTCATAGGATATTTTAAATTTCAATGTATTTAGAAACTCAATAAATAATATTATAATTTTTAACAACGTGAAAGAATATATATCATATTTTAATAAAACTAAATGTGAGAAATTAAAATAATCTATACATTTTTTACATGTAAAAACCTTTGAATGATTAATTGAGATATTGTTTATATAACTATATATTTGAATGATTAATTTATAACAAATTAGATAAAGAAATAAATCAAATTAATAATACAATATATAAAATAATAAGTCCTGCAACACTAAAAGCCAAAAAAAAACAAAATTAGAAAAAGCACATGATGACTACCTTTAAAATAGGATATAAATTAAATTACACACGAGAATCACCATCAAAGGATTTTTTTGTAATAAACTATTAAAAAAAAATATCAACCATGACTCTGATCTCTTTGAAACAATTGATTGTGGGGTTCATCACCGACAAATATATTCCATTTTTTTTTATATATTATAATGCACTCTTGAGGCAGATAAAAACATAATATTTTATACCACTTTCTAACTTTATATTTTTAAAATGAAAATCAGCACGTGCTTAGGTAATATTATTACTTTTATTTTATATTTTTTTACTCAATGTTATTTTATAAATTTTATTATTTTTTACACATCTTACTATTATATTATTCGGTTTATAGTTATTTTAGTAATGCGTTCCTGAAATGTTATGGAAAAAGCTAAAAACATTGTTTCATATATCACAATTTTTTGTTAAATTATTTTGCTGTAATGCCATTTTTAAAAATGCACACATGCATTTAATCAGTAAAAAAAACAATAAAATAGATTAAATTTAAAAAATGTGGTCATAAAACATAAGAAAAAATGTTAATGAATAAAATTGATGAAATGACTAAGGAATTAATCTATATAATCATTTATATTATAACATCTTTAAAAAAAATACTTTAAACTTTATAAATTATTACAAAAATATAGATTATTATTAAAAGTCATTCTAAAACTAACATTTAAGATTACAACGGTATTTATGAAAACTTGTAAGCCTCATTAGAAAAAAAAATTGATGATGTACTCGGTGCCTACTAAATCACTAAGTGAAATTACTACCAAAAAAAATCACTTACTTCTGAGTTTGAATTTATTGAGCAAATTTTGATTAACTAAATGAATTTATACTATTTTTTCTGAACATATTACAAAATAGAATAGAAATGAAAAAAAAAACCACAAGAATAAAAAATAAATTAAAAGAAAGACAAAAGATATAAGAATAAATATTTTTTTATTATATTAAAATTAGAACAAATAATTTGAATATATACAAGTTCTACATTTATTTTAGAAAAAAAAAATCAATCAATAAATACTAGCCAAGTGGAATTTGCTAAATTAAACTAAATTTATTGAGCAAATTTATGCATAATTTTCAAAAACCAACTTCAAACTTCAACCAATTTTATCTTTTGATCAAAATACATTTCTATTCAGCTTCAAAGGTTTAACTTTAAACGCTTATAGCATTATTTTCCCATTCACACCCATCCAACCAAATTTGACCATACAAAACTAATTGCTCAATTCTAAGCAAATTTTGTGCCTTTAACCATAAATAGTTTCCTCAACCAAGTCAAATATTCTCTGGACAACTAAAACAAAATTCTTACACTTACTAACTCAAATTGGTCAACATCAACTACTTATAATATTAATTCCAAGTCTTTATTAACATAATCAAAATTAATCATACCAAACTCAATACCTTAAACAAAATAATAAATTTTCACAATTAACCTATGGAACCCAATTCCAGATATTATAATATAAACTAACATTCATCATAATCTAATACTGTTTTCAAGTCCTCAATACTAATTTTCATATCACATGTATAATTATTTAATCACTTCAACATAAAAAAATCAACTCAAAATATTTAATCAAAATTTTCAGAAAGATCGTGACTTTCATAAAATAAAGTCTAAATAGTCATTTTTTCTACTTTTAAGTCTTTTAATTAAAACTTTACATTTCATCTCATTTTAATTACTTATATATTTTTACAAACTAACTTTGAGAGATAGTGTTATAACTATAGAAATAAGAAGTAGATCTATACAATTATATATATTATTAAATATTTTTATTATTATCGTATTATTATATCTTTATGATAAAAAGATATCATTTTTTATTTATTGTATTTGAAGTGATTTTTTAATATAAATAAAGCACCAAGACTCTCTCATAAACATACCGTCCAATTCAATATTTTTCTTTTATTGAGTTTAACATTATAATTACATATATTTTTTATTTTCCAGTATTTTTTAGATTTTAACCCATTTTTATGAATGTTATAATTTTTAACATCTTTTAATTAATTAATATTTTATTTCATAAATAATTATCAAAAGAATTCAAAAGTAATAATAAAAAATCATAAATATATAGTTTTAATTAAAATTTATTGTGATATAAACTTATTAAAATTTGATGACAAACATTAAATTGTTTACGAATCTCTGTTTGACTTGTCTTTCATAAAATCTCAAGTTATTCTCGCAAAGGTTTATATAATTTTTTCCCAAATTATGCTTTCAAATGACCAATCGATCTTGAAATGATCAAATGCGTGTTTTTGAGTTATTATTCTTCACTCAACTAATATTTTTGTTGCGTATATTTGTTTAAAATTTGTGTTCACACAAAAATAAAGATCGATCTGAAAAGAACAAGAATTTCTGAAGAAAATTATATGTTGTACGTTGATTTGAACAAGAAAGTGATGTAAACGCGTGGTGATAACGAGAAATATTCTAGTCAAATAAAGTGTACACTTCTATATCATTAAACAAGAAAACAACCGGGAGAAACTGAGTATTATTTTATTATTTTTCCTACAAGTAATAATAAACCATAATTTTGACTTATTGTTAATTAAGATTGATGTGATAATGAAGTGTTGATGTTGGAATACTGATCTCAGCTTAGGTTCAAATTCATGACTTTAAATGTGTACAAGATATTTATTATAACGCTACTGAACACAAATAGGAGAAAGTAAATAAAATTATTGTAAGCCATTAAACCACTTTGAACATTTAATATATAGGAGAAAAAATTATTTAATAAATTACAAAGTTCAACTAACCAATAATAAAAAATAGATTTCAATTCGGGGTTAACAAACTATTCTGGTTTTGAAAAAAAATCAAAATTAATTGACTATGTCATGCATAAATGATAATATATTATTATTGATTCAACTATAATATATATCTTTCAAATTATATATTAAGTAGAATAGACCAAATCAATTCATTTCCTTTATAAGGTCAACTAGGGTAGATTATGTTCAATATATTCCTAACTCGTTATATATAAGTAAGAAAATAATATATCTATAATTGATAATTTTACTGAAATTTTTTATTTAAAAATAGTTTCTATTAGATTATGTTGAGTCAATTACTAGTTACATTTAAATTAAGCTATGTTATTTTTAAGATGCGGAACTTTGGTCCCAAAAGTTGTTTGATACCCGTATTTAAATTTGTTACATTAATTATAAATTCTTAATATTTTGTGGCATATACATGTATCAAATAATGAGTTTAGTTTTCTACATCTTTATTCTAGAGATAAAATTGATAGAAATTGGCTTTCCAAATTGTTAAGATAACTTTTGTGCGTCAATGGTGATGTTAGTCTTACATAATTCAAATTGATATTTATTTTTCCTTAAGTAATTACTTAATTGAAATACGTTTTTATCTTTTAACTAAAAAAATACTCAAAATCAAGGCACGTTAGTGAGAATATTTATATAATAACATTAAATTGACGTTATTAATTAAAAAGTATTAACTACAAATACTAACACTTGAAACAAGAGTTTAAAAAATGAAATTATAGCATTTTTGGTTGAATTAATATTTGACAAACTTTTATTATAAAATATTTAATCAGAAAATTCAATTTTGCTTAACTAATTTTTTTACCTTATAAGAATAAGCTTATATTAGCTTAAAATATGGTTCTATTATTTTATTTATTGTAAATATCAAGATTTTTTTTTGAAAATTGATTTTTTTTAAGATTGAATTGAGATAAACTTTAAGTTTAAGTTTTAAGTTTTCATATGTACTGTTTAGAGGTCCTATATCGTCTAGTGGCTCAAAACTCTTTGATGGGTATATAAAAAAAACGTCTTTATTAAAAAGTTTTAAAATAATTATTTTGTGTCGAACTTGAATTTAGTAATCGTTGTTTAATATAAGAGTCGAGAGTTTCTATGAGGATTTAAAGAGAAATTTTGAATTGTAAAGATGAAATAAAAATAATTTCAACATAACTTTATAAAATATATTATTTATTTTATTATTTTATTTATTTGTGTTATTATTGATTTTTAATATTCTCTTTTATTATTCATAAATATATAATATTTAATAAAAACAACAAAAGTTACGTACTGCTATATAAAAGTTATAAAATATCTTATAAATTTTCCAAAATATTTTTAAAAACTTTATGTTATAGAAAGTATAATTTATTTAAGCCTAACTTCACTAAAATTTAATAATTACCAAAAAAAGTAAAACACGTCTTAATGCTTTTAGTAAAATATTTATTGCAGTGTAATACCTACTTTGAATAAGTACTCATTACACCTTGTTGCAATAACTATATCTAATTTGTGGTCTGTTCATTACACACCAACTTTTCTATATAAATATATATCTCCAAACTCCTCACTTCCCTATCTGTTTCATTCTCCATTTTTAAAACTCAACCTTAATTTCGATCGATCTCAGAAACTCTTCCCCTCTCCGACATGGTTCTCTCCAAAACCGCCTCCGAATCCGACGTTTCTGTCCACTCTACCTTTGCTTCTCGTTATGTCAGAACTTCACTTCCCAGGCATGTCATATTGCTTATTTTTTCTTATGTTCGTACCTTCTTTGTATGTATGATAAGATTACCTTAATGGTTTGGATCTGAAACTAACGTTAATTTAGAGAAACAACACAGGTTCAGGATGCCTGAGGAGTCGATTCCAAAGGAAGCAGCGTATCAGATCATCAACGATGAGTTGATGTTGGATGGGAACCCAAGGTTGAACTTGGCTTCATTTGTGACGACATGGATGGAACCTGAGTGCGATAAACTCATCATGGCTTCCATCAACAAGAACTATGTGGACATGGACGAGTACCCTGTCACCACTGAGCTTCAGGTAAGTCTTCCCTGTTTGCCTTGCAGTATTGGGAAAGGATCAATCATTAAAAAAACAACTACTTTTACAAAAGAAAATAATTTGACAAATTAGGGTATAGTGGGGTAGTTACGTTATGTTTGACTTTTCTAATAAAGTAACTCTCTACATTAGTTTTAAGGTAATTTCCCTTTTCAACTTTTCAAATTTTTTCTAATTAAAAAACACAAGTATTTGTGATGCAGATCTATTTTCTAAAGAAAAAAAAAAGGATTTGCAGAAAATAAATGTTGATGTGTTGTTTTTAGAAAAATTAAAAGTATTTGAATTATAATTCTTTGTTTAGAAATATAATTGTCTTATAAAGCACAAGATCAGTCGTCAAAATAATGAATTTAAAGATGTAAAATTCACATTTTGTTTTTATTCTATTTTTCATCTAGAGCGTGTTTAAAAATGTTATATTTTCATTTTAGTTGTTTTCGGTCCAGAATAAGTTAGATGTTTGACTAATCAATTTAATTTTAGTCTTTTAAATAAGTTACTAAAAACTGTAGCATGTGATCGTTGTTTAATAATTTTTTATTTTCAGTTTCAGACACGCTATTTTTTAATTGAAAGTTGGTTTTTTTTATTAAACTATTAATTATTAAAATGGTCAATTTTTTTTTTAAATAATACTTTTATTTTCCATTTATTTTTATTTATAATTTTATATTAAACGGATCGTTATTTACGATAAGGTGAGTACAAATAAATTAATAACCGGTGATTAGTTTTAACACATTTATGAGTAACTATAAATGTATACATAAAATTCATTAATTAACTATTAAAAATCACTCAGAGTATTTTAGGTTTAGTTATTTTTTTTCTTATTTTTGTAATTTGATCACGGTATTAAGAAAAAGTTAAGTGGTTTAATTTTTAAAATACGATAATGTGATTACTTAATGGAGAGTGAAATTGTTAACAAATAAATATGGAAAGTTTTAATTTCTACGTAATAAATAATTTAAAATGAATTACATTAAAACTAATTTTTGCTTAACTTGAAAACAAAATTTGCATCTACCATTCTTGTGTGGACATGTTGAAAAACATTTTGAAATGTCACAACTCCTTTTCTCCCATTTCCACTGGTTTTGTGAATGTGGTGACCGTTAATTATGTAGAGTTTCCTCCTTCATCACGGCAACAATCACGCCATCTTATTAATTAATTTCACTTTTTGTACAATTAATTAATTTCACTCCTTTTTTACAATTGATTAATCCTCTTCCTTTACTAAAAAAAAATAATTTATCAAGGGAGATTGTTTTCTTAAAAAGATATCAGCTTTAGAAAAATTTAATCTTTTGCTTAGGTGAGAAATGCTTGAATAATTATTTTTGTTTGGTCTTATTTGAATATTCATTTCTGTTTGTTTTTTGTCGGCTACCGAGTTAGTTTCTTCTGATTTATGACTTTCTGATACTTACAAATAATCAAAACAAACCTTTTGTTAGCTTTTTCCTTCCCAACACATTCCCTTTTGTCGACCATTCTTTTTCTACAATTTTATTTACTTTTATTTGGTTGACAAAAGCTTTCAATATATTTACTAAAAGTATATTGTACGAGGCATAATAAGAGATTTATTTATTTTATTTAAACTGCTGAACTATAACTTTAACAAGAGGAATAGAAAGAAGCATGTAATAATGTAATAAAGAAGAAATACAAAACTAATGGTTTTGATGATGTTAGGTGCACTTATTTGAAAGAGACCCGCATCTACATTTTGGGTTATTTTCCTGTGTCTGCGAAAAGAACTTTTGGTAAGATAGGAAAATAAGTCTTCGGAAAACATATGGGAATCTTTTTCTTCAAAAGCTCTCAATATTTTTTTTTTCCTTTTTTCCAGTTTTCATACAAAAACATATATTAGGTATTAATCAACAACTTATCAACTCAATTATAGTTAATTTTAACCTCTACAAATGATCAATAAAAAGGGTTTACAAATTATCAAAATAAATTTTAATAAATAATTTAGTAAGATGATACTTTTTTATTTTGAAATTTTCATTATTAAAAAATCACTTAAAAATAGTTCAAATCAGTCTTCTATGATATTGATTAGAGCTATCCTTAGAAAAGTTATTGAAGCAAAATGGAACTACTTCACTGGTGATATGTTGTTACACGTATAGTTTTCAGTATTTATCTTGGTATGATTGAAAGGAGAAAAGAAAATTTAAAAAATGATATTTTTTTCTTTATTGAATCGAAAGGAAATCGAAAAGAAAGGTTGAGGTCCATCACTATCGTTGTTTTCCCATTGGATGAAACCAGTGGTATGTTTGAAAGTTCCACATGCCATGTTATGGCATGATGAGGACAGCCATGTTATCTTTGTCCTATGTTTAAGATTTTTTTTTTATGTTTTAGAAAATAATAAATTATAAAAATATTGTTTTCAGTAATAACTGAAGTCTGTTTATAAATATTTTTGAAATTAAAAAGTGGCATGATAGTAGAAATTTAATCATTTATCACACTAAATTAAATAATTTGATGAGAATATTATGATACTCTTTTCATTATACCGAACATATAATTTTAAAGAAGACAAAAGTTTCATGAAAAATTTAATTAAAAACTCCCTTAAAAACACAGTAATTTCCTTCTGACAAATTATATATAATTTAAATTAATAATACTCTACATTTAAAAAAAAACAGTGTAATGCACAGTTGAATATAAAGACAGCCGGTGCGCAATATAGCGTTTTGTGGTACCTATACTACTGATTCACTATCGATTACAGTTTTTTTGAATTTTAAATATGTAAAAATAATTTCATATTTGTTAAAAGTGTTACTAAATTAATTTAATTTGTTTTATATATATATATATATATATATAATTTTTTATAATTCGAAAAGAAATTTTAAAACAATTTTAGAGAAAAAAAATTACATTTAATCTTAAGTAAAAACGTTGCAATTTTAATAAAATAGATTTGGTTGAATAAGAGTGTATTTAAGTTACAATTCAGGTTAACTTCATCAATATTTTTTTGGAAAAGATTTTTTTACATACACACTTAAAACATATACTTAACACCACAGTATAATAATATAATAATATTTAAAATTAAAAAATAAATTAAGCATAATTAAAATATTATTTTATTGATTTATGAAGTTATTTTTTTTTAATATTTGTGGTGTTACCCATTTTTTTAATCCATCAGTGTTTCATTTTATATTGTTCCTTTAGAAAAATTTCGTATGACCGAGAATGAAACTATGATGGATTGAAAGTAAAGTTTATTTAAGAAATTGTAGTTTAAATTATTTACCTGTTCCATAAAATAAAACACACTTTATTTTTTACTTTCCATATTTAAAAACATCTATTTCAGTTCTTATGTAAATGAAATTAGTCGATAAGAATAGAAAAAATATTAAAAGTAAATGATAAACGTAGAATAAAAAAGTGATTTTTAAGTATTGGAATTAAAAACTAAAGTTTGTAACATTACCAATTTTAAAGAAGATTAAACCTATTTTTTATTTATGATTTCTACAGCAGCTGCAATTGTAAGACAATATAAATTGTATTAGAAAAATAGCAGGATTACACATGAGAATTGGGAATGAAAAATAGGACTACTTGGTGGTTTTATAGTTGAAGGTGCTAAGCAAATTGATGATCGTATGAGAAAAGTATCGAGTTTCATTTTTTTCTTGTATGCATGCAGAATCGATGTGTGAACATGATAGCTCATCTTTTTAATGCACCACTACAAGACTCTGAAGCTGCTGTTGGTGTTGGCACGGTCGGTTCATCAGAGGCCATAATGTTGGCTGGATTAGCATTCAAAAGGAAGTGGCAAAACAGAAGGAAAGAAGAGGGAAAGCCTTATGACAAACCCAACATTGTCACTGGAGCCAACGTTCAGGTACACTTCAAAAAAAATTATTGTCAAGAACATACATGCAGTAAGTTGTAGCTTTGTTTGATGAGTGTGGAATTGATAAGAGTTTTGGTTCTGTTTGAGTAAAGGTTTGCTGGGAGAAATTTGCAAGGTACTTTGAGGTGGAGTTGAAGGAAGTGAAGCTGCGTGATGGATACTATGTAATGGACCCTGACCAAGCTGTGGAATTGGTGGACGAGAACACTATTTGTGTAGCAGCTATCCTTGGTTCCACACTAAATGGAGAGTTTGAGGATGTCAAACGCCTCAACGATCTTCTCGTTGAAAAGAATAAGCAAACTGGGTACCATTCTTTCTCTTTTACTCTCCCTCTTCTCAAATGTTCCTTGCTTTAAACACCATGTTTAGATCGAATATGTTGCACCTTCCTTTAGTATCTTCTTATAGACCTTCTCAATATTTTATTATTGATAATGCATAGCTTATTAAAGTCTGATGCATGAAGATTTAGAATTATTTTGAAATTTTAGAGGGGATGAACTGACAGTGAAATTGTTTGGTAGGTGGGACACTCCTATTCATGTTGATGCAGCCAGTGGTGGCTTCATTGCCCCATTTATTTACCCAGAGCTTGAGTGGGACTTCCGATTACCACTAGTGAAGAGCATCAATGTTAGTGGGCACAAGTATGGTTTGGTGTATGCCGGAATCGGTTGGATTATCTGGAGAAGCAAGGAGGACTTGCCTGAGGAACTCATCTTCCATATCAACTATCTCGGAGCTGATCAACCCACCTTCACACTTAACTTCTCCAAAGGTAACACATAATTGAATTACTCTGTTTTGGTCTATCTAAGTACTACTAACAATAACCCCTATTTACTTGCACTTTTTTACCCTACCATCCATTGGTTTATGCAATGCAGGTTCCAGCCAAGTCATTGCTCAATACTACCAACTAATTCGCCTTGGTTATGAGGTAATAAGTTTAACCATGAGACCCAGTTATAATTGCAGAGGTGTTGTCTGATCCCTCTAATCCACATAATAAAAGTGAAAATAAGAGGATTGCTTGTAACACATTCTTTTAGAATTCTCTTTTATAGTTGAAATTTATTAAAAATCCAAAATTTCTTATTTATGAGTTTCACTTACGGATTCTAATTTTTTAGTAAATTTCAACTCATAATGGATGGTGTGTTCAAATGAGTATTACTGGAATTTCTCTTACAAATGATGTATTTCTCTAAAAAAAATTCATTGAGTCATAGAATGAGTCACACACACTCCTCTTTAATGAATCAATCTGACTTGTAACTTTATAGAAAAGCACTTGTACTGGAATGTTTTGTTGTGTTATGATCCAAATTCATTAGAATGGTTTGTTAAACTTGATAATAACTATCTTAAAAGTTATTTTAAGGATGATTTATGATTGCTTGACAGTGCTGCATGCAAAACTACTACTATATTTTCCAATGATAAAAAATGTGCAAGAAATTGTGTTGAATTTCTCATTCACAGACTGATCACTTTGTGAAAGATTTTTTAAATCGCTTGTTATAATTTGGTGTTGTGAATGTGAGTGCAGGGCTACAGAAACGTGATGGAAAATTGCAGAGACAACATGTTGGTGCTGAAAGAGGGTCTCGAGAAGACAGGGCGGTTTACCATTGTGTCCAAAGACGATGGTGTGCCTTTGGTGGCTTTCACCCTGAAAGATCATACCCACTTTAACGAGTTCCAAATCTCTGATATGCTGAGGCGATTTGGATGGATTGTGCCAGCATACACCATGCCCCCAGATGCTCAACATGTTACAGTGCTTCGTGTTGTCATCAGGGAGGACTTCTCAAGAACCCTTGCAGAGCGTCTAGTGGCAGATGTGGAAAAGGTGGTGCATGAGCTTGATGCCCTTCCAGTAAGGGTGATAAGTAGCTCCAGTGTGACAGTCAACACAGAAGAAAATGGCAAAGTGGTTAAGAAGAGTGCTCTGGAGACACAGAGAGAAATCACAGCGATTTGGAGGAAGTTTGTGTTGGAGAGGAAGAAGCTCAATGACAAGATGAGTGGTGTTTGCTAGAGTTAGCTTGAAGAGTGTGTTGTGCCTATCCCTGCCTTGCAGTTTTTTTAATATATAATTTGGGCAGTGTGTACGTTTGATTGAGTCAAACCAGTTATCTATCAGATTCAGTTGTTAATTTGATCCAAGGCAAAATTCTAGACACGATTATCTATGTAAGTCTGGTACACTTTGTTTTCTGAATCATGGATTATATTTATCTTCTCTACAATTTGTTCTAACCATGTTTTCTTGTCCTAATCCTTTTGTTGATCTTTTGTTCTATGTCCAAGTTCAAATTATGCGTATGTCTCCCAAAAAATTATGAGAGATCGAGACATATTTGCTATACCTGTCAAAAGCTACAGCTCTTCCTCAAAATATGCCTTAGAAGACTAACTGTATTGAGCATGATATTATTTTGAATACTAAACAAAAGTGTGCAAACTCAGATTCAAGTCATGCTGAATAAAGGGAGAGTCTCATTTAGATGATTTCTCTATCTACTACCTTAACCAAAGCCGCTAGACCATTTAGTTTAAACCAGAAACATAGAAATTTCTAGCCAAATTTATGTTCTATATTTTACGCATCCTTTTTACGCTGTGTTTCTCCTTTTGTTGTATTCGGTTTTATTTTTAGTTTATCTTCAATATTAGATTACTATTTCAAAATATCTATTATTTAAACTATTGTAATATGACACCACACAACTTTTATAGTTCGAGCAATGGTGACATCTTGCTCCATTATATAATTCCTTATTAATGATATAAAAAAATATATTTTTATCATAGAAAGAAGGTTGTATAGTGGAACAAAGGTTGTCATTCTATATTTTTTTTCTTATAGCTCAAACTCCAATCTTAGAATCCCAATTTTTTATACAATACTGTAATTTTAATTTTTTTCAATGAAAAGTAACTTTCAACCTCGTACGACTAGGAGATACTTCCTCCTTTTTTCATATGAAGAGAAACTATTAAAAAATATGAAAATGTAAGTATTTTACTATTAAAACATATTTAGAAATATATTTTATAATTTTCTATATAATTTATTCTCATATTCTCAAACAACAGTCACAATGCTATAAATAGAAATAGTTCTATCTTAATAAATTTGAAAAAAATATATGACAAGACAAAAATTAATTATTTGTTAGAAAAGTGGCATTATTTGTTGGTTTTCACAATTAACCATAGAATCCTTTACAAGGACGCTAGATCTAGGTACACACTTACACCATGATCTCACAACTTTAACATTCAAGTCCAGCTGTCCATCATACAAAACAAATAAAAAAATTAAGAAAGAGTGAAATAGTAAATGATTCTCACTCCGATGTCACCATCCAAAAATTGCTAGAAAAGTCAATGTGGGAGACTTGCGGCCATGGTGAGTTGTAATAGTATCACACAGAGAAGCATGGATAGCAACCTAAACAAGGAGAAAACACATAAGAACAGTGATGATTCAAGAAAGTATCACTAGGAGGACACTAGAAATAAATTACAAAGTTGAATTTGAAAATTAGGTGATGGTTACTTTCTCTAGATTCTTGTGTATGGCAGGAGGAGTTCAGATGTAATATCTAAAGCTACCAGTCAAGTTCCAGCATGAAAAATGTCATTAATAGATATGCATCCTTCCATCAAATTCTGGAAATGAATTTGGCAAATTTCAAAAAGACTTGGTGCCTCAACATTATACTAAAATATAGGTTATATCAAAAACAGAAAAGAGAATAAAATTACCATTTTTTTATGAATGGAAAATATAGTACAAATCCTGGATTTCTAGGAAAGGCTACAAAGAAATTGCTGTTTTAATTTACCATGGTGGGTGAAATCTAATTGTCCAAAGAAAATGTTTAGCATTGATTCCAACTTGCTCTCATCTACTGCACAAGAATTAGAAGGGGAAGAAGTGAACAACAATATATGCAGATCAACGACCTTCCCTAGACTGCATGAACACTCTAGATCAACACCAGCATCTTGCATTTCTCTGCACCAAGATCCATTTAATTTGATACAAAAGAATGTACAACAGAATCGCTTATACAAACTGTGAATACTACAGACAAAATTGCTTAATCCCCAAAATTCTTTCCTTTCTCAAGGCCTTTAATTGTAATGTTATTGGCGTTTACATACATGAACCAAAGAATAAATATCACTCTATCTACATTTTGGGTAAATAATTAAAAAATGAAAAGATGCCAAATCTAGACTTCCATCAGACTATATGTCTGCCACTGAGGCTGTTCTCTGAGGAAGAGGTAGAGATGGTGATCATAGCATTATTACAGTCAGATTCACTGTCTTGCAAGCTCAACAAGAGGTGAGAAGTACTGTAACTAGTAGACGGCTTGGCTCTAGGGACAATAGGCACTTCAGCCTCACCGAGCAGCATCTGAACCGCACCCCTCATAGTTGGTCTTGCCATTGAATCTGGGTGTGAACAAGCTAACCCAACTAAGAGTACCCTCCTCATTTCCACTTCTTCAAACTCACCTTCAAGCCTTGGATCAGCTGCCGTTAGCAACTTACCTTCTTGATGCAAACTCCAAACCCATTCCACCAAATTGCTGCTAACCCCAACTTTACCATTTGCAGCGGCATCTTTCTCAATAGGTCTCCTCCCACTGGCCACCTCAAGAACCACAGCACCATAGCTAAACACATCAGTTTTCTCTGTGGCTCTACCAGTAAGCACATACTCTGGCGCAAGGTACCCCATTGTTCCAGCAGCCACAGTGGCATCAGGAGACTTGTCATGTTGTGTTTGTCTTGCTAAACCAAAATCGCCTAACCGAGCATTGAACCCTTCATCTAACATAATGTTACTAGTCTTAATGTCCCTATGGATTACCTGGTTTTCACATTCGTGATGCAAGTAGGCCAACACAGATGACACACCTAACAAAATTTTGAGCCTCTGAGGCCATGACAATGGCATCCTAGCCTCGTACAAAGCCTTATCTAAACTCCCATTGGGCATCAAGTCATACACCAACAAAATCTCACCTTTCTCGTGGCACCAACCTTGAAGGTGAACCAAATTCCGATGCCTAAGACTCCCAATTATAGACAACTCAGACAAAAACTCACTCTTACCTTGGCCACTATGGTTACACCTCTTCACCGCAACAGTGTCACCACCCTCAGGCAACACACCCTTGTACACAGTCCCAAAAGCACCATGACCAATGACCCTATTAGCACTGAACCCCTTAGTGGCAAATTTCAGCTCCTTGTAGCTAAACTCCTTAGGCATTCTAATAATCTCCGACTCAATAGAGTGATCAAATTTCTTCATTCGCTTCACCTTCTTAGAATACACCCAAATCAATGCACCAGCAAAGAGAGCAAGAACAAAAGCACCAGCAGTCACAACCCCAGCAACAGCCCCCACAGTACCCTTCCTAGAAGACTTACTCTCCTTCTGCTCAGGTGCTGACGTGGCGGAGGGTGCTGACGTTGTGGCAGGAGCCGCGGCAGAATCGAAAGAGGAATTGAAACTCCACCACTCAACACTGTGCACCTCGGTGCTACCTTGGGTAGACCCAGAAAACCCCACATACATGAAATCATTAACATACATACCCACATCGAGATCCACCTTCAAAATCGGATCTTTCGGCCTCACAGTCGAGTACGAGACCCACACGCGCAACCCTTTGCTGCTTCCATCGTACTCGATCCACGCGTTCACCGAGTCACCGCTTTTGAGTTCCACTCCAACGCTTCCCAAGTCGCTAACTTGAGCCGAAACAACGCTGTTTAAGTCCAACCCTACATGGTTTCCATTAATGTCGCTGAATTCCACGTCCATCAGGGTGTCGAATTCAACAGCGACGAACCCGCCGCCATCGCCTGTGGCGGCGGCGGGGTTTTGCAGACCGAGCAAGCCGCCGGAATCGCCGACATCGGTGGAGTCCGGCGAGATGACGAAGGCAAGGCCGCCGCCGACAGAGGAGGGATTGAGGTTGGTGACGGAGAAGGAGAAGAAGGTGGCGAAGCTGGCCGGAGAAGGGGACCCCGGTAGCCGGAATCTGACGGGAGCGGAGTAAAGTGCTCTCCCAGCAGCGGAGTTTGGGACGGCGGGATCTCCGGTGAGGCTGATGGTGTTGTTGTTCAAATGAGCATCGCCGAGAAGCTTCAATGTGCTCATGGTCAAGGTTCCAAAGTCAAATTGGGTGGCGAAGACCGAAGAACAGGCATTGAGAAAACATAGAAAGACGATGAAGAAGGGCGTTGGACGTGGCGGCATTGGGGATCGAAGATGGGTGGCTGATTCGGTGGTGCCGAGGAAACAGTGAAAGTAACGTTGTTAGAATGATTAAGGTTGTTGTTGAGTTCTAGCTTGAAGGGGTGTGCGTAATGTTGTTGCGTGTGTTTTTGTTACGTTGTGTATAATTGATTGTGTTCCAAATGCAGAAAAGAAGTATGGGAGAAAGTGTAAAACAGAAGAAGAAAACAAAGGAATAATAATGGCAGAAAATTCAAAGGAGAGTGTGGAGCAGACAGTGAGTGAAAGAGGGGGGTCTGCACTTTCTCACACTCCTAACGGTTATGTGTTTCACCCTCATAAAAAACAATTAAAAAAATGTGTAACAGTGGTTTCTATTAGGGACAAAGAAATGCATAGTTTACGTGTGGTTGTAAAAGACTTTGATAGTTAGGTGAGTAATATGATAATATAGTTTGAGTTTAGCCCTAAATATAGCATCATGACTCAGGAAATGGTGTTGCCTCTACTCGATTAGGTGGTTGTTGGATTCTGGATCGGTCTTCTTTGGTGGTGAGTAATGTTAAAGTTTCTCACATTTTTACTTAGAAGCAAAAGGATTATAATCACACCATATCATGTGTTTTGCATTTAATAAATCTGAACTCAGCATTCAAGTGGCTCAGTGCTGCAAAATTCTTCCCAACATCTTTGGTTTAGAGTTTCAGAAGCTCTAAACTACCATTTACATGGAAAATAAAAATAAACCTTTTCCTAGGCTTTCTCCAAGTTTAATTGGATTCTAAATAACTATCAAGAGATACAGACAAACTAATACAGTTCGATTAATATTTTATATGTTAAATCTGTAACCTCTTTATGCATAATTATTTACATAACGTTATTAAGAAAAACATCTCAGATATAATAATTTTTCTTTTGTTTAAGTTCATTTTTTAAATATTTATTGTAATAAATGAACTCTTAAGATAAGTACAATAAGATAAGTACCATATTGATAACGGGAATTAAATAATTAAGCAATTGAAAAGGGATAACACTCTGTACAAAAAAGATTGACACAGTGATCGCCTATGACAAAGCAACAATCACATGTGCGTGTTTAGCCACTAACACACTTATATTTTTTTAGTTTCAATAAAAAAATCTTCTGTTTCAAATAAAATAAGTTAAATTTGATTAAGAAAATAATGACTTAAATTAAAGAATGCGTTATAGGAGTTTCTCATTGTTTAATATGTGTGAGAAATAATTCATCTAGTAAGTTATAAAATTTTATATTGTGATATGAAAATACTTAGTTTTTGTTAATATAATTGTTGTTGGAGAGATTTAGTATTATAGGTGAAAATTTTCAAGTTAAATTCAACGTATATCTCTTTAAAAAATAAAGTTAAAAATTGAACCAATTAGAATATATAAATAATATGTGGTTGAAATATGTGTATATAATTGAATTTATATATATATATAACACTTTATTTTAAAAAACTCTCACTTATCCTACTTTGTAGTTTATATTATCTATTATACGGAACACAAAAGTGGTTCCAATAAGACAATCTCAATGATAATAGATTCAGAATTTAGAAAAATATTGTGTATTTTAGTATTATTAAATAATATAAGTGTAACAAAAATTATTACACTCTTATTCTTTTTAGTTAATTTAAAAATTTAGTATCATTCATTCTTATAAAATAGGATTTGAAGTCAAGTATTCCCATTAACATTAATCTGTAGATATGAAGTTCTGAAAAGTCAACATGAATGTGAGGCTATCACATCACATCCCTTCATGATGTGCCTTTTCTTTATATTGAATTTAAGAATAAAAGGAAACAAAGAATTTGACTACACTGAACATTAGGTTTCCTCTTCACTGCCACTAAAATCAGGACTTTTACTTCAATACTCACCCAAAAATAAATGAGTTTTGGATGTTGTAGTAAACTAGAATATCACTTAATTTTAGTTCTAAAAATTAGTTTATGCAATGGAGATCGCTTTGTATTTATATATTTTAATATAATAATGTTGTTGTTAGGGAGATGAGACATAAATAATTGTTGATTGACTTTGCCTCTTTCTCTCTTATCGGACAGTTGTCTTGTTCCTGAAGCTCGTTCTTCCTCCTCTCGTCCTGCTTCTTCAGGTCTTGGGTAAATGCTGAATGAGGATACCTGTAAAAAACACTCCGACGCTCAAGTCAGCAAAAAGGAGTATTCGACATTCGAAAGTATATCGTAATTAATGACGTAAGTGCTCATTGTAATACGCGTTATTTATATTACCTGTAGTGAGTCAAGTTAAGGAGTGAATCTGTGTCTAAGCTTGTATTACCTAATTGTTAATCACAAATTAGGTGTGATAAGGTTTATATCATGGATCGCTCGGTTCATATCAGTACAAATAATATTATTAATTGATGCGTAATTCTCATGGCGTGTTTGACAGAAAAAAAAAGTCAAAAATCAATAAAATTGAAAAATGTACATTTGTAGAGCAGATTAAGTTCGAATTCTCCATAATGATTTTCAATACGAAATCTGAAGACGTAAAAAAGAATAATCTATAAAGAATGGTCAATTAAATTACTTGAAAATTAGAGATTAGATTATAATATTTATATACAATTTACACCAAAAACATATATTACATATATGTTAAAACATACTATATAATTGTTTATTTAGTTTTATAGTTATAATTTTTCCTTTCTAGTTGTTATTTTTAATAAAAAGCACTAAAAATGTAAAGACTGGAAGTAATAAAAACTAATACGGGCAAGATTAAAAAAAATGTTTTAAAGTATACAAATTAAAAAAATAACCATAAACAAAAATAAATAGTAAACCATAACATATTTATGGCACGATTGTTTCACAAGAGAAATTTACTTGAGAAAAAAAAATTTATATAAAGTATGCACCAAAATTACTAAAGTTGGTAGAATCGGATCCGTGAAGATGATGTGTTTAAAGTTTAAGGCTGTTATTATTTACTATGAAATCCGAATAAATTCACGTAATAAAAACAAAAGTGCACATAAATTAAAAAAAAAATTACATCCAAAACTTTCTTTACAAATATGGGAAGAAAGTTGTATATTTTTTAATTAATTAATCTTTATTTATTTATTTTTTACTTTTTTTATTTTAAATTAAAATTATTATTATTATTTAAAATGTAATTAAAATTTAAATATAAAAAATATAATCAAAATTATAAATAAAAATTATTATAAAAACATAATTAATCATATTATATTTAATAAATTATAAATATAAATAATAATAAAAAATAAATTTATATAATAATTATATTAATTAAAAAAGGAAAGATAAAATAATAATATTATTTAATATAAAAATAAATTTTTATCAAATATTTATGATTATAAATATTTAAATAATAATTTAATTAAAAAGAATTATAATTTATAAATAAATATATCAAATTAGTTTTTAACCATTTTTAAATATAAGGATAAATATGTAAATTTACACTTTTATCAATTAAAAAATATATAATTTCAGTCACATCTATCACATTGTTCATAAACTTTTATAAATTTTTTTCACACTTCCTATTCTATTTACCTTAATCCAAACACTCTATCTTTTTTACACTTTCCCTTCAAATCATCTTAAATTCACCCTCTTTTTCACTCCTAATCTACACAAAGCATAAAAGTTGGTAGAATCATAGTTTACTAATTATGATTGCATCACATACCAAGGAAGGTGAAGGGATTTGGGTTCCCCTGGAAAAGAGATGATGAAGAAATAACGATGAATCTTAGGGAAGTTAGTTATTAATTGAAAGGAGGCCTTGTCATTGAAGGCATTGAAGTTAGACCCAAACACATCATATCATATCATGCTTCTTCATTAATATCATGTTTTCTTGTTTTCGATTCAGTTTACGCTTGATCCCTTCTTCCCATGAAAAACATGACAAACTGTGTTTTTGTTTAAAGAATTTGTCAAAATCTAATAATAATCAAACCAGAATTTTATAACATTCAAAACTCTGTTATTTAATAACAACCTAAACATTAAAAACTATAATTTTTAATAATATATGTATACAAAAATTATCAAAATTATAAATTTAAAAAAATTGTAGCTCTCCGGATCAAACCATTAAATTATTATTTTATGTATCTTCGTGATTATTTTTATCAATATTTTATTAAAAATGAATACTATAATAATAATAATAATAATAATAATAATAATAATAACGAACGATCCATATTTAAATTATTTCGAAAAAACATTTATTATATCAGTTTTGATCTATATAAATAAAATACTAAATAATTTTACATTAATATAAAACTTATATATAATTTATATAAAAAAATATCAATCTAATCAGGAGTTTCGGAAAAATATAATAAAATAAAAATATTAAATTATATAAGATTAGGCAAACTCTTAATAGTTTAATTTCTCATACATATACATATATATAAGAAAATGTTTGGACATAATAATCTATTTAAAGACTTAAAATAAATATATTTTTTACCAAGTCAAAAATAGTTTAAGTATAATTAATTTATAGAATCTTTTTCGTGTATTTATTAAAAAATAATTTTTAACTTATGCATAAAAGTAAGCTTAACGGATAGAAAATTTGTTCCTAAAATTATGTAAGGATAACATAACGTTCTAAGAGTTATGACTAATGCTCCAAACTTGTCCTGGGACAGATTAGATGATTGATTAGAATATTAAAAGCGTTCTAAATTACCTTTGGATGTGTTGCTGATGTGGAGAGGATAGAATTATTTACTTTTTCAAAATTTGTTTTCTATACTAAATGTAAAAAATTATGCATCATTAAATAAATCCGTTAGATTTTAACAACGGGGTTCTCCACTTCAACTAGTTACACGTCATGCCGTTTCGGGTCATTTGTTGTAAATCAGTATATATAACAAATTACTTATATATAAAATAAAAATTAAATATAAAAACATCAGATCATAAATTACGGTGAAGAGATATATATTAAACATGAGGACAAAAAACATATAGTTTTAATTTCATAATTTATGGAAAACAACAAATATTAAATGTGAGAGTGTGTTTGATTAAAATAAAAAAAATTCCAGATCAGTATGATTCACGTTCCCTTCCAAGTCCCAAATTTAGGAATAGTTGTGGTCTGTTGGATGTGGTCATGTTCTGCTTCCATGTTGACATTGTTGTGGAGAGTGAAAAAATGTCGTCATAGTAGCGATATTGTTCATTCATTGCTGTACTATATATATATGAGAAACATAAGTTGCTTATTGTGGAAGCAAGTGTGTGCATTGAGAATTTTTATTTTGCTACTCTTTTTCCGTAAATTGTTTTCATAAGATGGAAGTTTTGCCCTACGATTGCTTTGCACACATTTTATCGTTCACTTCTCCGCAGGACGTGTGCAGGTCCTCTCTCGTCTCCTCCATTGTGCAGTCCATGGCAGATTCAGATGCTGTGTGGGAGAAGTTTTTGCCATCCAATTATCATCAAATTGTTTCTAGGTTCGTCTCCTCCTCATTCTCGTGTTCTTCGAAGAAGCACTTGTTTTCCATGTTATGTAACCCGCGACCCATTGACGATGGTAACAAGGTAATGATTTTCTTCCATGTTTCTCCCTTTCTTTCTCAATGCATGATTGCAAATGGTAAAGGCTCATAGCAAAATCACAATTTGGTCGAATGTAAATTCTAAGCCAAGAGTTTGCATAATCTACCAAAACCTTGTACACTTGCTAGAGTCTTTATAAGTGGCAACCTCTCATGCAAAACGTTGTAATTGGAAATTTAATGTCGTTTGGGTAATGTCATTGTTATTTATAATGATGGATAAAATGATCACACCCTACCCCACCACTGACACACACACACCCCACATGGCCCTTTTATACTTACAGTGGCAATTGTGTTTGACTATGCAAATGCATAATAATGATGGCAACTGGCATTGGCAAGAAGGGCCCTGTGATTTTTTATTTTTTTTTTTATGTTTAAAACTGTAAATCTCTAAATGATTAGTAGCATTCTAGTAGAACAAATGTGTTTTTTTAACAAATTAAAGTAACTTTATAGGTTAATTATTAAAATTGATAAAAAAAATTAAAAATTAATAAAATAAATAAATTATAACAATTTAATACAATTTAATTAAAAATGCAATTGTTAATCTCTTAAAAATGTGTTTATGAAAAAGTTAAAATGCAATTGTTAATCTAGTAAAAATGCTTAAATTACAAGAAAGATAGTAGTATAGTATTAACAAATCAACGCAGCACCCAAATTTAACATAAAAGTGAAAATATTGCAAATAAATACAATTGTTGGTAAAGTTTAAGGTTGATGAGGTATCCTCAGGCGGTGGAGCAAATATGAATTATTTAAATATTGATAATTCATATTTGTGGCACTGTCTGTGGTTGCTAAATCACCTTTTTTTATATTTTTAATAAATATCTATCATATTTTTTAAAAGATAAATTATTAAAATATATTACAACAACAAAGAAATATGACGACGGTTTCCCATTGGAAGGATATACAGAAGGTACGAGCATTTAATTAAAATTTACGTATTTATACAATAAATAAACCATACATGTTCTTTTCCTAATGTAAGTTTAATATTTGATCCATTACTAAAAAAACCTTACTTTTAATTCCTATATATATAGTTAAAAATATGTTATTTTAATCTCTACCCGTATAATTTATAATTTTTGTAGTCCTTGTTGTAAAGTTAAAATTTATTAAATGGCATTTGAGTCTAAAGAAGGTATGAAATGGTTGTGAGGAATACAGATATTCTCCATTGAGAAGAGAAGTGGGAAAATATGTTACCTGTTGAGCGCAAGACAACTTTCAATTGCATGGGGAAACAGCCCTCTCTATTGGTCCTGGAAACCCACCCAAGGTTCAAGGTTTGTTTCTTTCTTCTTAATCATCATCATCATCATCCCAATTCTCTACCACTTTTTCTTTTCTTTTCTCTTTTCACTGTAACTTTCCACTTTAACGTCTTCATAAGGTGTCATTGTCAAGTCCTAACACTATCAATATTTTTTTTCTAATAATAATAAAGTAAAATTGTTTATTTAATTAGAGTTAAATAGTGTTTGTCAAGTGAAAATAATTGACAAAAAATTATTTCAACAAACTTTTAATATTATTATTATTATAACGAGTCATCATTACTAATTGCAAATTCATTTGATATTTGCGTGCAGATTTGAAGAATCAGCAGAACTGAGAACCATATGGTGGCTGGAAATAAAGGGCAGCATTAACAGCGGAATGTTATCTGCCAATACTTTATACGGAGCCTACTTGAAAGTGAAAACCGCGGATCGTGCTTATGGGTTGGATTTGTTACCATCGGAGGTGTCGGTAGAAGTTGGCAAACAAAGATCACAAGGAACTGTTTGCATACATTCATGTCGAAAAGCAAACACCAAAACCTCTTTTCCTTTTCCTCGTAAGCTCGAAGATGAAGAATGGTCGGAGATTGAGTTGGGGAGTTTCTACACCCATTATTCAAATGAAGAAGTTAGAATGTGTCTCAAGGAAGTCAAAGGTGCGCACTTAAAAGGTGGCCTCATAGTTGATGGAATTGAAATAAGGCCCAAACACTTGGAAAAGGCCTCCGCTTATGGGCCCTAACCAGTTTATATTTTTTTTCAATTTTGTGCGTTGTGGGCCGAACCGGATACTTGTTTTCTTGCTTTTTCCCGTGTAGCCCTACTACCAATACTGTAGGCGCTCTCTTTAAAAACCTCGTATGCGGTTTCGCAATTGCAATTCTCACTATGCGCCGTGGTTGTGTTCTTCTTCCCTGCAAAAGGTTTTTCACTTGGTTCTTTCAGATTGGTTTTTTATTGTGTGTTTACTAAACCCTATTCTTTCGATGTGTCTTCTTTGTTATTATGCTTCCGTTTTGTTCATTCGCAATGATGATAATGTGAATCCCAGCTCATTATGAGACCTTTTTAAGGTCTGGGAATGGAATTTTCCACATCTATCTGAGCTTCTATGAGAACAATTTTGGCTTGTGTAATTATTCTCAAATTTCAATGAGTGAAAAATGAATTAGACTGATTTATTTGTGATTTTTTTCAAGATTTTTTTAAGATCATTTAGAAGTTTTTATTTTTGTGTGTTTAGTTACTATAGGACATTTTTTTACAATCACCGTTTTGATGGTTATTGCTTCTTTCATCGAAGATGACGATGAATAGTAATGGTGCAATTTTGATAGTGATTATGACTAGTGAATGATCTTGTGGTTTTGTCGATAAATTGTCATTCCAGAAAATTTTTAAATCGATGAATAATAACTCAAATCAAACAAATATTTTATTCCTTTTTATTTGTATATTTTCGAAATGTATTCAGTTCAAATACATTAAATGAAATTATGAACTTTAAACAATTCGGATGATGCAAATCAATCCAAATGATTTTTGTATTTAGTTTTACGTAAAGTCTTTAATTTTAAAGATATTTTAGGAGATGTGTTTTTATAAATTAACTTTATTTTTAAGATTTAAAAATTAAATTGAAATTTTAAAGTTCAAATTAAGGTTTTCTACATAAAAACAAATTGATCCAAACAGAACCATATAAACATTGTCAGAATTATAAGCTCCTAAAGGACAAAAATGATATTCAAAATGGATCAGGAATTATAAATTAATAATAAATGATAAAAGAAATAGAATATAAATTACAAATTTTGTAATAAATAATAAAAAAATGATGGAAGATAAATTAGCAAAGTCAATTAAATTGATTTGCAAATCTATCAAAATTGTTACTCAAGTTTTCCCTATAAAATAACTTCACACCTTTAATTACAAATAAGAAAATCTAATATTTTCAATAATATAATTTATCATCTTTAATTATAAGTAAGAAATAATGTATCTTTTCACCTTCGTTGACAAATAATAGAGAAATAATATTCTTTTCATTCGATAAATAAATTAATTTTTGTGTACTCTTATCATATTATCAACTCGTAGAAAATTATTTCAATTAACACATAAAATTCAAATTTATTACTTTTAATTTTAAACAAATCAATTCAATATATATTTTTAATGATTTGTTTTTATCAAAGTTTAATAATTTCATGAACTTATTACTATAATGGAGTTATTTAAAAAAAGACATTAAAGTTAATGTCAACATGAAACAACTTACATCTAAAGAAATTGTACGATGATAAAAAAAAATTAACTAATAAAATAGTGTAAGCTCACACCTTAATAATTAACTTTGATATGAGAAAAACTGTGTCACCACAATTTCTTAATATTAAAGTCGCAACATCACTAATCCTAATATTTAATTTTCGCAATATTAAAGTGATAAATTTCGAGAATAAATCATACAGTTGCACAAGTTTAATATAAAAAACCATTTCTAGTATATCAACCCAAATATACTCATTCCCTCACAAATGATTTCTTTTAAATTTCTCCCTTTTTTGGAAAATTTTGGCCAATAACTCACCCCACAACTGTAGTTATCATTGTCATCTCTTTGTGCTTTGTGTGCATAGCTAATTATGGTTGTTGTGAACTTCTCCTCTTTTAAAGCAATCAATCTCATAAAATCAATCCTATAAAATTTACTTATGAGTGAAATTTATCCCAATTATATACAATAAATTATTTCAATTCTTAATTAGTATGGAATCTATCAGATATAAATCTTAGACTCACTATTATAAAATGACTAATCATCAAATATTGAACTTATTTTCCAATTAAAGGTACTCCCATGAACATGTGCCATAACAATTATGTACAAATTTGGTGATAAAAAAAATTTGTATTCAATAGAAAATTCTCATGACTCGAATAAGTATCATTCAACTAGTTTAATATCTCTAAATTTTAAAAATGTGCACAATTCAATTTCAAATGCTTTAGTTACAAGTTATCTTCAAGGAACAATAATAGCATTTTTTTTTTTTTCCACACCAATCAGTACTTGGAAACACAATTCCTAAACTTGAAAAGTAAAATAAAGTAACAATTGTAAGAAAAAGGAGTGAGGTTAAATATATAATTTAATGATTCCACCTGTCTTGAATTTTTAATAGATGGGAAAATGGAGACACTTGCAGGCTTTGATTCATTAAAAAAGCACTTAACCATATAAATGTTGTTGAATCCGAAAAAAAGAATGATTGATCCATGTGATTGTGAATAAAAGAGGTGTTAAATGAATTTTGATAAATTTTGTGGCATGTTGAAGTTTTGTAGAGAGGAGATGGGGACTGGGAAAGCAAGACAGAACTAGGACATGGCCTTAGCAGAAGCTGAGGAAACTCAAGCACTCTCCAAACTCTGATATTTTATTTTCTATTGCCATTCTATTCATTTTCATTTTCTTTCTCTTTGTGTTTCCCTTTGTCGATTTTCCATTCAACTCAGACAAAATCACCGCAAAACAATGAACCCTGAGAAATCCCGCTGCAGGTTACCACTTCGCACGCTCTCCAAACGCACGCACCACCCTCTTCTCCACCTCCTCCTCCTCTTCCTCTTTGTTCCTACCTAAATCTCTCCCCTTTCAATTCCACGTCAAAACCACAACCACTCAATAAACCTTTCCAATTACCAATTTTTCTCAAATCGTAATGTTGTCGGAATCTGTTCTCTGCCACTTGACTGAGGACCTTCTCATCCGGCTCCTGGAGAAGCTCGGCCCGGATCGGAAGCCGTGGAGGCTGGTGTGCAAAGATTTTCTCCGGGTCGAATCGGTGACCCGGAAGAGTATTCGGATCCTCCGCATCGAGTTCCTGCTTGGGCTGCTGGAGAAGTTCTGCAACATTGAGACGTTGGACCTGTCGCTGTGTCCGCGGATCGAGGACGGAGTTGTGTCGGTTATGCTGAGTCAGGGATCGGCGAGTTGGACTCGGGGACTCAGGAGGCTCGTGCTGAGTCGCGCCACCGGGTTGGGCCACGCGGGTTTGGAGATCCTCATTCGGGCGTGTCCAATGTTGGAGGCTGTCGATGTGTCCCACTGTTGGGGCTATGGGGACAGAGAGGCCGCGGCGCTATCGTGCGCCGCGAGGTTGAGGGAACTCAGCATGGATAAGTGCTTGGGAGTTACTGATATTGGGTTGGCGAAGATTGCCGTCGGTTGTGAGAAATTGGAGAGGCTGAGTTTGAAGTGGTGCTTGGAGATTTCTGATATGGGAATTGATCTTCTGTGCAAGAAGTGCCTGGACTTGAAATTTCTGGATGTGTCCTATCTCAAGGTTTGTTGCCTTCTCTTTCAAAAGGATTGTATATTATTGATAAGAGTGCTCCCGCGTTTTGGAGTGGATGGAAGAGAGGAATAGGTAGAAAAGAAAGAAGGTAGAGAGGAGAGGAATATATGTGATAAGGGATTAAATGAAAAAAAAAAATGAAGGGACAGAAAAAAATTGGGATGAAAATGATAGGGAATAGAAAGTGGGTGGATGATTATAATTTTTCCATTGATAATGGTGAATAAATGTAGGGGGAGAGAGAAATGGTGGATGCTAAAGTCTTATTTTTAGGTGAAAATATGTAGGATCTTTGGCTTAAGAGTCAAATACTGAGTTTTCGATATATAGGGATTCCATTTAAGAAACTTTTGTAAGATGTTATTCTGTACGGACTGACGTGAAGATTGAATTCTGATCATATGTTCCAAGGGAATGATTATCTGTCAATTGTACCACACGATGGTACAGAGATTTGAGTCTTGTGAGAAACTTTATACACTTTATTATTGAAAGTTGTTTGAGGTCACAAAGTTGACGACAGAGGATAGTGACTTTAGCAAACCACTTCATCAAACCACTTCATTCGCTATCTTTGTTATTGGTGGTAGAAAAACACTTTTTTAAATTCAATTTCTGATTCCTGAAGGGTTTTGAAAGAAGCACCCTCTAAATTCTTCATGTGATTTGAATGAGTCACCCTTGTTCGTACTTGCTAAGGGTGATTGCAGAAGAGGTAGACATTATATTTTTGGTTTACAAAAGTTCAGAGCAATGCGGAATCAATAGAGTTGTAAAAACAAGTTCCTTGACGAGTCATGTTAAACGGACACCCTGCTTGGGAGGTAGAAAAAAGAGAGATAGAAGGGAAAAGAAAAGGTAAAGAGAGAGAGATACAGATGTCATAATTAATAGGATGAAAAGAAAGGGGAAGATAGGAAGAAACTGGAATGGAAAGGAAAGGAAAGGAAAGATGAGTGCATGTTTATAATCACTGGTCCTTGACTGTGGGTAATACTCGAATGTACATACTTGTATTTATGATGTTGTTCTTAACACCATTCCCAAGACTGCATGTTTCAATGACATTATGATTTTCTGTTTTGCATCCTTACCTTAGCTAACAATCAGCCTGTATTGATTTGTGAGTTTATTTCGTCTTCAAATTATATCTTTTAAGTTATTTTAAAATCTTGCATCTTTAGGTAACAGGCGAATCTTTGAGATCGATAGCTTCTCTGTCAAAGCTTGAGGTTTTCGTTATGGTGGGTTGCTCTTTAGTGGATGATGTCGGATTACGGTTTCTTGAAAAAGGATGTCCACTACTTAAGGTAATTTATTTCTTATAATTTATAAACTACGACAATAATGGTTGAAAAAAGTAATAAAGTTAATCATGAGGGTTCTCTGGAGCATAAACATAGAATATGTCCATACATTGCAGGCAATTGATGTATCGAGGTGTGATTGTGTTAGCTCATCCGGTTTAATATCTGTGATTAGCGGGCATGGAGATCTTGAGCAGTTGGATGCAGGATATTGCCTCTCTGTAAGTCTATACCTAAAATTTATGGCGTGTTGTGTACCTTAATTTATTGTAATAAGTTTTATATACACTAACACGTCAGGCATTTTCCATAGGAGCTTTCAGCACCTCTTGTTAAATGCTTGGAGAATCTAAAACAGCTGAGAATAATTAGAATTGATGGTGTTCGAGTTTCTGACTTCATCCTCCAGACAATAGGCACCAATTGCAAGTCTTTAGTGGAACTTGGTTTAAGCAAATGTGTTGGTGTGACCAACAAAGGAATTATACAGCTATTACCTGGCTGTGGCAATTTGAAGGTACTTGATTTGACTTGTTGTCGGTTCATCTCAGATGCTGCCATCTCTACTATAGGAGACTATTGTCCAGACCTTGTCTGTCTGAAGCTAGAATCTTGTGATATGGTGACTGAGAAGTGTCTTTATCAACTTGGATTAAATTGCTCGCTTCTTGAAGAGCTTGATCTTACTGATTGCTCTGGTGTTGATGACATAGGTAAACTATGCAATTCTACCTGTACATAATATATCAGTTTAATTCAAACCTTCAAATGGTTCTGATTAATTTATTTCCAACTTTGTGTTTCATGCAGCACTAAGATATCTATCAAGATGTTCAGAACTCGTAAGACTGAAGTTAGGATTATGCACCAACATATCAGACATAGGATTGGCACACATTGCTTGTAACTGCACAAACATGACTGAACTTGATCTCTATCGGTAATTGAAACTTAGTCAGCGTGAATTCAGTGAAATTTTGAGCAGTGTCGTGATGATGTTAAGTGAAATTTTGTTCTATGATCACAGCTGTGTACGTATTGGAGATGATGGGCTGGCAGCGCTGACGAGTGGATGCAAGAGGCTGACAAAGCTCAACATGTCATATTGTAATAGAATTACTGACAGAGGGATGGAGTATATCAGCCATCTTGGTGAACTATCTGATCTGGAGTTGCGCGGGCTTTCAAATATCACAAGCATTGGAATAAGATCAGTTGCAATGAGTTGCCAGAGATTGGCAGATTTAGATTTGAAGCACTGTGAAAAAATTGATGATTCAGGTTTCTGGGCCCTTGCTTTTTATTCACAAAACCTGCGGCAGGTCAGTTATGGTTATTTTTACTCAATCAAGTTATCAATATTCTGGGTCTTTCTGAGTTCTGACTAACACCGTAAGCTGGCCTCTAAAACAATTCAACATTGTATGAAATTTATAAGTATTACCTCAAGAAGCATAATTGATACTCATCTGGTTTTGTTACTTCATCATTATTCACTATGATATGGTTTGATCTAATTGACAAATTCTAAACTACAACAATTCTCCAATGATCAAAGAAAATGATTTGGATGCTTGTCTGGGCTCACTGCAATCCTTCTTCAATTGTGCTTGTTTGTGTATAGTTACAATGCTTTTGTAACTATACATACACTTTTAAATTTGATTTATATGTTCTTGTACTTCCAGTCACCGTTAGAGTCTTTATTTTTAGTAGTTAATTAAGTAGTTATAACTAAATTAGTTAGCTGATGACAGCTAACTACTAGTTAACTAACTCTATAAATAGTGAGTGTGAACATGAATGAAATGTCTCTTCAACAGAAATTCTTCTTCTCTGTTTTTTCTCTATATCAAGAAAGTCCTGAGGTTCTTTCTATTATAGAACTTCCTGAAATTTGAGATTCTTCGATCTCTTTAGTTCCCAGTATCTTGTGTTCTATTAGATACCATATCAGTCACACGTTTAGTCTATCTTTTGCCCTGGTCGCAAAAAGAAGAATATATTTATAGATTTTTTATTTTATTTTTAGGAAATCTTTGGTTCTTTATATTGAAGTTTCTTCTATGTCTTTCTACAAATATTAGTCTTATTTAGCGCCATTTTGGATTAACATAAAGCTGGATGTTAAAGATAAGAACTGTTGTATAGAAAATTCTATTCAAGGCAAATGAAGAAAGGAAAATCATTTGTCGAAAAAAAGAAATCTTATATACTCATGTGTTGATTGGATTCCAACTATATTATGTAGTACCCTTCATAATTTGGAGGCTTGTGCAATTAATCTGGTTTGCAAAAAAAATATATATTACAGCTCTTAGTCTTATTTTAAAAGATGGCTTCAATAATCTTTTATTTCTTTTCCAATTGAAAGTCTGATATATGCTCGTAATAATTTAATCTTTGAAAACGTGTTTTGTTTACATGCGGTTTCTACTCCCCCTAGTGTTTTCATATGTAAATTTTTCTTCAAATAGGTTAAGTATTGATGTTTTTTAATGAAGACTGGTGTTAGGATTATGGGTTCCAATTCTAGTTTCTAATTCAACATGGTGGTGATGATGGCAGATAAATATGAGCTACTGTATTGTGTCAGATGTGGTGTTGTGCTTCCTTATGGGTAACCTGAAACGCCTCCAAGATTCCAAACTGGTGTGTCTTCCTAAAGTCACTGTAAAAGGATTGGAAGTTGCCCTTAGAGCTTGCTGTGGTCGGATTAAAAAGGTTAAACTACAGAGATCCCTCAGGTTCTTGCTTTCCTCAGAAATGCTGGAGACAATGCATGCAAGAGGGTGCAAGATCAGATGGGATTAACCACGCTATTAATCTGTTATACTTTCTTTTCTTGAAAGCCACGCTCCTTCATTTAGATCTTTTTGATCCTAAATTTTAAATTTATCTTGCATCTTCTTTTCCTTAGTCTCTATTACCCAAGTAAGAGGCATACCAGTTCAATTAGGTGACATTGGTAGATTTCTAGACAAGGTATTTCTTCACCTTCAAAAGTTACATTCTCCAATAAAGCACGAGGTTACTTCTCTTGGAATTAAACTTCATTAAATCTTATCTGTTACACTTACAAGACTTGTTATGTTGCCAATTCACGTATGGAATAAAAAATAAGAGATAACTTCAGTGTAGAAATTCTGTTTAGTGTAAATTAGTCGACAAAATTATTGTTAAACTCGATGTTGTTTTTAAAAACTCTGATAGTGTTTTAGAGAAGAGAACCTTAAACAAAGTTGTACAAACTTAATTTTTTTTTGAATCACTTGATATTAGAATCTAAAAGGCCAGGTTTTAAATTCTAATAATATTTACGTGTGTTTTAAGATAACAGAGACAAAAAATTCGAGGATTCTATTTCACATTTTAGGGTTTTTTTACAGTTTTTTAATTTCAAGAACTAATGACATAATAATATTGTACATATCAAGATCAAAACGATGTTTTTTTATTTTATTTTATATTTTAACATTATTAACAATATTTCGAAAATGCTTTTTTTGACGTACGATTGCCTTCTATACTTTACCTTTCATGAAAAAGAGAAATTTAACTTCGCCTTTTTAGCAAAATGGAAGTCCAAATGAGGACGTAGAAAATTAAGTAAATAATGTTTTTCATGGTATACGAACTTTCATGTATTTATTAACCTAAATAAAAACAAAACTGAAATACTGAATGTTATTTCTCAAACTCTTGAACAAAAAAAATATAATAATAATAATAAATTTGATATAAAACATATTGATTTGTAATGTGTATATAAATATAGTTTTTGTATTTTCTATTTTGATTTGGGTTATTATAAATTGATTTAATGGTTATGTACTATTAGATCATAAATTACCATTCGTATAACTTCTACATCAATTTATTTTGTATAAACTATTTTCTAACACTCACTTTTCTTTCTCCTTTTTCCATTATTATATCTTCCTTCAAGCCAAAGGAAACTGCATTTTAAAAATTTTGATATCCACAATTTGAATATGACTATTAAAATATAGGCAAAAGAAGTTTGTTTTTGACAGATAATAGGAAAAGAAGTTAGTAGTAACACGTACTCGTATAATGCATTTTTTAACATATATTAATTATAAGTTTTAAATTGGTTGAAAATCATAAAAAAGTTATGAATCTCACCTCTTAGTTAAATGAGTTGTATTCATTTATGATATTACATCTTTTAATAATTTTTAATTAATAATAAAACATGTTAATTAGAAAGAACCTGATCAAACTCGAGTTTTCAATTCCTAAGAAGCAAAGAATAGTTCTTTTGTTGGTGTGGTTTTGGCATTCGTAGGCTATCCCCTTTTGTTTGTTGTGTACTCATCAAATCACAGTATAGACAGATGAACACGGTTTTTTTTTATAGAGATTAACTTAGGAGAAGCCGCATTCTTAATATTATAAATATACTTTTGATCAACCATCAAATGTGGAAGCAATTTTACTGCAGAGAAAGTGGGAATCATCAACCGCAGTGACACCATGAAGCTCAAAGCATAGAATATCATGCCATGCCTCCAACAAAAGAAAGCATTAGAATAACTTGGGACTTTGTCCATGGAAAAAGCATAAAGCAACGTGAATGTTAAAACTCAGAAGAAAAAGAAAACAGAAATTCTTACTGCAACATTTCCTGTGTATAAATAAAAGGTGCTTGGAAAGACCACAAGAGCATGCTTGCTATGTCTTTCTAGTAATTTCTCTGTCACATTAACCACAAAAACATCATGGCCATGCTTAGTTTCCTTTTCATTCTCATGCTTTTACCCTCCTTTCAGGCTCTCTCATATCAACCCATTCCCTCAGAAATCCAAACACAAGACATGCAAGCGTTGATTGCACAAGCATGCATGGACATTGAAAACCAAAACTCCTGCCTCACAAACATCCACAACGAGCTCACCAAAATAGGCCCTCCAAGCCCCACTTCAGTGATGAGTGCAGCACTGAAGGCCACACTCAACGAAGCTGTAATGGCCATTGACAACATGACAAAGATCACCACCTTCTCCGTGAGCTACCGCGAGCAACAAGCCATAGAAGACTGCAAGGAGCTCGTGGATTTCTCGGTTTCTGAGCTGGCATGGTCGTTGGGGGAGATGAGGAGAATTCGGGCAGGAGATAGCAATGTGCAATACGAGGGCAACCTGGAAGCGTGGCTTAGTGCAGCCCTGAGCAACCAAGACACATGCCTTGAAGGGTTTGAAGGCACAGACAGACGCCTCGAGAGTTACATCAGTGGAAGCTTGACACAAGTCACACAACTCATCAGCAATGTTTTGTCCTTGTACACTCAGTTGCATACCTTACCCTTTAAGCCTCCAAGAAACACCACTGCTGCTACTTCAACAACTCAATCTGATGGAACCTCAGAGTTTCCTCAATGGATGAGTGAGGATGATCAAGAGTTGCTCAGAGCCAAGCCACAGGGTGTGCGTGCGGACGCGGTTGTGGCTTTGGATGGTACTGGTCATTATCGCTCCATCGCCGAAGCTGTTAATGCAGCTCCGAGTCATAGTCCAAGGAGGTATGTTATTTACGTGAAAAAGGGACTTTACAAGGAGAATGTTGACATGAAGAAGAAGATGACCAACATCATGCTCGTAGGAGATGGTATTGGCCAAACCATTATCACTAGCAACCGGAATTTCATGCAAGGATGGACCACTTTTCGAACTGCCACGCTTGGTAAGTAACTAACACCATCATCACCACTGTAACATCCTTTCATGTTCATGGAAAATAACTGAAACTAATGGATCATTTGTTTTCCTAACGTGTAGCTGTATCTGGGAAGGGTTTCATTGCAAGGGACATGTCGTTCCGGAACACAGCAGGGCCAGTGAACCATCAAGCGGTGGCACTGCGTGTGGATTCAGACCAATCAGCCTTCTACAGGTGCAGCGTGGAAGGGCACCAAGACACCCTCTACGCCCACTCCCTGCGACAGTTCTACCGTGAGTGCGAAATCTATGGCACCATAGACTTCATTTTCGGCAATGGAGCTGCAGTGCTGCAAAACTGCAAAATATACACCAGGGTCCCACTTCCCTTGCAGAAGGTTACCATCACGGCCCAAGGCAGAAAAAGCCCACACCAGTCCACGGGCTTCACCATCCAGGACAGCTTTGTTCTCGCCACCCAGCCCACCTACTTGGGCCGGCCCTGGAAACAATACTCCCGGACAGTTTACATTAACACTTACATGAGTGGGCTTGTTCAGCCCCGAGGCTGGCTTGAGTGGTTCGGAAACTTTGCCCTGAACACTTTGTGGTACGGTGAGTACAGAAATTATGGGCCTGGTGCATCAATGGCGGGCCGGGTCAGATGGCCCGGTTATCATGTAATTAAAGATGCTTCCACCGCTAGTTTTTTCACTGTTCAGAGGTTCATTAATGGTGACACGTGGCTTCCACGGACAGGTGTCAAGTTCACAGCAGGTCTCACCAACTGAGATAATTTCTTTACAATTATCTGTAGATGAAAAACAAATAAATTTATCATATACTCCATTTTTTAGATAAATAACTGTACCATTTCTCTGCTCGATGGAAGAAGAGGAATAATTTTCTTCAGTGGGTGGATATGTTTAGGAATCAAGTTTGTGTTTGTTGCAATATGTAATATGTAATTTGGGATTAGGTTTTGCTGTTTTGTGTTATACTTTTATTGTACAATTTTCTCTCATAATTTTGCTGTGCTAACCTATGATTAAATTGCTGTGACATTTTTATTTTATTATTCTTTAAGATAAAATTTTGCTTGAAGTGATCTAATAAAAGTGACATGTGGATGCCACTTTTACAAAAATTAAATTTTGTCTTAATCTATAAAAGTTAACTTATATTATTTTATAGGAGAACAATTTTTCAGACACATAGGTAAAATATATTCTCAAAAAATAGCATTCTCGGTCATTTTTTAAAATAATAAAACAAATACAGAAAACAACATTTTCAACTTTATTTTTTAAAATAAAAGTTTTCCTTTAAATATTTAAAAAGATCGTTTTTATTTTTTTTATGATGATAAAAAAAATCAAGAATCTAAAAGTGAAAACTGGATTCGGACTACTTTGTTCGAATTGTAACCATTGTAAAGAGAATTTGTTCGAATTTGTTTTGAGTTTGATATAATTTTTTTCTATATATTTCATCTTTATTAAATCAGATTGAGAGAAACAACTTTGTTAGATCATTAACTAAATTTATTGGACTCTCTTTTAAACACAGCAAAATAAATTGTAAAATTGTAATTAAGTTACATACTTATGTTTTACTTATTTTATATTAAAATAAAAGTAAGTTAAACAGTTTTACATTCAAATAATAATGACTCAATTATGTGCTAAAAGAGGCAAACTATATGTTTAATTCAATTCATTTATTTAGTGATAAATAAATAATTTTAAGTTCAACGAATTAATTATTTATTTTAATATCAAATTAATATTTTGATACCAATTTAAACTCATTTATGAATTAAGTTTAAACAAATTAATTATTGAATTGAGTTTAAACAAATTAAGTTTATTGAATTATTGATACCAATACATCAACATGATATTAACTTATATTTTCATAAAAATCTAAGGTTTCACTTTTGGAAACAATTTATTAAATTGATTCTATTAAGAATTTCAAGCACTTCCAATTACAACTATATCAACTTTGACAATTTCATCATCTCCTACCCTTGATATTTATTACACGCTACAATTTACACCATAACTTATCTCGTTACCATTTTCTAATTAACTATGAATGTAATGTATGCATAGTTATAAACTCAAAAGTGCAGTTAAAAATTAATGGAATGACAATTTTGTAAATAATTCACGATATTTCACATTGTTAGAAACTGATGTGGTGTGTAAATATAACAAAATAGGTTATTATACCACATTAGTTCTAATAGGAATTAATGTTGTATGTTTTAAATTCAATGCATGTGACATATCTTCACTACTTATTCACTTTTACTCTATCGTTTTTTTTTCTTTTTCCATTCAACAAGTCAATCTATGAATTCCTTCTTCCCGATTTCCTCTTCTACCAATTCCTCATTTGTGAGTCATTCCTCTATAATTAAGGATGACAAGCAAATATGTCATCGTGGGTATTTGTCCTAATCCGTCTCGATGAAAAATTCTCGCATTGATCGGGTATGAATAGTACTAGATTTTAAAAATAGGTATAAGAATAATGATGAATATGTATATGTTTGTCCCATCATCCTTCCTATATATGTTTGTATTTTAAATTATTAAAATATTCATAGTTCATTAGGTAACCTAAAAAACTTATCTTGACTCTTCTTTTTTGTCCTTAGTTTCATTTTATTTCACTACAAGAAAATCATAAAATAGAAACTGATTTTAGAAATAAAAAATATTTAGTTGCTATAGTTACTAAATTATAGACCATTTTAGAAATTAAACAAATTTTTTGTTTCTAAATTAGTTTCTATTATTGTTAAATATTTTCTAAATTGGTTTCTAATTAGTAACCAAGTTTTTAACTACCAATTATTTAGACTCTAAATTTGGTAGAAAAACCTTGGTAGCTAATTAGATACCAATCTAGAAACCATTGAAACTAATTTAGAAATCAAAAAAATTTTAATATCTAAAATTGGTCTCTAATTTAGTCACTATAAAAACCAATTATTTTTAGTTTCTAAAATTAGTTTCTATTTCATGATTTTCTTGTAGTGATATATATATATTAAAGATATACTAAATTTTATTAAAAATATACTAAATTTAAAATTGATATATACACTAATGTTTAAAATAATAAAAACTATTATAATAATTAAATTTTAACTTAATAAAATAAAATAACGAACCATCTTATTTATAATATATACCTAATATACAATTATGGTCATAAATGAGTTGACCAACAATAATAAAGATATCTTAATTATATATTATATGTAATTATAATGATAATAAAAGTGGACCCATAATAATAAATATATATTCTATAAGTAAGTATTTACATATGGGAGTTTTAATAGAGATGTAATTTTATCTTTTAATAACCTTTTTTTTTTAAATTGTTAAAATAAATAAGTGTCTCATATTTATAGTTAAAATTTAATGAAGTTATCTCAGTACGATCTCAGTTCAAATATGATAAAGTTATGTTATTTTGTAAGACTTATTTCTTTCATTTTTTTTTTAATTTTATCTATTTTATTAATTAAGAGATAAAATTTCAACACATTAATAAAAAAATTCTTAGTATATATACATTGTCTTATTTTTCTGGCGCTCCTAATAAGTTCTCCATGGCTATTTCCAAGCTATTCTTGCGCTTATTCATGGTCTATTTTCTGTGCGTTTTCTTCATCTGTGCATTTTCTGCATCATTCTCTTCCTCCTCGAATACCATATGCAACCTCACACCATATTCATCGTTTTGCGAATCCAACTTGCCTTCTTATCACGGCCATGGTGGTGACATACACGAATATACCCGCTTTTTCTTAGACAAATCCTTGTCATCCTCAAAGATCTTTCTCTCATTGCTCTCTGAATACCTTAAGTCTCCATCCTTGTTATCAAAGCCCACCATCCTTGCCCTTCAAGATTGCCACCTTCTGACTGACCTAAACAATGGTTTTTTGTCCAGGACCCTAAAAAGCATCAATTCCACTAATACCCTTGGTACCTCAGAAGCTGAAACATTGCATACTTTGCTTACTGCTACACTGACCAACCAAGACACGTGCTTAACCAGCCTCCAAGAAACCACGCGAAACCCCGAAAATGACCTACTGTCACATCTTTCCACCGGAACCAAGCTTTATAGCATATCTCTTGCGCTTTTCAAGAGAGGATGGAAAGCCAAGAAAAACACAGAGAGAAAATTTGAAAGAAATGATCACATTATGTGGGAACAGAAGCAGTACGAGATTATCAGAAAAAAAGGAAGGAAGTTGCTTCGGTCGGGTGCAGACAACGTTGTAGTGAACGAGAGAGTGGTGGTGAACCCAGATGGGTCTGGAAACTACAGAACAATCAATGATGCAGTGACTGCGGCTCCAGATAACTTTAGGGTTATTAACGGTTTTTTCGTGATTCATGTGGTGGGTGGAGTGTATGAAGAGTATGTTTCTATTCCCACAGAGAAGCAGTACCTGATGATGATAGGAGATGGAATTAACCAGACCATAATCACCGGCAATCACAGCGTGGCTGATGGTTGGACTACTTTCAGTTCTGCTACATTCGGTAACTAAGCTCCTCTCATTTTCTTATCTTCGGATAGTTGTTAAATCTTTTCATACCTTCACAATGCCTCATTCATTAGGACCCTGTTTCAGTTTTGCGGTAAGGAACTTCCAAAGTCAAAAATGGTAGAAAACAAATACTTCAAACCAATCTCATTACCATTACTGCATATTTATCAAAGTGGGGCTCCTTCAATAAAAGTTTTAGATTTGGGAAGTGGACCACATTCTCTTAATTCAAGTTGACATAACTTTAATTAAAAAATATATTAATAATTATTTAATTACAGTTGAAATTAAATAAAATTTAATAGTAATTTATTTTTATTTGGAACATAAAAACATCCGGAAGTAATGAGTAATGGTGTTGCATTTTCATCATTACTTTGTTACTAAAAACTAACACCCTTAAAAATGTTATTTATTAAATTAATTTTAAATACTCCATAATTTATTATTTAATTTTAATTAATATAAATTGTAGTTAAATAATTAATAATATATTTATTTTCAAACAAGAATATTTAAAAAAAATTAACTGAAGTAATGCAAGATGACGTGTACAAAGTCTTATCAATTGGCACCATTTCTCCAAATTTTTTTTTAAGAAAAGCCCCACTTTAATAAAAAAAAACAAAAACAAATACCATGATGCTCAAAAAAACCTTATTTTCTATACATTTCAAATGGTATACAATCTCTTGTAAGTTTTATAATACTAATCAAAACCACACGGAATCTGTTTTCTGGTTAATGCAAAAGATAATACAAAACCACGTGGAATCTGTTTTTGGGATACATTATTCTATATATTTCTTTGATAGTATAAAAGATAATAAATCATGTTTCCTTTCGCTACTAGTATACTTTCTTTTTAGAAGTTATATTTAGTTCGAAATTATTTGACTCCAAAATAAGGATTAGTAATTACATATTGATCACACGCAACCAAGACTATAAAGTATAGATGATTGATGATGCAAGCACGAACATCTATGTCACATTCTTGTTTATATTTCATAGTTCATGTCAGTTTCATACTGTGAGCATTTTCCTTTTTGAAAACCACATTGTAATTTTTCTCACCTGTTTGATGAAAAGAGTGATTCATAATTATAAGTTACGTTTCATACTGTAGCTGTGATTGGTCAAGGTTTTGTGGCAATCAACATAACATTTCGCAACACAGCTGGAGCAATGAAGCACCAAGCAGTGGCCCTCAGAAGCGGTGCAGACTTTTCTGCATTTTACAATTGTAGCTTTGAAGGGTACCAAGACACCTTATACGCTCATTCTCTTACGCAATTTTACAGAGACTGTGATATTTATGGTACGGTGGACTTCATATTTGGTAATGCAGGAGTTGTCTTGCAAAACTGTAACATCTATCCTAGACTCCCAATGGAACACCAATTCAATGTCATTACTGCACAGGGTAGGACTGACATGAACCAAAATAGTGGCATATCCGTACACATGTGTACCTTAACCGCTGCAAGCGACTTGGCTTCTAGTAATCGAACCATAAAAACATACCTGGGAAGACCCTGGAAACCATATTCACAAACAGTTTATATGCAATCTTTCATGAACAGTTTGATAGATCCATTGGGTTGGGTACCTTGGCTAGGGAAGTTTCAATTGGACACCCTTTATTATGCGGAATTTGATAATCGAGGACCTGGATCTGACACTAGTAATAGGGTTACTTGGCCTGGGTACCATGTCATCAATGCTACAGATGCAGTTGATTTTACAGTTGCTAGTTTTATACTAGGTTATCTTTGGCTGCCTGACACAGGAGTACCTTACTATCCTGATTTAGGAAAGTACACACAAATGTTGTAATTTAATAAAAAAATTATAGCAATAGGCAAGATTGGTGATATTTTGAGAATTTGTTATATTTTACAAACCACAAAATATTAATATTTGTAATTAAAAATAAAATTTAAAAAAACATATTTAATAAAAATATAATCAAAATGTAAAATATTGTTAAAATAACTTTTAAAATTAAAAAAATTATAAATAATTAAAATATTAATATTTATTGGGGTGTAGGATGGAGAATGGGTCTCAAAAAATCATTTTTGATAGGGAAATATCTGAAATTTTTTTAAATTTTTTAAAATTATAAATAATTAAAATATTAATATTTATAGGGGGTGTAGGATGAAGTATGGATGTAAAAAAATCATTTTTGATAGGCAAATACCTGAAAAATTTTAAAATAATTATTTTTAAGATAAATTGTCAATGATATTTATAAATCAATTAAGTTTATTAATTTGTCACTTATTTATTTTCTAATTAAATTTGACAACTTCAATTTAAATAAAATATAAAGAAATTCTACACTGAATTTACAATTTTAGTATAATTTATATATATTAACTCGGTCGGAAATTTTAATTAATTTTTATCTTCCATAAATAATAATTAATTAATATTTTTAAAATACAAATATGTATATAATAATATTTTGAAATTTTTTATTTTAAAAATAATATCAAAAATATAATTTTGTTTTATTTAAGAAAATCATATATAAAGTTGAAGAATTAAAATGATTATTTTTCATGAAAAATAAACTAACCCTAAATTAAGTTTTACTATATTAAAAATGTATATAAAATATTTTAAATAGGTTGTGATAAATTAAAAATATTGATTATTTTTTAAATTTTGTTAAAGTTAAAATTATTTTGTTGTTTTTATAAAAAATTAAATTATGTTTGTGAATTACATTTTAGGGTTGATACAATTATAAATAAATGAGATATGGTTTATGTATAAATTTTTAGATTATATAATATGAATGTTAATGAAAGTATAGATTATATAATATATGAAAAGTAATAATATAGATGTATTTATGCTAAAATAAATATATTAAAAATAAACTAAATTATTGATTATAAGTCATTAAGAGAATATGATATTAAAATATTTGATGATAACAACATTACAAAGGATGATTTTACTGTTTAGATGAACAAAATTTCATCTGTTGTGACCTTCATTGCAATAGTAAGAACATTTTTTTAGCTTACTTTGAATTGGTTGATCCATTTGATTATGCACACAAGTTATTTTTTTTAATCAATAACCAATAAATTAAATAAAATAAAAAGAAACACAAAGGGGTGTTTACAATAAAAATCAAACAACTTCTCTAAGCACCCCCACAACGAGTGCAAACCAAACCAAGCGATTGAAACAGATAAACGATCTCTCAAACCACACACCATACAACAATCAACATTTTGATACCATATTAATACAAGTATTTGGGCATTGGACACAACTTGAGAAAGAGAAAGACACCCTTGGAACCTTATTTTTTAACCAGGACCACGACTGCACTTGAACTAGAGAGAAGATTTCACTTCATCCTCTTTTGCTTTGTTAAACATTGTTTTTCCATATGCACCAAATAATGGAAACCCGTACCCCTTTCCACAACTCATTACCTTCTTTCCTAAACCAAGTACAATAAAATTGTTCGAAGTGTTCATTCAGAGAAAAGTGATTTACAAAACTAACCCCGATTCATTTGCTGCATGAATTTCAAACAACATTTGCAATCAGACAAGATAACAGGAGGTGAGAAGTCGTTTCCTCTTTGCTCCCACATAAAACCCAAAAAAGAATCAGCAAGATGAACGACCCTTCTAACTAGATTTTGCTTTGTAGCGATCCTGTCTTGCAATGCTCTCCAAGTAAAACATTGTGCCGATGGTGGAATCAATAGGCTCCACAAGACTCTAAATATATCAATACATGCAGTTGGGATTAGATTGGAAAGGATTTTATATGCAGATTTAACAAAATACTTAGTCTCCATTTATCGTCCCAACCTAACTTCAAGAGTTGACCTTCCATCACAGGCATGAATTCATGTAGTTGGGCCTTCTCCCACTCAAACCATTGTCTTCTCCACTTGAATTCTCAGTTTCAAATGTCTCTATGTCATTTACCAAAGCAACACAGGGGCTATCAATGATGAGGGAATTATTAAACACCCTTGGAAATCTAACTTTTAGTTGACAATTATCCACCTAAATGTCTTCCCACAACTTTACTTTATCACCAGATCTTATTGCCCATGTTATATTAGAATCAAACCAGTTTCTACCTATCCATCCTCACACGCTTTGTTTAAGTCACACCACCATCTAGATGGATGCTTTAAGATTCTAGGATAAAAATGATTCATCCATGAGTCATATTTAGAATCAAGAATATATTTCCATAACCCATTCTCTAGAAACTCAAGTCTCCATTTACATTTACTAAGTAAAGCTTTGTTGAAAGAATATAATTGCTTGAATAACCCTCCCTCCGCTTTAGGTTTGCATATATTATCCCATTTAATTCAAGAGAATAATTTATAGTCTGTTTATTAGTAAAAGAAACGAGTAATTTGTAGTGTTGTGTAGTTGATACTTATAGACTTATCTTTAGCACATGAGTTATATTTATTTTTTAAGTTTAAAACTAAAAATAAAATGAAAATATGAAATGTGTACAATTAAAAAATCTTCATTATATATTATTATAGAATATAAATACAAGAATAGACAATAATAATGAATTTATAAACTTTTAAATTTATTTATCTATATTATCTATATCATCATTATACAAAGGATACCTTATTTGGTAATTTTTTTTGTCATTTTTAATCTTTTAATTGGACAATTTTATAAAAATAATTTATTTATGTAACAAAACAAATAATTAAATAACTTTTTTAATTTTATTGCGGTTGTCTAAATTAACGTTGGCCAGAGAGTAAAGTAAGGTAGAAAGAGAAATTTTGCCAATAGGGTGAATTACCGCAAGATAAGGCCCTTCAAGGGCTTCCTTTCTAATTATGGAACATCAAAACAAAAACAAGAGATGGTTGGCACATATTTCGTATTAGCTAAACAAAAAGATCGACTTTAACTCCAAGCCTCAAGTTTTTTGAACTGACATAACTAACTCTCCATGAAAAACATCAATAAATAGACACTTATGTTCCAAACCAAAATCGCAACACACTCTCAACAGGGCCGTCTGGATCGCAACACCTGAGCGAGTCCTTTTCCATTCACACCCTGGGGGGCTCCTCTTCCTGCCTCGTACGTATCACTCTTTACGTTCTTCACTTCATCAATTTAATCACTTTTAATCATAATAATCACAAACAACAACTATAATATGTTAATTTGTTCTTCACTTTTGTTCTGTGATTATATATTTTGCATGTATATAGGTTGGTGTGAATTAGTAGCTGCTTGATTAACAATAAAGGATGGGGGGTGATGCACAGAAGAAGAGAATCGTCATCATTGGCGTTTCTACCTTCTTGCTGGTGGCTATGGTGGTAGCCGTGACGGTTAGCGTAGGCCTCAACAACAAGGGAGCAAGCGAGGATGAAACGGAAGCAAGAAAATCACACGTAGCTTCCTCCATGAAAGCGGTGAAAACCCTTTGCGCACCCACGGATTACCAGAAAGAATGCGAGGACAGTCTCAATGAAAACGCCGGCAACATCACTGACCCCAGGGAACTCATAAAACTCGCCTTCAACATCACCATCACCAGAATCAGCGATGGGCTCGGGAAAACACAGCTCCTGCACGACGTCGAGAGCGACCCCAGAACCAAGGAGGCCCTCGACACGTGCAAGCAACTGATGCACCTCTCCATCGAGGAGTTCAATCGCTCCCTCCAGAGGTTCAACAAGTTCGAACTCAACAGCCTCGATCGCATCCTAACCAGTCTCAAGGTGTGGCTCAGCGGCGCCGTCACGTACCAGGAAACGTGCCTTGATGCATTCGACAACACCACCACCGACGCTGGCAAGAAGATGCAGGGGCACTTGCAAACCGCCATGCACATGACCAGCAACGGTCTCGCTATCATCAGCGAGCTGTCGAAAACTCTCTCCGATATGCACGTCTCCAAGTCTGGGCGCCGCCTCCTAACCGCTGCTGACGATTTGCCCGTCCTTGGCCACGAGACCGACGACTTTGACCTTCCCGATTGGGTTGAGAGCCGCTTTGGGGTTCGCAGACTCCTGCATATGACTGGACGCAAACGCATGGCGCATGTCGTTGTTGCCAAGGATGGCAGTGGAAATTTCACCACCATCAATGACGCCTTGAAGCACGTGCCCATGAAAAACCTAAGGCCGTTTATTATCTACATCAAGGAGGGTGTTTACGATGAGTACGTCGAAGTTTCCAGAAACATGACCCATGTCGTCATGATTGGTGATGGTGGTAGGAAGTCGAGGATCACAGGCAGCAAAAACTTCATCGATGGGGTTGGAACCTACAAAACCGCCAGTGCCGGTACGTCCCTTCCATTCAGTTAATTATGTTCAGCAATCTCTTATACATGTATAAATATAGTTGCAGAAAACTGATGAAAATATTTATAAATGCTTGCAGCCATTATTGGAGATTTCTTCGTTGCCATAGGCATGGGATTTGAGAACACAGCCGGCGCTGAAAAGCATCAAGCAGTGGCATTGAGGGTTCAATCTGACAGGTCCATCTTCTACAAGTGCCGCATGGATGGGTATCAAGACACACTTTACGCCCACGCCATGCGCCAATTCTACCGCGACTGCATTATTTCAGGTACCATCGACTTTGTCTTCGGTGATGCAGTGGCTGTGCTCCAGAACTGCACATTCGAGGTCAGAAAACCGATGGCAAACCAGCAATGCATTGTGACCGCACAAGGTAGAAAGGAGAGGAACCAGCCATCGGGTATAATCATCCACGGAGGGTCCATTGTGTCAGACCCCAGCTATTACCCAGTTAGGTTCGACAACAAGGCCTACTTGGCTCGTCCATGGAAGAATTTCTCAAGGACCATCATCATGGATTCCTACATTGATGACTTGATCACACCCGATGGCTACATGCCATGGCAAACAGTGGAAGGTTTAAGCGGAATGGACACTTGTTTCTACTCTGAGATCAACAACCATGGCCCTGGTGCAGACAAGTCGAAGCGCGTGAAATGGGAAGGAATCAAGAGCCTCTCAAACGACATGGCAACAACATTCTTGCCATCCCCGTTCTTCCATGGAGATGACTGGATTAGGGTCACAAGGGTTCCATACGATTCTGGCTTACCCTCCCCCACTCATTGATCAGTATAATTCTTTTTGAGAGAGAGCCAGAGTGCGTGTTGTCAAATTAAGTCGCCAGTTCATCACTCATGCTTGTGTTCTTCTACCACCACCTTTATCTTTTCTTTCTTTCTTCTATTCATTATTTGCTCTGAAATGCAAGTGCGTATGAACTGGCCTTTTCCTACAGTTCTCTATGCTTGTAGGATACTTAATTAATTAGATTCCCAATTACTTAACTCACAATTCTCTTCTTCTTAAATTAATTCTTCCATACTCCTTTTACCACCATGCTTTAATACCATCAAATTTATTGAAATGAATACAATTTTAAAAATTATACAAATTAATAAATTGTGCATTTCAAAGCGTATGACTTCTAAATAAATACTCTTTTTTAATGAATAAACACAAAATTTATTTTTTTAAATATTTTATATTATATAAATATATATTTTATTCAAACATCACTTCAAAATATTATTTTTATAATGAAGTTGTACTTGATAGATATAATTCATTTTTTAATTTTTTTTACATTAATTTATTTTATTTAAATAAGCAATTTTTCAGAATAATTATATATATATATATATTTAATAAAAAGAAATCATATATAAATTTTACTTATTAAATCATTAAAAAAAATATTTATATAAAAAATTAGATAAAGTAAAAGAAACTTTAAAAAGTAAAAGAATTAATTTTAATTTATTAAAAAATATTTAAAAAATAAAAGCGTTTACATAAATTTTTTAAAAATAATTAATCAATTTTTTTCAAAAAAAAATTATAAATAAAAAATATGTTTATACAAAAAAAAACACAGAATTAAAAATATATATATAAATCGTACTTTACATGTACGAACTTCTATATAAAAAAAAATTTACATAAAAAAAAATTAAGATTCATGTTCTCAAAGTATGATTTTCCTTTTATTGGTTTAAAATGTTTTCAAAATATAATTTAGCACGATTTATCTATGTGTAATTTTCTTAAAATTTATCTATTTTAATAAATTTGAATAAAAATTATATCCATTTGATTAAAAAAACTCTACTTTAGTAATGATTCACAAAGTAATTTTTCTATGTTACTTTGGAGAAATGAAAGTGAACTTATTAAGTCTAACTAATATATAGAAAACGTAAAATGATTTCCATTTTTATTTTCTTTATTTTGTTACACACTATTCTTAATATAAACTTTCAACTTTAAAAGTATAAATGTTATTTATTAAATCAACTTTAACATAATGAATATAATCTAACTCAAGTGATAAATTTAAAAATATATATATATATATATATATATGAAATAAAATATACAAGAAAATCGGAAGAAGTTGGTATTTCTATCGCATCAAACAAAAAAATAGATAACTTTTTTAAAATGTTTCATATAACCAGAAAAATACATCCATATGGTATTTTTTTTATTTTGTTTATCAAATAAACAATTTATTAAGGAAGTTCTTGATGAAATGAGTTATAATATTACGAGATTAAGTTGACATACAATCTATATATCAATTTCAACATTAAAATAAGTAATCTTTTTATGGATCTATTAAATGAGTGAGTTAAAATGAAGAAAATGTATTAAAATAGTGTAATTTTTTAATCAAATTATTAGAATGGAGAATTAAATTTCGAAATTATCAATATAGATAAATCATATTTGTATGAAAAGACTTTTATTCTAAATAAGTCATCCATAAATGATATTTTATTTTGAATGATACGACTCTCATTTTTTAAAGTGAAATCATGTTTGATCAACAAGACTTTTGGCAATGTGTTTGATGGTTCTCAGGCACAATGAACACCAATGCTTTTGGATTTGTTAGATGATATTATACTTAGTTTATATCTTTTAGTTTGAGGAAATGTTTGAGATTACATAATAATTTACAATTTCATTTGATGTGATAGTTATGTTTTTTTATATTTTATACGTTTTTATATGATATTGTTCAATATGACTAGTGATTTACTGTGTACAAGTTATTAAAGATGGTAAAATTTGGGAAACAAATTGAACAAAAAGAACTCAATAAAAAGGATGGTTTTAATTAAAATCGTAATTTATATCCAATATAAAGGATAATTATTGCCACAACAAACAATCATCTACGTGGATCGATAGACGACAATTAAAACTTTGTGAAATTTTTTTTTTTTCTAATTGACATTTCCAACAATAGTTTGGCAAAAAAAGTCGTCTATGTTCTTAAATAAACCATTTTTTTTATTACAAATCATCATCTATATCAAAGAATATGGACAATATTTTAAATTATCGTTAAAATTGAATATTAAACTATTCGTTAGTTTAAATCTTACATGTCATCTTATTAAAATATGTCGATTTAATCCTATTATGTGATCAAACACTTTAAATTTATGTACTTTAAATTAGTATCTAATTTGTATTTTTATTTTTTATATATTATTTTTTTTTTACTTATTGAGATATCTAATTTTTAATTTGCTTTATATATATATATATATATATATTTTGCATATATACTTGCAAGAATGAAGTTGCATGATGTTGCATTGTGTAATCTGTTTTATTTATTAATATTATAATTGTTTCTTATTATAATCTTTTATTATTATATTTTTTTTTTATAAAATACCTGTGTTGTTCACGGGTACGGCTAGTATTGAATATTCACAAGTTTGCTCCAAATTTCAAATTTCACTATGCACATGTTTGTTACTTGCCTTCTTCTATACGAATAAGGTCCTGCAAAATTGAACAAAGAAAAACGTTGACAAAAAAATATCAAGTAACAATTTTGGTAAAACTTGTTGTATCCGCACACCAATATAGTTTCACATTGTTCAGGAGTCGAGATCAGGGACATTTTATATACTCCCTTATCTTTCAATCCACTGAGACATCTTTTAAGGACAAAACCATGACGAAACACCGACTTTCAAAGCGGATAATACCTTGGATGCGGTGATTAACCTTAGTGATGCTATCTCTCGCACTTGAAGTCGAAACATTGACCCTGACCGTGGGACTGAAGAGGCTCCTTAACCCTTCAGTAGGAGAATCCACTTTCTTTAGACCTCAATTAATAGACTTGTTTCCGAACACCAATATAGTCTCACCTAGACATTGACTTTTCTCACTGAGTCATGAGTCATGAGTTATGCTTAGAGATAACTACGTACATATAAAAAAAAAATTGAATTATTTTTAAAAAAAATTTGTGGTGTAGCCAAGTGAAAAATATTATCGTGAAAGCAGATTACATTTGTATTATAAATAAATGTACTATAAAAATATATCTATTTAACACATTCTCATGTTTATTAAATGATTAGGAAAACATAATTTTAAATATTTTTTTTAAATATGTTTTATTAAAAAAGTTACACTATCATATTTATTTATTTTATCATATTTATTTATTTTTTCTCATGAAAGAAAAGTGAATATTTAATATTCTCATCGCAATACAAATTAATCTATATTATAGCTATAAATTTTCACTGCATATTTTTTTCATTTTTTATTTAAACAAAATATATTTATTTTAAATTATTGAATAACCTCTACTAGTATATACAAATATGTTTTTTACATAAGTTACAAAGGTAATTATGTAAAATTTACATATTAAATAAAATTTTGGTAGAGTTATTTCAAACTATAATGTTCAATAAAATGCACTCTCTATGTTGGCAGGTATTTTGTGAAGGAGAAATATGATTTAAAATAATTTTTTAAACAAAATTTTAACTCAGTACAAAAAAAAAAATCTTAAATGACGATATAATTGACATCAAGATGTAACAGAGAAGTAAGAAGGGATCAACAACGAAAATTAAAACTTGTGAGCGGCTCAATCCAAAGCAAACCCTCGCTCGCAAGTTTTTGATGGCGGCGTCTTCTTCTTCTCTCTCTTCCGCCGACCACTCTTCTCCTCACCGTCGCCGGCGTCATCACCGCCACCGCCGAGACCGTGACAAGGACTCCCTCAAGATCCGAAAGAAGACCAAGTCTCAGTCCCGTGGAAAACGACGTCGTAGGCATCACCACCACTCTTCCAATTCCGATTCCGATTCCGATTCCCATTCCTCATCCTCCGTCTCCGATTACTCCAGGTTCCGCATCTAACCCTTGCAAAGCCGAACTGGACGCATTTCTTTTAATTATTTTATCTCATTGTTGTTCTCATATATATATGCTTTGTTCCGATGGCTGATTCAATACAATTACGAGACTCGCAGCTCTGATAGCTTTGAGTTCTCATATTCTTTAGGATATATGGATCTTAAATCTTGGCTAAAATAACCTAATCACAGAAATATTAATTCTAGTATATATTTCCAACCATTGTAATGGATTCACACAGTTGTTGTTGTAATTGAAGTAGTTTATTCAAATTTTCTCTCTGTCTTAGGGCTCGGAGATGATTATTACGCATAATTGATTTTTTGAATTGGGGAATGAGATGAATGTTCCTGTTCCAACATTAAGATCTCTCACTAATGAAATCCGTGTTGTTCCATTATATCATGTTATTATTTTTTGTGCGAGGAAGTTGCAAGTGATGTATAATGGGATTACAATTATAGCGGTCAGAAAGATTTTGATAACACTGGCCATTGACTATGCTTATGCTCTGTCTACTTTGCCTTGCATTCTTTTCCCTTTACAACCTCCTTTCTTCTCCACATAGCTGATTGTTTTACCTTCCTTCCTTCCTTCATTTTGTGTCCCCTTTACTGTGGATTTGGAAACATGATGTCTGCATAATGTTTGTTGTTGATAAATAAGAAGTATTCAGCGTGTTTGCTGTATTATTTATACATGTTATTAATTTCAAAGACTTGTAGCAATACAAGAGTAATGAACGGATTAATCTGGCTTTGTCATAACTCTTTTTGTTCTCCTTATCACCTCAGAAGTGAAAGTTCTTCCGACAGTGAGCATGAAACATCTCACCGTTCAAAGAGGCACAAAAGGAGTGACAGGCCAAAGAAGGTGAATTGTTAGTAATACAGTTATTATTAGATTTTAAAGTTGACCATTTACCTCACGTCTCTCCTTCATCCAGAATAAGGAAAAGGATCGAAGTAAAAGCCATCATCACAAGCGGCCGAAGCATAAAGTAAAAGAGGTAGGTCACTTTTTTATACTTGTTTAATTTCTATATGCATGATGTTCTTCATATTTAAAGTTTCTAACTCAAGTTAGTCGCCCTGTTTCTATCATCTTCTGCATCTTGAAAGCATTGATTTGACGTCATTAATCCTGAACCATTAATGCAAGGCATAAACAACAAATTATTAATTGTTTTTGTAAAGTTGCAAACCTTTTTCCAAACACATAAAGTTTTGTACATTCCAGTCTGAGATGCTCATGATACTTTCTGCCTATTTTATGTATTGGCTCTTTGAAATTGGAGCTGGGATCTGTGGTATGTTTGGGCGCTTGATCGACTTGATTGATGTTTCTTGGTGGGGTTTGTCCTGGCAATGGGAGCTTTATATAGAAGCAGCATGATGAGAGGAACAGCAGCCCTGTGCAGCTTTCCAAGGTTTGTATTGTAATCTATCTCAGACGTTCAGTGCATTTAAATGCTTCCATGGTTTCTAATTTCCTAGTGTTTTGTACTGGATCAGTTTTTAGGGCGTGACAAAAATGATGGTGTCCGTCGGAGTGCTGTATCTGGCAAGAAGGTAGGGATGTGTTATTTGATTGTACCTTTGATTTGATCCTGTTATTGGTAGTAGCAATCTTGATTTTTTATACACATTTTTTGTAGATTCTTCTGAAACTTGAAAAAACGAAGGAAGACAAAGTGGCTGAAAGCAAGAGAAATGAACTGCTGAACTTTTTAAACGCTAGTTTTGATTAGGCATTGAGAAGGTATGAATTTGATAGGGGGTACAACAAAATCTGCAAAGAACCAATTTTACTTATAGGGTGCATAAATTATTTTTACATTATAAGAACCAGCAGCCTTCCATTACCTCGGGGAAGGGGAGGGTATATCTTTATATTGTGCTTACTATTGGGATACATGTATGGTTCACGCTCAGATGAAGAGTTTTCGACCCAGCAGATTCCATACATGGTATCTTGAGATTGGACAATCATTGTGCTATTAGCCAGCACATTTTTTTTTCTTGAATTGTTTATTTGTTTTGGCACATGTGACTGAATTATTAAAATTCGTTCCCCTCTTAGTTTTTCCCCAATGTGTGTTCTTAAAATAGGTTTGGATCGAATAGAATCAACCTAAATATCCTAGGTTCAATTCTTTTTCATTGCCTTTTATTGATATATCATTTCTTAATAGCATTATGATTCCTTGTGGCATCCCTCGTCTTTGAATGGATCAAACTCTTCCATTTTTAATATCAACAACCTATCAAGGTTATCAAACCCTAGGGTTAACTCTTAAACCCTTATGAGTTTAAGAGTCCACTAAAGGGTCACGAGTTGACTCGTGAGTAAACTCGAAGTAGACTCGGTGAACTTGGTGCAAACTTGCGAGTTCGAGGTTGAGTCACTGAGTTACCTGGTTCTCATTGTTCACGTCACATTAGACTTTAAGTCTACGAGTTACGAGTTGGGTTTGCAGACGAGTCTGAGAGTCTAAATAGACTTTTGAGTCTCATAACCTTGCAACCTATTGTTATTTATCTTCAGTCAGAGAATTATCTTCCAAAAGGAGAGTCTAAATAGACTTTCGAGTCTCATAATCTTGCAACCTATTCTTGTTAATTATCTTTAGTCAGATAATTATCTTCCAAAAGGTTATACTAGTTTGTTTTTAAGGGGTTTTAGGAGTTGGAAAATTTTATAAGGGAGAGCAGTGAAACTTGTTAACATGAATTAATGCTTGAAAAAGTCATTTGTTATTCGCAAGGTTATCGACTTTGTTCGGGAGATCAGTTGAAGAGCAGCCAATATAAACTATTGGGTTTGGTTTAAGTGAACAAGTCAAAGGACAGGATCGATGGCCTGATATTGCAAATTAATCTAAATACAATACATGTTTGCTGCATATGGCTATGTATTTTTTATTTTGAGTTTAGAGGTTTTATAAAAATAAATAATGATTAACATATGCAGTTAATAACTTTAATATGATGTTTTGTCTCTATTTTATAAATTATTAAATTAGATAATATTAGTTAAACTATCTTTTATGAACATTAACTTTGGATTGAGAGAATTGGTCTTTTTGATTGATATGACAAAAGAATAATAAAATTAATTAGGTAATATTACAAGTTTACAAAAATATCTTTTATTTAATTTTAATAATAATGAATATAAATTAAAGTTGAAAGATGATTAATTGTGAAGTTATTATTTTATAAAATTCGAAGTAATATTAAAAAGTTATTTAAATTTTATTATATTTAAATAATGAATTGTGTACAATTTTTTCGCATTAATTTAAAATAATTTAAAGTATAATAAACAAAATTTTCAAATGTAAATTAAAATGAAATATTTAACTATTGTATTTGAAATGCTTTTAAATCTAATTTCAAATCATTCAAATTTTATGTTCAAATTGTAACTTAATTTATTGAATTGGGCCAGGAGAATCATATTTGTACTTAAAAAATTGGAATGCAAATTACTCCTTTTTATGTGATCATAGGCAGTACAATAAAAACACAAACACAACTGTCATATGCCTTTGTTCTTCTTTCACCCTTTCCGGAGGGAGTAAGCCGTTTCCACACCTTTTCCTTTCTTTTTTTTTTCATATATTTTTCATATATGGGACAATCAATTAACTAAGTTATAACATCACTGAAATCACGACTTATTTATTTTGATAATTTTTAAAAATTATTTATATATGATTTTAAATTTCAATTTAAATTGTATCACTTCATCACAACTTATTTATTTTAATATTTTTTTAAAAATTATCCATTTGATAATTATCTTGTAAAATTACATCTCTTTTCATAATTAAACAAGTTTGTAATGTATTTTATTAATATATTTTATATGTAAAGTAAATTAAAAAATAATGTCAAATATTAACAATATTTCAATATTTATTTCTTAAATTTAAATAATAAATAAATATAATTTTTTTTTATATAAAACATATTTTTAAAATTAAAGATTTAAAAAAATTAATTTAAATATAATATATTAAGTAAATATTCTTAACATTTTTCTTTACCTTAATATTTATATATTTAAATATCAAATTTTATACTTGATTACCTTTCTTTAATTGTTTGATTTTTTAAAATCTTTTTTAGTTTGTGATTCTTGTGTTTTTTTCTTTTTATCTCGAGATCACAGCTTAATTTAATATGACATTTTTCATTAATTTTTTTATCAATCTCATCTTCACTTATTGTGGAGTTCATAGTTGTAATATAAGATTTTGATGCATGATTGAATATGATTCTTCATCTACATTATTTTTTTTACATTAAACTTCTTCAAAAGATATTCATTATCTTTTGATTTTGATATTTTTTATATCTTCTTCATTTCCAATCAATTCTTCTTTCATCAAATCTTACACAACAAAGTTTTTGTCTTTTATATAAAGTTTATGTTGTTAACATATTTAATCAAAGTTTATTCTCAAAAAATACCTTATAACATTCTCTAATAACACTTAACAAATTTTAGTTAAACTCACAAATATATAAGACAATAAAATTAATTTGACACTTGAATAAAATTTTAATTAGAATTGTTCTTATACCTTTCAGAACAATTGTTTTCCATTTCCAATTCTTACTTTAAAAATAATATAATAACGTTTAGTTAGGTATCATGATATAATAAACAAAAATTAAGGAGTAGGTGAAACTGGAGTGATCTAAATATTTTATCATGTTATACTAAATCACATTCTCATTCCTCTAATTTTTTAAAATAAATATTTATCTTTCTTAAATATTTTTAATAAAATAATAATTATTTTAATCATACCTTCTTATATTTTAATCAAATTACATTAATCTCTTATAAGTTTTTAATAAAAAGTCACTCATTTTTCTTATTTTACATAAAAATAATAAATTAATCAAATTTAATAAAAAAATAAAAAAATTAATATTAAAGTTTTAAAATATAAAATTAATGTAAACAAAAATACAATAATTTTAAAAAATTGACTTCACGTCCTAAGATTTTCTTTAATAAAATCCATATTTGCATACTTTATGTTATGAATAAAATAACAGTACTTGTTATTTTTTTTTATTTTCTAGAACATATTTATATTTATATTAAAATCATATTCAGATATAGTAGTAATTTACTATAGTCTATGATTAATGAGAATGTGATTTAGTATAACATGATAACATTATTTTATTTCTTTTTTCTTGCTTAGAACTAGAAAATGTATTATTATTATTTATTATTATTATTATTTATTATTATTATTATTATTAAAGGAAATAAACAAAGTTGTTGTCACGTCTGTATAATACACATCATAATTTTTTTAACAATTGTATTTTTTTTCAGATAATATATGATCAAATTATAAATGTTATTATAAATATATATATATATATATATATATATATTCTAAAGTAAAAACACTAATTTGTAATATAATAATGATACAATAAATAAATTCTTTAATTATTTAATTTCAGGATCACCGTTTTATCAACAAATGCAATATTAATTAATTATTTATTTATTAATCATAAGTTATCATTAGTATCAATTAAATAAAGAGAAAATAATAAATATTTGTATTAATAAAAGAAAGTTGAGAGTGATGAATGGATTAAATACATATCTAACAATATTAAATATTTTGCAAATTTGTTTTGATAACATATTAAGAATTTTCTTTTTTTGAAATTGTAGGTTAAAAAAGAAGGTGAAAATGTTTTTAAATTGTTTTTGGTTTCAACGTTAAACGATAAAAAATTATATTAAACTATCGAAATAAGATTAAAGACTCATTTTATCCTAATACGGTATTAATATTCTGAGCTATGTTGTATTCGAGTTATTGTTCACTTTAAAATTCACAACTTTTAAAAGCATTTATTAACTTTTGCCATGTGTCATGCATGCAATTTTTTATTATTCTTCTGTTTTATAAATTGTCCCCCCTCACAACTTTTATTGCACATTTACTTGGATGACAGTTTCTGCATTTCATAGCAGTGAAATGAAGTGAGCGAGTTTGGTGAAATACCAACCTATCCTCATTACAACTCCATCTTATAGAGTTAGCATCAAACTCAGTCTCACAGCAAGAAGAGAAAGAGATGGAAGGCATAGAACACAGAACAGTGGAAGTCAATGGCATCAAAATGCATGTTGCAGAGAAAGGAGAGGGTCCTGTCGTCTTGTTCCTCCATGGCTTTCCCGAGCTCTGGTACTCCTGGCGCCACCAGATTGTGGCTCTCAGCTCCCGAGGATATCGCGCTGTTGCACCCGATCTACGAGGCTACGGTGACACAGAGGCACCAGCTTCAGTGAGCAGCTACAGCTGCTTTGACATAGTGGGTGATCTGGTTGCGCTTATAGACCTTCTGGGTGTTGAGCAAGTCTTCCTTGTGGCTCATGACTGGGGTGCCATCATAGGTTGGTACCTCTGCATGTTTCGCCCCGA
>Ga0123342_1000160_pt1 | contig 88022 bp, 48 predicted proteins | sample Turbeawhitnodule_FD_89960 | JGI IMG/M metagenome (GOLD analysis project Ga0123342, IMG submission 89960) | Root nodule microbial communities of legume samples collected from Mexico - Turtle bean Mexico white nodule | ecosystem: Host-associated > Plants > Roots > Nodule | place: Mexico: Nepantla...
AAAAAATAAATTTTATATATATATATATATATATATATATATATATATATATATATATATATATATATATATATATATATATATATATATATATATATATATTCTCAGCCCTTCTGATTCCTTAAATTTCACTTTATTGTAGGGTCAACCTGATGGAGGGTCATCCTCACAACCGCATGGGATGGAGGTAAAGGTAAAACAGCTAAATTCAAGGCACCAGTCTCAGTAAGTTAGGCTATAGGCTGACATTGTGTTTCATACTTGTATATCAGCATGTAAATGTTTCAGCTAACATTATGTATATATTAGAAAGTCAGAAACTTTTTTCTCAGGTAATGCATAATATTGATCAGAAATCAAATATTGCCAAGCATTATTTAATGAGCCTAGTTAATTCCTGCTCTTTTAGTAGAGATGTAGGTCTTCTGTTTTTGAACTTGTGGAAATGCATCACGCAGTGCTGTAGTATATCTGCATAAGGGTTGGATCAACCCTGAAGTGGTTCTTATGTATACAATTTTGAAGCAGCTGGTTTATTTAGTAACAATTTTACATTCACTTGATAAAAGCGGACTAATAGTATCTTAAGTTATGAACTTATGACTCAGCTTCTGCATAATTAAGTAAAGTTAGTAATTTCTTCCATATTCAAAGTCTTTTTTTGTTCTTCACAGAAGGGGAATAAGAATTTGGACATTTATCAAGTTTTAATGTGTTATTTATTTGCATACAACTTTACATAAAGAATGGAATAAACCAATTTTTATCAACTCGATTGATACCAATATATTTGTTCGAGAAAGTGATTTTGGCATTCTAATATGGTGACAATGCTCAACATGATTGTCGAGAATTTTGATGAAGTCTCTTTGAGTTGGAGAAAAACATAATGGAATTTCTGCAAAAGCAACAATGAACGACGTTATCGTAGCTTATATACCAAAAACACCACGTATATGTGAAGTATAACATGTGACAGAAGTTGCAAATTCACAAATTTCGACATAAACGAACTCGTAAATGGTGATTAGTTTGAGCCCTCACGATTCTCTCCACTAATTGTACCATTTACCAAAAAAAAGCATGAAAAATAAGTGAGTTTTATCATCTAAAAGTTACACCATATCTAATTCTTACTTTGAATGGTTAAATGTATTTTTAACATGAAATTTGTTAAGTTTTTTCAAAGATTGATAGGTTTTTCAAAATCGGTTATTATTTTAATGACAAACTAATGTTGTTATAATACAATAACGAGAAACATATTTAACATAATTTAAATTTATTGAAATTAGGAGTACCCAACTCATAAGAACTATATTAAGCTAAACAATAAAATACACTCAACTCACATGACTCAAAGAATGCATGATTTTCGTATAACACAAATTATTACATACACTAAAAATTGAAGAAAATGTTACTTTGACAATAGTAAGATGTATCAATTGTTTCATTTCTTCACCAGAATATGTATTTTAGCACACAAAAAAAATCTTTATTTTTCTTCTCTGTTATAATCTGACATATAAGAATTGATTTCAGTTCATGAAATGATCTTAGTATTATTAAAAAAAAACAACCATTGATTATTTTGTTTGAAGAAAGTTAGTTAACTAATTGTGACCTTAGTCCAGGCAAACCCTCACTACCTTTTTTCTCCTTGTTGAGACAAAAAAACCAATCAAACAATTGAAATCAAATGTCATTTTCAAGGTTATTAGGAGTTAACAATCCACTTCGCTTTCATCTGTTCACTCCTTCTGCACTCTCTTCTTCTTCTTCTTCTTCTTCACTCACAATCAAAGCTTCTTTTTCATCATCAACAACAACAGACATGGTGAAAGCAATCAGAGTTCACGAACTGGGAGGCCCTCAGGTAAATATTATACATAAATTCTCTGTTTGACTCATCTGGGTGATGTTAATTGAATTGATGAGTGAATCGCATCGTCGCAGGTTCTGAAGTGGGAGGACGTGGAAATCGGAGAGCCCAAAGAAGGGGAGGTTCGCATCAGGAACAAAGCCATTGGAGTCAATTTCATTGATGTCTACTTTCGCAAAGGAGTTTACAAAGCCCCCTCCTTTCCCTTCACTCCAGGTTCCTTCCCTATCTTCATTCTCAGTAAACAACAACAATTTATTTATTTTCTTGTGGTGATGTGAGTTTTTTTTTTTATAAAACTTTCATGTTAGACATCACTATGCAACTTTACCTCTGAGTTAGGTTGATACCTTAAGTAACAATAATCATCTAACATCATATCAAAAAAGTATTATTGAAGAAAAGAAAATAAAATATATATATATATATAGGAGATTAGATCAAAACTCGTATGTTAACGATACATAGGTAGACTATACCTATTCATATAGAATTTTAAGAACAGACTAGATGTAAGCCTATTATACCATTAAAATGATTCTTTGTGAATAAATCATAAATTAATCAATTTACTCCCTTCACAAAAATATGAGTAACCTTAATGTGGTGATGTGAGTTTAGTTTGTAGATGTATGTGTGTGTGCTTAACTCTAAGTTGCATTGTGGGTGTCAATATTATCCTTTTTCCATTTTTGCTGTTTTACTTTTTGTTTTTACTACTAAAAACACAATCTGTTAAGAAAGTAGAGACACAAAATCCCAAGTTATCATGTATTGAATTGATTGTCCCTTCTTATGTGGCAGGTATGGAAGCTGTTGGGGTTGTGACAGCTGTGGGTGCTGGACTCACTGGTAGGCAGGTTGGAGATCTTGTAGCTTATGCAGGTTGTTGAATGTGACGGACTTAGCCCATAGTTTATATTATTCTGTTATTATTCTCATCAATGAATAAAGACCTGTGTGTATTTTACACAAGGGATATCAATCCTAAATACATTTTCTTCATTCTTAATACAGGTCAACCAATGGGTTCATATGCAGAAGAACAGATACTTCCTGCTAATAAAGTAGTTCCTGTTCCTTCTTCCATTGACCCACCTGTTGCAGCATCCATCATGCTGAAAGGCATGACAACACACTTTCTGCTTCGGCGCTGTTTTAAGGTCATTTTCTGTGATGTTATTGTCCTTGTAGCTGAAGCTATTTTACTTTTATCTTTTAGTTTTGTTACTATGCTAATCTACATTCATTAGTAGACCAAAATTCATATGTTAACAAAAACAACGCATAGGTAGACTATACCTACTCATAAAGAATTCTAAGAACAGATTAGATGGAAGTCTATTATACTAATGAAATGATTCTCTATGAATAAATTCTAAATTAGCAAAGTTATCAGTACACACATTCCCTTCATGAAAAATAATCATTAACAGAGTTTATGTACATATCACTTTACAGGTTGAGCCTGGTCATACAATTCTTGTTCATGCAGCAGCTGGTGGAGTTGGATCCTTATTGTGCCAGTGGGCACATGCTCTCGGTGCAACTGTTATAGGAACTGTGTCAACTAAAGAGAAGGCAGCTCAAGCCAAGGAGGATGGGTGTGATCATGTTATATTCTATAAAGAAGAGGATTTTGTTGCTCGCGTCAATGAAATTACATCAGGCAATGGAGTTGAAGTAGTCTATGACTCTGTAGGAAAGGATACCTTTGAGGTAGTACCTACTCTATTCCATAGTATACCCAAATTAAATTTCAAGATTAGATACTTGGAAATTGATTGAGTGGAAAAATAAAATGATTATGATTAGATAGCATTTTAGTCCCTAGTATGTCCTTCACATTTTTTTTTCTTTATAAAAGCTTTCATGTTAGGCATCAATATCTCAATTAAGCTATCTAAGCTGACACTTTAAGTAACAACAATCATCACCCATCACATAAAAAAAGTATTATTAAAAAAAATAAAGAAAATACAAAAAAAAAATGGAGAGACTAGACCAAAACCTATATGTTAACAAAAATGATACATAGATAGACTATACATATTCATAAAGAATTCTAATAACAGACTAAATGGAAGCCTATTATACCAATGAAATGAGATATTTGTGTTTATCCGAACTGGTTGTTTATGCTAATTACTAATGGTTAAATCCAAGATTTGATAAGTTGTGGATTTTAATCTATTTAGATTGGAGCCTGAAATCCAAGGATTACTATTGTTAGAAAACGGGCTTAACTATCTTAATTGCAGCCTCTTGAAGGACTTGAGATAAATTTGTGGTGTAGAAGTGCACATAGATTTACTATGTTTCAGGGTTTTACATTTTATCATATCAAAATTTAAGAGTGCTACCAGAGAAGTCCTTAACAAGGTATGCATATGCTGAGGTGTGTGATTTGTGCAGGGATCTTTGGCATGCTTGAAGCTTAGGGGCTACATGGTAAGTTTTGGACAGTCATCAGGTTCACCTGATCCAGTTCCATTATCAGCTCTGGCTGCAAAATCCCTGTTCTTGACAAGGCCCACCCTACTGCAATATGTTGTCACTCGGGATGAGTTATTGGAGGCTGCAGGGGAGTTGTTTGCTAATGTTGCTTCTGGTGTCTTGAAGGTTCGTGTTAATCATACTTACCCATTGTCTGAGGCTGCAAAAGCACACCAAGACTTGGAGGATAGGAAGACTTCAGGATCTGTTGTGTTGATACCATGAGACTCTTGAGTTGTGTTGTGTTGATACCATGAGATTCTTGAGTTGTGTTGTGTTGATACTATGAGACTCTTAAGTTCTGTTGTGTGTAGGGGTGTTAGACACCAAATCCTTGTGTGATTCATATTGAAAAGAAATAAAGATTATGAATCCCATGCTAATGTGTTATTCATCACAAGTTGGTGTACTTAAATAATAGTGATTTCTTTGATGACATTATTTTGGGTATATGGTGTTCTTCTCTCGTGTTAAATAATAGTGTTTTCTCCCCTTTTATAATCCAAGTGCAATGGACAAAATCAGTAAAAAAGCTAAATGCAAGTGTTTGGCTAGATTTGACTTTGGTGCTTTTTAATTCGTTATCTATGATTTTGGTCTTTTTATTCTTTTTTTCATGATTTTAGTTCTTTTATTCTAAAATATCCATAAATTTAATCTGATATTTATTGTAATTAATTAAATTGTTTCTAAAGTATATTTTAAACGGATATATTAAGTTAAAGTTTAATTGGATCAAAATAAACTAATTATAATTTATGTCAAAGTTATAATTTGACCTTTTACTTTTTAACAAAATGAATGTGAGAACATTCAATCAACACATAAAAGGGTGGAACTTTTACTTTTTTAACAAAAAAAAAATGGTATTTTCCATGTTGAAAAGAGTCACCTGAAAATATTATGCTAAAGGGCACCTAAACATGATTTAAAATATTCACTTAACTTTTGCTAAAAAGACTAAAATCATATAAAAAAAAAATTGCAGACGTTTAAACCAAAGCTTATTGTTTTTACATAAAGGAAAAAGATTAACTATAAACAACCTCAAAAGACCCAAAGCTGAACAAAAATAAATCATGAAAATTTCAGAAAAAAATTAAAACTTAGGATTCAATTCTTGTTTGACTATAGAACCAACGATTGTGGAGTCTGTCTCATTCATCTGGGTACCAAATTTCCTAAAACATGAAGTTGTTTTTCTTACGTTAATCATTGTAGATGGTGTTCCAAAGCAAAGCATTAGAGTACTAATACAATACAGTGCAATTCTTCTGTAAATTTTCTTTACCTTTAAGCAGAGTTACAACCAACCTAAGCTTCGACATCATCGGCAACTATAAACATGGTGAAAGCTATCAGAGTTCACCAACTGGGTGGCCCTCAGGTCTCTTTCTTCATTTCTCTTTCACTCTCACTCTCATAGTCATCCAACACTGAATTGTGGAATTGGCGAGTGACATGACAGGTTCTGAAGTGGGAAGATGTGGAAATCGGAGACCCAAAAGAAGGTGAGGTTCGTGTGAAGAACAAAGCTGTTGGTGTTAATTTCATTGATGTCTATTTTCGCACAGGAGTTTATAAAGTCCCTTCCTTACCCTACACTCCAGGTTTCTTTTTTACTGCTACCAAGCTTTTATTAACATTTATAGTTGTATTGGTTGAAAATAGAAAGTCTTAGTTGTGCTTTTACTCTCCAAGTATTGTAATTGTTCTATCAGTTGTCATTTGGGTCTTTAAGTTATTCATCACAAATTTGTGGATTTGGTCTATTATATGTTGCAATTGTGTAATTTTAATTGAATGACCCAATTGGTACAATTAGAACCTGAATGACTAAAATCCCACAATTACGATACCTGGATGACAAAAAGGGCAATTAAGCCTAAAAAAAATAGAATATGAAGCTTTTCTCTTTACAATAATGTGGTATGGTAGGTGTGGAGGGTGTCGGGGTGGTCACTGCTGTGGGTGTTGGAGTCACTGGTATAAAAGTTGGAGAAACTGTAGCTTATTCGAGTCCACCTCTGGGCTCATATGCTGAAGAGCACATTCTTCCTGCAAGTAATCTAGTTCCCCTCCCTCCCTCAATTGACCCCATCATTGGGGCATCCATCATGTCCAAGGGCTTGACAACTCGTTACTTGCTTCAGCAATGTTTCAAGGTGTGTGTGTATTTCTATGCTTGTTGAAGGATCTCTTATTGTTTTTACCAACATTCATTAGTGTATTTTCTTAGAAAAAGAAATATCCCCACGTGCACTATGGGAGATTGATTCACCGTTTGCTCACTTCAGTTATATAGACTTTAGTTATTTAGTCCTATTATTTCATATGTATGTCTTCAAACAGTTATAGGTTTGACATTATCTCTCATGCTTGTTTATTGATTATTGGAATGTCTTCTACTATATTATCTTTCCATCTCAATCTATGTTACCTTTTCCTAATTTTTTTTTTTGCAAATGCTTTGTGTAGGATATTCAGCCTTAGTTTCCAAGCTACTCCCCCATTCTCTTGAAGTGTGTCATGCTTGGTTACTTCTGTTATAAAAGAAGATATATGCCCCTCTAGTGACTCACTGGTAAGAACCTTGAGAGAACCACATGGAAGAGCCTATTTGTTCTAGTTAAGAGAGCGCAATGGCTTATGAAAACCATACTAGAATCCTATTCTTCCAATTTGAGACTTAAGTCCCATTATCTTGCAATTGGATCTGTGATTTTAGGGTCTAATGGAGAGAGAAAACAATAGGAGAGGAAGAATAATTCCTGTGTGTATTATTCAGGAATAGAAGATTAACATAAATAGCCAAGGCTGTCGATTACATAATAAATGTAAAAAGGAAGGTAAGTAGAAAGGGATAAATCAAATCAGAGAGATTTAATTTTGACTAAGATATCTATCATTTTGCAGGTTGAACCTGGTCATACAATTCTTGTACATGCAGCAGCTGGTGGAGTAGGATCCTTATTGTGCCAATGGGCAAATGCTCTTGGTGCAACCGTTATTGGAACTGTATCTAATAAACTTAAGGCAGCTCAGGCCAAGGAGGATGGATGTCATCATGTAATAATCTACACAGAAGAAGATTTCGTTGCACGTGTCAACGAAATTACATCAGGCAATGGAGTTGAAGTAGTCTATGATTCTGTGGGAAAAGATACATTTGAGGTATACCTGTCATATTCTGTATTATGCCTAAATGGAATTTCAAAATCGAATGGTTGGGTACACGAGTGAAAATAATAATAACATTGTGATGTCGTGCGTGGTGGTATCCATAAGTAGTCTTTTACTTATATTATGATTCTTGAAGTTTTCTTTCTATTACCATAATCAAGTGTCCAAAAGAATGCACACAGATTTATGATTCAGTTGATCCTATGTTGATCAGCACTTAGAAAACTAAAACATCAACAAACACCAATTGATTCTAGATGATAAACACTGTATTTATTGTTGTTTTAAATCTTTAAGTGAATTCCTACACCCAGTTAAAGAACTCAGAACTCAGAACTAAATACTTTCCTTATTTAGAAATGAATGTATAGTGCTACATCCAGTTAGCATTTGTTTTCTCAATTGAGTTTGTGAGAAATGTGATGATACCAAAGTGAATATTCCTGCATATCAATATTATTAGTCAAAAACAGCAAACTCAGGGCAAAAGTTGATAGGCCACAAGTTTTTAGGAGAATAGAGCCCTGAAGGTCTGAGATTACTGTCTGTCTGATTAATACAATATATACCATACTCAGTAGCTTTCTCCTTTGATTATGACCACACTGACATTTCCGTGGTTTCATTTTTGAAAAGTTGAACTTTGGTTTCCTTCATCTGTTTCATTAATGTTTGTATTCTATAATTTCACAATCTTAGGCATATTGTCAGCAAAGGCCTTAACTATGCATACTCTGTGATTAGTACAGGGATCTTTGGCTTGCTTGAAGCTTCGAGGTTACATGGTAAGTTTTGGACAATCATCAGGTACACCTGATCCAGTTCCATTATCTTCCCTGGCTACAAAGTCCTTGTTCCTGACAAGACCCACCTTAAAGCATTACAATGTCACTCGTGATGAGCTATTGGAGGCTGCAGGAGAGTTGTTTGCCAAGGTTGCTTCTGGTGTCTTAAAGGTGCGGATTACTGAGACTTATCCCTTGTCTGAGGCAGCAAGAGCACATGAAGACCTGGAGAATAGGAAGACCACAGGATCTGTTGTGTTGCTACCCTAAGGATACCCCAATTTCATGTTGGTTGATATGAAAATACTGTTTTGCCTGTTGTTTTGTCTGCATATGTAACTGCCAGTTCCTACTTATATACATATATATGAACTGCTGTTGTAAAACAATGTATGAAAAATATTGAACTCTTCAATAAATCTGTGGAATCTGAAGTCATATTCCTTTTTTTATCTCTTAGTGTTAAATCAAACACCTATATCTCTTCTCTCTTTCTCCCTTAACTTTGCTTAAATCCTATCATAGGTCTAAAAATAAACACCAAGTTCAGTTTGATTCCCCTGGAGAGAGGAACTATGGTTTTGTAAATGCTATATAGTTCATGTTGTGTTCTGTTTGGACTCAAGGTTGAACTAAGAGAGTCGAAAAAGGATAATCATGTTGAAAAATAACATTGTTTGAATTGAAGAAAAAATTAGTGAAAGAGTGAATGAAAAGTGTGTAATTTGATTTAATTATTATGGTAGATTTTTTTTTATATGAATATATTTAAAAAATCATTTGTAAAATATTTATTTGTAAAATATTTTATATAAAAAAATATTTTAAAAATGTATAATTAGAATTAAAATAAAATTTTAAATTAAAACAAAAAATTATGATAAAATTTAATAAATGAAAAAGTTATATTTCAAAATAAAAATATATTAAACTTAATTAACTTACAAAGCATATAATTTTATTATAATGATTACTTTAATATTTTTAAAACATTTATTTTATTATAATATATTAATAAAATAATTGTTTTATTTTATTTGTTAATTTAGGTTTTTTTAATTATTTATTTCTATAATATAAAGCACATCTTAATAAAATATTAAATTATTTTGTTTCATTTATTATTTTAATATGTTTATTTTACATAATAGAAAAATATATTAATCATATAACTATACAAAATTTATAAATATTTATAATTCATATGTAAAGTTTGTAATCCTAAGTATTAACAGACAAGATACATTGTAATTTTTGTATAATGATAGTAATTATTTTATCAATATTTATATTTATATTGAATTATAGGAAAAATATAATTGATTACATGGTAATCCCTTCTGCTGTATTATGGGAAATTTTGATATAAAAATAATCTGGTTTTTCATGTTTTTGATGATAATGATACCAATAACTTGATTTGACAAACTTATTCCAACACTGGTTAGGGATTTTTTTTTTTGGGAAAGATGTGTTTTTTTTCTATTTTTCCCTCCTTTGATCTCATCACCAATGTAACATGACATGAAAGTTTGTTTTTTTTGCAGAGTTAATGAAACCAAGTCGAATACTGACACTGTTGTTCTTTGGGTTGTGTCAGTTGACACTGTTGTCCTTTGCAAAACAAACAAAAATCAAAACTTTTTGTGAACCCAAAAGATTTGATTATATTATTAGATGAAGTAAAGCTCAAGAATTGATTGGAAGATCATAAAGTGAAGTATTATATATAAGGGTGCAGTTTGTTACATCTTTGAATCAAAAAGATTTGATTTTTTTGTATTGTGTATTGTGGGGTGCGTCTTCTTCCTCACACACCTTCTTCTCCGTTCAGACCCAGAATCGTGAAAATGCTGAAAGTGCCGCAGCACCAGGTGGCGGGTCACATGGCGAAGAACGGCGTTCTGGGTCCGCTGGTGGATGATTCTGGAAAGTTCTACAAGCCACTGCAGAACAACGACAGAGGCTCCACCGAGCTCTCCTTCTACACCTCCCTCGCCGTGCCGCCCTCTATCAGCTCCTTCTTCCCGGCGTTCCACGGCACCGCCGTCGTCCCCGCCTCCGACGGCTCCGGGCCCCACACCCACCTCATCCTCCAGGACGTGGTGGCTCCCTACACCAACCCCTCCGTCATGGACGTGAAGATCGGGTCCCGAACATGGCACCTCGCTCACTCCGAAGACTACATCGCGAAATGCATGAAGAAAGACAGAGACAGCTCCACTGTCCCCCTCGGATTCCGACTCACCGGCGTCAAGGACTCCGCCTCCTCCTGGGAACCTTCTAGAACCTTCCTCCAGAGCCTCTCCGCCGAGGGGGTCTCCCTGATCCTCCGCAAATTCGTCTCCTCCGCCGCCGACTCTGACCGTTCCGATTGCGACTTTGCGGCGGAGGTTTTGGGCGCCGTCTTGGAGCGGTTGGTGGAGCTGAAGGCGTGGTTTGAGGTGCAGACTCTGTATCATTTCTATTCATGTTCGGTTCTGGTGGTGTATGAGAAGGAGAAGGGGAAGACCAAGCCTCTGGTCAAACTCGTTGACTTTGCTCATGTGGTTTCTGGCAATGGTGTGATTGATCATAACTTCTTGGGTGGCCTCTGTTCCTTCATCAACTTCATCAGAGACATCCTTCAGCCTCTTCCTCACTGACTCCTTCTTTCTTTTTTTCTCTGCTTTCCATCAAATCTTGTTCCTGGTTTTATCAGATAATAATGATTCATTAGATGCTATCTGTTATCATCATATCAGAAAATTTTGCTTCTGTGATGTGAGCTAATTGCCCTTTGTTTCTACTCAATGTTCACACTGAAAGGTATTGCAATTTTTATGGATTTTATTCATAGATATTCCTTGGTTTGGATTCTTTTACCATCCCTGATTCCTATGATTTGCAAAGTAGTATTCTTTTTCAACTCATTTTCATGGGTTCAAAGCTTCTGCAGAAGCACTAGCCCACCTCATTGATCTACCATGGGATAAACTTGTTTGCAACTCTCTCTAATCATCACTTCATGAGTGGATTACAGAGACTTGTTATATTATAGACACCCTTTGGGATATCACAACTGGTAGACATATAACTAGAGTGTTTAGCAATGGAAGACTTTTGTTTAGAAACATATTTTTCTCTCTTTGTGTTCAAACTTCTACAATCTCTTGCAATGAGTTCTTGGAATTGAAAGAAAAGTTGTATGTAATATCCCTTGTCATATTTTATTCTTGAGTGTTAGTTTGTCTCTTCTGCTACATGCTTTTTCAAAATTATCGTTTTCCATTTGAACTTGAATTCTTGATGTTTGATGTGTTTTGGATTTCTAACACCATATTCTCTTTTGAGTTATGAAAATTTTTCAAAAATGTTGCTTTTGAAGATTACTTTCTACATTATGCTTGGTTGCTTTTGAATATTGCAATACTTGTGTTCTGATCTTTGGGTTGCTCTGTTTGCATCAATGCTTAATGGTCCAGTTAAGTTTTTGCCTCTAATCACATACTAGTTTAGTTATGAGCTTGTTGCTTCTGATGTTACCCTTTTTTAGCTTTTGAACAATGCAAATATCTTTATCTCGTTTATTGTTTACTTTGCATCTTCTTACCTTATTAGGTGCAACTTCTGATCTTGCTACTCTTTGACCAAATCCATCTTCTGACCACACCAAATTTATAATCCTACTACATTTTTCATCTTCTAAACCCTGTTTATTCTATTATGTTTGTAATAGTATTTTCTTGTAATAAGTTGATTCTGATCAGCAAATTTTATTGTTGGAGCTTGCATACTTCAGATTGATACTTCGCGAGCTCAATCTATATTCTTGGTATATGTATAATCATAAACTCTTGTTCTTTTAGTCACATTCTCAAAGCAAAACAATAGTAACTTAATTTCAAGACTTAGAATTTGTTTCTTGGCAAAACTTTTTCACACGAAGGACTTAACATCAACACTTTACGATTCTTTTCTTTTTTGTTTAATAAGAAAATGCAAGTCCCAAAATCTTTTAAATATACTTTTACTAAAAGAAAAAGATAAAAGGAAGAATTAAGAGAAAAAAATATGCTAATCGCAAAAACAAAAAGGCATTGGAATTTGATTCCCAACAAGAATTGTTGATTAACGAATCCACTCACCTTAGATACTGTCCTTTAACCAATTGTTGCATGAGAGAAGGGAATATATGAAAGGATCAAACGTTGAACACTCTGTAAACAAAAAAAGCATATAAATTACCAAAAAACTATTCAAAAACAGAATTGGAACAAATGAAGTCCCATAAATTCTTGGATGAAAAAGATAACATCTTTATCCAAACTAAGAAAATGATTCAAAAGCACAAAGGAATACAAACACTTGTTTTGAAATCGTGGTTCTGATGAAGAAAGAATCACGCTTTAAAAATTAAACTGTTAGAGAAAAAAGTTGTATCATTTGTTCTAAAGAAACAAAACAGCACAATTTTAGAAAATATATGTAATATACTAATTTAATATAATAATCTAAAGAAGTATATACTTTGGAAAAAAACCTTTTGTTAAGACTCAGTAAGCTGTACGGAAGAAGGATTGCAACGCCTTGTATAAAAAATAACAATAGCAAGACAATACATTTTTAAAAGATTTGAAAAATAACTGTTCATGAAAACAGTGACAAGTTCCTCTTTTTTCAACACTATCCATGTACGCTTACTACATTACCAAACTTTTACACATGACTGTTCATTTAATGTTTTCCAAACATCAGAGTCATTTGGTTGCTTCGTCCTCATCACATCAATAATCTTACAGGAAATAACATTGAGACTGAAGCCAAAGAAAACACGGTGAAATTATGTGATCATGCAATCATGCCAAAACTCAAATGTCTCTCTTTTCTGGACACGATTAATTGTAAGATTGTTGGGTGTCAGGGATTTCAGATTCATATTACAATCTACAGTATTTCAGAAATATAACGCAACAATACAACTAACTAACAATAAATGGCCAAAATTCCATATATTGGGGGTCAAGAACATCACTCCATATGATTTGCATTCCTTCAATTCAAAAGGTGGTGGCATAGCAGGTTACTGGGGAGGTGGTGGTGGGGGCATAGACTGAGGGTATAGCATAGGTCGACCACCCTGATGCTGAGGTGGTGGTGGTGGACGCCAAACAGGTGGTGGCTGACTTCCCATTATTGATGGTGGTGGAAGAGGCCTGGGAGGAGCTTGTGGAGGTGGTGGCATCTGCTGCATACCAGGGTGTGGTGGCCTGAAGTGCTGAATTTGAGGTGGAGGAGGCATTGAAGGAGGTAACATTGTTTGACCGGGCTGTTGCTGATGCCATGTTGGTTGTCCAGGCATTGGCATAGGCTGGAATGCAGCAGCTTGAGGGGGTGGTGGACGAAGGGCAGGAATGGAACCCGGAGCGACCCCATTAGCGAAGGGACGGGGTGGCACTGGAGCAACCCCATTAGCCTGAGGAACACTGGGAAGTGTTGGAGGTCCACTGGCAAATAAAGTATGAGGCCTGCTCTTCTGTGCAGTTGGATTACTTGCAGCCAAAACTCTTTCTGCACCACAGAAGAAATCTTAGCAGATAGTACAAGAAGGAACAATAGTCATGAATGAATCCAAAAGAAAGATAGAAGTAGTAGCATGAAAGGGCCTTACCTGCGGGGGTACCGTGCCGTTCACCCTTAGTATCTTTCTTATAAGCATATGACACTGTAATTTGACGATTGCAAAGATATTGTCCATTCATCGCCTATGAAATAGACAAATATTCAATATCAGTGGTGTGAAAATGCTTGCAGTAATTTTTATATTCTATTGTTACGTGTTTCGGATACCGAACAACAAAATTGAAATTGAACAATTTTAATACTTTTTTATACTGTTGAAATAAAAAATATGAGAAGACATGATAAATTCCGTGTGTTTTAGACCACAACTAAGCTACTCAATTTATATAGGAACCACAACAGACTACTCAATTTATAGAGAAGAAAACATAATTACAGAATATTCAATTACTCTATTTTAGGCTAATAACAAATATAGAATCAATTTAAGTGATCCAAATATAAACAGTTACTATATATCTATAGCATATCTACAAGATTCTAACACTCGTTTAATGCTGGAGCATAAAGGTCATATGCACAATGTTCGATATGCTTTGTCTTTCCAAATCATACTTTTAACACTTCCCCTCCAACTGTAGCATACGTATTGCATAAGTCAAGCTAGTTACAAGTTATCAACATAAGACCCCTTGACAAACTAAATACAGACAGTTTCACACATCCATTTGGTTGCATTAGAGATCAAGAACGTAGCAGCTTCTGAAGAGCAAAAGAATTGTTCGACATCAACTGGATAGTAAAAACTACTTGAGAATGCAGCAGTTGCTATTAGCAAAATTGGTTAGAGGGCACAGCAGCCGCCAAAGAGCAAACATGCTTAGAGCACATGATGATCATTGGAGAGAAAAAAAATTATCAAAGGGCACGAAAACTGCTGGAGAGCAAAACTACTTGTAAAGCACAGTGATTGAAGGGGCATTACAGCGTTTGAATATCAATACTTGCGGTCTTCTTTGACAAAAAACAGAAGGCCCTATTAGCTTCGCATAGTGGGATACAAAAAAGCTTTCATGCTTGTTGTCATGGCAATCCTGTCCGAGACAGATCAGAAGATCTCCCGAATTTATATTTCAGGAAGAACTACCACATCACCAAAAATGATGAATGGGGGTTTCTAGCTTAGGTTTGTGTAGCATTCTGTTACTTTGTGTTTTGCCCCCCCATGTTACACCAGAAAGTAAAAAAGAACATACTGTGTAATACAAATGTTAAAACAAAATTATCCAACTTCTAGTTTCTCTGAATTCTTCCTAGTGTTGTGATTGTTCCCTGTTTCAGTCTCAAGATGCTGAAAAAAAAGTCTGTTGCTTTTCCCAATGTTATTCCCTCTTCTGCAGGTGGAAACTTCATTTTTTTTTTATTTTGATCAGTTTGAGTTAGAGAAGACAGGATATATTAGAAAGCTAGCATGGATGCAATGATGCCAACAAATCATTAAGCATTGATACGGAAGTCAGATACAACGATAAGAACCTTGAATTTTAATGGATTCAGTATGTACATTGCTATCTTTTTGTTTCCATTTGTTTAGGGTATGAAAAGTAAAAACAATTGTAAATATTTCTTTTTAGGTATTTCTGGCTCCTGTAGTACCTCCCATGAGATAAAAGCGACAAATCTCTCTAGGTACAGTCAAGCACTAGAGAAGGAAACCCTCCCAACATTTTTTTCTCTATACAAAATACAAGGAACAAATACAGAACCACATACTTATGGGCTTTGAGTACCTTCCGGTTAGAACAAGTTGGTCAGTGAGTCTAAGTTGATAAATGTTGACAACCCCTTATCCATATTTTTTATTAGCACTTGAGTGTTATATATTTTGGTTAGTTTGAATTAATGATCCACATGTGCTAGTAAGTATAAAAAAAGAACGAAAGGTTGGCCTTGCTATATTCATACAATTGATTAAAAAAGTAGACTGAAACATACCTCAATGGCAGAATCAGATGCCTCAAATGAATCATAGCTGATGAAGCCAAAACCACGGGAATTTCCTGTCTCGGGATCTCTCATGATCTGCAGCATAAAAGCCTCGTATATAAGATCATATACATAATTTTGAGTAAATCAAATCCCTTCAAGTATTGAGGGTTGAGATGAGACAGCAAGAGGAGTATAATTTGCTTCGCAGTACATGATTTGAAATATGAGAATAAACCACATCCAATTACACATATGCACACAAAAATGGGACAGTTATCAGATAAAGAGTTGTTGAGAAAGAATTGCATAATGCAGCTCAATTGGGTGTTCTTCATCCAAAAGAGAAGTTATTAACACAATTCAAGCCGAAGGTCAAAAATGAATCTTCGTGCAACATTTTGAGTTGATTTCTTCAGAAATCATTTTAAATTAGGATACAAAATGTATGTTTCACAGAATTCTGACTACCGTGGTCCAATGAGCATAGGGGAACAAAAATTATAAAACTATGCCCTTTGAGGATACACTGGGACAGCAAATTTATTTGGTCATACCACAAACAATCTTGGCATATACTGCCAACAAATGTGGAAATGCAGAAGTGTTTAAAGAGCAAAAGACTATAAACAGATGGGTATTTTTAATTGTCATTGGCTTGATACTAAACATTTTAAAACATACAAAATGGTAAATGCCAACAATGAGAAATAAGAAAACAGCAGAGCGTGAAAAGTATTAGCAACTACTACTAGCTGGACATTATGGAATTAGATATAAATAAAGATATTCAAAGAGTCAAACCTTCGGATTAGTAACAATAACTCCAAATGCACTGAAAGTATCGTACAAGAGCTTCTCATCTACATCCTGCAGCAACATTAGGAACATTTAATTTAAGTCTTGAACTAAGTGCATAATTGCATGAGCATGTTTAACACTTGCATAATTGGGTGACTTACAGGATCAAGATTGCCAATGAAAAGGTTTGCACCAACATCCAAGCTCTTTTTATCTTGGGATGCCTGGAACCAAAAAAATTGCAAATCAATCAAGTAGCACGTAAACTAAATATTTCTTTAGTCAAGTGACATGACATCAGTGTTGATACAGGACAGAAATATAGCAGAACTTGAACAGAATAAAACAACAAAGTATTAAACAGTACATAAAAAATAAGAGATTCAACCATAAGAATGATATCTAGGAATGCATAAAATATGGGTTGGTAAAATAAAAGATAAATAACTAAATTTTACTTAAAACGGTACTTAGCACACATGTCATTCTCCCATCCCCTGGGTGGAACAAGTATGAGCAGTTCAAGAAAAAAGACTTTAAAAGAGTGTCCATTTCGAGGCTATAAGCCTATAGTCTTTAGAAACAAGAGAATTAACATCCCTCCAGAAGTAGTAGTCAAGGAAACTCATAGCAATCATGAATTAATTAATGATGGCTCCATTTCATTAATAATTTCGACCACAAATGCCACACATATTAGTATGGAATAAAATACAACTTCAATTCAAAAGTGAACAAACAAATAAGAGAGTTCATACAGTATTCCTATATTAACATTCTCATGCTTATAATATACCACACAAACCAATGAGAGCAAAAGTGACAGTACAAGCTTCTCAAGCAAATACCTTATTCACACGGATCGGTTTCCCATAAAGCTTGATCATGTTAAGAACCTTGATGGCCTGAAATAGAAGAAAAGCGGTAGCAAATAGCCAAAAATTAGCAAACAGAAGCTACTCCATTTTGGAGAAGCGAATTCCAAATGATATAGCACTTACATAGTCAGCATCTTCTTCACTCCGGAATTCAACAAACCCATAACCCTGATGTTGGTTGGTCACTCTGTCCTTCGGGACATAGACATTAACTAAAAAAAAAACAAAGAAAAGTGAACACCTTTAAACCTAAAACCAAGAAAATGAAGAAATCAAATCATGTATATCTGGTGATGAAACAATAACAATAGAACATACCCACTGGACCCGCCTGAACGAACAACTCCCACAATAACTCCTCACTTATCTGGAGCACAAGGAGAAAAGGTATAAACCCTAGAAGAAGTGATAATTGGTTAAGTGAGTGAAGAAAGTGCAAAAGGGGAAGGTTAGTTACCTGAGGGTCGAGATTGCCGACATAAGCAGTGGCATCTTGATTCCTCTCAGCAGCATGTTGGCCGAGCAAATTGGCCCCCACACCAGGTGCAATTCGAGTCGTCATGATGGAACAACCCTTCTGTCTGAATAGATAACAGTTACAATAAGTTGATGAATGAATATGAAGGGTTCAAGTGAAGTAAAAACTAATGACAAATTATCAAACAGGTTATGTGCAAAAAAGTTGTAGTTACAGTCACAGTTAGAAAGAAAGAAACCTTGCGAAAGAAGAGAGCAGAGAGAACCCAACTGTGAGAAGGCTCAACTCTGAAATGAATGAACCGCGAATGCTTGCCAAGAGTGTATTAGGGACACCTCTGCAGTTTTCTTTTTCAACTTCTTGTTTTCTTCTTTCAAATACTATTTATCAGATTATTTTAGCCTAATTCAACTTCAAATTTAACATATTTATTCAATGTTTTCTTAAAGATCATGTAACCATAATTTTTTTTCTCATGATAATACAAAAATATTATTAAAATTATAAAAAGTGATGTTTATAAAAATATTATGGATAGTTCTTTTTTATTTTGAATAGTTATATTTGTTCTAAAAAAATATTTATAAAACTTAAAAGATAAAATAATTAAGATTTGTATGTAAACATATAATTAGTTTTTATTAATATAGATAGATAAATTGTTCTTACAACTTATTATAAGCTTTTATTATTGTGAGGTAGTTAACTGAGTTTAAAAAAATAATAACAAAATTTAAAAAAGGTAAAATTGTAAGGATTTATATAAAGAAATTGACTATAAAGAGAATTCATTTAATTAATGGTACAGATAAATCTATCTGAAAATAACAATTAGATCACAATTTTATGTGTAAATAAATAAATTGAATTTGATGTTTGAAAGTATTAACTATGGTTTACTAAATATTGCAAATTGTTGTACTAATCAGCCATTGATTGAAATAAGTACATGCAGAATGAATTATATATTATGAGAGTAAAATACAATTGTTTTAATTATTTATTATGTCCATATGAATACGCATAAAAGAAATTTTCAAAAATTATTTCAACTCTTTATGTCCATGTGAATACGCATAAAAAATATTTTTATGTATATATTACTAGATAAACTTAGTCTAAAAAAATGTAGTGATAATGTAAAAGATAATTATAGTATAATCTACCATTGTTATATACCGAAGAATTGAATATTATTGTAATAGTTATCCATTTTTTTACAGCACTTTGTAATAACAAGTTAAAATTCCATATTAGTTTAATATATAAATTTTAGATGAATAATAAATTCCAGTTAACTTAAAAATTTAAAATATTTTTATTTAGTTAAACATTTTCTCAAGATAATAACTAAATTCAAATGAAAATTAATTTTATAGCTAAAAAGGAGAAAGAAAGAAAATTTCAGAAGGGAAAATTTTTTTGTGTCGTTGAAGAATAGCTTATAAAGACCTATGAGAATGATTGGTATAAGCAAATTATATACTTTTCCTAGCAATAACATTTTACAAATATAGAAATCTTCAATTGTTTTTTAAAAATGTTTTACACATCTTTCGTTATAGAAAGACGATGGCTAAACTTTATTTACAAAAAACAATTTTTGTTTTAATAAAAAATAAGATAGAATTCTAAGATAATTGAATGTGACTAATAAGTGCTTTAGTGAAATGTGACATTATTGTTTAATTTACCCAGATATTCATTACTACCAGAAATTATAATACACTAAATCTAAAGCCAAAACTCAATTCAAAAAACTGGCAAATTGAAAGAGCTCCCAAAACAAGTTATATCTTTAACCAAAATTGAAATTTTGAAACTTAATACAAAAACAAGAAAAACTACAATCTTTAACCATCATCTGACTCTTCATGCTTTCAATCGACCATAAAACTTTTGTTTCTCCTGGGTGGTCTGGAATCGGCCATGTCCAAACTTGGATGAGGTGTCTATGAACTTGAGTTTGATCTCTTCAAGTGCCACACGAGATGTCTGTTTGAGAAGGGACTGACGAAGAGTGACAACCCTCTTCTTGGGACCAACACAGCATCCCTTCACCATAATGTAATCATCCTTCACAACACCATAGTGTGGGAATCCACCCATGGGAGTAATATCCTTCTCAGTCCTGTCAAATTCTGTGATGGCAGAATGTGACTCTTCACCAGTTTTGGCAACTTTGTAGATCTTTTTGTTCAGCTCAGTTCGATGATGGTAACCATTCTGACCTGCCCTGGCAACAGTGAATGAAACACGAGCAGGGTGCCAGGCACCTATGCAAGCAACCTTCCTCAGACCTCTGTGAGTCTTGCGAGGGAGACGAGTAACTCCCCAACGAGTCACAACACCTTCGTAACCCTTACCCTTAGTCACACCAATCACATCAATCATCTCATCTTTTTGAAAAACAGCATCCACTGGGATTTGCTTCTCAAAGAAACTGTATGCGTAGTCCACTTTTTGTGCTATTGTTCCACCATTAACTTGGATCTCCATCAAATGAGCTTTCTTCTGTTTCAGACCCTTCAACTTCCTTATCTGAAGTAAAAAATAAAAACCATTACATTTCAATAATACTAAGAATACCTAGTAAATCTGGTGACAATAAAACAATATCATGCAACATTATTATGCAAAAAAAAAAAAAAAATAAACTAAAAAAAACAGATTTATTATGTCAAACTTTAATTCCAACTTTAAGACTTAATTTACCTGAGTATGAGCCAGAACACGAATGACGGTTGAATACTTCTTCAATTTCTCAAGCTGAGTTTCAATATCTTTCTTTCCTTCCTCTGTTTCATACTTCTTTGTATATTTGGTAAAAGCCTTCTTTTTGGATTTGCACCAATTCTTGTAAAATCGTCTCTTGATTTCTTCACTCAGATGCTGAGCCCAAACAGTATTGAGTGTGCGCAGGCCGCGTGGAGTCTTCACATACCCCACCACTCCCACAACTACCAACGGAGGAGTTTCAATGATTGTGACAGCTTCACATGTCTCCTTCTTATGAAGTTCTACAACAGCAAAAAAAACACAAGGCAACCATTAGCATAAAAGACATACTAGTAAAAAAAATAATTCACCAAAATGCATTCAAATGGTGATATTCAAAAGAATGATAAATCAAATAAAAAAATGTGTCTTGTCTTTAAAAAGGAATCCAATATTGATATTTTTAATTAATTAGTTGACCATGGAAAAATAAAAGGGAAACAATTCAATACAACAACAGTTTCCCTTCCCACATTCATAGAATAAACAAAAAAACATGCTTACTTGATCCAGGTTTCTCAACCTCTCTAACTATGTGGGTCATTCCAGCCTTGTAACCCACAAAGGCAGTCAGCCTGCATGGTTGGCTAGGATTGTCTTTTGGGAAAGACTTCACTGCATTATCAAATACAAGGCATGTCACAAGAAGTATCAATAATACTGACATATGTGTTACATGCAGCAATTATCAACAGTTATAGCACATACAAGTGCTCACCTAGAACAGTATGTTTTAGAGAGATGATGCATCATCTATCTATCATTGAATAATAATACTAAATTTTAAAAATAAAGGATAACAGACAAACATAGACAATCTAACAAATTTTCAATAAAATTATAAAAAAAAAACACAAAACCAAAACTTAAAAACATATGAATTGAAAATATATTCTCCCAAAAGGAATAAAATCGAAACTAGTTGCAATCCTAAAATAACGTGAATTTTTATTGTACTCTCTGGATTTAAGGTATCTGTTCACAATATGTTAAATTCACATTGGAGATATCATTTCGGGTAATTGTTCACATGTTAAATTCACATCGATTCCACAACACGTAAAATAAAATCTTATCGTTTGAATTGTATGAAAATAATTTCACATTTTTTATTACTATCTATTTTCTTATAGAATAAAATAATTCAAAAACAAATCACGATTTCAAAATCAATTTTGCCCAAAATCATTTCCTTCAAAATTCAACATTGTAAATATTAAACCAAACGTTCAAAAACATCAATAGCATGTGAAAAATACCTCACTCTCCTACCAAATTAAACAAGTTAAATAGAAAAAACGGTTCAATCTACACGTGCCATACATAAATCAGAGTATCATCAAATTCCCATAGCGATGAAGAAATGCTTCCAAACCAAAGGCCTATGGCAAAATGCGTGCCAATTCTCGAGCTCATTAGTTTTCCATCCCAAAACCTTTGAAAGGAATTTGGTAAGAAGAGCCGTTTCTGAGACTCCAGCCTTGATTAATCACTTTTTTACGGAAGCAATTTTGTTCAATCATCACAAGGAAATGACAATAAACTGTTTATACGAGCACAAAAACCAAAAAACTCTTTTACCGCCAAAATATTAGTTTCAAACACTACTAGTTAATTCAGATCTGAAAATTCCTTTGCTACATCGATTAAATCTCACAGTAAACGAAAGTAACAAAAAAATAATCAGTAAATCACCCTTTCCACGATGACGAGAAGCTCGCTTCCTAGGGAGAAAGCCGAGGGAACCGTGCCTAGGGTGCTCGAACTTCCGATGCGACATCGTTTGCAAATTGAACTGTTGAATTAACTCAAAACATAAGCACTAATCAATGAAAACGAAACAATAAAAAGGAAAAAGTAGCTGCAAGATCCATTGTGAACGAATAGATAAAAGAAAATGGTTGTTTACATTCCAGAAGCTCTACAACGATAGAGAGATAGAGAAGAAATGGTGAATTAGGGTTTTTGCGAATACTCTTCACTATATATAACCTCTCAAGGCGCCGCAATGCCACATTCAACCCTAAACAACTGGGTTTCGGATCCCAACACAATGCTTTTGGACTATTGGGCTCCCCCTCGAATGGCCCAAAACTAGGTTGCTTCTTCCTGCACCCCATGTCTTCTTCTGTCACCCCGTAAATTTCAAAGTTCCATTATTACCCTTCAGAAAAAGTTAAAAACATTCACATTGACGTGGAGGTGTGGTGGCAGTTGTTGCTTGCTGAATGAAGAGGTTGTTTGCTGAGTGAAGAGAGTGTGAGTATTTGTGGGTGTGATGGATTGTGTTGGTAATTGTGATTGGTGATTTGTTGTGGTGATTTTTCATGGGATTTTTCAGGTGAGTTTTTGTGTTTTGTTCATAAACGTTAATATGTGTATTATGGTTTGGGTAGTTCGGTACATTTTTTTTATTACATAATACATAATGGTATTATATAAACAATTGTCAGTAATTTGAAACTTCTATTCGAATTTGGATTAACATATAAGTAATGCATTTATTTATTTTGAATTCTGATAGAAGTTCTAAAATACCGAATAAAGACGCACTTGTTTGTATAATATATTTATGGATTATGTAATTTTGAGTAGTACTCTGGATCTGGTGAGGAAGTTGATGTGAATGGTATGACTTTCGAATTATCCAAACCGAAAGATTTTTGTTTAATGGAAAAATACCCTATGGATTATTCCATCCGTAAGGATTTTGTTTTATAGAAAATTATCCAATCCAGAAGACTTTTTTATTGAAAATTATCTTATAGATAATCTAATCCAGGAGACTAATAGTATAGTCCATTTTTTTAATGGCATAATTCTTTAGATTTTAATGACATTCTTGACATTATAATAAAATGATAATTTACGTTTTATTAATGATTGTTGAACTATGGATGAATTGTTTACCAAAAAAAAAAAATCCGATGAAGTAGATATGATATCTGGTATGGAAGACCGTGAGTTTTGTGGTTTAACATAAATAGGTTAAAGAGGACTATGTTAGCCATTTTACAACGGATGTGGTGAAAAACATTTAATTTCATTCGTGTATAATATATTATAATTTTAAGAAATGATGTACTAATTATGTTGTAAAAATAATTTGTGTAGGTGTTTCCTTCGCGATAAGACTTACTTGAATGAGTCTATATGGTTGATAATGAACTTGATTTTGTTATTGTCATTACTAGGTATGATACAACAAATTGAAAACAAGGGAGAAAGACATATGTGTTGTTAGGTTGTGAAAGGAGAGAGGTATAAAAAGTACAAAGATGATTTAGAGATTATGTAACATGTACTAGAAAATGTCATCGTCTCTTTAAATTGTGAGGTAAACCTGATGGAAAAGGTGAATGTTGGGTACTTAAAGGTAAACCTATAACATGATTTGTACGATATATTAGTTAGTCATCTGTATGTCAGCATATTAGAAGTAAATGAACAATCTATCCTTGTTGATATGACTAAAAGCATGGTTAAGCCAACTAACATTGTACGTACTTTGAAAGAGAATAACGAAAATAATGTAACAACAATAAAACAAGTATACAGTGCAAGATACTTATACAAGAAATCAGTTAGAAGACCAAAAACTGAATTACAACAATTAATATTGTTGTTGTTAGACCGTGACAACTATCTTTATTGCAATATGTGTTATGAGTCTTCGGACATTTTAAGATTACAATATTATTTAACTATGGTTAATGATTAACCTATGATTTATTTTATTACTTCAATTTATTATGTATTTAATATTTTGTTTGATATTTTGTGTTTTTCACTAGCTGGGTTTATAGATGATACAGTTTTTACTTATATAAACATCCATAGTTTTTATCTATACTTTTTAGTAATAAAAGTATAACTTTTCTGGAAACTTGACATCAAAAGTGAAACTATAATTGTGAATAGTGGCAAGACATCATCATCACCCACTTTGTCTCAGCAAAAGCAATTCCATATTTTGGTGTAAAATATTCCACACACTATACAAAATTCATGTCACTTTTATATAATACAAAGTGATTCCCACTACACATCACATCACAACATAGATTCAATCACTGCTACCTTTATGTAAATCAATGTTGCTTTAATTTCTCAAAGATTTATACCATTATGTAAATCAATAACTACACCTTTTACCTTTAATACATAGCATGATACAGTGTTCTCAAACATGCATAACAAAAGATTCAACTGTTATTATCATGTTAAAATTGTTGACCCTTTTTATTTTCAACATGTTGCAGGTGTCTGTTCACCACAGCCTGAAAAAGAGACCAAAATCAGTATTCAAACCTTGATACGAACAACAAAGAGAAGAGGGTTGAAAAAAAATCTGCAAAATTGATACATGAAAACAGTAGTGAAAGATACCCATGTCCTTCCATCATCCAAGTAACAAACTGTGGAGAAGTGAACTTGAAAAGGGCTTGAGCTGCATGAATGCCAGGGTGCTTTATCTGCATATTTGTTACATTCTTCTGAAGATCAAAAGGGCAAGTGTCACAAAATTTTTGTTTTGGGACAGAATTGAAGATTCTACACATTGAAATGGACAAAACTTCTATGCAATTCTTTAGATGCTTTTGCTGCTGCTCTCTTATTCAATGGTGAATCCAGAATTTTTTTCAGAAAGAAAAAGAAAATGATCTATGATATTTTCACAGAAGAAAAATATTCCAAGCTTTTACAAAGTACATAATCTCATTAGTCTTAAATTTTTGTCTATGTTTAGGACTATGTTTCTGTCTTGAAATATTACTTTTTGTGTCAGAAAAAGGGTAAATATTAGAAGTTGAAATGATGAAATTAGTTCCAAATTGTTCTCTATTATATCTTTTTACATTCATTTAAGAAAATTGTTCTATGAGGGCAAAAGCAAATTATTAAACATGTTGGAGTAAAACAAATTGTCTTGTGGGGACAGTGGCCTCCAAAGTCACTATGAGCTTTCATGTAAATGTTTCTTTCTTCTATGAACTATTTAGGTGAAACTTTGAGAACAACATTGAAAGAACATAAGAAACTGCATCTAAGTCTTGTCTCAATTGAATTCTGAAGAAATGAAGATGGAGAGAAGACATACTGATAGGGGCCAAATTTTAAATTCAATAAAAGGTTGATAGTTGACTAGCATTTTTGATGCCATTCTGCTAGCTGTGTGTAACACCCTTACGCGTGGAATTCTTTTCTTCTCATATCTAACAAAAGATGAAGTCACAAAACTTCAATCAAATTATCTGCATATCAGTTTCATCTAACAACATATTTAGGTGGTATGTGACAACACATTTAGGAGTTGTAAGAGAATGTGATGCTCTTCACATTTAGGTGGTATCAAAAGGGAGAGCCATTTTCTGGTTAAAAAAATAATAAATGACATACCTCAGATGAAAACAAAACAAAAGACAAATATGATACCTTCTAAGGGCTGAGATAACTTCAGACTCATTAGGGTCATGTCTAGCAATCTTGTCAAGCTCAAGTATCAATTGGTAACAATCCTGAAAATGCATTGCAACAAAAGAAGGGAAATTAAGAGGATAAACCTTTATACATTTCATACCTTTGATTCCTTGTTTTATTCCTGAAAAGGTTAGCTACTTAGGTATGGCTACAGTTTTATAGAGGAATGAAACTGAAAATAAGACACATTAATGAACAAAAATAAAGAATTTAGTTATAACTTAATGCTTATCCATGAAGCACTATATATGTTAATGCTGCAAGAACTGTGTATTCTGAAGGAAATACATTTCATTTTGGATGTTCAATATTACAGATGATCAACCTCTATTGCCATGCAACCCCCTTGACCAAGATTTGGTTGCATTGGATGAGCTGCATCACCCAGCAAAGTCACTCTATCAATTCCCCAAGTGTTGATCATGTCCCTGTCATATATATCCCTCTGAAGAATCATATTTTCTGGTGTTTCTGATATGAGTGCAATCACTTCATTGCACCAATTACCAAAGAGATCCAAAAGTCTCTTCTTCTTACCTGCTGAAACTTGGACACATGAATTTGTTTCAAATTTTCAACTACCATAGCTATTGATACACACAACACGGGATAAACATACCTTCTGGGAAAGGGTCATTTGAAGGAGGTTCCCCATGGAAAGCATACCATTGCATCTTTCCATGGCCAACATCTGAAGCAACAAAGTACTGGTTCATGCCCAAGAACACCCGATACCTTCAAGTAATCACCAAATCAGAAACTTTAAGCAGTAGAATAGCTTATTAACATTGTCCTAACTTTATCAGTAAGAAAGAAAATATATTCATATAAACCACTTCAGGAGTGATCCACCCATATACAAAAGACTAAATCTACCGTATAACACAACACCTTCCAAACAACTACATGTCAAACCCCGCCCAACTAACAGAAACACACGTTGTCTTAACATGTTATTTGAGAATGAAGTCCCTACCCAATTGTATCAATATATGGGGGCACATAACTTGTTAATCCACTATAGCATGTGAAACCTGAGTAATTTGCTTCTTTCAGCCCAAAGAGTTTCGAACGAACCTAAGAAAAAAAAAAACAGAATAGATTGAATGGAAAAAGCAAGGAAAATAAGGAACTGATATGAAAATAAAACTGTAAGGGAAGGGTGGTATATTTTACTTCTGACCATATTCCATCTGCTCCTATTAAAATATCACCATCATGTTGCTCTCCATTTTCAAGGATCACTCTAACCTGATGTGAGTGGAAAAATTGTTAAAAATCAGAAAAACACCAACATAACATAAGTCTTAAGCAATCAGAAACTAGTTGTTCAGAGAAACTCAAACCTTGGTTGGCTCCTGAATAAAATCCACAACTTTACTTTTGTTTCTAAGTATGTTTGAGCCAACTGCATTGACTAATATATCTTGCAGTGTCATCCTACATATGACTAAGGTAAGAGGAAGCCTTTTCCTTGAAGCAGGAGTCAAAAGATCAAACAAACCGAACCTGAAATGGAAAAAAGAAAAAGTAAAGAGAGTGACAATAACACAGAATTTGTATACCAAACCACCTAAAACCTTCTGAGATGGTCATAAGCAATATATAGAAAATAAAATTGCAATGATCTAAGATCTTGCAAAAGACTTTTCAACTATAAGCCTTCAGATGGCTCAGTTAACATAATAGCTAACATGTCCCCATAATTCATGTACTACAGTGCAGTAGTTTCTTTCAATCTCATTCAAACACTTACTGACTAGAATGAAAAATGCTAGTAACAATCTTTTGAATACAAGTTTTATTGTTGACCAAAACTTATTGGAAATCACAAGATTTTGTGGTTTCTACTTCTTATGTAATCAGTATCTCTCCTGGTTTTGTAGTTTCCAATAAATTTTAACCAATAGTAGAGGGTGGTGTGCTAGAAGGAGTGTGTTAAGTGTATTTCTAGCACTCCTCAATTTAAATAGTATATGATATAGGACAAAACTTAGAGTTCTTAAGGAGCTTTTGGTATTATTCTCCTATTAGAATTGGAGTTTCACATAGCTAATCAGAGTAATCTTTTAGTACATGCATACCTTTATAACATTCATTACTAAGATGAAACTACAAACAACAGTATCTAAGTTTTGTCCAGTATTATATAGTGTATACCATTTTTTTTTTATATAAAAGTTTTCATGTTAGGCATCATTATGCAACTTGATATCTTAGCTAAAGATAGCTGAGATATAAAGATAGCTGAGATATCAAGTAACAACAACTTATTATTAAAAAAATGAAAAAACATGATAAATAATAAATAACAAGAATACCAATTAGAGACAAGAACATGATGAAACATAACAAGAAAATACCACTCTCCAGATAGACCATCAGCAAGGCCATTAGTCCTATTGGCAGTGACACAGCCAGCCTCCATTATCTGCCATGCAACACTCTGATCAATGGCTTCCAACACAGCAAGGGCACTGCTCAAGAGCTGAATTGGACCTCTGTGCCTACCTTCCCCTCTAACAGCACTCAAATCCTTCTCAAACACCTTCACTTCATACCCTTTGTTCTTTGCAGCAAGAGCCAAAACAAGGCCACCAATGCCCCCACCAGCCACCAACACTCTCAGCTTCCTCTTTTCTTCCTCCAAATTTGGAAGAACCATCCCCTTCCCACCTTCAACTCTCACTGAACACCTTCTCTCATTCAATCTCTCACTGGGGTATCCATATCTATATCTAGTGGAACCATGGTACTGAACCTGACTAGTACTAGTGCATGAACACAGAATCTGCACAGAAGCCATTGATCAGTGATGGATTGGAAGAATTCAATAACAGATGGTTGTGTGAGTGGAATTTCTGAGACTTGGAAGAACATGAACAGTATCTTCTTCTGCTTCAATTCAACAAAGTACTCTATTAACAGCCATAGTGCGCTTTGCAAGTGCTCTTTTTGGAGCTCACAAAAATTAGCCAAATTTCAACACTTGTCCAATACAAACGAAATAAGTGGAATTCTGTGAATCATAAACTATTTTCCTAATTAGTCTCTCTTCATAAAAACTTTTAAATGCTTCTTTAACATCACATTTTAATACAATGATTAGTATCAATAAGTACTTTAATTTTATGATATTTCATCAGTAACTGTGGTCATGTTAAATGATTTTTTCTTTAAGAGAAATTAATTACTCAGTTTTAAGTAAAAAAAATCATAATAATGATATTAATTATTTCTTTAAATTTGTTTAATATATTACCTTTTGATAATAACTGATAATGTTACCAGTGTTTGGAGTTATCATAAACATTATTATTTTTTAAAAACTATTATTACTATTATTAAACTTGTAATAAAAATAAGGATAAATAGTTAGACCGAGTAAGTAATTGATATATTTTCGTTTTAATTCAATTCATAGAATTAAAGACATCTATATATATTAATTGTCAGATTAATTTTTATTAAGTAAAAATTAATGTTAAGATACAATTAACCTTAAATATATTTATTATAACTTTTAATATTTTAATTTTATTGAGAAAAAATAAAGGATAGAAGGTAACCTTTAAGTTTACTTAATTAATTTTTTCTTACAGTAAAAACACATGATAAATATTAAAGATCAAATACGTCTTTAGTTACTCTTTAACAATTAACGGAGTTAAAATTAAAAAAATTGTATTAAAATCATCTTTTTTACTGTACTACAAGAAATATATCAATATTTATTATAATAAATCCATTAAGATGATAATAATGATGTTGTGCTCATCATACTATAATATTCTATAACGGTTAATGAGAATTGTTTACTTTTTATGATTTAAAAAATCTACTTATAATTAATAGTCATCATAAAAAATTAAAAATATTTTTATTGTATACTATAATAATTTAATAAAATTAAAATAAATTTTGTAACTGTTTTTATATACTTTCTATAACTTTATTTTTTTATGTTTCATAATAATTTTGTATTATAACAGTATTTATATCAAAATATTTATTTGTAATAATACTAAAAATATTGATAAAAATAACTATAATAATATTGTTGTTGTTAAAAAATATAGAAAGTGATTGTATTAAATAGATAATTATATATGGAAAATTTCTATAAATTATTAGTTGCTAATATATTAATATTTTAATTTAAAAGTGAATAAGTAAATAAAGTGTTTCAAATCCAGAGGAAAAAACTCCATTCTCCTTTTACGTGATTAGTTTCTTCTTGGACGTGTTTGGGTCCAATGACGACTTGGGGTTTGACTTATATGTAGGGTGTTGCATTTTTTACCCCATCATTCTAAAGTTGCACTCTGTGATAAAATGATAAACTTGTCCTAAAAAATTATTCTAAAATATATTTTTTTATGAGGAATATATATTTTGTATTATAGAATCTGAAATATATTATTAGAGCATTTTGGAAGGTATTTTTATATTTAAAAATATATTCTGGATTAAACATTCTGAAATGTATTTTGTTTAAAAGAAAACTTAGAATAAAAAAATTAAGTATATATTAATATACTAAAGTCTAAGAGTGTACAAGAACAAAGTCCTATACAAAATAAAATAAAATGAATTGTTAACATTTGTGTAAACACTTCCATCCTATTAACATAATATGAAAATCATAACTTAGCATTCACACAATTAGTATGAGACAACCATCTTGCAATTTCACATGCATCAATTTTCATAATATAATGTAATTGGTAAGTAGTTGAGAATATGAATGTAACTAAAACATACATTAAAAAATACTTAAACAAAATGTGAATCTTACCTATGTCCTATACATATAAACGTGTTAGGTATCTTATCTCAAATAATGAACTTTTTAGTTGGTCTAGACATTCAACAATGTAGCTTATTGATCTCGTCACTATCCAATTTCTTTAAACAAGTCCATTGTGACAAGTAGTCATGAATTTTCTGATTCTCAATAGTGCAACTATCGATAACTACAATGACCAACCTTGACATCAATAACATCATGTATGTGAGGGAGAATATCAGAATGAAATTGATCCAACATTAATGTTGCTTTAATCATCAAGAGGACCATCGTTTTCCACCTTTCTTTGGCTTGACTTCTATGTAGAAGAACTATCATTTATTGAATTAATAACATCTCCATACTCAAAATATGATGGATCAAGCTTTGTAAATTTCACCAATCTAATTGGTCGACTTCATCCCCACCAAACAAGTCGTGCCAACGCATGTATTAATTTTATAAAAATACTTTACTTAAATAAATGACAATACTATAAAAAAGAAATAATATTAACTCTAACCCTTCAATATGAAATCAAACGTTAAATTAACAAGATCCAATGCAATAATGACGATGGCAATGTTCAATGGGTCCAAGTGGATTCAACCAATTGAGATCTTTATAGAGTTTTAGAAAGAGAAAATAGATAATTAAAGCCGTTAATGTAAATATGATGACTAGTTTGACCTACTTAAAACACTCCTAAAAAACGTCATTAAACACATTAGGAACCATAGGTCAATTAGAAACAAACAAGAAAAGAGGATGTGTAAACTTGAAAAATGGACACCGATTTGACACATCAAATACAAGAATTTATACACTACCACACATTAATCACTAGTGAGATAGAATTATACAAGTATCAGCTGGTCCTAGCTCAACTTTCAAACTGAAATAAATAATTATTACCAAACTACAATATTTGCCATCCTAGATAATGCCTAATCCACAAGAGCCATGCCTACAGCTATAAACTGTTAGAGAGGGTAATAATCTTTATGTCATAATACAAGAGTAATACACCCTTTTCCAGAATTGTGCACCATATTGCCTCCTCTGCTCATTGTACAAAGTAACAGGTCTTCTTCATCACTCTCGATCCATTGATTGAGCATGTGAGAAATGATGGCCAGCCCCATCTGTATAAGCATAACAACATTGGTTTGATAAAAGATACGGATTTCTTAATTAGTCACTCTGTTTTAGTTTGAATAGCACAGAATGTGATAAAATGCATTTTCATTTTTTATTGACATTACTTATTATTATTGTTGTTTGCAACCATCCCAAGAAACATCAATAAAAAATGTGTGATCCAAAATGGCGGAAAAATTGGGTGTAGTATGTCATACTTTCATTTCTACGCTACATCATATACTCGTATGGCACATGGAAAGTATAGAAGTTTGAAATGAAAATCACCAACATATGTAGAACAATTGAAGTTTGAAGTGAAATGTGCGTACAAATCCAGCAATAAATTGAGCACTCCTATAACCCTTCCTATTTTTTTCATGTAGCTCATAAATCCAATAAACATGTGTGTGTATATTTGTTAACATCTGTTACAGCCACTACAACTCCTATATGTTGCTACATTTCCACTGCCCTTTGATAGGATAGGAGAAACCCCACATTTTTTTACCACAGGTCCATCTGCCCTTTTTCCAGCCATACCCACTCTTCTCTGACCAAGACCCTCCACATTATGGCTGTTCAAGTTGAGTTTTTATAGCAGGTTCTTGGAAAATCCTTCTAGCTCTGTTCTATTTGAAGTGAAATGAGATGCCCAAATGTGATCTGTCTTGTTTAATAAAATATTTGGTGGAAACTAAGACTTCTATTACAGAGACATCCGCATAGAACCCAATTATATGTCAGAATCACTAACAAGACAATAATTACTGGATGAATTCTCTCCCCCTTACCCTCCCAGCTTTTCTACCATTATGTTTTTGCTTTCTACAGATTCTCCCTCTTTCCCACACTCCTTGCCACACGCCCTTTCCTCATAATTACAAACATGATCACAGGAATGCCAAGCACATTTATTATATTGGAAATTTATTCAACAAAGAAAAGGCACCTTTGACCTTAACATCACCATCCGGCTGTGATATACTTTCACGTTTGTACATGTTTTTCTTTTTTCTTGGAGGGAGGAGAGATATTTTTCCTGGTCTTCAAAAGCTCTATACGGAAGCTTGAAAAGAAATCATTAAAATAATTTAATCTAAACAGGCACTTCTCTGGTTATAGTAACTTAATGGATTTTCAGAGTATTGAAAGTTTACTACTGTTGTTCATTTGTTTATGGTACTAAATTTTAAAACTATTAGGATTATTAACAGTGTTTTTGCACATTTTTCTAAGTATTTTCATTCTACCAACTGTCTTTAGTGGAGCAGCCACTCTATGATCTGCTATACAGCTGTCAGGAGTTGACTACTGTACACAGCTACCCACAAATATAATTACTAACATTTAGAGGGCTAATTAGGAAAAAATAAAAATCAGAAGTGTTGCAATGAGATACAGAAACTGAGATGTACCACTTTCACCATCAGAAAGATCATTAAGTCTTGCAATTGCATCAATAAGAGCCTGTTCATGATCCTGCAGTACATGAAATATAGATCAGGTATGCACACGCTAAATGCAAGAAATTCAAACAAGTCAATAACCTTAAGTACATGGAAAGAATAGCAGATAAATATAATTGTCCCCTTACCTTCAATACCTTCTTTGCTTTCTCAATTTCAAGGGGATCAGGATGATTTGCACTGAATACCCTCTCCACCTGTCGAGTTCACCGGAAATTTAACATATGCAATAAAGGATTGAAAACCAATAAATAACTCTAACGGGCTGTCGTGTATTATTAGAATGTGATGCAAAATAACTTATCTTGCATTAACTGTTCCATATTAGTTCAGTATTATTAGAATTAAAAAAAAACTGCCTCTTTGAAATTATTCAAGAAAATAACTGATCACAGCTATGTATTAGGGTATATTTGTAATTAGGTAGAAGGTTTTGCAGTTTGCAGGTAGAGAATACCAAGGTAGTCAAAATTGAGATTTCGGTAGGGTCCTAAAGGCCTCAAGATCGCAAATACAAATCTTTGTAAATCATGGTATGGTCAAGCAATTGGAATCCTAGAGGGGTCACAAGATAGTAAATTGTAAGATAACAACAGATCGTAGATTCTATTCCTACATAATAGAAGTGTGTGTGTGTGTATGTGTACCCATGCAAATAACTTAAATAATTAAGAAGAAAGTTACAACTGTGAGTGAAGGAGAAAAACATGAAACCCAGTGGTATGCTTCTGTATAGCTTAACTTTCTAGTATGAGTGAGCAATTGGACATGATGGAAAAAATCGTGTGATTCCAAGTTTTTAATCACGATTTTGACTACACTGGAGAATACTCAATAGGAAACTTTCTGAGACAGCAAGTTAACTGCTATATTTCATGTGATCAGGGCTCAGCATGACACTCTATTGCTTTATCAATTGAAGCTATAAAAAATAAAACTATCTCAATCAAAGAGTATTCTGACTAAACTGCTTTCTATTACCTCCTTGATTAGTGTGTCTGTGTGAAGTATTTGTATATCATCGGGTGCCTTCTTTCCTATGCCATTTTGTGATAACAAAAAATCTTTTCTTGATTGCCCCTTTGTAGCTCCCCTACCTCTTCCACCTCCAGGAACACCATCTCGTCCAACAGACCTATTCATCCCATGACCAGAGCCCCCAAAACCCCCACGATGATTGATTCCCGGATCTTCACCAACCCACTGAATATCTTCAGGAGATATCTGCAGTTAAAATACTGCATCTGAATTAGCAAAAAACAATATATCATTAACAAGTGTTAAACATGTCAATAGCAAGACTCTAATTTTTAAAACCATATTCCAGATTGTATTAAACATTCATGAAAACAGGACAATCAACTGTTCCATCTTACCAAAATCACAGAAACACAATAGGGAATTAAATGAAGGTTAAAAAAAATCAAAACAAGGGGTTTCTGTTCATACAATGTCAGTGTTGCACTAATTAGGTGTATTGAATACAAGTTACATACTAAATTTTGCTTTCTATTTGGGTTTTTCGAGTTTTTTAAACCTAGAGCAGCTAACCACCATCTTTTACTCTTTAACTATCACTAAAGAGGACCACGTAGCAGCCACAATAGCCAGGAATAAAAGTACAAAAAAATGATAAAAAACACATCAAATAATGTAACATACATAATCCTTCTTACATTAAGGGTTATAAAATTGAAGTACCAAAAACAAGTGTTAAAAAGAATAATCCAATAGACAGATTAAACAAGTTATCACCAGAGGAGGACAGATATACCTCTGAAAGATTAACCCATTCCCATGTTTCATTTGCACTCCCCATGTCATAGACCAGATTGTGACGTCCCTGAAAAAGTTAGGAACAAAAGTGAACACTTAAGCAACATATTAATGGAAAACAAATTCCTAAGTAATTCAGGTTTGTGAATACATCAGCTGGATTGTAGTTTGTGATAACAGCTTCATAAAAATTATTATCGTCAGGCCATCTTGTCCGCACTCTCCTACCAACCAAAGAGTCAAATGATGCTCCCTCTGCATGCTCACCAGTGACAGCTCTATTAGGCACTTGAGCCCTTCCACCCGGTCCAGTGGAAGGATACTGCTTCATCGAAGAGACACCAGGTAATATTTGACCCTGCAAATGAAAGAACAAAACACAATAATCTTTCCAAACCTAAACTCAGTGAACATATATAAACAAAAAAGAGCAGTAACTTCTATATAAAACCAACTTACTGGTTTGTGTTTCTTTCCCTTTGATCCAGGAACAGATCCTCGTTTTGCTGCAGAAGAAGATGGTTGGTGAGGTGCAGTCACTGGTTGGGGGTGAAATGGAGGAGAAGGCCCGGCGAAAGATCGTGATGGTACAGAAGGTGCAATCTTCTGCTTCTTACGAGAAGCAGAGACCGTGGGACTGGGAACTGAGTCATGAAGACCTTGACCAGTACTAAGTACACCAGGCTGATGGCCTCCTGTCTGTCTCCACTCCCTGGTGTCATTATCCAGAAAAGCATTTATTGACACAAAACAATAACAGCGCATGTGTGAAAATTCATGACAAAGTACAAAATAGAACAACAAAAACCATGCTCCAATATTTAATCAGACCTTATCCTCCGGATCACATCATCTGCATTAACTCGACCAAGAAGTTCCCTGTGCTCCTCATTTGACAATCTCAGTTCTTTTCTCAGCTCTGTAATCAAACTTTCTTTCTCCTGAAAAATTAAAAGCGTCAGGTATGCATAAAAGTCACTTAAACCTAATAGAAATTTCAAAAACATTACATTGAGTAAACAAACAAAAAAGCATACCCAAGTAATGGCGTCGGCTTGAGCTTTAAAGGCTCTTAGAACTGAACTGTAAGCTTCTTGCTCAAGCTGATGAATTTGGGTCTCCATATCAATTTCCCCATACATCCTAGGGTACGGAATTGAACCAACAGCAGATCTTCCATTCCCGGCAAGACGCCCCCCTCCTCCTCCTCCTCCTCCACCACCTCCTCCTCCTCCCCTGGAAATTCTATTTTGATGAGTTGGTGGAAGATCATCATCAGTTCCTGCAATCATCACAACCAAGTAAAGCAACATAACAACCAAGTCCAAACCTTAAACTCAGGAATCAAATATCAACACGCCCATATTCGTCAGCACTTTCAGAAAGTTAAACCCATCCACAGGAAACACACTGCAATGCAACCACCACTTCTCTCTGCGTAAGAACTCGCAGCAGTAACCCCAACCACACAGCACAAGACACAACCAGCACATAAAAAAACCAACCAGACGCTGTTGCTTTGCTTGGGTGAGACCAATTACAGACTACAAAGAATCCACCAACTTCCCACCATGTACAAATCATCCCAAATTCGAAAACACGAATGCCAGCACTCGTTTGGCCCATTAAGAACCTCGTTAACATAGCACATAACCCCCAAACTTAAATTCAACGTTGGTCAATATCACAGTAAACCACTCACAAGAACATAACCCATTCAAAGAGAAGCCCACGAAGATCTTGACTCGAAGCACAGACAGTATCTTTTCGTTTCTCAATTAAACCCCACCCTCCCCCCAAAATTAGGTCACACGAGTAAACGAGCAAGAACCAAAAGCAAGACCGTATCCCAGTAGCGATTAATCAAGGAAAACCAAACAGAAACAAAAATCGTCAAACGAATCGATACCATAACTCGTTGCGGCTCCGAAACTCGAGTTATTTTGTCCGTAGGAGCTCCGATTCGGAAAAAAAAAACGGAAAGAAAAAAAAAACTAACGGAGATTGAAGAAGAAGAGAAAAAGAGAAACCCTAACCCTAACCCTAAAAAGAGAAGAGAGAGCAAAGAGAGAGAGAGAGAAAGAGATTACCGCTACTGTCGTAGGGTTCGTAGTCCATAGCCAGCTTGCAGATCGGAGCAATTCGGTGGAGCGATTGAGATTGGAAGAGAAGAAGGCAACAAAAACAGAAAAAGGTTGGGTTTGTGAGTCGGAGAAAATGAATGAGTGTTTGAGATCGCGGCGGGTCGACTCGGACTCCGACTCGGACACTCTCAGCCACCGTCACACTACGCAAAATTACAAAATACCCTCTCACTCCAATGCAACACAATAATCATATATTATTATTATTTTCAAATATCTACTATTTAAAAAAATTATTAATAATAGGTTAATTAAGTGTTAACTACTTTATAACTTAACATCAGGATATTTGATAATTTAATGTTATGATTAAAAATAAATTTTAGAATGATATATTAATTAACTCAAAGTAGGAAGAAAAACAAGAGTTTCAAATTATTTATATTTTTTTATTTATATATGTATATCCAAAAGACCAATTATAATTTATAAATATTTGATTATCTTAATTTATGAAATATATCTTTTTTTAAGAATGAATACATCCAATTCTAAAATGAATTTTATCTTAAATAAGGTAATTAAAGTAAATGATATTATTTCAGCACATTTAAAGAGGAAATGGTAAATTTAATTATTGTGAAGTTTAAAGTGGCCTACCACATGTTTGTGAAATTATCAGAAGCTTAGGGTTCATCCCCCTTTGGCCCCTTTTTCGTTTCTTTATGAGACAAAACATGTCAATGTGGTCCAAACATGGATTTTGCCAGGTAAACACATTCCAAAATTAAAAATAAAATCTTTTGACATTAGTTGAAATGCTTCAAAACACACTGAAAAATGTCTCTATCTAAATTTTGTAGTCAACCCCATGTAGCATATAATCTTAACCCCTCTTGATCTTTGTTTCATTATATTCATCTACTTTCACTTTCAATAGATCACAACATCAACTACAAACATTTATGTGGAATAGTGCAAAATCCTACACTAAATTACAATTGAAAAGAGATAACATATTTTGTTGAAATCATAAATCATAATTGTAAATTGATTTTTACTTAAATCCTAAATCCTAACTCTTAATCCTTGTATATGAACCTTGAATATTGATTATGAATTTTATTTTTTTTATCAGCATTGATTATGAATCTTAAACCCTGAATTATGATTCCAAAATTTTATCGTTGTTAAAGTAACATTTTCATAACTACAACGTTTAGCGTCAATTCAAACTTTTAAAACTTACATAAGATGGATGAATGAAAGAAGTTAACCAAACATATCTTAAGAAATTAAAAGAAATCATTACAAGTCACTAGAAACATATTTCTCCATGTAATACAAAAATATGGTGCATTTCATGTTCAATTAGATGAAATAGTACATTATGAAATAAATTAGTAGAAGTTAAGAAAACTTATAAACTAAATACAACCAAGAACTTTAGAAGGGTGATGAAGTGAAGATAGAAGGGCAAGGTGGCACAGAAACTATTGTAACACCCTCAAGCATTTGTGTAATCTTTTTCATGGAGGGTCTGAGTGAAGGATCCTCTTGAATGCACCAAATTGCTACCATCACATGATTCTCCACCCTCTTTATATCACTTTTTGCCTCCTCATCATTTTCCACCAATTTAGCCACCTTTCCATGGCTATAACAACGATAAGCCCAATCTATGAGTGCCTCTTCTTCACTTTCAAGTGCAAAGGCAACACTTGACTTGCAACACAAGATCTCCAACAGCACCACTCCAAAGCTATAAACATCTACTTTGGTTGTGATTGAAGCTTTTCTAAACCATTCAGGTGCAAAGTAACCAATTGTCCCTCTCAAACCAGTTCTAGCAGCATTGGTTTGCTCAGCCAACAACAACTTTGCCAACCCAAAATCAGCAATCCTAGGAGTGAACAAGTCGTCTAGGAGTATGTTCTGAGGCTTTATGTCACAGTGGATTATCTGAGTGTTGCATTCTTCATGCAAATATGTGAGCCCTCTTGCAATCCCCAAAGCAATTTGCACTCTTTGGTTCCAATGAGGCCTTGAGATCCCAAAGAGAAAACCAGCCAATGAACCATTGCTCATGTACTCATACACCAGTAGACGATGCTCCCCTTCATCACAATAGCCAAACAGACGAACCAAGTTTCTGTGGTGGGTTTGTCCAATCACACTCACTTCTGTTTTGAACTCTTTCTCACCTTCTTGCATAACCTTGTCTAGCCTCTTCACAGCAACATACCTGCTTGTGTTTGATGCCAACACCCCTTTGTAGACTGTTCCAAAAGCACCTCGACCCAACACTTGTTTGAACCCCGTGGTTGCTTCTTCAAGCTCCTTGTATGTGAAGTGGCTCACTGTTCCAACTGACAAGTTTGGACCATTCAAAAGCCTCTTGTGGTAGAAAATGAAAAAAGCAGCAAACAAAGCAACAAGTAGAAAAACATTAATCAACACTGAGCTTCCAAGGAGTATTGATACAACAAGCACAAGTGTATTTTGTTCTTTTCCACCATTGTTTAAATCTGTTTTAGGCACCTTCATAAGAGCTATTCTAGTCACATTATGGTGCATTCTTCCATTGCTCAAAGGATACTTCTTCTTCCAACAGCTTTCCTCACCATATATGGCCACAGCACAAAAGCAATCTTCAAGGCACTTTTGTCTACACATATCCTTGTTCATTCCTGTTCCAAGCAACCTGTCATAATCTGAGAGAGGCCAATCCAAATTCCTATACTCTTTGAAATCTACAAGATCCTTATTCTGCTCCCACCCTTCTTTGTTGCAACTAGGCAGTGGAAAATCTGGTCTACAACCTGTAAGTTTGTCATGTTCGAAAGGAGAATAATGATCTGGGCACTCACAATTAGTCTTGTCCTCGATGGTAACACAATAGCTGTTAAAACCGCAGATAACATTCCCTGTTTGCTTCGTGAAGGAAAGGCAAATATCTTCTGGATGCTTTTCCTCCACACTCCACCACCTTGAACTGCAGCTATTAGCAACAGTTGTGTGATCACCTATATATGTTTGAATCGGTCAAGTCGAAAGTATGCAAGAGGCCGAAAGAAGACGAGGATGAGGTGGAAATATTAAGTGGAAAGATACACAAGTGTCAATGTTAATAAGGGACACATATGAAAGAGAAATAAAGTCAATTAAGGATAAAAATCAGTTAATAAGAGATAAACTGAAAGACTAAAATGATATGACAGACCCAATAGACCCATTAGCAAGTAATATAAATAGATAGAATCTTTAGTTCAGTTTTTTAGTTTTTCTAGAGAATAATTAACACAAACACTGACTTAAGCTTCTGAGTGTTCCTGCAGGTACCACACCACAGATTGAGAGACCGAAAAGTAATTCCAAGACACGAATGACCAAGAGAAGAGGGACGAACGGAGAAAAGAAGGAACCAGAAAGACGAAGTGAAGACAGGTTCTGGAAGCACTCTCTCATATAATCAGTGCAAGTACAACGAATATAGGTGTACAAATTCAGAAAAGCTTCACAAATATATGACTATAATTATAGAAATTCAAATGAAGAACATATTTGTAAAACATTATAATAACATGGTTCTGTAACTTTTATCTCAAACATAATTCTATTGATTTTTCTTAACTTCTTTTAGAAGTTTTGGTTCCTTCACTATGAACATACCAGCAAAGTATAAAATAATATCAAACACATATCAAACACATATACATGAAACAAATGAAAATGCCAATGTTCCATCAATGAAGCCCGGACACGTCTCTTAAATAGTGTGTCTGTGTCGGACACCACAATCATAGGACATGTATCGGTAAAGTGTCCAATTCAAAAAATATTTGTTAAATTTATAAAAATAAGAAACAAATCATTTTAAATCACCCATGAAAAATATCTTTATAATACAAAAAAAAAAAACTGAAACATACTTATGCACATAAAAATTATATGTATCTCCGTGTTACATAGTGTTTCATAGTTACTCACCTTTTGGGTGCCGATAGAGTCTGAAAACCCCATCAGGGTCAATTCTAGCCATGTAAAAGAACTCATCAGATCCACCATATGTGATTTCACTGATCACTGAGCCTGTGTCATTCTTTATGTACATGTGTCCAGACTCATCGAAGAAAAGCTGTGATCCAGTTTTGTGAGTTCCAGTGGACCAATAAGCCTCTTGTATTGCAGACTGAGAGCTTTCATCATCATCATCTGTGCTTGATTTTGGAAGAAAGTAAAGAACCAAATTGCCATCCATCTGCCAACTGAGTTGAAAACTCCCATCATCAAAACTCGTCTCAGATTGGCGTGCTCTGAATGCTCTAGGCCTAGACAAATTCTGACCAGGCAAAATAGTATCTGTTGGCTCCTCAAAGCTCTCCCAAACCTTCTTCCCACTCTCATCCACAAGCTCAAAACTTCCATCGTCTAGCACAGAAGCACACGATACCAAAGAAACAGTGTTGTTTTCTGGACGGTGCCACAACACTTCATGGCCCTTTGGATCATACACCACAATTCCTTTGTCTGTGAGATTCATTGTTGACCCATATGGAAAAAGATGAAATTTGTTTCTTGGTTTTGCATACCACACCATGGTTTCATTCGGGTCCTTGGCAAACCAAACTGCAAGCACAGACATGAACTCATTGTTGTCGTATAGAACTGTTTGAAAACCAAAGGCGAAATGGCCAGAAGGTGAATTCCATGGAACTGAATCATTGCTTTTTAGAGAGAAGTTTAAGTGCATGCTAGAATCACCACAGTTTGAAGATGTAGCACTGAACAAAGATGAGAGAAGAAGGAGAATAATTAGCAGAAGAAAATAGGAATGAAGAAAAGTTAAAGAAGCCATTGTGGCTCTCAAACAAAACAACCTATGAACTTGTTGGATTCATCAAACAACACTTTTATAGTTGTTTGATATGGTCTTGGTCTTAAGCTTTTTGTTTCTTATACTTGTCTTATAACAAAACACTGAAAAGTCTTTGCACTTGTTCAACCATTGATTAGTAAATTAAGAAATAACTACTAAAAATTAGCATATTGATCCATTAATAAAATTCAAAAGTATGTATGGTAATAAAATTTATAAAAAAAATAAACGATAAAAATTGTGAAATGATAATAAGTAAGTGGTAAAATATATAATTAATCCTTGAAAATTTTAAAAAAAACTATTTAAAATTAAAGAGTTTGGAAGTTTTGCTAACTTTCCATGTCCTTAAAAATCACTATCTTCTTTCAAATCCTTTACCTACTCTTACCTTTATATTCAACTCCTGAGAAAGTTTCCTAGGAAAATTCTTCCTTTCAAATCAAAGATTGCGTTTAGAAGCATAATTTTTCATAAGAAATTAAAATAAATGATCTTTTATACAAACAGATTCAAATAGTAAAAAGTGAATTAATTAGCATATAAAAATAAAAAAAATTATTTTATTCTAAAAAAAATATAAAAGTTATAGTTAAAATAAAATTGTATATAAAATATACTTTAAATTAAAAATGAACAGGTTACAAAGTCAATTTTCAAAATACAACATTTTCGTCCAAATTTTTTGTTTTGAAACACAACTGAGTCATTTTAATTAATGTCTTTAATATATTCATATTGATAATTTAAAAAAAAATTACCCTGACCACATAAAAAATAAATAAAAGCTTAAAAAGTTTAAGCACATGTGATCAAACGCCTTAAATAAATAAACAATTGTTTTTAATCATACGTAAATAAACTTCTATATATCATAAATTTCAACATTTTTATGCTATTTTTAATTAATTAAATTGATATAATGTTCAAAAGGTCCAATTTAAGGATGTCTAGACACATAGCTACATTAATATCTGCATATTAAAAAAATATAGAATTATGATTTGACCAAGTATGTGACTTAGAATATGTTTATCAAATACTAATTGTTTGTAAAATTTCGTATGTCATGCTATAAGAAAGAGAGAAACAACTTTATAAAGAAAATTCAATTAACAAATAGTGAATATCATATAAACAAAGTATACAATTTTCATGAAAATTCATGACCATATAAATATTTGTATTCATTTTATATATATATACTAAAATATTTGGTTTTGGTAAGAAAATTTGGCACATTATCACTTTTGAAAACAATGATAAAATAATGTTTCAAAACATTAGGCCTTTCAAAGCTTGTCCACTAACAAGAAGAAATGAGGAAAAGAATGTGAGAAAAGGCCAAGTGAAATAGATAAGGGGTAGTTTTCTTCTTTTACCAACTTTGCATTTCAAGAAATAGAATATGGAATTTCAATAATGAAGAATTATATTTTTTATTATTAAGAAATGTTTCATCCAATGATGTGCTCCAACCTATAAATTGGTAATTGGTGAATCATTTCATAATCAATTTATGTTACAAGAGAGAAAGTGTGATCATCATGAGAACTAAAAGTTTTTCTCTTGTGGTGTTCTTTATTTTGTTGGTTGAGTTAGTGAATTCTCTCAATCACAGCAATTTTTCTGGGAAATTCTTATTTGGGGTTGCCTCTTCTTCTTTTCAGGTTCTTGTTTTGTCTAATAAAACACATTGTTTTGTTCAATATTTTTTGTTCCATTTCTTATTTGATTTGATGGTGTGACAAGTATGAAGGTGCAACAAGTGAAGGGGGTAGAAGACTAAGCATAGAGAACACTTTTACTCATAAATATCCAGGTAATTAGCATTGTGTCTCATTTATCTTAAAAAATGTTACTCATCATCTATAATATTTCTTGTGTTTTTGTTGTTTTTTCTTTATTTTTGAGTTTCTCAAAGTTGGTAGTCTTTTATCATTTTGTAAACTACTACTATTTATTATTATTTTTCACTACAAGAAAATTATTAAATAAAAATTAATTTTACAGAAAATTATAATGACTAAATTAGATATTATTTTAGAAACTATAAAAATCATTGGTTTCTAAATTAACTTCTATTATTGATAAATAATTTATAAATTTGAATCTAATTAGTTACCATGATTTTAATTACCATATTTTTATAAATTGGTTTTAGATATCAAGGTTTCTAAATTAGTTTCTATGTTTTTGGCTTGTAATTTTTCTTCTGGTTAGTGAGTCGAATATTCTATTTATTGTTTCTTAATGTATTAGAGGAAGATGAAATTGTTGTATTTCTATGAATAACACTACTAATGTTTCATGGTTTTTATATATAAAGAAGGAAATAAATGTTTTCACAAGCTTAATTATGGTTGAGTTTGGTTGGTATGGTAGATTGTTCACCTGTATTAGTATATGTTTTCTTGATTGCTTGATGAGTTTGATGTTGACCCCATGATTGGTTGTAATATTTTGCATTTTTTTTTTTACTTTTTAATGCATTCTTCTTCTAGAAGCACATGTTTGTTAAAATCATGGGTGACAACCTCTTAGTTGAGCTTTCAAAGCTTCATAAAGATAACTTAAAACATTTTCAGAAAAAAAATTATCCTTAAAAAACATCTCTTATAAAAAAGTTTAGAAAAAACCAAGTATGTAAAGAAGAAGAATTTGATAAAAAAAATATTATAAAAGTTAAAAATTAATTGTTTTAATTAATTAAATAATTAATTTTTCAATATTATAGTACAATTTTTACTTCAATGTAATATTATATTTCACATAATCAGACTAGTATGAAAATAATATTTAAATATAATAATTAAATCAATTTTTAAGTTTTAAAAAGTTGAATTGCAAATAAAAAATTATCAAAACATCTTCCAAGTGATAAATATATGTCTTATAAAAACTCTATTGAAACATTTTAACATAATATAAAATGTAAAACTATAAATTTTAACTAACATCTTAAATTATAAGAACAAAAAGATATTTCTTTTCTACTAAATTTAGAGTAACATTAAAATAATATTTAAATATAATAATCAAATCAGCTCTTTAAACTCCCAAAATTGAAATGTAAATAAAATATTATTAAAGTGTCAGTTTTATATATAAAAAATTGTATTGAAATAAAAATTACATTAAGATTTTAATAGTTTTCATATTATTAAAGTGCCATTTTTCTTAGTTATGAGTTCATTCAGATTTTGAACAATGTTGGCTTAAGGTTGTTCTTCTCCTTGCAACACTTTCTCTTTTTCACTCTGCAGCTTCTCTTAATCGGAGCAGTTTTCCACCATATTTCTTCTTTGGAACAGCTTCTTCAGCCTACCAGGTTTTGTTCTGTCCCTAGTTGTTCTACTCTTTGCATCTTCATGTGTTAAGGTTGTATCTTTATATCTTACTTGGCACTTTTCTGTTTCCTTTCTGGGTTAAATGTTATTGGGGTATGAAGTATGAAGGTGCTTCACATGAAGGTGGTAAAGGCCCTAGTATATGGGACACATTCACTCATAACCACCCAGGTTTGTATGTCCTCTTTTTATTGTTGTCTTTCTGTTTTTCATCCTTTTTTGTTCATTTGAAGTAGTAAAATGTTTCATAGTTGTTTCCTTTTGCCAAAGTAACCTATGTTTCAATATAGGCATTTATAAAGAGTAGTGTTTAGATTTGTTCTGCTTAACTCTGTTGCATTGATAGGCTCACTTCAGCTGATATATTATCCATTTTTGCTCTTGTGGGCCTGCTTTTCTCCTTTGAAAGGTGTATAGTGGATTAAGGGAAGAGAGTGTTTGTAAAGTGTCTTTAAGCTTCATTCATAGACAACATGAGATTTTTGGAGGGAATGACCAATATTATAGGAGATTTTTTTGCTAGAAAATATATTTCATGTTTTGTTACTAGAAAATATATTTCCTGGTTGTTCAGATAAAATAGCAGATCACAGTAATGGAGATGTTGCCGTTGATTCATACCACCGCTACAAGGTACTTTCTTTCTCTCAATTTGAACTTAGATATCTAGCTCAAGAGAGGAATCTCCTTAGCTTTTTGAGATTTGATTTCATCTAGATTGATGATTTTGTTTTTTTTACTTGTGATTTTTTTTTCAGGAGGATGTGGCCATGATGAAGGATATTGGATTCAATGCCTACAGGTTCTCCATCTCTTGGACAAGAATACTACCTCGTGAGAAACTATAATCATCCCTTTTATTGTTTTGGTACAGAAAAATGCTAATTTGAATCATGAGTTTGCATGATCTTTTAGGGAATTCTTAACACTTTAAGTTTAAACTACCTTGATTTTAGGAGGAAACCTGAAGGGAGGAGTTAACAGAGAAGGCATTGCATATTACAACAATCTCATAAAGGATCTCATAGCAAATGGTCAGTGGACATACTTATCTTGCTCTCTCTCTGTCACTCACTGATAGTAGAATAAACTACCTATACTAAGACTGAGCCTAAGCTATACTAAGACTAATAAAACTAGGGTTACCAAATTCTTCCTTTTCCTCTATTCAGAGAAACCCTGTAACCTAAATAGGTGATTGAGTTTGGGTCTGTATGGTATTGGGCCTATCATAACAGCCACTCTTTCTCATGATACTCCAAATCAAGTTAAATTACATGTACCTGTTTTGTTTACAGGACAACAACCTTTTATAACTCTATTTCACTCTGATTTCCCTCAAGCTCTTGAAGATGAATATGGTGGTTTTCTAAATCCCAGAATTGTGTAAGCAATAATGAAATTACTATGTTCTCTAGAATATATTGACATGAACATGGACTTGTCCTTCCCATTCACTCACAACTGATGAAGAATTGATACTTTGGTTATGGAAACAGTCAGGATTTTGCAGATTATGCAGAAGTATGCTTCAGGGAATTTGGTGACAGGGTTAAGCACTGGATTACACTAAATGAGCCAGTTTTCTATAGCACTGAAGGTTATGGAAATGGTGGATCCCCACCCAACAGATGCTCCAAGTGGGTTGCTAACTGCACGGCTGGTGATTCTTCCACTGAGCCCTATGTGGTTACGCACCACCTCATTCTTTCTCATGCTGCAGCAGTAAAAGTTTACAGGGAGAAGTTCCAGGTTTATGCATTATCATTATTATTTTTAAGGAAAAATGAGGTTTTAGTTCCTATACTTTGAGATAAACTTGGTTATGGTACCTGCATTTTCAAACTGATGAATTCAGTCCATCCTCTTGTTAAACTTAACATATATAGTAACAGTTTTTTTTACTCTTACAAAGTTGAAATAGGGACTCACTTCATATAGTTTCAGAAAGTATAAGGACCAAAATCACTTTTTTTTACCTTATTTTATATTGGGTAAAATCCAAGTTCACAAAAACTGGTTTCTAAGGCTGAGTTAAGATTAAATCACTTTTTAAGACTTTAAATGGAACATGAAGTGATAGTGAATGATTTTCTAACAGGTTTCTCAGAAGGGTCAAATTGGGATAACATTGAATTCTGCTTGGGTTTTGCCACTTTCTCAATCAAAAGAGGACATAGAAGCTGCATATAGAGGTCTTGCTTTTATGTATGACTGGTAAGTGTCTTTGCCACTAAGAAGCACACTTTTTGTTCCCAGTCCTGGTAATTTCTTGCCAGAAAAATATTTCTTTCTTTGTTTCCTTTTTATTGCACATCTTTCATTTTGAGAAAATGCAAGGTTTTTGGGCCATTTAGGATTTATTTCCTCATTAGCCATTGACCTTTAGGAGTGTCTTTGATTTGAGATTTTCTTTGAATTTCCACAAGTCAATAGAGACTTGATCTTCTATATAATGTAATCAATAACAGACTTAAGGAGGGGAAAATTAAAAAGACTGTTTTGAGAATTTTCTCTGCTACAGATTCAATTTCTCAGCATTCTAATAAATCAGCAAGCTTTTGGCTTGCAAATTCTGTTTTGCTGTATCAGATACATCCTTTGGTGGATCATAACGCATTTTTTTTTATAAAAGCTTTCGTATTAGATATCACTATACAACTTGACATATCAGCTAGACTGACACCTCAAGTACTGCCATGATCCTAACACATTTATTGTTGGCTTCTTAAGCATTTATTGTGAGATCTGAGTATGTAGAGCAACCAATAAATGTTTAAACAACTCATCAAAATCAAACTACCCTTTTCCAGTTAACCAAACCAGCATGAACACATAACTCCTCCCAAGTTTTTAACATTTTCTGTGACACAGTTAGGCCTAACTCATCTTTTTTGTGTTCATTCAAGGTTTATGGAACCACTTTACTCCGGCACATATCCTGCTATAATGGTAAAAAATGTTGGAGAACGTTTGCCAAAATTTACCAGAAGCGAATTTTTTATGGTTAAAGGGTCCTTTGATTTCATAGGGGTAAATTATTACACTTCAACTTATGCAACTAGTGCTCCTTGCCCACGTGAAAGACCAACTTTCTTCACAGATCCTTGTGTTAGATTTACCAGTAAGCCATTCTAACTGAAGCTCACACACACTTTCCTATTAACTTCTTTTGAATTTCCTCATAAACTAGCTCACCCATGATACCTTTTGTTGCACTTGCATCAGCTCTAAGAAATGGAGTTCTCATTGGTCCAAAGGTACTTGTATCTGGAGATAAGTTTTACTCAGTTTAGATTCTTTCATTTAGTGCATGACAATGGTTAGTTATCACACTGCATTACTCTTAGTTAACCAAGAGTTAACACTATTTTTACAAATGATTGAACATTATTTTTCACTGCACCTCCTCCATAGATTTTTTCACAAAGGAGTTGAGAAATGAATAATTTTGCAGGCAGCCTCAGACTGGCTCTATGTCTATCCACCAGGAATTCAAGGTCTACTAGAATACACTAAGGCGAAATTTAACAACCCTGTTATTTACATAACAGAAAATGGTAAAAAAGTTATCTGGGGTGATCTTTTATCACTTTTTTGTTCTTCCTAGAATATACTCTTTACCATGTTACAATACTAGTTTTTCTGTTTCCATGAACTGTGTCATTCAACTTTTTGCAGGAATTGATGAGGTTAATGATGGAAAAATTCAGCTTAATGACATAACAAGGATAGATTACATCAGTCACCACATTTTGTACCTTCATAGGGCCATAATGTGAGTTTAAAGTGAACATTTTTTAGACCTTTTTCTTCCCTAACACTACAAGAAAATCACTAAATAAAAACAAATTTTAGAGACAAAAAATAATTAGTCATTATATTAACTAAATTAGATACTATTTTAAAGACTGAAAAAATTATTGGTATCTAAATTAGTTTATATTGTTAATAAAATTTATAATTTCTAAATTGGTATCTAATTAGATACTAAGATTTTAGTTACCAACTTTAGAATCTAAAGTAATTAGTAGCTAAAATCTTAATAGCTAATTAGATATTGATCTAGAAACTAGTTTATATATTTTATGAACAATAGAAACTACTTTAGATACCAATAATTCGTTTAGTCTCTATAATAATATCTAATTTAGTTGATATAGTGGCTAATTATTTTTGGTTTCTAAAATTGGTTTTTATTTAATGATTTTCTTATAAGAATAAAGAATTTGGAAGGTTATAAAAGTATGAATTTGGTAGGAATGGAGTGAGGGTGAAAGGATACTTTGCATGGTCATTTTTGGACAATTTTGAATGGACTGCTGGCTACACTCTTCGGTTTGGACTGGTGTATGTTGATTACAATAATGGACTCAAAAGATACCGTAAAAGATCAGCTTTGTGGTTCAAAATATTTCTTCACCAATGAAAACAAAAGAATATGATGTTTCTTCTTCTTTCTTAATCCTTGTCTTTTGCTTTGGGCCATTGTAAGAACTATGCAGACTTTGATGATTTCTGATAATCTGTGTAACTTTCATTGATCTGTTCCTGAGTTTGGTCAATTTATATTATATAAATTCAGTAAATTTTATCTTACAAGTTGATTTTTAGATGAACTAGAGTTAAAATCAATTCCTAATAATTCATAACAACACTGCTAATTAACTATCATTGTTTAATTGTCTGTTTTTTAATTTAAATTTTATTTCTATTTATTTGTGTTGGTAAAATTCAATATTACATTTATTATGGTTTTTTACTAATTGTATTCTTAACTTTAAAAAGTTCAAAGAGAATTAAAATATTCTTTTCATAGAATTTTAAACAAATTGTAGTTTACGTTTAATTACATTATTAGAACTTTCAAAACGAATAATCAAATGAGCCTTTTCATAAACTTAAATATTCATATAGAAGCTTAAAATTGTAGTTCTTATTCCTGAGTTGGTAAAATTATATTTATCTGTCTTAAAATTCAGATTTTTGTCATAATTTTGTTTTTAAAAAATGTTTCAGAAGATTAATTTTTATATATATAATTTTTAACCTATGATATGGAACTATATTAGTTCTATCAAATAAAAAAGATATTAATAAAAACTTAAAATTAAATACTAGAAAAAAAATCCAATTTAAGTCCTTTTGGATAATGTTAACAAAACCAGAATCATGATCAAACACTGTTCCTCCAATAATGCAGAATGCAGAAGTGTTTTTGAGAATTTAGTTTTCTCAAAAAAAGTTTATTAGATAAAAAGAAGATGGAATGTTTGGTAAAATAGAGATGAGTGAATAAATGCTCACAAAGCTTTCCCACTTTGGTATGTCTTCTTTGCCAAATTCTTCATGCATCACTTTTTCTTCTCACCATGTTGATTCTCAATAGGTTTTTCTTTTCTTCCTAAAATGGTTTTCATTTGATATTTCTTGAAATGAAAAGAAAAATATTTCAATATGAAAAGTAAAAAAAAAAAAGTCTAGTATGGGCCATGTTTTGTAGAACCCAATTGCATAACTTGTCTCTCTTGACAAAAGCAAGAGGGGCCTTTCAATTTTCTTGGAAACAAATTTAGCATATAAAAAAGGGTTTATTCATGAAATTAGGGTAATATACACATTAGAGTAGGGTTGTTTAGTAGAAAGTAGTGGACCCACTTGTCACTTTGTTGTATTTTTCTACTCTACCAATGATGAAGGCAAAGCCATGATTGGTGTTCACCCAATAAGTTGATGAAAACAATCAATGGTTTGGAATAAGTTTACTAATTTCTTAAGAAATTTTTATTTTTTAACTTAAAGTTTTCAAGATAATATTAACTATTTTTTTTTAAAATTCTTACATTATTAAAATTTAGTAGGGTTATGACACTACATGTTCTTAACTAACTAGATATGGATTCTTCAATTATACTCAAAGTGAATATATAAGATAGTAGGTTATGACTCTATACATTCTTAACCAATATGTTAATTATGATGTCTTGTAAAAAAAGTAATTTGACCACATTTGTACACTAACCAAATACATAGTGCCATAATCACCATTTTCTAACAATCCAATTCCAAAGGTTACTTGTTTCTGCAATATTCCTTGCTTAATAATACAAAATTTGAAAAAGTTTGTAAGAACTTGAGTAGTAGTTGGTTAATGGCCTAATTCAACCTTCTCTAGCAACCATTCAAATTATTCCAACCATTCCAACTAAAGGTCAATATTATTCTATTACAATGCATTTTTCCTTTTGAAAAAAAATAATATGTGATTTTTAAAGTGTCGGAGATCTCACATGAACAAAACATTTCATAGTATATAATTGGATACAAATCTCACCTTATAAATTAATTTTATAAGGTTGAATTATACTTAAAGTCCACTTTTTAGTATGACATTAGAGCCTTTCAGAATATATTCTAACAAGATTTGTTGGGTTTATTAGATCACTAGTATCAGATCACCCACAACATATAATTCATAATATATAAGCGAGTGCAAATTTCTTTTTTATAAATCAATTTTATAAGGTTGAATTAGACTTAAAGTTATTTTTTTAATATAATGGGTTATATGAGAAAGAAATGTTAGCTTATTAAATAGATATTTACCTTTATAAAGTTTATATGATGGCCAATTAACTACACCACTTTGTAATTTTTTCTGTGTTCACTAAAATGCCAAATGGAAGCATAACATGAAGAAGTCAACTAAAAACAAGTTTAAGCTTGGAAAAAGAAAGATATACATATAATAATGATGGTTGGCTTTCTCTTTCTTTGTCAATTGTAAAGTTTGTGGCATATTCCTAAAGTCTCAACAATAGGAACTTTCCCCACACTTGCCCTTGAAAATCCCACAAACTATTATCTTAATCTTAATCCTTTTTTGATGGAAGAACAATGAATAATGATCAAATAATGCATCAACACCATTTACAACCTTGCATTGCTAGCTCCCAAGCCACAATCCAAATGAAAAAGTTGTGAAGACAACTAATGAAATTAGTATACCCACTTTCACCACTTTTAAGAGTTGTTAAAGCATGGTTTGTAAGTAGTTAGAGACTCTTACATAATAAAAAAAACCCTAACCCTAACATAATATCATATTCATTAGTCCAAAGAAAAATCAAACTATAAAACCCTTTTTTTTATTAAATGGCTTCAACAAATTATTGTGTTTATACTATGACTAAACCCAACTAATCACAATAATAATACTAATAATAAATAATTATTGTTTGTAACATTTTATTATTCAAATTGTATATATTAGACTCAAGAACTAAGTAGATCATGCTGGTGACATGAGATTGTGCTTGATAGTGGCCATTATTCATAATTTTTTTCTTTAAAAAAAATTCATAGTATGAGATAATACCTTTCTCTTTACATGTCAACTGCCATGTTTGTGTTAATTAATTGAAAATTCAAACCACATGCAGACACTATTTTTCTATGTTCATGTTGGAATGAAAGAGAAATATTATTATTTATTACCTATACAAAGTGAAAAAAAAAAATGTTTCTGGAGGCTACACATGGAGTTAATATTTTTTTTTTTAAGGTGGTTTTTGGTGGAGTTAATCTTTATCTGCATGCACTTTTTCACCATGATAAAAAAAATCAAATAAAAATATAAATTGTAATAACTTTGGGTGATGAAATCAGTTATTTAATATTATATTATATTCAAATACTAATATTAAATACCGTATCAAATTATAATATAAAATTATTACAATAAAAAGTAACATTATTATACATAAATAGGTTACATTTATATACTAACCATTTTAATATAGTAAACGTTTTTCTTTTATGATTATCAGTTTCACTAAAAGTAAAAAAATATTAATTTTCACTTTTGTTTTTTATACTCCTCGTAATAAATAAACTATAATTATTTTCACAGTTTGAAAGTATACAATTTTATAAATATATACAATTGTATAAAATTATTTTTAAAGTAGTTGCAGTAGACCTAACAGTGTCATCATTCTTGATGTGACGTTTGTGGAAACTTGAAACACAAAATGTTGACCAAATTAAAACCCATGTTTCATTTCTTTGGTGAATAAATCTTAATTTAAAAAATAAAAATAAAATTTAATAAATTATTACAAATATTTAATTTTATATGAAAATAACTAAATTTAACAACACAGACAAATACAGTGCTGACGTGGCAGTGGTTGAAAGAGTGAGTTTGTCTGACATGGCAGAGAGTAAGTGCAGTATGAAGAGGATCCAGCTGGCAAGTTGTCCCTATAATAGAAATAATAATAATAATAATAATAATAAGTCTTTCAAATTAAAATGACCTCCTTGGAATCTAAAAATGTTTTCACATAGAAAACAGCTAAAATAAAAAAAGAATTTAGATTTATTTCTCTATATATTCACAGTTAAGATAAAACTAAGAGGCTAAAATTATATATAAAAAAAGCTATGATAAATATAAAATTTTGTAAAATATAAGGAAAAATAGGTAAAATAAATTTCTTTTGATGACAAAAAAAATTTGTGAGAAAACTATCTTAAATGTATTCCTAATATAAAAAGGTTTTTAATTACTACACAAATTTTGTAAAAGTTTTTGGTAAGAATAAACATGGTGGAAACAATAAATAAATATTAAATGATACCTTTCTCTTCTGTCTTCTCTCTTTCTTGTTGATTCAGTCTTCCATGGCAGCTGGCTTTAGCCATGAAACAATGCACACACTCTTCAATGTCTATCCATTTTTTATGCATTTATAGAGATTGCTGCCTAACCCTAATAATATTCTTTTCCCCTTTTTCACACTTCAACATTTCATCTCTTTCAAATTTCAATTCCCATATTAAATATTTATTAATTTCTTAATCTTTCTTGTAAGATTTAGTGACCCTTTTAATGAATTTCTCCTTTCATAGAAGATTGGATAGTAAGATCTTTGAGTTGAAACCATTGATTTGGCTGAATTTAGGAGGATAAATACAACTATTTAATAAAAAAAATTAATTTTTTCATTAAATACATTTTTTTGGTAGTATTTGGGAAGACTTTTAAGAAGAAATAATATAATATTACTCTATCTAAAAAAATATATATATTTCTCCATGTGAAAAAAACTAAAATGTATGTATGTTGATTAATGAGTTAAATACCTTGAAGAGTTGAAGTTAGTGAAGAAGTTAGTCATTTATGATACATATTTAATGTTTATCCTATTTTTCACAAGAGAAGATTGCTTTTAATTTTGAATATTGGAACTTTTAACATTGATTTTGATTTCTATATTTGAAAAAAACTATATCCTTGAATAAATAGGAAAAAATTGTTAGATTTATTTAATAATGGTTTGGCTATGGTATTTCAATAGAAATAATAAAATAAAATGTGTTTGAATAAATATTTAGTATTTTTTAGGCAATAAAAAAAAAAGCAATCTTGTTCAAAACACATGAGCAGCAACAAAACGTGTAATGATGAGACGAAAGCACACAAAAACCAAACAAGTTTTTGTCGAAACTGAAACCGCAGCTACTTTTTGATCGACGCGTTGCCTTTGGTCGTCAGACAAACTCGGTGTTCCCGCCGCCCCTTCTCTCTCCTCTTTCTCTCTCTAGAAAAGAATTGAAATTTAAAAAGCCATTGACATTAATCAACACATCACAAGAAGGGTTGTTATAAAACTCAGCAATCAAATCAAAGAAGCTTGAAGCTTGAAGCTTGAATCTTGAAGAAGCAAGCAATGGCAAAGTCCAAGAACAATGCCAAGAAGCTGTCATACATTTCAGTTCCTTCTCAGATCATCAACTCCATATCGTCTTCTTCTCTTCAATCCTTGCTTGAATCTCCCAAGAAATGTGCAAGACATTCCAAATTCTTCGCCTTTGTCAAGTGGGGTAGGCCAAGATTGTTCCTTTTCACTCTCTCTCTCCTTGCCTTCTTTGCCATGCTCAAGTTGGGCTTGAATCTGGACACCCCTTTTCCTCCCTTCCCCTGTGCAACCTCAGTTGGCCTCTCAAAATCCCTGCCCGGAGTTGCATCAGGGAAGGTTGGTGTTTCGGATGGTGGTGATGACACTGTTTCAGAGCCTCTGATTGCCAGTGTGCAGTTACATGCACAGGTTCCAAGTGGGGTGGAAAGGGATGAGAAGGTTGAAAAGAGTGAGTTTTGGAAGCAGCCAGATGGGTTGGGATATAAGCCTTGTTTGGGTTTCAGCAGGGAGTATAGGAGTCAGAGTCAGGGGGTTGTGAAGAACAGGAGGAGGTACCTCATGGTGGTGGTTTCTGGAGGGATGAATCAGCAGAGGAATCAGATTGTTGATGCTGTTGTCATTGCTAGGATTCTTGGGGCTGCTTTGGTTGTTCCCATATTGCAAGTTAATGTCATTTGGGAAGATGAAAGGTAAAAAAATATACATATTCTTGATCGTGGTCCCGTTCTTGGTTGATCGTTTATGTTGGATCATTTTATCAATTGAGGAGTTGGATTTGGCTGATTATGAATTAAACTGTTACATTTTTGGATTAAATTTTAATAATCACCACCAAGCATAAGTCTTGTTTTTGGTACTAGTTTAATTTCTCTTCTTATTTGCAAATGTCACAGAGAGTCTTTTTTCTTACCGGGTTTCCATTTTGCAGTGAATTTGCTGATATATTTGATTTGGAGCACTTCAAGAGTGTTCTTGCCAATGATGTGAGAGTGGTTTCATCTTTGCCATCAACACATCTAATGACAAGGCCAGTGGAGGGGAGCCCTCCTCCTCATGCCACTCCCAGTTGGATTCGGTCGCACTATCTCAGAAGAGTAAGTTTGTTTCATCTCCACATATGATCATTTCTATGGTTTCTAATAGAAATATAAAAGTGTTGTAGTGTTATACACAAGTTGTTAGAACCCTCTATGTCAATTTATTAACTTTGATGCCAATATATTAACATGTATTAATTCTGCAGTGTTAATTGTTAAAGTTTTTACTTGAGTGTTGTTCTTGTTGGACAAGAGTTTAACGTGATTCTTATTGTCTCATGCAGTTCAACAGAGAAGGTGTCTTGCTTTTACGTGGATTGGATTCAAGGCTGACAAAGGATCTTCCTCCTGATCTTCAGAAGCTTCGATGCAAGGTAAAAACGAAGTTCATATTCTTATGGCAATTTGGAACTTTCTTTATATGCTTATTTGGATGTAAACCTGAAAGTGCATTTGAGAGTTTCTCAGTTGAACAATATTCTATATTTTCGGTAGAAAAGTTCTCAAAAGCTCTTATAGTTTGTATCCAAATAGGTCCTATGTGTCAATTGAATGTAGATTCTAAATGTTCTCACTTTTCTTTCAGGTTGCTTTTCATGGTTTGAGATTTGCAAAACCTGTTCGGGAACTTGGTGACAACATTGCTGAGAGAATGAAAAGCAAGGGACCTTACCTTGCTCTTCATCTGCGGATGGAAAAGGATGTGTGGGTAAGAACTGGTTGTCTACCTGGTTTGAGTCCTGAGTATGATGAGATTGTAAACAATGAGAGGATACATAGACCTGAGCTCTTAACAGCGAAATCAAACATGACATACCATGAAAGGAAGCTGGCTGGTCTCTGCCCCTTAAATGCTGTGGAGGTTACCAGGTATATATAATCCTTCATTCTGTGGAATATCAACAAGCTTTATCAATTATTAATCTCTGTGGAAAAACCTTGCTAGTGTGGTCTTAATCCTTGTTTAAATAGGATTTATGTGTGTTATGATGAGTATTAGGGTGTCAAGCTTTTCTAATCCTTTTTCCTCCTTCTGATTTATAGGCTGCTTAAAGCTCTAGGAGCTCCAAAAAGTGCTAGAATTTACTGGGCTGGAGGACAACCACTAGGTGGGAAAGAGGCCTTGGAACCACTGATCAATGAGTTTCCATATCTCTACAGTAAGGAAGATCTTGCTTTACCTGGAGAACTAGAACCATTTGCAAATAAAGCTTCCCTAATGGCTGCCATAGATTACATAGTCTCTGAGAAGAGTGATGTTTTCATGCCATCTCATGGAGGAAATATGGGCCATGCAATTCAGGTATTGTAAGATCATAAGTTTTTCTTCAGTTAGAATAGTCTTTATGTAGAGGGTGTGTTATATGTGATGTGACAACTTCTAATTTTTGAAGCTACATGTTATTTCAGGGTCACCGGGCTTATGCAGGTCACAAGAAATACATAACACCAAACAAAAGACAAATGCTGCCCTATTTTCTGAACTCAACCCTCCCTGAAGAAGAGTTCAATAGCATTATCAAGGAATTGCATCAGGACTCATTAGGCCAGCCAGAACTCAGGACTAGCAAGGTTGCAAGAGATGTCACAAAGTATCCTGTTCCTGACTGCATGTGCAATGACTCATAACATCATTGATCCTAATTAATCGCACATATGATACCAAGCTTTTGGTACAAATATTACACAGAAATGGATGCACAAACATAAAAATGAAGCCGGTTTGGACGATCGGTATGATTTTTATCCCTTGCCAAACTTCTTGAGGTCACTTACATGGGAACCACAGTTCTTGATAGCATCATCTTTAGAGGCATAAAGTCAAGTATGCATATCCCTATAGGTTTCCTCACATTATTCGTTAAATACACAAAATATGTATTCTACTGTGAGGCAATGTAGATTTTCATCAGTTGATAATAGGCTCAATCAATGCATAGAACAGATCATTCTTTGATTCTTTATAGACTTTGTATAGGAGACATTTCACTCCTTGTTGTGCCAATTCTTTGTAGAACATATCAGTATAAATTCCCAGTTTCGGATGGAGCTATTTGCTCTTTCTAGATCACCTTGTGCTATCTCTCAATTCAGCAGCTGGTGTATTGCACAAGTTGCAAGTTGGAAGAAACTGAACATGTGATTGGAATAGTTTTGAAGTATATAAAAGGTGAAAAATATTGTTATTTTTCTGATGGAAAATTTCCATTAAGCATCATTGCTATTTAAGTAATTGAATTGAACTGGGTCTTGTGTTTTAACATGCAAGAAATTACCACTCCATTTATTACCTTTTAAAGACATAATAACAAAGGTTAAAAAGGTTTGGCTATATTCACTTTATGCCATTCTTGCAATTTCTCATAACATAAAAATCACCAAATTGGATTTGGTGGGGATGACATGTTGCAGGTGAATGTATCAATCAAGGTATTAAATGAATAATCGTTATCAAGGAATAAGACAAAATGCCTTTAATATTACTATCTGAAGCAGAAGTTTATCAGTTTCATGTGTATTCTAAAGATAGGATTAAGGTGCCATTTGGAACCATTTTCCTCAGAAATAAGATATGATATAAACTAAATGACATAACATCAAAATCATCTGTCTTTGTCCCTAGAATTGTCAAATTCCAAATGACTGGTTCAAAGTTCAACTCTAAAACACTGTGATTATGCAGCTAACAAAAAGTTTTTCAGGAAAAAAAAAACTTTTTTATCTGGGATTAAATGATACTAGTTGATTTTTTGAATTGAAATAAAGTTAGTTATTTTGAATTGTATTTGAAGAATAAGAACAAAAGAAGTGACAGTGATTCTGAATGAACAGCTGTGTCCAATAAGAATGCACTGGCAAAAGGCTGTGATTGATGAGAAGCAGCTGTTCCCTTTGAGAAAGGGAATATCAGATGTTTGGAAATTGGAACATGTGAAAACCCTAGTTCCAATGGAGCATAGCTTCTACAAGAATCAGAGTGAGAACATTTATTTTTATTATTAATACATTTGCAACTTTATTTGTTTACTTTGTATTTTCTATCTTTCTAATTTAATTTTTTAGGTTCTTCTTATCAACTTAATGAATAATATTTATGTTTTCAATATTCATTTTAAAATGGTAATATATCCTCTTATTATCAACCATATCATAACTTAACTTGATATGTTATTCTATATATTACATATCTAATTTAATGAAATTATTTAAATCATTACAACATTTAACAAAGTAGTAAAATATTAATAACTTTAATTAATATACTATTTATTTTTCATTTTATTTTTTTTCCTTTCTCTTATATCCTTTTTAAAAATACTCCTTTATTATTTTACTTAAATGTTGCAAATATAATAAGAAAAAAAATTAAATGTATTTATTCAATTTTAAAATATTTACCACACTCAACAAAATATATTACAGCAAATTGAATTTGTGAAGTAATGTATATATTACTCTATATTTTATAAAATTCTCATAAATTTGGTAATTTTTAATTAAGTTTTATTTTATTGATTATTTAAAAAATATATTTTTTTGAATTGAGTTTTCGTCCTTTGCTTATCTTCACTTGGTAAGAGACTAATGTGGTAAATATGAAATTATATTCGGAAATGTTTTTTATTATTTCATTAAATATGAGTTGGATAAAGAGATTATTATAATTTTCAATGACTTTCATGTCATCATTTACGAGATTAAACAACTGTCATAGTCACTACCATAGATTTGAGTGACAATAACAATATCTTATCCAAAATGTTTTTAATGAAAATAATAAAAATTATTTATTTTAAGTTAATCATAATATTATTTTATTTTAAGTATAAGATCTCACATTTTTTTTTAACTGAGTAAAATGAGTAAAATGACATGTTAAGATAACAATCACGTTAAGCAGTCAACCTTATAGAAACTCGATTAAAAATACTCAACTTTATTAGGGTTTCAACTTAATTAATCCTTTATATAATTAAATTAATAAATAGATTTAGTTATAAATGTTCTTAAATTATTAATTAAAATCAATATTTAAATTTATAATTTTTATTATCAAATAATTTTCTTACAAGAACTTAAGATATTATTTATTTAAAATCACAAAGTTTCATTAAAAAAAACCATATTTAAAAAATTGCTATTATACTTAAAGAATATATAATTGTACTATCTTATCTCATTAACAGCCATATCACAACTTCATTTAATATGCTATTCTATCTATATTACACACTTAACTCAATAAAATTATTTAAACAATTACAATATTTAATAAATAATGAAATATTAATAATTTTAATTAATATACTATTTATTTTCCATTTTATATTTTATATTTATTTATTTTATCTTTTTTAAATACTCCTTTATTATTTTACTTCTATAAAATAAATCTTATAAATGTAATAAGAACAATATTAAATCTATTCATTCAATTTTAAAATATTTACTATATTCAACAAAAACATATATGTCGCATCAATTAATTATTGCAAATAAGGTAGTACAATGCATTCAATTTCTTAAATATGTATTTCTTATTCTATGTTTTATATAATTAAGTTGATAAATAAATAAATCATAAGTGCACTTAACTTGATATTTAAAAAAAAATCTCAATATTAGTTATATTTAAAATTTTATTTAAATTATAAAAAAATTAATTTGAAACATTACCTTAACTATTTCAATTATTAAATTTTGAATTTTAAAGTTTCCCAAAATTTCTGTTGTCTAATTTTTTTTGGAAAACAACTACAAAATTTAGTTTCTGAAGAAGGAAAATGTTAATTTTGACATTTGCAAATTAAAAGGTACTAGTTTAGAAATCTGATCTCACCAATACCATTTTAAAATTACTTTATTTCAGTGTAAACAATTATTTTTCTTTTTAACTTATAATCTTGTGCATCTTATAATCTGATGGATGGTTATGAACATATTATAATTTTGAAAAACACATTCCAACTTTCATTTTAGTTTAGTTTTTAACAATCATAAACTAAAATGCAAAGTTAGAATGAAAAACATCAGATGAATTCTGATGATGATGCAGAAGAAGTGGAAGGCAGTGAAACACTGATTTGATAACTAAAGCATGAAATGAATAAACTTCAAAGTGTTTGTAAACTATGTATAAGAACCAAAAAAACTTTGGAAAAGAAGATCACAGTAAACTATCTGTTCTAGCTGGGAGTCTTTTGAAGAAATTACTTGCTACTGAAGGCAACTTGCTCCTAAACCTTGGATGTCTCAGAAAGTACAAGCCTGTAACCAGAGCCACCACTCTGAATGGTGTTGCATAGAGAGTCACAGCAGCACAAAAGCTAAACACCACAAAGATGCTGCTTGCTCTGGGGTCTCTCCAACTCAGTAGAGACTGAAACCTCTCCCCTTGTGTAGCAATGTCCCCAACAACTGTCTGAATCCTTCCTGCCACAGTTCTGAGCCTGTCATACCTCATTCTCACAACATCTTGTGATCTTGAAGTTGGAAAAGTGTCAAACTCTTCATCAAGTTCGTCTGGATGAACAGCTTCAGCCCAGGAGAGTTTTGTATCCATGTGGGGAGGGTGTCTTGGCCGAAACCTGTAGTTCCACAGACCAATCAAGAACATGTAGAGAAACACAGTTGGTAGGATCAATTCGGGGTACCATATGAGTATAAGGAAGAGGATGTGAACTAGGATTGATGTAACATGGTTCTTCCAGAGGCAAACATCACTGAACCACTTTCCCATTGTGATAACACCAGAGAAAAGTGACATGATGCGGAAGAAGTTAGCTTTGCTTCTTCTCATGCTCCACAAATGGGAATCAACATCCAACATGTACTCCACCACCTCCTTCCTCAGTGGGGGTTCGGCTCTGCCTAACCTTGCAGCCACAATGTTCATTGCTTGGTACCTTAAGTTGTCTATTTGGTTAACTGTGAAAGGATGTAAGTAATGAATCTTGGGAAGCAAAGGTTGGCCATAGATATGAACCATGTTAGCCACTGAGAGTGCTGTGAACCTCACTGCTAACTGAAGCTCTCCCATCTTCTTAACCCCATGTGGGTGTAGAACAAGAAGAGGGTGAGAATTGGTGTAGATTCTATTAGCTTCAAGTGTTGATAGCCTTATTCTCACCTTTCCAATCCGAGAATCTCTAGCAGTGTTGCTACCAGTAGATTTTTCTCCACCTAAATGGCAGTTGTCAAAAACTCCCAATGTTATCACAGTGCAAGGATCATAAACCTCCCATGTGTATTGCTCATTCCATTTAGGACTAAAAGTGTCAAGAAGTGTTCTAGTTCTGACCCATTTCTGACCATACTTGGCAACACAGTATGCATCTGTGCTGCCTCTGCCATCCCTCATCTTCATTGGGAGAAGCCCTTGAGCTCCTAAGATGCCTACTTCAAGTATCCCAATAGGTTGCTTCCATAGTTGTCTTGCTGTTGGTCTTTGATCACTGCTGTACAATGTGGACTCATCTAGGACATGGTATCCACCCTCAAGGCACACTCTCATGTGAATCCTGCTTGAAAACTTGAGCTCATTTCTTCTATCACCTTCCAACATTCCAAAACCAAATTTCTCTAGACTGAACCAGCGCGAATGAACCGGCCTTTGGTCTAACCGCTTCTCAAAGAGGGTCATTGGTAGGCTTATCTTCCCAAGCACCTCATCTTTTGAAGGGTGCACACGATCCTCCACAGTGATTGTTAATTGCTCCTCAAATGGCTCACATGCTACAAAAACCAAATCTTCATTCCAAAATGGGGTGGTTGTTCTGGTGGGGCATATCTTGGTTGTTAGTACTTGGCACCCCACTTGAGCTTTCACAAAAACCTCAGGTAGACGGTTTCTGTCACCCGGTATTACATCTTGAGCTTCAATGACATTCACCCTGAGATACCACAGTTTTGGGGACATGTATACCTTGGATCTGATGTTGAAAACACCCTCTCCATAGACAGTGGCAGCATCAGAATGCCAAGCTTCTGAGAAAGCCTCATCAGCTTGTGTTCCCATCCAAACTGCAAGCATAATGTCACCCCTGTTCTCAAGCCGATACCACTGAGGAGCTAGTGGACTATCTGGTGGAACTCTTGTTGGAACCTCATTGAGGTCAAAAACCACCCTTCCAAGATAGTCATCTCTCCCCACCATTGCTTTATCTTTCACAAAGACTTCTAAAACAGAAGACTGAATGCGGTCTTTGGAGAAAGCAAACACTTGATTCCACTCCGGGTTCAGTTTATGATCAAAGTGCTTTGTTCTTCCCCTGTAGTTTCCCAGCTTCACTTCCACATAAGGATCACAGCTTGAGGTCATGCTGCTTGCGGGAAGATCTTTCGCCTTCACAACACGAACATACAGATAATACATCTGCTCAACAAGGTCAAATGTACTAGTGAATCTGTCACTACCACTCATCCACCCTCTTCTACCATAAGCTCCACCACTAGGCCACCGTTCTCCATTGGTGTCACTGAGATTGTAGTTTTCATCAAGGCCAGTAGGGACTTGGGGACTAACTTGGTGCGTGGTGAGTGGAGTATTCTGCGGTTGTCTCTCTACTAAAATTCTTGGCTGTTGTGGGTTGGTTCCCATGAGGTTGTAGGCTTCATCATGGCTCGCATGGACTTGTGGATTAAAGGGTCCTCGTGGTCGTCTCTTGATTGAAATTCTTGGCTTCTGGTTGGTGTCATTATGATTGTAGCCTTCAACGTAGCTTGGTTGGACTTGTGGATCAACAGAGTGCATTGTGAAAGGAGAATCTTGAGCTTGTGGTCGTCTCTTTATTGAAATCCTAGGCTGTGGATTGGTGTCATTGTGATTATAGTTTTCATGATGACTAGATTGGACTTGAGGATCAACTGATGGAGTACCTGGTGGTCTTCTCTTTATGGAAATCATCTGTGGCTGGAGAACTTGGTGCTTGTTTAGTTGTTGGGTTGTCTCTGCCACAGCTTCTCTGCTTTCTTCCTTTGGCTCTTGATCTATAACTTGTGCACCAGAGTATACTTCTGCTTCTTCTATACTTGATTTTGGGGTGTCAAATGTAGGAAGTTCTTCAATGGAACCAGCTTCTGATGTTGTTCTGTCTGAGGGAATGATACGAGGAGGAGGAAGGGAAGTACTAGTTGTTGATTCTGGTGCTTGGAGTGGAGTAGAAGGTGGGAGTTTTTCTATTTCTGAAGGAAAAACAGGAGAAAGAGGTTTTGGTTTGGAGTTGGAGTTGGAGTCAGATGCAATGTATATTTTGAGGCCAATCTCACCCTTAACAGGTGAGAGAAACCATTTGTTTTCAAGTGGGAAAATCTGATACACTTCTTCACCTTCCTTGACAATGTTGGAGCAAGGAATTCTCACCCTTCCAAGGAAGTTTCTGCCTGGAGTAAGTCTCCTCTCGTTGTAGACAGATACTTCAATAGTTTGGCGATGGTAAGGTTTGGTTGCATCCAAATGGAAGATTAGTTTTTGGTTCCAAGTGGGATTGAGGTTCTTTGGGACAGTTCTGGTTCGGCTAAGCTGGTTTTCAAAGTCTACTTCCACAAAGGGACTTGCTGATCCTTCACCATCTTTTGGCATAAGATCATGAGCATTAATAACCTCCACAACCAGTTTCATGACCCTTTTCTTTCTAGCCTCGCTCCACAACTAGTTGCAGCTAGGTGGCTTGCCAAAGTAACAGGAAATTCGATTCCGAACCAAGGAACTTCTACTTATCAAGAATGCAAAAGCCAAAAGAAAACACCAGAGTAATGTTATGGTTCTCACAAGTTCTTGCTTCACTTTTGGTTAAGAAAGGAATAATTTCATGGAGAAGCTGCATAACCTTTAGCTATCGGAAGATGGGAAAGCAGAAAAGAATGAGAAAGCTTCAGATTGATCTAACTTAAAGCCAGCATCATTCTTCTGATTGTGGTAATTCTATGTTAGTTCTTCAACAATATATTTACTACTTCAAGTCATTTTGCAAATTTTGTTACCCAAATTTTTGTGTGTGTATTGTCAGGATGTTGTTACATATTCAATGGATTGGTGAAATGCATGCAAAAATTAAAAATATAACCATCAAATGTATAAAATATAAATACTAAAAGTTAATTTCAGAATTTTGATTTTGTCCACTTAAACAAACAAATATTCCCTTTAACTAGTGTGTCATTTAGTTGCTATCTGTTTGCCATTTCTTTTTGTTGTATGTGTAATTTGAATATCATTGTCTAATGAGACAAGAAGGAAAATTTGTATGATTCTTAACTTACTGATAAAGCAAAAGATGATTCTGAACTTTCTGTCTGTGAATGTTCTAGTTACTTGATGAAGTTAAATGGTCTAAAGGACTAGTTTAATGAAAGCAATTGCATGGTTATTGTGTGTTCAATTTTCAGGATAATTGCTTTCTTGTATGTGCAGCAATGTCTGAGTGAAGAAAAAAGTGAAGAAAAGTAGCAGGAAAGGCATAGCTGAAGCTGCAAGAAAGCAATGGTAGATTTGGTTAAGGCATGTGTCATATCATAACTGTGATACTTTTCTTGTGCTTCATTCTCCCCCTCTTTTTAAATTATATTTGTGTTTGAAGAGTATTAAAAAATACATTTTTGACACACTTTTTTTCATTGTTTGAAATTTATTGAAACTCTTTGAGGAATTGTAGCATGGAGCATGTTTTATTTAATGATTCTCTTTCATTATTAAAAAAAATTATTAAATAAAAATTAATTCTAGAGACAAAATAATTAATCACTATTTTATAAACTAAAAAATTATTGGTATTTAAAGTAGTTTTTATTATTAATAAAAAAATTATAAAATATTTTATAAATTGGTATCTAATTACTAACTATCAAGGTTTTAACTACTAACTGTTTTGTTCTAAATTAGTCTTTATTAATCTTTTAAAGACTAATTTATAATTAAAATATTAGTAACTAAAATTTTGATAGCTAATTTGGATATCAATATAAAAATTATTTTATAATATTTTATTAATTATAGAGATATATTAAATATTAATAATTTTTTAATATTTAAATTAGTATTTAATTTAGTTAATTTAATTAATTTTTAAATTTATTGTAGTGTTTGTTATGAACCACTTAACAAACAAACAAAAATGTCCAAATTTGCTCTGATATTTGATATATATTCCATGCAAGTTTTAAGTGGAAAAGATAAGGAAGTAATAATTAGTCAAAATAATTATTTGAGTCTTCTGAATAAAGCTAAAACAAAAGCAAATAATTTAGACGTGTGGGTACTTTATCTAATGATATAGTTGGAAAATAAAAAAAGGGTAATTTTTTAAATAAACAAAAATAAATATTTTTATTATTCTATTTTCGTTGTTTAATTTTTAAATATAATTATGAAAAATATTATAATTATAGATAAATAAATATACTGCTATTATTAATCAAACAAATTACCTTAATAGTGGTGAATTAATTAAAATGTGTTAAAAAAACAAAAGCAGGTGAATCCGCAGCCAAACACTTGTACGGACAGGAACCACACAGTTCCATCAACGTTGGAGCCGTTTGTCTTGTCTCCCACACTGTTGGCCCACTTTCTGTTAATTTCCCCTCTCTTCTTGCTCCTCCCAGAACCTTCCTAATCAAAATCCCTCAATTTAGGGTTTATCTAGGTTTAATTATCCCAAATTTCCCAAAACCCTTTAATTGGTATTCCTAGTTTATCGCTGTCATTACCCAAATGGTTCGCTCCCAAGGCGTCACTCTCATTAATCGCCTTGCTCGTCGATCTTTCCGTGATGCCAACGATTCTGTACGCATCTTGTCGATTTTTTTTCAGGGTACTTCTATGAAATATGGTTTTCCAATTGTGCGGGAAATTTTCATTTGCAGGTTTATCAAGCAGTGTTCCAAAGGGGTTATAGGACATTGAACTCTAGGCCTTTCAATCCATCGAGAGTTACTGGTAGTTTTGCATCTAATGGTGTGTGTTAAATTAACCCTTTTATTTTCTTACCCTTTTCATTGTATAACTTTTTGGGAAACTGACCAAATTGTCAATTGTTTAGTTTCAACATTTTCAATTTGGGTTATGTTATTTGGTTCTATGGTTATTTGATTTTATGTAAGTTCATAAATTGCTGAATGAATTGATTATTGATCCATATCTTGTTTTCTTGCAATGCTGGATCTTATTAAAGTGTTGCATACTTTCCAATTGTTGTTTATGATCACCTGCTCCTCTTTATCCATTTGCAGTGGGAGGTGGTGTTAGTCTGAAGAAATGGTTATTATTGGGCGCGACAAATACATATTGGGAGGCATCTAGATTAATTCATGGCTCAGGTATAAATTTTAAAATTATACATCACATACTTGACTTGATTTTTTCTATTAATTTAATGGAATCAGAAGGAGTTTGAAGTTCGTTTACCTTTCACTCAATTCAATACTCTCTTTGCTGCCGAATGCATACTTGTTATTTGCCGAATGCATGTTGATGACTTGTTTGTTTTCCTCAAATTCTATTACAGCATTTTTGGCAAGAGACTATTATGATATTCTTGGTGTGAGTAAGAATGCAAGTTCTTCTGAAATAAAGAAAGCTTACTATGGGGTAAGTTTTTCCTTAGAATTGTCAGTCTACATGAATTTAGGTACTGAAATATGTGGGCTTTAGTTATCTTACCCATTTCATGGTTAAACTTTATCAATTCACTGATGATTTGTTTGGATGAGGAATAAAATAGATAGGTAGGAAATATGATGGTAGAAATAGAAAAAAAATAGATAGTTGTCTGACCCACTTCCTGGTTACACATGCTGTTGAAGTAATCTTAGGTGGAGCAGATACGAGGAATCTTGGTGGTGGAGTGAAGGGGATGAAGAAGGGATTGGTGAATTTTTTCAATGATGGATAAGAATTTGTAAAATGGAAGGGTTAGAAGAAACTCAAGGTTGAGAAAATTTTGGCTTACTAGAACAAAATTTCAGTTTGGTAAGATAATAGTGAAACTGTTGATCCTAATGTTAATTCTTATTGAAGTTTGAAAATGTGTAAAAGAACGGGGTATTGTTTGGTTCCCTTGAACCATTTATTATTTTGAGATTTAAGAAAATGTCATCATATGAATGGAGGATGAATATTTTGGTTCCTATATATAGGAACAAGTGAGATATTTAAAGTTATACAAGTTACAAAGAGATAAAACTTATGAGGCACTGTGAAATTATCGGAAAAAAGTGTTTGAACATAGATCAAAAGAAGGGGCTAGGATTGCGGAGAATCAATTTTCATTTTTGTTAAGAAGATCTACAACAAAAGGTAATTATCTTCTGTGGAGGTTGATAGAAAGGTATCAAAGTAAAGGAAGAGAATTGCATGTTTTTTTACTTGGAAAAAGTGTATGATCAAGTGTCAAGAGAAGTATTGTGGAAGAGTTTGTAAAAGAAAGGTGTTCATGTTCCTTATATCTAATCTAGGCTATACGAGACAACTATAAAGGCCAATTTACCCTTTATAGTGATCTCTCCCAGTAGAATGAGGCTATTGTTGTTATTTTGTTTTATATGCCTTTATAATCTGAATATGCAATTTTGTATTGTGCCTCACAATTGTGAAGTATTTCAGTTCATCCTTACTTTTTTTGCTTCTTTGTACTTTGACATGAAGTCATCAAACAGGATTAGCCAGCATAGGAATTACCTTTCTAAAATGATGTGTATATATATTTTTATTTTCTATTAAATTCTCTTCATGTTCTACAGCTTGCAAAAAGGCTCCATCCAGATACAAACAAAGATGATCCCGAAGCTGAAAAGAAGTTTCAAGAAGTTTCAATAGCATATGAGGTGGACTCTTGCTGCTTTTGTTTTCATTTTCGTTTGTACCAAAGCCTGAGGTCTATTTGAAATTTTCATATACTAAGTTAGCTCACTGTTGGTTTGTTGTCTTTTTTCTTGTGAGGTAGGTTTTGAAGGATGAGGAAAGGCGACAACAGTATAATCAGGTTTAGCACTACTTTTTTAGTTCTGCTCTCAATTTTTCTGTTACACATTTTTCTTTAAGTTGGGATACATTGTAAGATGAATGAATTTACATGAACTTTAGTGCATGACATAGTGCAATAAGAAAAAGAGGGAATATGAAGATTTACTCAGTGGAATTCTGCTTCATGGAGAATTAGAAATTTCTATAAGAATACTTATGAAGAAAAAAATGGAGGAAGGGGGTGGGTAGCATGCACATTTGTACTTTATGTTGGAATATAATAAGAGTTTTCTCTTATCCTTGGTAATTTTCCTTGTCTACAGTGATGATATTTCTAAAAGAGCTGATATTTGCTGAGTTAATATCTTGCAAAAATCTAAAACGAGACATCATGCATTTTCTAGAAAATTTTTGCTGACACTTCCAATGGTATTTTTGGCTTTGTTGATATTACACTTTTTATGCTCAGTTTCGGCATTTCATATTTTGTATGAGTAAAAGTTTAGGTTTATTTCATGTTTTAGTACCTCTCATACATCGTGTGCATGTTTGTTGGTTAAATGAATATTTTAAAATTGTTGAGTGGATTGTTGCTTTCTCTAAAGTCTCAACTGCATTATTCATTTCATTCCCTTTTAATATAAATATGTAGCTTGGTCATGATGCTTATGTAAACCAGCAAAGCACTGGTTTTGGAGGCGAGGGTGGCTTCAATCCGTTCGAGCAGATGTTCCGTGATCATGTAAGGACTTGGTAGTTTCTTCCTTTTATTGTATTGATCGTGTCTATTAGGGATACTTCTTTCATTGTTTGTTGCTCTGCATTGTTGTTGAAATATGGAATTACATTCATGCTCCATAGTAATAAGAAAATGTCTTTAGTTTCTGATTTCAATTGTAAAATTTATGATTTAGAAATGGAATTCAATTACTTATTCAATCTAAAGACAAAATGATCTAATGATTTATTAACTATCCAGACAAAAATGTATATGATAAAATTTAGTCAAAATTTTCGTTTTAATTTGGTTGCTTGGTTATGCATCAGTTTCTTTTCACCTGAAATCTATATTTTTCTAATTATGTAGTCTTTAATTAACTATAAATGCCTATAAACTTTCCTGTGACATTCATCCCACATTTTAACTCTAATGTTCTTCTTTTTAACTCAATGGTGAACAGGATTTTGTCAAGAGCTTCTTCCATCAGAATATTGGCGGAGAGGATGTGAAGGTTCATTCTTTCTTCACATGTGGACAATTTTAAGTATGCTAAGGAGATGTTTGACCAAAGCCATCTAAATAATTTCTTTTTCAGACTTCTATTGAGCTATCTTTTATGGAAGCTGTACAAGGGTGCACCAAAACTTTAACATTTGAAACAGATATGCTTTGTAATGCTTGTGGTATGTTTATTAAAAAGCTCCAAACTGTTATCCATCACTACTATTGGAATGAAGTTCTCAATCTACCTTTTGCATAATGAAATATTGCAGGTGGGAGTGGTGTTCCTCCTGGTACAAGACCTGAAACTTGTAAGCGGTGTAAAGGGTCAGGAGTGGTCAGTATTGTCTTGAAAATAACTTTCTTTTTATAAAGTTTAAGTTAGTGAAGTGTTATTAAGTTGATAATTTTGGGAAACATTCAGTTATTTGTACAAGCGGGCATATTCAGAATGGAGAGTACTTGTGGTACCTGCAAGGGAACTGGAAAAATTGTATCGGTATGGTATAAATAGCCCTCTTTTTCTTTTGTTATATTAAATCTTTTTTTTCTTCATATTTTGCGCTACGGTTCAGAAAATATGATGGATGGAGTTTCAATGATATTGTTATCCACATAACTTGCTTATTCATGTTATTATATTCTTGCTGCTTGGCAGAATTCTATCTCTGAAAGTTATTCTTCTACTACCCCTTCCTCCCCTTTAGTAAATTATACATTGAATGACACTTTGTTGATTAAATACAGCTTATGGCTAAGATGTTTTTTCATACTAATTACAAAATTGTGAGAATATATTTGTAAATAGTAACTTTTTGTCTTTTGTTGTTGGTATCAGAATTTCTGCAAGTCTTGCAGGGGTGAGAAGGTTGTCAAAGGAACGAAGTCGGTCAAGTTGGATATTATGCCTGGTAATTGTTATTTAATTTTTTGAGATGTGCTGTTACTACTAGATATGTAGGTCATATGCATATGGCATCCCAAGAACTAGGCTAGCCTACTCCTCTATCTACCCACTAAACATAATAATCATAATAATACCAGCATGCAGGAAAAAAGATACCTATGTCCGATTAAAGCTGGGAAGCCATAAATTTTAAATAATTTATTTAGATACCAAAGTTGAAGATTCTGTACTAATGTTGGCTCTATCTCTTCTAGGACCGACAAAATAATTCATTTTATCTATCATTCATCCTAGGTATATCTATCCTATGCATTTTGCTAAAATAATGGTTTCCTATCCATTCATTTAATTCTTATATTGGATGGGTAATAGTTCATTCTCTATTTTTTAGTGTCCACAGATTTTATTAAATAAAAAAAAGTAAAATCCATTGGATAAAAAAATGCTAGCCTCTCTCTCTATCTCTATTATGTAATACTATTTTACAAATCGAAGTGTACAAATTGTGTAATACACTTCTAAACGTGATATTCATCTGTCATGATATATCAATGGAATATAGAGGCAGCATTTGATCAAGGAAATTCACAATAGCTCCCTTAAATTCTGAAACTCAAGCAACTTTAATATTTTACATATCTACGGTCTTCTCTGCACCCATAACCCTTCTACCATAAACTTTGGTACTTAATATTGAAATCATTATACAAACTCGCAGCCTAAATCTCCCTGATGAAAAATTTAAATAGTAAGAATCGGCAATGATATTGTAAACCACCTCATATTGAAGAGGTTCTCCCTGGACCTTGCCATATTGATTGACCATTCAAATATGCATCTAGTTCAGCAATGAATTTCTCTTTGTATTTTTTTCTTTCATAACACAACACAACCATACAATGAATCCAGTGATCATGAAACCCAAGTTAACATTGGGAAAACATACAAACTGTGTAGAGGTAAGATGAAAGGAAGAATATTTTAAAATAAAAATTATTTAATTTTATTGGGAAAAACCCAAATCCTTACATCAATTAGAGATACTAGCAAAGCGCAATATGTAACTAACTAGACTAGAGACATTCCTCTAGCTGATTTTGTAAGATTAAGTTAAGCTTAAACCACTTAATAATAATTTTGTAAAATATCATTTTTGTGGAGGGAATGTGCCAACCATCCTAATCTATGCGTTGCTATATGTGTGTGGGATTTTGAGGTACGGGGGTATGCACATCCCTTGTTATTTCATTGGTCGTGTTGTGAATGAGTTGGCTAATTTTGTTTTTAACATTTCAGGGATAGACACTAATGAGACCATAAAGGTTTTCGGAGTTGGTGGAGCAGATCCTGATAGAGATCATCATGGTGATCTCTATGTTACTATCAAGGTACTTAATTCAATAGTTTGGAAGTTAGATGCCACTTTTTTTATTGTTAATACTTTAAACTAAACATTTTTATTTCCGTCCTTTTTTCAGGTTAGAGAAGACCCTGTTTTTCGCAGAGAAGGATCTGATATTCACGTGGATACTGTTTTAAGTATCACTCAGGTAATTTTGTGCAGTTTTCTGGTTGAGTTTTGTTGCAATCCACTTGTGTCTGTGTTTAACTGGATGATTTATAAATTATAATTGTCTGGGGGCAACATAGTTGTTTATACTACATCCACTGAGGCCCCTAAGAGAGTGTGGGTTGACATGTGTTTGGTTTGGTTTATGAAAGATAGAAGTGGTGGTGGTGGTGTGGATATGGTTGGTGATGGAAGTTTATTGTCAATATTTTGGATCTCTAACATCTAGTTACTTGTTCATGTTACATTTAGTGATTTTATTGTAATTAAACTAAATACTGGAAATTTGGTATGCACTTGTTTCAGGCGATTTTGGGGGGAACTATTCAAGTCCCAACTCTTACTGGAGAAGTTGTACTTAAGGTTAGTATTATATGGCAAAACATAATATTATTTCATATGGCACTTTCAGTAACTGGGGAAGTTTGATTCATTGGTCTTGTTTGGCAGGTTCGTCCAGGCACCCAACCTGGTCAGAAAGTGGTTTTGAAAAAGAAAGGTAAAGCAATTTAATACCCTTTTGGGAAATCAGGGAGTTTTTGTTAATTTTTTGAGACAAGTTAATACATTTGGGATGTATAGACATCTTGCTGCATGAATTTTTAAAGGCTTCCTTCTAGTGTAAGCCATTAAGCACATTTCTTTCACCATTCTTATCTTCTTTATTCTTTTAACAGGGATCAAGACAAAAAATTCGTACACATTTGGAGATCAATATGTTCATTTTAATGTCAACATACCAACGTGAGTGTCTTATTACATGTTTTATTGTATATCATTTTCAATGTTCTGTTTGCTCCTCCTTGTACTCCAAGTTTAGGTTCTATGATGGATGATGCTTAGAATATAAAACGCCTGTATTTTAAATGTTATTACAGAAACCTGACACAGAGACAACGAGAGTTGATTGAAGAGTTTGCCAAGGAAGAGCAAGGGGAATTTGATAAACGAAGAAGTGCTTCAGCTTCTGGTTGAAAACATTTGCAGAATCTCCACTAATTGATGGCAAAGTCATGCTCAACTGGGTGGGAACTCACCTGCTTTAGAAGTTTTGTAGGAGCATAAAGATTTTTTTTTCTTTCTGTCATGCACATAGTGTATGTAATATTTTGGTCAGAAGTGACATCACAATCCAAATTTGAAAGATTAGTATTTAGAAGATAATTCCCTTGTGCCTATACATAAATGGAATTGTAGTCAATTTTGTACATATTTTTTCTTTTAACAGAAGTATGTGATTCTTTTTGTACCATGGTTAAACTAGCCTTCACCGGGTCTAAGTTTGGCCTGTTTCATAGTCTAAACCTTACTTATAAAGTGGATTTTTGTTTTTACATTCAGTGGGTAAATGTTCCCATGCACATTTTGCTTATATGTTCATTTCAGGATCCTCAACAGAAAAACCAACACACTGCATCTATACACCATGCTCATCTTATCTTCACAGTTACCTGAAAATAACAAGAAAATTTATCATTGTAAGCTTTCGGAACCAATAACCATATCTTAACACTAAGCAACGGCTTTCCATCCTTATGTTTATTTCTTGTTACGAACTTTCTTGAATTCTGTTCCTACCATAACAGGAGTAGCTTTTGGACCATAAATCTTAAAAAGAATATTTAAAAGAATAGAAATTAGCAAATTGAAACACAATAAAGGGCATACATGCAATCAACAAATTTGGCTTGTTAAAAGCTCAAAACCTTGGTTAAAACTAATCACAACTTTCCTTTTCTATTGCAGAAAAATGCAGCAATTGAGCCCATCAAAAGAAGCCATCAAAATGGTAAACATTTGATGATTATCATATTGAGCTGAAGGATCATTATTCACACACGTGTATCTTTTGGTTTGACTATACTATACTAAATACTATGCTGCATTTTGTATCTCAAAAGATCTTATCCGATCTCAATCTCGACCTCTCAGATCATAGTTGTATTCTTAATCATTATCCTCAGAAAAATAAAAATTTCAGCTAAACACAAGCAGAGTGAGACTGTGGCACAAAAGCACATAATAATACAAAAAAAGTAACTAACTTTGGAAATGAACTCAAAGTAGAAAAATGTTGGACCTTTCTTGACCAGCAGTGTACCAAATTTGTGCCTTGACAAGTTTGTGATTCATGAGTCAGAATTCGTTCTTCACAAACCGATTCAAAAGCTGAGACTTTGCTACTCCTGAGCTCCCAACTATCACATGTAGTCTATACCCTCATCAGCATTACACTGAATTTAGACTTCACATCTCAATGCATATATAATTTTTTTACCAATAATCCCGACAAGAGCATGAGCCTTCACTTAAATGATGGAATCTGTTATTATCTCTAATAATGATCTCTCTGTGTGTAACTTTTGAAATAAGTTTTATAGCTTCATGACAATCACCACATACACGAAGGTTTTTAACAACACGAATCACATCTTTGGCACTGGTACTGATCAGTGCAAATGCAACAGCTAACTTCTCACTATGACAGCCAAGGAAGTACTCCTTCTCCTCCTCTTCTACATCAAAAAGCACAAACTCAGTGGTCGGACTATAGCCAGCTTCTCTCAAGTCCTTAAATAAACTTTCAAGTTTTTCATATATCTTTTGTGTTAAAGGATGGGAAGTGTCCCCTACACGGAATTCATGAACAACCCCATCAACTTCAACCCAACTACACCCAGGTAATTTCTGCATCCCTTTCTGACTCAAACTTGATCTGATCTTTTCTGCTTCATCCCATCGACGGCTTGCTGAATATATATTCGATAAGAGAACATAATGTCCTGAATTCCACGGTTCTAACTCAATGAGCTGCATCAACACGTGTTCAGCCAATTGGGTATCCTTATGTAACCTACATCCTCCCAACAGTGCTCCCCAAACAATAGCATTCGCCTTCATCGGCATACTCTTGATCAAATCCCGTGCCTCAACCAACAAACCTGCACGAGCCAAAAGATCCACCATGCATCCATAATGCTCTATAGTAGGAGTCACATCAAAAACACAACTCATGCGATTAAAATAACGCCGACCATCATCAACCAAACCAGCATGAGTACACCCACAAAGCAAACCAACAAAAGTGTTCCCATCAGGCTGCATTCCCACCTTTCCCATTTGGCTAAACACCCCAAAGGCAGCCCCAACATGTCCACACATAGCCAGCCCAGAAATAACAGCATTGAACACCACACAATCCTTTCTCCTCATGCTGTTAAAAACCTCCACAGCCCGCGCCACATTGCCACATTTCGCATAAAAGTCAATCAATGCGGTACCCAACACAGGATTACACAAGAACTCATCGCCATCCACCAAACCCCTAGCCCAATTCCCCAACTCCAACGCCCCCAACCTCGCACATGCAGAAAGAAACCCCACCATGGCATAACAATCTGGCCTCACATTCTCCCTCTGCATCTCAAAAAACACCTCAAGTGCTTTCTTCGGCATCCCATTGGCAGCATACCCCTGAATCAAGGCACTCCAACAGACAACATCCCTCTCCACCATCCCATCAAACACTCTCCGTGCTTCCTCCATGCTCCCGCACTTGGTGTACATATCAACCAACGAGGTTGCCACAAACACATTCCCACACAATCCAGTCTCCCTCATATACCCATCAATCCACCGTCCACTAGCCAAGTCCCCCGTCCTCGAACAAGCATACAAAACCCGAACCAACGTGAAACTATCCGGCTTCACACCCATCTCCAGCAACCCTCTAAATAACCCAACAGCCTCCTCACAATAACCAAACTCAACATACCCACAAATGATGGCAGTCCAAGACACAACATTCTTCTCAGGAATTTCATCAAACACCCGGCGCGCATGACTCAAAAACCCGTTTTTGGAGTAGAAACAAACGAGGCCGGTGTTAACAAACACATCCTTTTCGAACCCGGTTCTGATCACGAGAGAGTGAATGGTGAGACCCACGTGGGTGTTCCTGAGCCTGGCGCAGGCTTTGAGGACGAAGGGGAAGGTGAAGTTGTCGGGGGCAAAGGCGCTGCGCTGGCGCATAGAAGCGTAGAGCGAAACGGCTTCGTGGAAGGCGTCGTTGGAGACGAGGCCGCGGATGAGGGTGTTGTAGAGAAAGATGTTGGGGTTGAGGGTTTGGGCGAAAACGACGGTGGCGTATTGCGTGGCGCGGAGGTTGAGGGAAGAGCGCAAGAGGGTGTTGATGAGGAAGGTGTCGTGGTGGAGACCAAGTCGGAGAAGGCGACAATGGCATTGCTTCACTTCCTGCAACCACCGAAAGCCAGAAGCCAAACATTTCTTTAGCTCCAAGCCCATGTTCATGTTCATGTTCATGTTCATTTTTTGTTCTGCATGCATTCACGTACTTTAATTGCCCTTCCTACTTTCTCCCTCTCATACCCAAATGCTTCGTCGATCTTTCCATGATGCCAAGTTCGCATCTTTTCGATTTCTGTTTTCAGGGTACTTCTATGAAATATGGTTTTCCAATTGTGCGGCAAATTTTCATTTGCAGGTTTATCAAGCACTGTTCCAAAGGGGTTATAGTTACTGCTGGTTTTGCATCTAATGGTGTGTGTTAAATTAACCCTTTTACTTTCTTACCCTTTTCATTGTATAACATTTTGGGCAACTGACCACATTGTCAATTGTTTAGTTTCAAAAATTTCAATTTGGGTTATGTTATTTGGTTCTGTGGTTATTTTATTTTATGTAAGTTCATAAATTGCTGAATGATTGATATTGCCCCATATCTTGTTTTCTTGCAATGTTGGATCTAATTAAAGTGTTACATACTTTTCAATTGTTGTTTATCCTCTTTATCCATTTGCCATGTTCATGTTCGTGTTCATTTTCAGTTCTGCATGCATTCACGTACTTTCTTTTTTATTTCAGTTCTGCATGCATGCACCGGTATTTACAATTTAGGCCTTTTTTTCATTCAACCAACCATGAAACGGTGGATGTTTTGCTTACCCAAAGACCAGTAAAATAGTTTTAGTAGGAATCACTTCAGAAAGAAGACAATTCTTAAATGATGAAAATGGTGACTTGATCTTATATACCCATTTAGTGGCACTGCACAAAGGAAATATGAAACGATGATATCATTGTAAAGAGATAAAATGCTGAGGCATGGACTTTTCATGTGTATTGAAATCAATTAGTGATCATTTGCAAGCTCACATTGTTCTATTTCTTGGAACAAAAATGAAACTACAATTTTCAGTTTCTTGCCCCAGTGTGAGCCAGAAAAGCTGTGTGAATGTGATCCAGTTTAAGAAAAATCTATAGAACTTTTTATTAAGATCTTCAACAATGAAAGTTCTCATTTCTTTCCCTTGAGATTGATCACTGCAAGCTCTTGTTCAACGTATTCTCCTGCACACATGGGTGGATATTTGGTTGCAAGTGGCAACTCTGCAAAATGTCCCAATGGCTTCAGAACTGCATCTGATGCTATGTGAGCAAACAACTACATGCACAGACAAATGTTATCAGCCAATATAACTCTGACAAGTCAATTTTATAAAGCTCTTTTTTCCTAGTTTGAAAACAATCATTGATTCATCCTCACTCACCGTTGAAGAGACTCTCCATAAGCTACGATTCTGCTCTTGTGCTAAATTAATTGCATCAAGTGTTCTCTTTGTGGCAACAACCTCATGCATGCCAGCTATGCAATCCCCTCCAGTTAACCACTCTATCTATATTTAAACAACAAAAAGAAAACACACAAAAGAACATTTATAATGCAGAGTCAACATACTTATCATAGAGGACTGTGAAATATTGATCTCAAATGAAAGAGAAATCATGAGACAGCTATCATTGCTGAACTAAACAATTTAAAAAAGAAAAGACAGAATTAGAAAATTTGTAAGGTTATTTCATCAGAAAGGCAGGAAATATGAGAGGACTTAAATCAAGTATCAGTTTCAAGCTGCAATATAAACTTTAACTTCCTTTTCATGAAATATCAGCAAATTTTAGTAATTTTGAATTTTACCTGTTTTCCTGTCTGAATAAGAAGACATCCTATTGGAACCTTCACTTCAACTTTTTGTCCATTTCTTAACCAGATGTTTAAACCAGGAAATCTACTTCTACCATGAATAGTTAGGAAGTTAAGGTCATAGTGATATCCTGCAAAAATAGTACCCTCCTGGCCATATTTTTGAAGGTCACTCCCGGTTGGTGCCAACAGGTGTGGACCCTATAGTACATGGTTAAGAGAGAAAATACATTATACAATCAGTACCATTCAATTCTACTTGTAATTACTTGAAGTATGAAAGTAAGAATAAGGTTCAGCTTATCATTCAATTGTTCATAATGGTTATAGGACAATAAAATGTATTAGCAAATATTGACATTTTTAAAAGCATAAGGTATAGCCCATTTGGTGGCAATATCATGGAAAAAATAAGTTTCAAAGATGCTTTTTTTGATATTAAAAGTAACAGAAGTGGCAGTCCAGTGCATAAAGCACCAGTCTAGGTAAGGCTACCATTCTATTAAACAGGAAAAGTAAGGCACTGATACTTTTATTACAGAACTTGTGCTTTCCTGTTTTAACAAAAGAGATTCGTGCAATATATCTATTGCACATGTAGACCATCCTGTTCCTTTTGAAGGTGTAAAAAGAATGCATGTCTTGCTGGATACAAATATAATTTTAAACAAGAACTCTCAAAAAATTATAGTAAGTACATTAAATAAAAAAAGGTTGTAAATGTGACAAAAAAAATTGCTGACAAACTGAGGAACCATTACTTTCATGCTGAAAAATGGACCATACTAATAGAAGATGCTTACTATGATGCATTGTGTCCAAAGCAAAAGCCTGTTGGTAATATCATCAATGAGATGAAATTGTGAATTTGTGTCTCATTATTTTTGTGCTAAAACTTATCTTGAAATGTTTACTTGTCTTGAGATATAAGTTCTTTAATCAACTTATTTCCAGTTATACTTTTCTTTTGCCTTATTATGGGTAACTAATCACCATGAAGCAATAGATGTCCTCACCAGCTTCATAAGAGAAGTGAATGCATCCTTTGGAAGACCAAATCCAATAGCTGCCATTTCAGCAACAACCTAAGGAACAAATATGCACATTTAGATCACCACATATAAAAAATAACATGAGAAAAAAGAAATGACTGACTTCAATTGCTGCTATCATTTTGTATCCCCAGGAATCCATAGTTTCTTTCCATTCAGGGAAACCTTCTGGTATTACTGGCTCTGCATTCAGCTCCTGCATAGTTTAGATGAACATTAGGACTATGAACAAGGTAGCATCTGTCCTTTCTCTTTATAGATAAGAAATGAGAAGCATAAGACCTGAAAACGGGTATTTGACGGTCGAGGACCAATCCTCCAAAAGTATCGCCATTTGAGATCGGGCCCAACAGGAGTGTAAGGCTGGTTTTCTTTAGGCATTGCTTTCAGTTTTTCTTGCATTTCTTCATCAACCAAGCTTCTTGGAACTTCAACTTTCTCTGGTGTAACCCCAACCTGTTACACCCATTTGAAACACCATTTATCATTACCATTTCTTAAGGATTCTTTTTACCATAAAAACTGCCAGGATCAGATTACAAAAACTAAAATAAAATGTTCCAAAATCCAACAGAACAGAAGGAAAACCCAAACCACTGTTTCCAAAACGGATGCTTGTATTTACCATTTTCATTGTTCGTAAAATCTCCACAATTTGCTCCAACAATAAAGGACCTCAAGCCAAAAGAATCTGGAACAGCCCCACAGAAAGACATTCTACAACTAAATTCTCGCCCAAAACAATAATTCATATTTAAAAGAAAAAAAAAATTCAGACACAAGTACATCTACCACCTATAAACCTCAATTACCAGATAATATTTACAGAGTAAAAAATAATGCAAACTTCCAAAAATCTTGCCAATTCCAGGAAGAAAAGGAACCAAACTTAACACAAATTACATAGATAAAAAGAAAGAAGAAAACTTCAAACTTGACCAATTCCACACACACAAAAAAAAAAAGAAAACTCACAATTAGTCACCGAAACCATATATCTTAGTAACTTGAATCTCTACATTTATAAAATTTCCCCTCCATTCCCAACTGCGGAAAAGAGATTCCATTCAGATCATTGTTATAAAATAGCAAAATAAAAGGAAATTGACAAGTTTGCAAAAGAAGAATAATTCTCAAAATGAAAGAATAAATTATGAATTTTATAGAAGCAGAGACTAAAGCATTGGACACTTGTGATCTCAGCACTACGATAAGGGAACTGATTCCAACACATTCATGATTCGTTGCCCACATCCATATAATATCAGCAATTGATTTTCTCAACACGAGATAGTTCATAAAAAAAGCCCATTAGGTAATATTCCAACATATTCATGCCTAATGTCAACAACTGATTAAGATTATTCATTCTACCTTTACTCAATAGATTCAATCCAGTGAAAAACTCAAACCCCACCACACCCCAGAAGGGGATATAAGATATTTGACAAGAAAACCATTGTGTGATATTCCAATAAATTCATTCTTTGCTGTAACAGTTTATTCTCACTTCAAATTGAAGTACAACTCTCACCTTCAAGGCCTGTTTAGTAGAATTGAGTAAAGCTTTAACCCAATCTTCTTGTATGATCGGATTAAAGTTGAAAGAGTTCAAAAGCAAAAGCAACATTTTTTCCCCTTCTTCATCTCAGTATTGGAATTCACAGAAGCGCTTTGCAAACTTTAAACCAAACATGGCCTAAGATGATTTTCTCAATTCTAGATTATTCATTATACCTTTACTGAATAAGGTTTACTGTCCTCTAACGAAAAATTGAGCACACCCCAGAGGGAAAGAACGTGAATGGCTCCAAATTACATTGGAAGAAGGAAACTTTAGGAGAGAAAAAAAGACCCTTTACCCGGTAATGCAAGTGGGGTATCTCATGGAGGAGTTTGAAAATTGAGCACACCCCAGAAGGGAAAGAACGTGAATGGCTCCAAATTAGATTGGAAGAACGAAACTTTGGGAGAGAAAAAAAACGACCCTTTACCTGGTAATGCAAGTGGGGTCTCTCATGGAGGAGTTTGAAGTGTTGGGGCTTGGAGAAGTAGTGTTCCATCATATCAATGAAGCGATCGTTGTCCTGAACGGTGCAGCGAGGGTCCTTCACGAGCAGCGCGCCGGTCTCCCTGAGCGTGCGGCTGACCTCGGCACAGAGGTGTGGGTCCCAGTCGCCGGAGAGACAGGGAGAGAGATCTATGACAGGGAGATTCATTGAATAGTGGGAGATGGCGGGAGAGTGAAGAGCTTTGGACTGCAAATAGTGACTACACAGAGTTTGTGAAACTTAACCCTATTTTCTGCAATTTTATTATGGGTCCATATGAGTTGAAAAATTCGGGACAAATTCACGCAAGTACTTTCATATGTTGTTTGTACCTAACTAAGGAAGCATGTCCATAAACAAATCACAAAAAGGAGATATAGGTAAGAAAAGCCAAGATGTTTTGTTTTCAGAAAACCAGTTTTGTACACTCTCGGTCTGGGACTTACTACACATTTTTCCTTGGGTTTTTTGGTATGAAATTTTTACAAGATATTCTTCATTGTGTGTATTGAGTTTTGCTTAAGATTTGAGCCCCAAATTTATCCCACAAGATATGCAATAAAGATTTTATTCATCACTGCCAGAATTGAAATGAAGGTTCATTTGTGTGTGCAATTGTTTGATTTTTTTCCTAGGTGATAACTCATCCATTCGACCTGAATATTGTTGTGTTTTGTCCCAAATTCAGTCGAGATTCTACAATGGAATTTCAACAAAAATTATTCCAGGAGAATTTTTCAAAAATATTGTGCAAACCCAGGCTATCCTCTATCAAAATTTGTGAAATTTCACTATACTTTATGCAATTTTATGAAAGGTCCATACTGGATTAAAAAACTCAGAACAAAATTCTCGCAAGTACTTTTATATATAGTTTGCACCCAACTAAGGAGGCACATCCATAAAAAAATCACAAAAAAGAGATATAGGGAAGAAAAGCCCAGACATTTTGTTTTCAGAAACCATTTTTGTTCACTCTCGGTCTGCGATTTTCTACGCCTTATTCCTTGGGTCTTTTGGTCTGAAATTTTTACAGAACATTTGTCATTATGTGTATTGATTTTGATTGTCATTTGAGACCCAAATTCGTCCCACAACATTTGAAATAATTTTTTTATTCATAACTGCCAGAACTAAAAGGAAGGTTCGTTTGTGTGTGAAACTATTAGATATTTTTCCTAGTAAATACTCATCCGTTTGGCCTGAAATTTGAGGCCTTTTGTCCCAAATTCAGTCAAGATTCTTATATGGAATTTAATTTAATTTTATTTTGGAAGATATTTTAAAAAATTATGTGGAAACCAAGGTAAAAGGTTTTGTTTTCGGAACACAAGTTTTGTTTTCGGAACACAAGTTTTGTTCACACTTGGTTTGAGACTTACTACGCCTTACTCCATTGGTATTTTGGTTTGAAAGTTTTACCAGACGTTTGTCATCGTGTCTATTGAGTTTTGACTTAGATTTTTGAGCCCCAGATTCGTCCTATAGGATTGACAATAAATTTTTTATTCATCGCTGCCAGGCAGAAAGGAAGGTTCGTTTGTGTTCAAAACTGTTTTATTTTTTTTGGGGGTGAATACTCATCCGTTTGACCTGAAATTCGTCGCTTTTTGTCCCAAATTTTACGTGGAATTTCAGTAAAAAACTATTTCGGGAGAATTTTTCAGAAATTTTGTGCAAACCAAGGCTATCCTCTACAAAAACTTGTGAAATTCTGCCCTGCTTTCTGCAATTTTATTCTGGATCCGTATTGCGCTGAAAAATTTCACACAAGTACTTTTATATGTTGTTTGAACCCAGGTAAGGAGTAACTTCCATAAACAAAACACAAAAAAAAGATACGGTGAAGAAAAGCCAGGGCGTTTTGTTTTCGGAAAACCAGTTTTGTTCGCTCTCGGTCTAGGACTTACTACGCCTTACTCCTTGGGTATTTTGGTCTAAAATTTTTACCAGACGTTCGTCACTGTGTCTATTGAGTTTTGGATGAGATTTGAGCCCCAAATTCGTCCCACAAGATTGACAACAAATTTTTTATCGAACATTGCCACGGCTGAAAGGAAGATTCGTTTGTGTGTGAAATTATTATTTTTTTTTTATGGTGAATATTCATCTGTTTGACCAGAAATTCGTTGCGTTTTGTCCCAAATTCAGTGGATATTCTTTCGTGTAATTTTAGGAATAAACTATTTCGGGAGAATTTTTCAGAAATTTTGTGCAAACCAAGACTATTTTCTACCAAAACTTGTGAAATTGCGCTTTACTTTCTTCAATTTTATTCTGGGTCCGTATTGCGTTGAAAAATTTCACACAAGTACTTTCATATGTGTTTTGCACCCAGGTAAGGAGCCATGTCCATAAACAAATCACAAAATGAAGATACGAGGAAGAAAAGCCAGGAGGTTTTGTTTTCAGAAAACAAGTTTTGTTCACTCTCGGTCTGGGACTTACTACGCCTTACTCCTTGGGTATTTTGGTATGAAATTTTTACAAGACGTTCGTAACTGTGTCTATTTAGTTTTGGCTGAGATTTGAGCCCAAAATTCGTCCCACAAGATTGGCAATAAATTTTTTATTGATCACTGCCAGGGCTGAAAGAAAGGTTCATTTGTGTATGACACTCTTTGATTTTTTTCATTGGTGAATATTTATCCGTTTGACCTAAAATTCATCGCATTTTGTCCCAAGTTCAGTGGAGATTCTTACGTGAAATTTCAGGAAAAGACTATTTTGGGAGATTTTTTCAGAAATTTTGTGCAAACCAAGGCTATCCTCTACCAAAACTTGTAAAATTCTGCCATACTTTCTGCAATTTTATTTTGGGTCCGTATTACGCTGAAAAAACTCACACAACTACTTTCATATGTTGTTTGCACCCAGGTAAGGAGGCACGTCCATAAACAATTAAGATAAAGAAGATACGGGGAAGAAAAGCCGAGATGTTTTGTTTACGGAAAACCAGTTTTTTTCACTCTCGGTCTTGGACTTACTACGCCTTACTCCTTGTGTATTTTGGTATGAAATTTTTACCACACACTCATCATTGTGTCTTTTGAGTTTTTGCAGAGATTTGAGTCCCAGATTCTTCCCACAAGACTGACAATAAATTTTTTATTGATCACTGCCAGAGCAGAAAAGAAGGTTGGTTTGTGTATGACACTCTTTTGATTATTTTCATGGGTGAATACTTATCCGTTTGACCTAAAATTTGTCCCATTTTGTCCCAAATTCAGTGGAGATTCTTACATGGAATTTCAGGAAAAAACTATTTTGGGAGAATTTTTCAGAAATTTTGAGTAAACCAAGGCTATCCTCTACCAAAACTAGTGAAATTTCGCCCTATTTTCTGCAATTTTATTCTGGGTCCGTATTGCGCTGAAAAAACTCACACAAGTACTTTCATATGTTGTTTGCACCCAGGTTAGGAGGCACGTCCATCAATAATTAACAAAAAGAAGATACAGAGAAGAAAAGTCAGGACGTTTTGTTTACAGAAAACTAGTTTCGTTCACTCTCGGTCTTGAACTTACTACTTCTTACTCCTTGGGTATTTTGGTATGAAATTTTTACCACACGTTCGTCACCGTGTGTGTTGAATTTTGGCTTAGATTTGAAGGTTCGTTTGTGTTCGAAAATGTTTGATTTTTTTCGGGTGTGAATACTCATCCGTTTGACCTGAAAATCATCGCGTTTTGTCCCAAGTTCAGTGGAGATTCTTACGTGGAATTTCAGTAAAAAACTATTTTGGGAGAATTTTTCAGAAATTTTGTGCAAACCAAGGCTATTCTCTACCAAAACTTTTGAAATTTAGCCATACTTTCTGCAATTTTACTCTGGATCCATATTGCGCTAAGAAAATTCACACAACTACTTTCATATGTTTTTTGCACCCAGGTAAGGAGGCACGTCCATAAACAAACCACAAAAAGGAGATACGGGGAAGAAAAGCCAGGACGTTTTGTTTTCGGAAAACCAGTTTTGTTCACTCTCGGTCTGAAACTTACTACGCCTTACTCCTTTGGTATTTTGGTCTGAAAGTTTTACCAGACGTTTGTCCTTGTGTCTATTGAGTTTTGACTTTGATTTGAGTCCCAGATTCGTTCAATAGGATTGGCAATAAATTTTTTACTCATCGCTGCCAGGCAGAAAGGAAGGTTCGTTTGTGTTCAAAACTGTTTTATTTTTTCGGGGATGAATACTCATCCGTTTGACCTGAAATTCGTCGCTTTTTGTCCCAAATTCAGTGGAGATTTTTACGTGAAATTTCAATAAAAAACTATTTCGGGAGAATTTTTCAGAAATTTTGTGCAAACCAAGGCTATCCTCTACCAAAACTTGTGAAATTCTGCCATATTTTCTGCAATTTTATTCTTCGTACGTATTGCGCTGAAAAAATTCACACAAGTCCTTTCATAGGTTTTTTGCACCCAGGTAAGGAGACACGTCCATAAATAAATCACAAAAAGAAGATATGGGGAAAAAAGCAAGGACGTTTTGTGTTCAGAAAACAAGTTTCGTTCACTCTCGATCTGGGACTTACTACGCCTTATTCCTTGGGTATTTTTGTATAAATTTTTTACTAGACGTTCCTCACCGTGTCTGTTGAGTTTTGGCTTAGATTGAGCCCCAGATTTGTCCTACAAGATTGGCAATACATTTTTTATTCATCACTGACATGCAGAAAGGAAGGTTCGTTTGTGTGCGAAACTATTTTATTTTTTTCGGGGTGAATACTCATCCGTTTGACTTGAAATTTGTCGCGTTTTGTCCCAAATTCAGTGGAGATATTTACGTGAAATTTCAGTAAAAAACTAATTCGGGAGAATTTTTCAGAAATTTTGTGCAAACTAAGATTATCTTCTACCAAAACTTGTGAAATTCCGCCATACTTTCTGTAATTTTATTATGGGTTCGTATTCCGCGGAAAAAATTTACACAAGTCCTTTCATATGTTGTTTGCACCCAAGTAAGAAGGCACGTCAATAAAGAAATCACAAAAAGAAGATATGTAAAAAAAACAAGGACGTTTTGTTTTTGGAAAACAATTTTCATTCACTCTCGGTCTAGGACTTACTACGCCTTATTCCTTGGGTATTTTTGTCTGAAATTTTTACCAGACGTTCCTCACCGTGTCTGTTGAGTTTTGGCTAAGATTTGAGCTCCAGATTCCTCCCACAAGATTGACAATAAATTTTTTATTCATGACTGCCAGACAGAAAGGAAGGTTCGTTTGTGTGCGAAACTGTGTTATTTTTTTCAGCGGTGAATACTTGATGAGAATCAAATAAATGAGGCTTTTATTAATGAAGGAAGAGGACATTCACCCTCACATTTGAAGTGCTTCCTTCTAGTATTCTCATAATTAAAAGAAGACATAAAATAAAGATGAGGCCCAAGCCCAAAGCCCAAGAAGGCCAAAGCCCAAAAAAGCCCAAGTCCATCCATGAGTGGCAAGGCCAAGCATTAAATAAAAGAGCATCATTTTGTATAGTTGTAGGAGGTGTGGATATTAAATAAAGAAGTGTGAAAATGTAAAATAAAGTCACATTATCCATGTGACTTAGGAGAGTAGGCGTAGTTGTAGTTTTTAAGAGGTGTCATAGTAGAAAAAGGTCACACCTCCCATGTGACTTGTTTTTGGTGGGAATTTCAAATGAGTTTTATTTGAATTTTCCCACCTATTTTCCAGCACCCTCACACTATAAATAGAGGTG